>Ga0206815_1247_pt1 | contig 11097 bp, 9 predicted proteins | sample Alteio_BWOrgCont_91_FD_152864 | JGI IMG/M metagenome (GOLD analysis project Ga0206815, IMG submission 152864) | Enriched cells from forest soil in Barre Woods Harvard Forest LTER site, Petersham, Massachusetts, United States -... | ecosystem: Environmental > Terrestrial > Soil > Temperate forest > O...
GCCGTCTTTTTCTACGCCAATCCGGGCCAGGGTGTATCCCAGCAGGAATGCCTGGATGAAGCGGTACGTATTTGCAAAAGCATCCTGCCTCAGGGATATAACATTGCTTTGACCGGCTCTTCCCAATCGAATTCGAATTCACTCGGTCAATTGCTTTTTGTCATGATTTTAGGAATCGCGGTGGCTTACATGGTTTTGGGAAGCCAATTCAACAGTTTTATCCACCCCATTGTCATTCTTTTGGCATTGCCTTTTAGCGTCACCGGCGCTTTTTTCTCCCTTCTCGTGACGGGACAAGCCCTGAGTATTTACAGCATGGTGGGCATTATTCTTCTAATGGGTTTGGTGAAGAAAAACTCAATCATGTTGGTGGACTTTACCAACCAGCGCCGCGCAGAAGGAATGGATGTCCACACGGCGCTATTGGCCGCCTGTCCTATCCGTCTGCGGCCGATTTTGATGACATCCTTTGCCACAATTGCTGGCGCCGTACCCGCCGCCTTAGCCTTAGGCCCGGGAGCTGAACTACGCCAACCCATGTCCATTGCCATTATCGGAGGAATTCTCTTCTCCACCTTTTTGACCTTGGTCGTGGTGCCCTGCGCTTACAGTTTGATGTCCGGCTTGGAAAACCGTAAAGCCCATCACGCCACCGGTTATGAAAAATACGCTGACGAAGCGAAAGCTAATCGTCCTAAAAAAGCGAAAAAGAAAAGATAAAGCGTGCTTTAGCAAAAAAGCCGATGACTCCTTAAAAGTCACCGGCTTTTTTAATCTCCAGTCACAATCCGCTCATATCACTTTCATTTAATAGTATATAATCCCCCAAGACTCGGTTAAACCTTCCGGAGAATTCAATATGTCGGAGAATCTACGTCGTCGATACCCCATTCTCGCTTTTGTTTTGCTCTATTTAACATTAACTAATTTCACCTTCAGAGACTTTGGCGAAACCTTTGATGAATCGGGTGTCTATACCCGGGGTATCGTCCTCAATCACTATATAATTCACGATGACTTTATGGGATTTCTCCACAAAAGCGCTCCCGATGACGGCGCTGTTATCTACGACCATTTTTATAGCCTCATTCTTTCATTTTTGAATCCTTCTAGTGATTTGGACAACTATCACTGGCTCAATATGTTTTTTGCTTTGCTGGGTTTCATCGCTCTGTTCGAGTTGCTATTGAGTCAAACTCAAAAGCCCTGGTTGGCGCTTTTAGGACCCGTTTTTTTAGCTTTAACTCCCCGTTTTTCGGGTGATATTCCCGCCAACCCCAAGGACATGCCTTTTGCTGTGTTTTACTTATTAACCCTATCCGCCATTTATTTTTTTCACCGAAAACCCCAAATCAATCCTTATCTCAAAGTTTTAGTCTTAGGTTTACTCTTTGGATTCACTCAATCTTGCCGTTTGCTGGGGTTGACGCTTTATCCGGTTTATATCCTTTTTAACCTTCATTTTTTTTACCATGGCGCGAAACACACTTTGGTTAAATGGGGACATCACCTTTTAGAAATGGCCGCCATTCTCACTTTAATTTTCATCACAGGAAGTCTAGTGATGATTCTCACCTGGCCATATTTAGGAGCTAACTACTTCAATCATTTTTTGGAGTTATTGGGCATTTCTAAAAACTTCTCTTGGAATAACAATGTTTTGTTTATGGGCCGGGAAATTCTCAGTACCCAGCTTCCCTGGACATACCTGCCGGTTTGGTTTTTAATCACCACGCCCCTTTTTATCTTCTTCTTTCTGGCCGCTTCTTTTGTTTTTATCAAAAACAAAATGGCCAACCCTCTTTTTATCCTTATGGGAGTAGCGGTTACGGTTAACTCGACTTTCTACCTGGTCTTAAAACCGGTTATTTATGATGGTTTGAGGCATTTTTTATTCTTACTTCCCATCCTCGCCGCCATCGCGTCCCTCAGCGCGGCGGAATGGCTTCAACATCAACGGAGAGGTTTCTTTTTTAAAGCGGTGGTCTGTTTATGTGCTTTGAATGGTTTGACTGTCGCTTATCAACTGGTGAGTTTGCATCCCTACGAGTATATTTACTTCAACGAATTAACCGGCGGATTAAAGGGTTCCCAGGGGAAATTTGATAACGATTATTGGGGCGCCAGCTTTAAAGAAGCCGTGGATTGGCTTGAAAAAAACCAAACAAAAGACCCGAACAAAACTTACAAAGTCACCGGAAGTGGCAACCCCTATCAGATTTTTTATTACTTCACGCCCAACATGAAATGGGTTGATAACCTAAAAGACGCGGATTACTACCTTTCTTATACCCGGGACAATAAGCAGGCCGCGGTTGATTCATCTAAGGTTATTCATGTGGTAGAACGGGAAGGCGTACAGTTGAATTACATTTTCAAGCTGAAATAACCCGCGAAGTTAATCTTTATCGGAATCGCCGTTGATTTCCCTCATGGCCGCTTCCGGACCCTTCAAAATATAAGTTTCAATGCCGTCCCTGGATCGCTCAATGGCTTTCTCAATTTTGAGTTTATCATCAGGGTTAAACCCGGATAACACATGATCCGGCCCCGCACTAGCGGTCGGCGGTTTACCTACCCCAATGCGAAGCCGGGGAAAAGTATTGGCCGCCAGATGAGAAAGAATAGAGTCCAAACCGTGGTGCCCACCTGATCCACCCGAAACTTTGAAACGTGTTTTACCGACCGGCAAATCCAGATCGTCTGAAACTACCAAAATTCTTTCTAACGGGATCTGCCGGTAACGGGCAAAAGGCCCGACCGCGCGGCCCGATTCATTCATGTAAGTTTGAGGAAAAAATAAAAAGACTTCACGGCCTTCCAGAGTAAAACTTCCCCAGATAGCCTCATCTTTTTCACGCAGTTTGACGTTATGCTTAAGAGCAAGCCCTTCGCCCACACGGAAACCCACATTGTGCCTTGTGTGCCGATAATTTTCGCCCGGATTGCCCAGGCCGACCACTAACCAGTTTTCACCACTCATCGTTAAACGCCCTCAAAAAAAAAGCCATCCAGGTTTGCCTGGATGGCTCGAGAATTTTCAAATCAGCCAGTTTACTTCTTTTCGGCTGGCTTCTTTTCAGCGGCCTTAGCGTCAGCGGCGCCTTCTTCTTTCTTCTTCGCCGTGAGCACTTCAGGTTCAGCGGCGGCGCCTGGAACAGCGGCAGCGGCAGCAGCGCCTTCAGCTGTCGGAGCAGCGGCCTTAACTTCTTCGGCCATCTGCTGAGCCACAGAGACAACAACGGAGCCGGCGTTTTGAACAGCCTTAACACCTTCAGGTAATTTCAGATCCGAAACGTGAACCGCGCTGCCAATACCCAAATGAGCGGCGTCTACTTGAATCGCTTCCGGCACTTCAGTGGGCAAACATTGCACTTCAACCGTACGCATGGACAACTGCAAAACACCGCCTTCTTTGACGCCTTCGCAAGTATCGCCGTTCAAGACGCGAATTGGAATCTTAATACGAATTTTTTCTTTCATATTCACTTGATGAAAATCAGCGTGAAGAACTGAATTAGATATTTTGTCGTATTGAATTTCTTTCACCACAGCCAAAACAGATCCGCTGTTTTTGGAGCCTTCAACGTTCAAGGCAAAAAAGATATTCTCGCCTTTAGCGGAAGAAATAATTTTCACGAATTCTTTTTCGGAAAATTCGATCGATTGATTTTCGGCTTTATGGCCGTAAATTTCAGCCGGAACCACACCTTCGGCACGCATCCGGCGGGCCACAGAGCTGCCACGGGCGGTTCTAATTTTGGCGGACAACGGTACTTGTTTCATTTCAACACGACTCCTTCATTTGTGCCGTAACCGCCTGGCGGTCACGATTGCTTTCGCGAGATGGCTTATCGAGGATCAAGATTCTCAAACAACGAGCTGATCGACTCTTCGTTGTGAATACGCATGATCGCATCTCCCAGCAAGGGACCCACCGGGAGAACCGTAATCTTGCTGACCCGTTTCTCTGGGGGGAGGGGAATACTATCCGTTATGACGACTTCTTTCAAGGGTGAATTTTGCAGTTTTTCCACGGCATTTCCTGACAAAATGCCATGACTACAGCAGGCATAAACCTCCGTGGCCCCCGCTTTAAGGATCACATTAACCGCCTCAACCATCGACCCTCCGGTCGAGATCATGTCATCCGGAATGAGCACCGAACGGCCTTTGACCTCCCCGATGAGGTTCATCGCCTCCACTTCGTTGGGTCCCCAGCGGCGCTTGTCTACCACCGCTAGGTCTGTGCCGAGAACCTTGGCAAAAGCACGGGCCATTTTGATACCGCCCACGTCAGGCGAAACCACCATCAGGTCTTTTAATTTCTTTTGGCGGAAATAGTTAACGATAACGGGAAGGGCATAAAGATGATCCACCGGAATATCAAAGAAACCCTGAATCTGTTGCGCGTGAAGATCCATCGCTAAAACACGGTCCGCACCGGCGGTGGTGATGATGTTAGCCATGAGCTTTGCCGTAATCGGCACCCGAGGCTGGTCTTTGCGGTCCTGCCTTGCGTATCCATAGTAGGGCAATACGGCCGTAATGCGGCGGGCGGAGGCCCGGCGGAAAGCGTCGATCATAATTAAAAGTTCAATCACATTGTCATTCACCGGAGGGCAGGTAGGCTGAACAATAAAGATGTCCCGGCCCCGAACGTCCTCGTTAATTTTAATCCGAATTTCACCTTCGGAAAAACGACTGACCATTAAATCGCCAAGAGGCACCTTCAAGAATTTGCAAATAGACTTGGCAAGTTCGTCGTTCGCCGTGCCGCTGAAAATTTTCAAGCCATTGGGAGAGGCGACTCTGGTCATTGCTGTTTCCTTGATGATGTTTAAATTTTAAATGCCGGCGTTGGAGCGAAGAAAAGCGTCGATGTGAAAACTGCAGAGAGTTTAAACCTAAAAAGCGTCGATTTCAAAAAATTTATGCGGGTGTCCGCTATTTCTTTTTGCGAAAAACCTGGGCCGGAACACCAATTACGGTTACCCCAGGGGCCACATTTTTTGTGACTACCGAACCAGCTCCTACCACAGCCCCTTTGCCAATTATCACTGGCGCCACTAAAGTGGAATTACTGCCCAAAAAGACCTTATCTCCGATGGTCGACTGATGTTTATTCTTACCATCATAGTTAGCGAATACACAGCCTGCTCCCACATTTACATCTTTTCCTAATTGGGCATCCCCCACATAAGAAAAATGTCCCACTTTGCTGCCTGTGGCGATATGCGCGTTTTTTAATTCGGCATTCGTACCCACATGAACCTTTTTATCCAGAACCGATCCACCTCGGATATGAGCGTTCGGCCCAGCGTCAGAGTCATCACCTAACTGGCTTTCTGAAACGCGGGAAGATCGAATGATCACCCCCTTGCCTAAACGGGCCGATTGCAAACGACTGCCGGATTCAATTCGACAACTCTCCCCTATCACCGTCTCACCCAAAAGATGAACATTACTTTCAACAATCGTATCTTGCCCAATCGCCACCTCAGCGCCTATCTCAACTGTTTCCGGATTTAAAAAGGTGACGCCTTCCCTTTGATGTTCCGAAATGCGCCTTAAATTCAAAACACGGTGGGCCTGGGCCAATTGTTCCCTGTCATTCACGCCCAAAACTTCCGAGGCGTCCGAAACCAACAAAGCATGCACTTTACCGCCCTTGTTGATGATGTAATGAATGGTATCGGTCAGGTAATATTCTTTTTTGGCGTTATTGGCCTTCAACTTCTTCAAAGCTTCCACTAAAAGGGATGCCTTAAATATATAGAGCCCCGCGTTCACTTCATGGACAGCGCGCTCGTCTTCGCTGGCGTCTTTTTCCTCAACGATCTTTTCAACTGTTCCCCCTTCAGCGCGCACAATGCGTCCATAGCCGAAGGGATTTTCAACCTCAGCGCTTAGTAAAGCCGCTTCGCCGTCTTGAACCCCATGAAACTGACGCAAAGCCTGCACCGTTTGGGATCGGGTTAAACAAGCGTCTCCATATAGAATGACCACATCACCCTTTAAATTTTTAAGATAGGGAACGACTTGTTGAACCGCGTGGCCCGTACCCAATCGTTCTTTTTGGACCACCGGAACAGCTCTTTTGCCGATATGGCGGATGACTTCTTCTGAACGCGCGCCCACTACCACATAGATTTTTTGAGGTTTTAAAACTTCGGCGTTTTGAAGGGCGTAATCAATCATCGGTTCACCCGCAACAAAGTGAAGCACTTTGGGGAATTTGGAATTCATACGGGTACCCTCACCCGCCGCTAAAATGATCGCTGTTAAGAAATTGGCCAACCCTGTCCTCCGAACCGAAGTGAAAGCAGGGCCCTATGATAAACGAGATTTAGGTTTTTAGCTCCGGGGTTTTCAACAGTAAAAGCAGGTCGGGAACAAGCTTTTGACGGGCTATGGGAGTTTCCCTCAAATGATAAAGACCCTCGCCACCCGCTATAAAGCGAGGGTCTGTCCAACGCTGAACCAGATCATCCAATTTGATCCACTGCGATTCGCTTAAGGGGTAATAAAAAGTATTCTGAGCCGCTAAACGCCGGCCTTCTTCACCCGAAACTGCTAAATCATCGATACCCAATTCTTTCAACCGATGTCGAATGCCATCGCTATCCTTTTCGCTTTGCGCCAAAACCGCTAGCAGCTGGCGGTCAAAAATACTATTCGCGTAAAAATCCCTGGGGAAATAAAGACTCCTGGAATCCCCCACAATTAAAAGCCGGTCCGTAGAAGGTGTCAGTGCCTGAGACGCTTCAGTCAGCGCGAAATAGGTTTGAGTTTGAGGGGTGGTTTCTAAATATTCCTTTTCTGTTTTAAACCCCGTCCACATTTCACCTAAATGGTAATAAGAAACACCAACCCGGGCCAAAGAGATAAAACTAATTAGTCCAAAAATTAAAACAATCCACGACCAAGAACGTACTTTTTGGTTATCTACAGAATTCAAAATCAACCCTATCGCTACAAACAATAAAACGACCGCCGGAATTACTAAACGCAGTTGATAAGAAACCGCAAACCCTAAAAGAAGATAAAAAAGACTAGTGAAAAATAAATAGCGTGCAGATTTTTTCCATGCGCCCTTTATAAAGAGGAAAGGAACAAACGCTAACAATAGAGGGGCAACTGTTCTGTCTAAATCATGCGTAAAAATCTGAATAATCCAGTCCTTCAAAGAATGATTCATGACCCAAGGAGTCTCATCAGCCAGCATCAGCGACGCCAAATTTTCCGGAGAGAGCGTTTGTCCCCCCAACCAATGAGCGAAATAGGGGTACAAAAGATTGCCGGTAAAAACATAGTTCTTAAGCAACCAGGGGGTGAGTAATAAAAGAATGAGTCCATTCATCACCATCCATTGGTTTAAATGAGAGCGAAGCCAGGTTCGCGAAGTCAGGAAAAGCCATGGGACAAAAACCACACCTAACCCCAACAAGCCGGTGTATTTCGCGCTTAGAACCGTGCCACCCATCAAACCCGCGACGATAAACCATCGGCCCTTCTTTTCACTGGGACACTTCATCAAGGCATAAACAAAGAGCAAAACAAAAAAAGCTAAATAAATATCGTTTTGCGCGGCCCAGGTAGTCGTGGAAAGAAGCGGTAAAAATAAAATAGAAACTGTTGTTAAACCACCCGCAGCCAAATTGCCTTCCTCAGCAACCCAAGCGCCAGCCGCAAAAGAAGTCAAAATCAAAATGTTTACGTTTAAAATTTTCGCGGCCTGACTTCCCTCCAAAAAGAAACCATTCTCATAATAAAGCTCGGCGCCAAAAGGATAGTGAGTGAAGAAGTTTTCCGGCATATCCACAATGCCGTGATGAAAACCCCAAAATTGCAGGGTTGAGAGGTGATAAACCAGCGCGTCAAAATAATTTTCAGGTAAAAAGGTTTGAGCAATATTCAATCCAACAAAGGCAAAAACCAACAAAGTAATTAAAAAATAAGAACCCTGAGGAAACTTTAACGCGAAAGCGGGGCTCCAGCGGATTCCCTCCTTACCCAAATCCCAAAAGGCCCAAATGGATAAAAGCACAGCTAAAAAAAGAACTAAGGGCCTAAACCACAGCCCATTCAAACCCAAGCCCAACCATAACCCGTTCAAAAATAAAATGCCCAAAGCGATTTCGAAGCAAAATCTAAATGTGGACGAGACCAAAGTTAATCCCAGCCAATTCCAACCTATTCGACCCAGCCGCCATAAAATCAACGCGACTAGACCACAAAGAGCTATCGCCTTCATCCATTGGATAAAATTGATTAAAAATTTGGCAAGATTGGCTTTTCCCGCGTCTTGATCCAATTCAGAAAGAAACGAGAAATCAAGAAAAGAGTGGATTGAAAAATAAATAGAGAAAACCAAAAAACTCCAGCAAAGAAAAAACAATGACCATTGAGTGGGTTTGGAGATGGAGAATTTCAAAACCAGACCTTTTCCTTCAGTGGGATAAATACACCTCTATTCTACTTTATTTTTCCTTTTCTTCGGGTTCAGTTGAAAAGGTCCACTCGTAAGCCGCGTAACCCGTAAAAGAATAGGTCGATTGAATAAAATCCCGACCCAAAGAGAAAACAATGTGATTCACCTCGTCAAAATGAACCATTCCACCTAAATTAAAACCCATGCCATCCATTTGGCCCACGGTACCGGCACTGTGATAAAAAACTTCCCCACCCACGGTCAGTCCCTTACCAAAATCTCTTTGTAATTCCCAACCTGCGAAGAGCCAGTTTTTGTTTCCCGTGCCCGGATTAATCCAATAACCGGCCCCGCCATAAGTTGTCCAGGGGTCCCAACTTTTTTGTAGCCATATCGGCAGAAGCGTTTGGGCCACACCGGCGCCTAAACCTCTGGTAGCGTCTCCCGTGGGAATGTTCACTTGAGGGAAAAAAGCCACTTGGGGAATTTCGGTGCCTTCATGAATAAACCGATACTTCACTCCCGCCAAGGTATCACCATAGCCGTATGCGGAAGGACCACCCAAAGGAGAGTTGAAAGCTACTTGTTCGGTAAGACTGAACTGCGCATCAGGAAATGGCCCATAATTAAGTTCTAAAAAGGGCATGGTGCCAGACCATCCCAACCCTTGAAGTTGGATCGCGGTCGCGCCTAAGTAAATTTCCCAATGTTTATATTCAACCGGTTCCGGATCATCCGTTTCAAAGGGCGGGCCTGCCCAAACCGTTGGAGTCGCGAGAATCACAAGGAATAGAAAAAGAATTTGTTTTAAGTTCATTGTTCCTGACCAAATCGGATTAAAATTAAACCCATTTTACATTTAATAACCCATGTCTTTTTGGGAAACTTCATGAAACATTTAGACGAGCTTGCCTTTCAGAAAGGTTAATAACTTTATGGTTTCTCTTTGGTCTTTCACCCTGGGCAGTGTCGTTTTAGTCAGCCTGCTTTCCCTGATTGGTATATTAGTTCTCTGGCTCAACCCCCAACAACTCAAGAAGCTTTTATTACCTCTTATCAGCTTCGCCGTGGGTGGTTTGTTGGGCGACGCTTTTCTTCATCTAATCCCTGAATCTTTTGAGACTTCCAAAAACGCGAATCACACAGCCATGCTGATTCTTTTAGGCCTGTTTCTTTTTCTACTTTTGGAAAAAAGCATGCATTATTACCATCACCATGATCATGACCATGGCGAAGTTCATCCTTTTGGCTATTTGAGCCTCATGGCCAGCGGCCTACACAACTTTATCGACGGTCTTTTGATCGGGGCTTCTTACATGGCCAGCATTCCCATCGGCATTGCCACCACTTTGGCCGTGGTTTTGCACGAAATTCCGCATGAACTGGGAGACTTCAGCATTTTGATTCACGCGGGCTTCAAACCCAAAAAGGCTCTTCTCTTTAACTTTCTTTCTGCCGCTTTATCCATCGGCGGCGCCGTTTTGGCTTTGAGCCTATCGAGCACACCCGAAACTGTTACTGGAATTGTGTTGCCCATTACGGCTGGCGGTTTCATCTATATCGCCGGTTCGGACCTAATTCCCGAGCTTCATAAAGAATCCAACCGTCCCGCGATCATCCTTCAACTCTTGGCCATGTTTGCTGGCGCCGGCCTGATGTTTTTGGTCAAACTGCTCGAATAGCCAAAGTCTTTGTCATTGCGAGGAATGCCCCCGAATAGGGGGCGATTATGACGCGGCAAACCCAGTTTAGATAATTTCTGCTTCCCCCTATCGCATCTCGACCAATCGTTGCCTTAAACTAATGTCCATCCAGTTGACACTTCCCGCGCCCAAGGAGCTTTTATGAACGTCTACGATTTCAAAGCCAAAACCATCGACGGAAAAGAAATCTCGCTTCAAGACTTCAAAGGAAAAGCTCTTCTTATTGTGAATGTTGCCAGTAAATGCGGTTTTACAGGTCAATACGAAGGATTGGAAAATCTTTATAAAAAACATAAAGATCAGGGGTTCGAGATATTAGGTTTTCCCTGCAATCAATTCGGTTCTCAAGAATCTGGATCGGAAGCGGAAATTAAAAGTTTCTGCAGTCTCACTTACGGCGTGGACTTTCCCATGTTTTCGAAAGTGGATGTCAACGGCGCCAATGCCCATCCGCTTTATAAATACCTCACCAGCGAAAAGCCTGGCATATTGGGCACTGAGGCTATTAAGTGGAATTTCACGAAGTTTTTAATCGGAAAAGATGGCGAGCCGGTGAAGCGTTATGGTTCAGCGGATAAACCGGAGAGCTTAGAAGCGGATGTGGAAAAGGTTCTAAAGACTTAACTTTATGTTAGCAGTTCAAAAGACGACTCTATCGAGCCGGTTTAGAATCCGCTTTTTTAAACCTTTCAGCGTCTACGGAAACGTTTAGAAGATATCTTTTTGCTTTTTAAAATCCACATCAAGATTAAATTCAGCACCACCACGATTAACCCAGGCAAGAAAGGCTTCCAAACGGAATTCGGCACCAAAACCAAAATGGGGATTGTCAAAAGAAAATAAATAAAAAAACCGAGAGACCAACCTCTTATTTTTATTTTCCAAAACGAAAAAACAGATTTTATTCTCCAGTCATCGCTTTTCTGAAAATCAATTGTTGAATCGAAAACAACAGATAAT
>Ga0206815_1248_pt1 | contig 10956 bp, 6 predicted proteins | sample Alteio_BWOrgCont_91_FD_152864 | JGI IMG/M metagenome (GOLD analysis project Ga0206815, IMG submission 152864) | Enriched cells from forest soil in Barre Woods Harvard Forest LTER site, Petersham, Massachusetts, United States -... | ecosystem: Environmental > Terrestrial > Soil > Temperate forest > O...
AATTTTATCGGGGGGACGCACCCTATCGCGCAGTTGTGTTGAGCAACGTGCCCGTGCTCGACCAGGAAGCGGGGCAGGAATTGCCGCAGGCGAAGGTGACGGTGGTTTACGCAGCACCACTGATACAGATTCATCACCGGCTGATGGAACTGGGATTTTACACGAGTGGCATGAGTCTGCTGCTGTTGCTCGCGGCAAATGGATTTACGGCCTGGAGCATCCGGCGCGGCCTGTTGCCATTGCGCGATCTGGCCGACCAGGCCGGATCCATTTCCGTCCACAATTGGAACTTCCAGCCGCCCGCCGAAGCCGCCATGGCCAGCGAATTATCTCCATTGATTGCCGCCATCGAAACGGTTCTGGCGCGCCTTAAGGAATCGTTCCGCCAGCAACGTGACTTCACCAGCGATGCCGCCCACGAGCTGAAAACCTCCGTGGCCATCGTCAAGTCCACGCTGCAGTCTCTACTACAGCGTCCGCGAACGCAGGACGAATACCGCGCGGGACTTGAAGGACTACTTGAAGATAGTGCGCGCCTCGAGGATTTGCTGGCGCGAATGTTGCGCCTCGCCCGGATCGAACAAATGGCCGAGAGCGGCATGCAATTGAAGGCCAGCACAACGGAACTCACTTCGACCTGCGAAGCCGCCATATCGCGGATGCGCACCGTGGCGGATGCGCGGGGCGTCAGCCTCGAATTTGAGAGGCCTTCCGCCTTGTATACCAAAGCGGATCCGGAGGATCTTGAGTTGATCTGGCTCAATCTCCTCGAAAATGCGGTGCAGTATAGCCCAAGCGGTTCGAAAGTCATGATGCGTGTGGATCGCAACGAAGTCAGTAATGGCGAAGGCATGGCGCGGATCGCGGTTACCGATTCCGGGCCGGGAATTCCAGACGCGGAGCTGCCGCGAATTTTCGAACGCTTCCATCGTGGCGACCCTTCGCGGGCGCGTGCCACAGGCGGGTTCGGTTTGGGACTCGCAATATGTAAAGCGTTAGTGGAAGCTTACGGCGGCACAATCGAAGCCATGAATCTGCCTGGATGCGGGGCCGAGGTTCGCGTACAATTGCCCGCTGAATTGGGATAAGTGCCGCGATTTCCGTAATATCTTAAGCTTCTCTTCAGCTTGTGGTAGCTAAATTCCCGTGCGCGCCATTTCAACTATCTGTTAATGGGCCTCGGTATAACGAAGGAGAAATTGATATGGCCGATTCAACTCGACCTGTTGAGGAATCTCTTGGGGGTTTTAGCTTGGGCAGCAGGAGTACGCACAGTCGTGTCTCCTTGATTCGATTTCTGCCAATGCTGGGTATTGGCCTGATGATGGCTCTTGGTCTTGACGTTTTGCCTGCTTCCGCTCAGGCACCGGCATCCGCGCAAACCGCCGAGGCGGCCCTGCCAGAGGAAGCTCCCGTGCAAATGGTGCAGCTGCTAGGCCCCAACCAGGCGACCCCTCCTGCCACGCTGACGCTGCATGATGCCCTGGAACTGGCGGGCAAGAATGATCCGGTCTACTTGTCGGCCGTGGTCGAAGCTAAGATAGCGCACGAGGACGCGGTGCAGGCTCATGGCGGCATTCTGCCCACAATCACGGCAACAACGCAATATTTGGGCACGCAGGGAAATGGAATCACCCCAAACGGACGATACGTTACACAGGATGGAGTCCACGTCTACCGCGCCTGGGGTGTCCTACACGAGAACATCTCCGGCAGCAGTTTGATGATTACCGCGTACCGGCGCTCCATGGCTGCAGAAGCGATCAGCAAGGCGAAAATTGAAATTGCCCGGCGCGGATTGGCGGTGACTGTTACCAAGAATTTCTATGGATTAGTTGTCGCGCAGCACAAGTATGCAACCGCGCAAGAAGCCCTCGAACAAGCCAAACATTTTCTAGCCATTACGCAAGACTCGGAGCGCGCCGGCCAGACAGCACATAGCGACGTGCTCAAAGGGCAAATTCAATACGAACTGCAGGCGCAGGCATTTGACGAGGCCGGCCTCTCGCTCGAAGAAGCCCGTTTAAATCTTGCTGTGCTGCTTTTTCCGACATTGAACGAGAATTTCTCGGTAGTAGACGACATGGGTTCGGCGCTGGCCTTGCCGCCATTTACCGAGGTCCAGGCCATGGCGGAACGCGCGAATCCGAATTTGCGTATCGCTGCCGAGACGGTGCGCCAATCGGATCTGGATGCATTTGCCGCTAAGGCTGCATTTTTCCCTTCGCTGGATATTGAAGCCGATTACGGAATTGAGGCGAATGCCTTTGCCCTGCACAGCGTCTCCGCCGCTTTCCCCGAAAAAGGTCCCCTGCCAAACCTCGGTTATTTCGTCACCGCGAACCTGAGCGTACCCGTATGGGATTGGGGAGGGCTCCGTAGTAAACTCCACCAGGCGAAATACCGGCAAGCCCAGGTACGAGCGGAGTTAAGCCAGGCGCAGCGCGAGCTGCTCAATAATCTTTATAGTTACTACAATGAGGCGTTAGTTTCGCGAGCATCCGTGGATCGCGCGCGACGCACGGCCGATCTCGCCGCTGAGAGCCTTCGCCTGATCAATTTGCGCTACCAGGCGGGAACATCCACGGCGCTTGAGGTTGTCGATGCCGCCACGTCGCTGACGCAAGCGCGAAATTCGTACGACGATGCGGAGGTTCGGTATCGTACTGCGGTCACAAATCTGCAAACCTTGACTGGAAGTTTCTAATCTATGCGTATAGAAACGGAACTCACACGAATGAAAATGGCTGATGTTGGAAGGCGAGCAGCGTGGTTGTCTCACTGTATCGGCGGCACTGTTTTGGTTGGAATTCTGCTCGCGTCCGGCTGTTCCAGCAAAACGGAAACCGCGGAAGGGCCGACCGTAACGGTTCAAGTGGATGCCGCAGAAAGCCAGGCCATCTCGCGCAAGGTGGATGCCGATGCGACCTTGTATCCTCTGGACCAGGCAGCCATAGTTCCCAAAATTAACGCACCGGTTAAAAAGTTTTACGTGGATCGCGGCAGCAAGGTGCATGCTGGGCAGTTGCTGGCCGAGCTAGAGAATCAGGACCTGCAAGGCGCCGTCACGGAAAATCAGGGTGGGTATCAGGAAGCGGAAGCTGCTTACCAAACCCAATTGCAGAAAGCGGACCAGGACTTGAAATACACGAAAGAAGTGCTGGACTCGCAGCAAAGAGTTTTCGACAGCCGCGAGAGCCTGTTTAAGCAGGGCGCAGCTTCGGCCAAAGACGTGGACGAAGCTCGCGTGAACTTGAGCCAGGCACGCAACCAATACGAACTCGCGCAAAAGCAGCAGGACCTGCGAGCTGCCGAGGGACAAGTGACTGCCGCGAAAGGAAAGAATGAGAGCGCTGCCGCGCAATTGAGCTACGCCAGAATTGTCAGCCCCATCGACGGCGTGGTCACTGACAGGCCCCTGTACCCCGGTGAAATGCCAGCAGCGGGGACGCCACTGCTGACCGTGATGAATCTCTCTCAAATCGTGGCCAGATCTCACGTTACCCCACAAGAGGCCGCGACGTTGAGGGTCGGAAACATAGCTACTCTCGCTGTTCCGGGTCTGGCGGTTCCCGTTAAAGGCAAGGTAACGTTGGTTAGCCCGGCCGTGGATCCGAACAGCACGACCGTGGAGGTCTGGGTGCAATGTCCCAATCCTACGGGGCAGCTTAAACCTGGAACAAGCGCTCACGTATCCATGGTGGCTGAGACGGTGCCAAAAGCGGTTGTAATTCCTGCAGCCGCATTGCTTACCGAGACCGACGGAGTGATGAACGTCATCGTGCTCGATACCGACAATATGCCTCACAAAGTGCACGTCAAAACCGGCATTCGCGATGGCAAAGAGGTGCAGGTAACTGATGGGCTCAAAGGCGGCGAACGCGTCGTAACCGTGGGTGCGTTCGAGCTCGATAAAGAAGATGACGATGTGCTGCCAAAAACCAAGATTCAGGTCCAAGCCCCCAAGATGCCGGAAGAGGAGGAGGACGAGTGAGGACTCCCGGCTCGTACAATCCCATCACGATCGAATCGTTATCATTGGGGACCGCATTGAGGTTCCACTTTTTCTCAAGGCCGTTTTTCCTGCGAGTGAATCTTCATGCCAGATAAGGTGGCGCCTCCAATCAAGCCTGTTGCTGAGCAGGAATCGCATTACTGGTTCAGCCGTCATTCGAAATCCGTAATGTTTTTGATCATGACGCTGGCCATTGTTGGGGTCTACGAAGCCTTTTCAATCCCCATCGCAGTATTCCCGGCCACCAATTTCCCGCGAATTATCGTGGGCGTTGACAATGGCGTGATGCCCATCGATCAGATGGAGGTAACCATCACCAGCCCTATTGAGGCGGCGGTCAATAGCGTCCCTGGCCTGGAAGACGTTCGCTCCATCACCAGCCGCGGCTCGGCGGAAGTCGATTTATCATTTAATTGGAACGTGGACATGCTGCAGACACTCCAGCAGGTGGATTCTGCATTGTCGCGTATTCAGAGTACCCTGCCATCTACAGCCCAGATTGAAAGCCATCGTCTGGATTTTGCGAGTTTCCCGATCCTGGGCTACAGCCTGACTTCCGACAAAGTTCCCCAAACGCAATTGTGGGAATTAGCGACCTATGAGCTAAAGCCGCGTTTGAACCGGTTGAATGGGGTTGCCAGCATTCTGGTCCAGGGCGGCCAACAACCGGAGTTTCAGATCACGCCTGATCCAGGGCGAATGCTGCGCGCCCACGTAAGGCTGCAGGACATCCTGGACGCCGTGAACCATACCAACCTTATCGACTCGCCTGGACTTCTCAGTCGTAATCACCAGCTTTACCTGGGACTGGTATCCGCCCAAGTGCACTCCCCGGACGACATCGGCGACATCATCATCAAGAATATGAGTGACATGCCGGTTCGGGTTCGGGATATCGGTTCTGTCGCGCCGTCCTCGACTCCGGTCTATACAGTGGTAACGGCGGACGGAAAAAAGGCGGTATTGCTCAGCATCGACCGGCAACCGGACAGCAACACTGTGGCTGTGGCGGATGAAGTTCGTAAAGAAATTGAAACGATTCGCCCGACGCTGCCGGCTGGAGTGTCCCTGCAGGTGTTTTACGACCAGTCCAATATCGTCCGGGAATCAATTTCCAGCGTGCGCGATGCCATTATTATCGGAATTGTCCTCGCGGGATTCGTGATCTGGCTGTTTCTGAGGGACTGGGGAACGGCAGTAATGACCGGCCTGGTTGTCCCCGTGACGATCTTCGTCACTTTCATTGCCATGAAGATGTTAGGTCAAAGCTTTAACATGATGACGCTTGGGGGATTGGCGGCCGCTGTTGGACTTGTGATTGACGACAAGATCGTGGTCGTGGAAAACATTGTCCTGCACCGCGACGGTGGCGAGGGTCCCCTCGAAGCGACCAACAGCGCGCTCAAGGAGCTTACCGTTCCGCTCATCGGCTCCACGTTGACGCCGATTGTTGTGTTCCTGCCCTTGATCTCGATCACCGGAGTGACTGGAACTTTCTTCCGCGCGCTGGCTATTTCCATGAGCGTCGCATTATTGACCTCCTTGGTGCTTGCTCTGGTGTGGACCAGCAACCTCGGCAGCTATCTGATTCGTCGCGGGGCCCCGACACATGCCCACGCGCCAGATTCCGAGCCGCCTGGTATCACTCCGCCATCAGCCCTGGACTCCGGCTCCGCTCCAGCTGGGAACACGGAGTCTGAGTTATCGCATCTGGAGCAAATGAAACGCATGATGGCTGCCGAAGAAGCTTCGCTTAAGGGCGGTTTGTTCGAAAAAATCCTGATCTTCTACGAGCGATGGATGCGCCGCGCGCTCGAACATCCCATCTGGATTGCCGGACTTTGCGCCATTTTGATTGTCGTTTCCTACGCCTGCTACACAAGTCTGGGCACTGACTTGCTGCCGGCCATGGATGAAGGCGGGTTTATCCTCGATTACGTCATGCCGCCGGGAAGTTCACTCCAGGAATCAAATCGGGTCATCTCTCACATTGAAAGTATCTGTCGCGCCATCCCGGAAGTCGAAAGCATTTCGCGACGTACTGGAATGCAATTGGGACTGGCGGCAGTGACTGAACCCAATACGGGCGATATTTCCGTAAAGCTCAAGGACAAACGCAGCCGCGGAATCGACGAAGTGATCAGTGAAGTTCGCGCCAAGGTCGCCAAAGAGGAACCGGCTGTGGACGTGGACTTTACACAGCAGCTGCAAGATATGATCTCTGATCTGACGGGCGCTCCGCAACCCGTTGTCGTCAAGCTGTTCTCTCCCGATCCCGACCTTCTGGAAATGTGGGCAACCCGCGTGGCGGATGCGCTGGGCAGGATCTACATCAATCAGAAAAAGCCTGTCGTGGATATTGCGGACGGCATTGAAGACACGATGAGCGGCCCTGCCGTCGTTTTCAACGTCAATTTACAGGCCGCGTCGAAAGCGGGGTTCACGCCGGATGAACTCACTACTGCCGCATCGGCCATCGTCGATGGCGAGCCGGCGACCACTCCTGTGATTATTAACGACCGTCCCTACACTTTGCGGGTGCGTTTCCCGGACACGAACCGGGCTTCGCTCGATGCCATGAGCAATACCGTGTTGGTGAACGCCAACGGGGGAACCGCGACTCTGGGTTCCCTGGCGACGGTCACGGAGCTTCCCGGACAGACTGAAATTATCCGCGAAAATCTGCAGCGTGACGTGGAAGTAACAGCGCGTTTGGAAGGAATCGATCTAGGCAGCGGCATAGCGGCCGTGCAAAAAGCAATCGGTGACCTGAAGATTCCACCTTCGATTCGCGTGGAGTATGGCGGCACGTACCGGGAGCAGCAACAATCGTTTCATGATCTCGCCGTTGTGCTGCTTCTGGCTCTTGTACTTATTTTTCTCGTTCTGTTGTTCGAATTCCGGTCCTTCACAGCGCCCATCGCCATTCTTTCTTCGGCCATTCTTTCGACGTCCGGCGTTTTTTTTGCGCTGTTAATTACGCGAACTACGTTCAATATCTCATCGTTCATGGGTCTGATCATGGTGGTCGGTATCGTCGCCAAAAACGGTATTCTGTTGCTAGACGCCAATCAGAAGTTTCGAACCGTGGGTTTCTCCACTGAAGAATCCTTGATTCAGGCCGGTCGGCGGCGGCTTCGTCCGATTGTGATGACGGCCATGGCCGCCGTGGCCGGTATGGTGCCTCTGGCGCTGGCATTAGGCGCAGGCTCTCAGATGCTGCAGCCATTGGCGATTGCGGTCATCGGCGGCATTTTGATTTCCATGGTGCTGTCGCTGATTATCACGCCAGCCATGCAATTCTTTCTGACGCGTGAACGCCGGCCGGCCGCTTAGCCACGATTTTGTTCAGGGTGTTTGATTTTGATATTCCGCAGTAACAGGACGAAAGAAGATGGATCTATAAGGAGGGAATTCGAATGTTAACAAGACGTTTTCTCGGAAGCATTTGCGCGGTTTCTTTTCTAACGGTAGTCTTCGCCGCCGGCAGCTTTGCTGAACCCCAGGCCGGTTCGTATCACGTGATCCGCCGGATCCCGGTTGGCGGTGAGGGAGCATGGGATTACCTTAAGGTTGATCCCGATTCGCACCGTATCTATCTTTCACGAGGGTCGCACGTCATGATCGTGGACGAAGTCAGCGGGAAGGTTCTTGGAGATATACCCGACACCAAGGGCGTACACGGTATTGCTGTCGCGCCCGAACTGGGCCGCGGCTTTACCAGCAACGGCGGGGCCAACACGGTCACCGTCTTTGATTTGAAAACTTTCAAACCAATCTCCGAAATCAAGACAACCGGTGAGAATCCGGACTCGATCCTTTACGATCCCGGCACCAAGCGCATATTTACGTTCAACGGACGTAGTTCGAATGCCACCGCCATTGACGCTGCCAGCGGCCAGGTGGTCGGCACCGTCGCGCTCGGCGGAAAGCCGGAAGAGCCTGCGCTCGATGGGAAGGGCAACGTCTTCGTAAACCTCGAGGACAAGAGTTCCATTGCGGAATTTGATGCCAAGACGCTGGCCCTCAAAGGTTCCTGGCCATTGGCGCCCTGCGAGGGTCCTTCCGCGCTCGCGGCTGACACCGCGCACGGACGGCTTTTCGTGGCCTGTGACAAAGTGATGGTTGTCGTGGACGTGAACACCGGAAAAGGCGTCGCATCTCCACCAATCGGCGGAGACCCGGACGGGAATGGTTACGATGCAGGAACGGGTATGGCGTTCGCAGCCTGCCGCGAAGGACTCGTTTCCGTCATCCATCAGGATTCTCCTGACAAATACAGTGTGGTCGGAAATATCACAACGCAGTTTGGCACTCGAACCATGACGCTTGACCCCAAGACGCATCATGTCTTTACGGTTACGGCGGACTTTAAACCAGCCGGGGCGCCCACGCCGGACAATCCTCGTCCCCGTCCCCAGCCAATCGCCAACTCGTTTGTCATTTTGGAAATTGGTCAATAACGGCGCTAAACAGACCATTCAGCTCTCTGCTCGTCGGGCGCGACTAAGGCCGCGCTCGGCGAGCGAGATACCTCCGGGTATCGAGCCGAATGCAGCATTTCCGAGTCCCATTACCCCCGCCACCGGAAGTTGACGTGCGAGGGAAAGCTCGAAAAAGGAGTACTATTCCGTAACTCAGTGCACAGATCGTAAGAAACTCCTTGCTTGTGCGTGTCCTGTCTGCGTAAGATACCCGCCAGTTTGGAGGTGATGTAGCTGTGCCAAAAGAGAAGCCCAAGGTCAATATTGGCGAAGTGATTCGAAGTTATCGAGGCCAACGCGGGCTTTCCCAGGGGGATATCGAGCGGCGAACCGGTCTATTGCGCTGCTATCTCTCGCGCGTTGAAAATGGTCATACCGTACCTTCTCTTGAGACTCTCGCGAAGATCGCGGAAGCGATGGAGATTGCCCTCGCGGATTTCTTTCCGGGTGCGGAAACCCCGCGAGACCGCGACACTCAGAAAATGCTGGGCGAACTTTCCGAGGATGAAATCCGATTTCTCTCTGAAATCAAGAAATACAGCACCACACTTTCAGAGGGCGATAAGCGTTTGGTCCTGGCAATGATTCGGAAAATGGCGACCGTAATCCCACCGCCGGTCCGCAAACCTTTGCCGCGTCGCGCGGCCTATTAGGAACCACACGGATTAGGATCAGGAGAACTGGGGAGCCAGGTAGGTCGTGTTTGGTTCACTGCATCATGGCATGTCGTCAGTGCCGACTGCCGGCGCATTTTTCGCTGCCACCGTTTGGCCTTTTAGCAGACTTCCCACCACCTCCGTGAGAGTCGTGCCGCACTGCGTCCAGAGACGTCGCTTCAAGCTGCAATAGTTCTGCGAACCACTGAATACATCGGCCATCAACGAACGGAACGTGGGGCTGCGCTCGATGAACTGAATCATGCGCGTGGCCACCGCCCCGCCCAAAAAACGACCTCGGTAAAAGCGGCGCGCGATGCGCGTCGCGAATTCGAGGTCCGCGGAAAAAGCCTTACGGATGCGAGCGGGATACTCTCTCGCCTTGCCGGCGATCAGCGCTTCCGCCATCAAATCGCCCGAGCGCAACGCATAATAGAGGCCTTCGCCAGTGATAGGATCCACCCAGGCGGCTGCGTCGCCCACCAGCGCCCAGTTGGGTCCCACGACTTTCCGCGCCGATAGAGTCTGCTTTCGCGGAGAGGGCAGCACGTGACTGTAGAACCGCCCGCCTTCGCGCGGAATGTTTTCCCCGTCCATGAACGCGTGCAGATGACGCCGCAACTCCTGGCTGGTATGCCGCGCCATGCTGCCGCAGATCCCCACGGAAAGATGATCGCATCGTGGGAAGGACCATAAATAGCCCTCGAAGTGACGCAAAAATTTTACGGAGATGCCTTCAGCCTGCGCCGGGACAAAGTAGCCGAGCGTCATTTCGAGATCGCTGCGGGATAGCGGCTGGGTATTCGGCAACAGGGCATTGCGCGCGCCGGCGGCGATGACGATAAAGTCCGCTTCGATACGCGCGTCGCCGATTGCGAGGGTAGCGCGCTTCGCCGAGGTTTCAATTTGATTGACCCTGGAGCGCACGATTCGGCATCCCGCCGCCGCCGCGCGTTCCAGAAGCAGGCCGTTCAGAACCGTGCGCGAATAAATAACGATGGGTTGATCGAGCGTCAACAGCGCGCGATGACCTTTGCTTGAAATCAGTTCAACCGTGCGGATGAGTTTCTTGGGGTAAGGGCCGTTCAGAAGAAAAGGGTACGCCTCAAGCGCTTTATGGGTAAGTCCGCCGCCGCAGGGCTTCTCCCAAGCCAGATGCTCGTCATAAATCGTAACGCTGTATCCCGCGCGTGCCAGACGCTCACCGCACATCGCCCCGGATGGTCCGCCACCTACGACTACAATTTCGCGCATCGGAAAGCCTCGTTGAACAATAGAACGCTTGGGACAGCAAGGGGTCCTGACAGCGAAATCGTATCATGCCAGCGGGAACACTGCAGCGATGAAGCGCAACAGGGGTTCAACATGAAACACTGTAGGCCTCTCGGGAGCATGCACGCACATCGATTGCACCCGGGTTCGGCCAGCCACGGTTTGGGGGGGCGGGTCGCGTGGTAATATGGAGAAACCGAGCGGTGCCGGATGGCACGCGTGCGGCTTCTGTCACAATACCGCCCATATGGGGAAAATCGTTTCGCAAGATGAACTCGTGCTGCTCACCGCGCGCGAAAAGCGCAATGGACGCCGAGTTGTATTTACGAATGGCTGCTTCGATTTGCTGCATCCCGGGCACGTGCGCTGTCTGGCCGAGGCGCGCGCCTTGGGTGATGTGCTTGTCGTCGCCGTGAACAGCGATTCGAGCGTCAGAGGCAATAAAGGCCCGCAACGACCGCTTGTGCCGCAGCAGGACCGGGCGGAAGTGCTGGCCGCGCTTTCGTCCGTGGATTACGTCACGATCTTT
>Ga0206815_1250_pt1 | contig 10789 bp, 11 predicted proteins | sample Alteio_BWOrgCont_91_FD_152864 | JGI IMG/M metagenome (GOLD analysis project Ga0206815, IMG submission 152864) | Enriched cells from forest soil in Barre Woods Harvard Forest LTER site, Petersham, Massachusetts, United States -... | ecosystem: Environmental > Terrestrial > Soil > Temperate forest >...
CTGGTTTGAGTTCGTCGGCTTCTGTAGAGGTCGCGACGTGCCTGGCGCTGCTATCTTGGAGCGCAACAACATTGCCATCGAATGAAATTGCTTTGTTGTGTCAGCGCGCGGAAAATCTGTATGTGGGTTCGCCTTGCGGTATTATGGACCAATTTGTCATTACGCTGGCTGAAGCAGGACATGCCTTGCTTGTGCGCACATACGACCTTCATCATGAGTTGATTCCGATGAATCGCGGCGCCTTAAGCGACTGCCGTATCGTGGTATGCAATTCAGGAGTAAAACATTCCATCGCAACCGGAAGCTATGGCGACCGCCGTCAAGAGTTAGAGGCCGGGCAGGCGGTATTGCAAGAAAAATTCGGCATACGTGATCTGGGCCAAGCCACGCTGGATCACTTGAATCAAATGAAACACGCGATGACGGAGGCCAGCTATAAACGATGCCGGCATGTCATAAGCGAGAACGCGCGTGTACAAGCTTCTCTCGCGGCGATGTGTGTCGGAGACGCCGTAACGCTCGGTGAACTTATTACTGCTGCGCATGTCAGCGAGCGAGATGATTTCGAATGCAGCTGCGAAGAAATTGACTTCCTGGTCGAGAGGGCGATAGCACTTCCTGGTTGCCATGGGGCACGACTAACTGGCGGAGGCTTTGGCGGCTGTACTGTAAATCTGGTTGCGAAAGAGAATGTGACTGATTTTGTTGTCTCTCTGCGCGCTAGCTACCAGGAATACTCCGGAACTGTAGCGGAAATGTATGTATGCGAGGCAGTAGATGGAGCGATTGCTTGCAATCAGTTCGCTCTTGCCGGAGGCAGGCGGTGATGGATGATCTTTGGAAGCGGTCATCACATCGCCGCTGGAACGCTTTAACGCGCGAATGGGTAGTCGTCTCGCCGCACCGTACACAACGACCATGGCAGGGACAAATGGAGTCTCCTGCGACGCAAGAAGCATTGAGATACGATCCTGCATGTTACTTGTGCCCAGGAAACGTACGTGCAAATGGCGAGAAAACATCGCAGTACAAAAGTACGTATGTGTTTGCAAATGACTATGCGGCATTAAATACCGATGTTCTTTCCGCAGAGTTTGATGTTGATAATGCCGGCTTGCTACATGCGGAAACAGAGTCCGGCATTTGCCGCGTGCTGTGTTTCGATCCACGTCACGACTTGACGCTCGCGACGATGGAACCAACCGCGATTCGAAATGTGGTTGATGTGTGGGCGGCGCAGGCTGGCGAGTTGGGCGCACGGGACGACATCCGTTACGTTCAGATCTTCGAGAATCGCGGCGCAATGATGGGTGCAAGCAACCCCCATCCTCACGGGCAAATCTGGGCTACAGAACATATCCCTAATGAGCCGCTCGCGGAGTTGGATGCGCAATTAGAATTTTTCTCTCATCACGGTGAGCCATTGCTGCAGCGTTATCTGGGTATGGAACTCGCAGAGTCTGAACGCATCGTGACGAAGAACGATACATGGGTTGCGCTCGTCCCATTTTGGGCAGTATGGCCATTCGAGTTATTGTTGCTGCCACGCCGTTCCATTGCTTCGTTCGCAGAAATGAGCGAGAGCGAGCGCGACGGCTTGGCTTCCATTCTCAAGCTGATGTCTGGCGCCTACAATCGCTTGTTCGACACACCGTTCCCATATTCGATGGGGTTCCATCCTGCGCCCTTCGATGGTGAAGATCATCCAGAGTGGACGCTGCACGCGCATTTTTATCCTCCGCTACTTCGGTCTGCAACGGTGAGAAAGTTTATGGTCGGCTTTGAGTTGCTGGGTTCGCCTCAGCGTGACATTACGCCGGAAGCGGCAGCGGAGGCATTACGTCTGGTTATGAATTCGTGAGACGGGATGAGCGATTCGAACTCGTTAGCAAATAGGTTGTAAAGCAAGGAGTTTATTCATGCATCTATCGTGGGTCGACTGGCTGATCATGCTGGTGTACTTCGTGTTTGTGCTGGGTATTGGTTTCGCGCTCAAACGCTACATGCGCACATCAAATGATTTCTTCCTTGCAGGGCGGGCTCTTCCCGCGTGGGTATGTGGCCTGGCGTTCATTTCGGCGAACCTGGGAGCGCAGGAAGTCATCGGAATGGGCGCTTCGGGGGCAAAGTATGGCATCATCACTAGCCATTTTTACTGGATCGGTGCGATCCCGGCTATGCTGTTCGTTGGCTTGTTCATGATGCCGTTCTATTACGGCTCGAAGGCGCGATCAGTTCCCGAATATCTCCGCATGCGCTATGACGAGAAGACGCGCGCTGTAAATGCGTTCTCATTCGCCATCATGACTGTGTTCAGTTCAGGGATTTCTATGTATGCGATGGCGCTGCTCATCCAGACGCTTGGATTGTTGCACGGTATTGTGCCGGAAGCATGGATATTCCATGTTTCGGTCGTGATCTCAGCGGTCATCGTACTCGGGTACATATTTCTTGGCGGCCTGACGAGTGCGATCTATAACGAGGTGCTGCAGTTCTTCCTCATCGTGGCTGGTTTTTTACCCTTGGTGTGGATCGGTCTACGCAACGTGGGCGGATGGGAGGGAATCAAGCGCACGCTGCCGGCTGAGATGACCCACTCATGGCATGGCATCGCACATGCAAACACGAATACTCTAGGCGTCGAAGTCGTTGGGCTGGTGATGGGACTTGGATTCGTATTAAGCTTCGGCTATTGGTGCACAGACTTTCTGGTGATTCAGCGCGCGATGGCGGCGGAGTCCTATGATTCCGCACGCCGTGTCCCGATCATCGCGGCCATCCCCAAAATGTTCTTTCCATTTCTCGTGATACTTCCAGGATTGATTGCGGTAAGCGTGACGGCACATGCGATGGGCGGGGGCTCACCGCATGGAATCATCCCTGCAAAGATCGACCCCCTGAGCGGCCATGCCGTGTTGGGCACGGATGGACAGCCTGTCTGGAATTACGACCTGGCCATTCCGGTCATGCTGCTGCATTTCTTTCCTACCGGCATTCTTGGACTGGGTTTGACGGCGCTACTGGCGAGTTTCATGTCCGGCATGGCTGGCAATGTGACGGCGTTCAACACCGTGTGGACGTATGACATTTATCAGAGCTACATCAAGAAAAACGCAAGCGATGCGCACTATTTATGGATGGGCCGGGTAGCGACAGTGGGCGGTGTGCTGTTGTCGATTGCAGCGGCATATGCGGCAACCAGTTTTAACAACATCATGGATGCGCTGCAGTTGGTGTTTTCCATGGTGAACGCACCGCTCTTTGCAACGTTCCTGCTCGGGATGTTTTGGAAGCGTACAACAGGGCACGCAGCGTTCACTGGGTTGATAAGCGGAACGGCAGCGGCAATGCTGCACCACGGGCTGACGTTGCCGTCCGACGCCGTTACTGGACTGCATGGTGGATGGATCCATGTAGTCCACATCTATCCGAGCGACATGGCGCAAAATTTCTGGACGGCAATCTTTGCGTTCGGTGTGAACTTTATCGTCACCATTGTGGTGAGCCTGGTGACGAAGCCCAAACCAGAGAGCGAATTGATCGGGCTTGTGTATTCACTAACTCCGAAGGTCCCGGAGCTTCATCTTCCATGGTGGAAGAAACCTTGGACGCTAGCTGTGGGTGTTGGCATTGTGGTCGCGATTTTAAACTTTGTATTCGCCTGACAAGGAGAAGCTGCAATGGGATTGGATATTAGACTTCCACTCGGTTACGTATTCGTGATCTTGGGCGTGATTCTGACAGCCTATGGCGCTGCAACATGGAACAGTGCGATCTATGCGATTTCGATGGGTATCAACATTAATTTGGTATGGGGCCTGACGATGCTTCTGGCTGGCGGAGTCACGCTCATAGTAGCGAAAAGAAAATGAAGTGTTTTTTTGCTAGGGATCGGTCCAGAATAAGGGCAGATGCGGTGTACATACCGCTGGGCAAAACCGATATTGGCATCCTGCGGGAAACCTGCTGCCCGTTTGGCTTGATTTTCCAGCCCAGCAGGCCCGAGCTTATAAATGCCACGCAAACATTCAATGAACAGAAGATGAATAAGCGGAAAGCCCGGGCGCGAGAGTTTGGGCATCACTATCAACGGGCGATAGCAGTCAATTTTTCCAAGAACCGAAAATGGAGAAAGATGATTCTCTGACAGGCTAAGACTCACTCAGAGGATTTTCTTCAGGGTGCATTACGCACATAAGCCCGCAAATCGCGGGCTTATGCGAGCGGTATAAGTATTGAGTAATTTTATAAGGTGGCGGTGGGGGCAGTCTGGACCGAACCGCTCTCCATCGTCCATTCCCGCTAACAGGGAATTTAACAGAGAATTTGGGATTATTTCGGGCATCCGACGCGGCGAAGCCCAGTGTTTATGCTGGTCCTATTGATTTTCCGCGCTTTTCGGAACAGGGAAAAACAGGGAAAGAACAGGGAATTCCGTCACTACCCGTTCCCTCTATCACCCTTATCGGCCGGCATGGATTGTTGGGTCGAAGTTGTGATTCGTCACTGCTGGAGACCATTTTCCCTTGAGCAAAACAATACACACTACCAAACTATCTATATAGATGGCAATTCGTATCAAAACCCTGGAGGAGCGGGCGGCTACACTTGCATTGCAAAATACCCGAATCTTCCGGCAGACTCGATGAGCCGCTACTTTTCTCCCCTGGCTTCCTCGAATCCACGATCAATCGTATGGAGCTTGCCGCGTGTAGACATGCCTTTGAGTGGGTGGCTGAACAGGGAAACTCACTCGATGTCCAACGCGTCCAGATTTTTGCCGATTCGCTATATGTGTTCGAAAATCACAAGCATGCAACTACATTGCGAAAGCAGAAATGGTGCAATCGCGATGGTAGACCTGTTGAGAACCCTGATCTTTGGAAAAGCTTCATTAGAATTTCTGCAAATGTACTTGAACGCGTCGATATTTTTGGGGTCAAGGGCAAAAAGTCTCCAATATTAAAGGCCGTTGATAAAGCAGCTAAGGCCGCTGGAAGGGCGCCAACAAAAGTTGATCGTGAATTCGCGGTGGGAAGGTTGGCAAGTCAAAGTTCCAGGTGAGATTCAACACGAACCCGGCGCGTCCACAAATTATCGAAATCGTAGAGGAAGTATCCTGCACGCCGGCGGCAGAGGCGTTGCTTCCGAAAGCGACTTTAGAGCCATGCACCTAGCCTACGCTAGGATGTTTGCATGGGCGTCACTCAAGCATCTGCATTTGGCCGGTCTCCTGTCCAATGGACGGACCGTACTGCGGGCCGTTGGTTTTTTACGGCCGCGGCCACGGCTAGCTTGCTTATATCGATCGCCTCCTTCGCCCCCGCTATCGTCCATCCCGAGCACCGTCCCGGAACTCTTAATTGGCTATCTGTAGTCCATGGTCTTCTTTACTTCCTATGGCTCGTCATCTTTGTCGTGCAGACGCTTTTGGTGCAAGTCAGAAAAGTTTCCATCCATCGCACACTGGGCACAGCCTCTATGTTTCTCGCAATTGCCATGGTGGCCACCGGCTACATCGCTGTCGTCGCCATGACGCGCCGCGGGTTCGATTTCAGCGGCGATCTTGCTCTCAGCACAGACCCTCTCGGCCCTATAAACCAGATGATCTTTCCTCTGAGCGAGGCTTTCGAGTTTGGGCTTCTCGTTTTCGCGGGCTATATCTGGCGCCGTAATCTGGCCGCGCACAAGCGCCTGATGCTCTTTGCTACGATCGCCCTCCTGCCGGGCTCCTTCGCGCATTTTGTCGGCTATTACTATCCGCTTCATGCGCATCCATGGTTTCTCAACACGCCGGTCCTGCTCTCGCTTACGGTTCCGGCGCTTTACGACCTCATCCGGTTTCGCCGCATCCATCCGGTTTCTCTATGGGTCGGCGCCGGCCTCTTTTCGGCTAATGCGGCCATCAACAACTACATCGGCGCAAGCGGCTTGTGGCATCGCATCGCAGAATGGATGATTCGCTAACTTATTTAGAGCACAAGTAGCCTGACGGACCGCTTCTGCTGGGTCACGCTGTCTGGGGCACCTTACCGGCTCGACCAGCTGAGAGACGTTTGGGCGAGAGAGTCAGGTACAATAAATTAAAATGGAATTATGGAAAACATCAAACAACAACTGAAGTTAATCGTTATCCAGGGCCTGCGAATCACGGACAGAAGTCCAGAGAGCATAAAGGATGATGAACCGCTGCTTAGTGGGGATTTGGGCATCGATTCCATTGATATCCTCCAGCTCATTCTTGAGATTGAGAGACATTTTGGCATCAAGCTTGTGGATGGCGAATTCAACAAGGCGGCCTGGGAAAGCATCAATACTCTGGCGGCGACCGTTGAGGCAAAATTGGCTGCCAAGGATTTAGCGCATACGCTTTCGACGTAGCTTCCTCATGCTGCCTTACATTAGCGTGTACCTTACCTGGAATACAACAACATGAAGAAGCGGGTACGGACGGCCGACCCGAGAGGTTTTGTCGGGCTCCTTGCCGGTGACAAGCTTTCCTCGATTGCAGGTGGAAATTGACGCGCTGGTACCAGCATCGCTTTCATACAGTCTCAATGCTTCGGCTGATGTTCTGGTCCATTGACAGGCTGCCGCGCTTCATCCAGCCCGTGATTGCCATCGGTACCGCTCTCTTCTTCGGCTGCATGCTGAAACGCGAGCGTAAGGCTGTCGCTAGCAATCTGCGCCAGATCACCGGAAGCCGTGGCTTGTCCCTCTACTGGAAGGTGTACCGTGTCTTCTATTCCTTCAGCGATTTCATGGTCTCCTATTGCTACGTCCCAGGCGCCACACATGAGCAATTGCTCTCCATGCTGGTGGACGACGAGCGCGATGTTGCAGTCATCGAAAAACATCTCGCAGCTGGCAAGGGCCTCATCTTATGGACAGCCCATCTTGGTAATCCTGAGTTAGCCTCTCGCCTGCTTGAAATGCACGGTCGCCCTGTCAACATAGCCCGGGTCGTCGAAGACCAGCCTGCGGAAAAAATGTTGCGCGAAAGAATGGCCAGCGATCGCCTCAAAGTGATCGATCTCAAGAATGGTGCTCTCGCTACCATCGAACTCCTTAATGCCTTGCGCAGAAACGAAATTGTCGCCATGCAGGGTGATCGTGTCTATCATCCCCGTCACTCTGCCGAGGTCTCATTTTTTTCCAAGCCCGCTGCCTTCCCGCTCGGCCCATTCCTTCTTTCACAGGTCTCTGGCGCTCCTCTATTGCCCGGTTTCGTCGTTCGTGAAAGCTGGCTGCGCTACCGCATCCTTACCGGCGACCCAATCCTTCCCGGCACTTCCAGCGACCCTGACGCCGACCAGCGCGCCGCCCTGACGAAAGCTGTCCACTTCCTCGAAGCCCAGTTGTCGGTTCATTATGATCAGTGGACAAACTTTTTCGACTTTTGGCGGGCCAATGCCCCAGACTGATATTCTGAGCAGCATCCAGATGGACACCGGCTCCAAACCTCAAGAAGGCTCCAACTAGGTCGATAAGTCATGACACCCTCATCGCTCCTACTCGGGCTACTGTATCGCAGCGCTCTCGGCTTGTTGCTCTTCGCCTTGCCTGCTCTCGCGCAGTTCAACGGCCCGCCCACCGTCACGGTCGACCTCAACCGTCCCACCACTCTCACCACCGACCGCAGCATCCTCTTTCCGGCCACTCACGATCAGCTCCTCCAGCCCGGCGACGTCCTCACTATCCATGTCTTCGGCCAGGCCGACTACATCCCCGTCGTCCGCGTCTCCAATGATGGGAACATCCAGCTTCCACTCATCGACGAGGTCTCGGTCGGCGGACTCTCGCTCAGCCAGGCTGAAGTGCTCATCGGCAAACGTCTCGAAGATGCCGGTATCTATGTCAACCCGCAAGTCACCATTCAGGAAACGGAAGGCCCCAACTCCGTCGTCACTGTGATCGGCGAAACCCACGGATCCATTCCGGTGTCAGGTTCGCGACGTCTGTTTGATGTCCTCTCCGCCGCCGGCGGCCTTCCTGCTACCGCCAGCCACGTCATCACCATCCATCGTCGAGGCGTCACTGAGCCTATAGCTGTCGATCTCGGCAGCGATCCGTCGCGCTCCGATCTCGCCAACATCCCGCTCTTCCCCGGCGACACCGTCGTCGTCGCGCGCATCGGTGTCGTTTATCTGCTCGGAGACTTTCACACCGTCGGCAGCATTCCGCTCACGCCGTACGCGCCTCTCACCCTCACCCAGGCCGCCGCGCTCTCTGGAGGAGTCAACTTTGGCGGTAAACTCAGCGACCTGCATCTCATCCGCACCGTCGGCGATCACCGTACCGTCGTCTCGCTTGACGTAGATAAGATTTTCCGCGGCAAGGCCCCCGATCCCATCCTCCAGCCCAACGACATCCTCTATTTGCCCTCCAGCGCCCTCAAGGTCGCCATCCAGCAAGGAGGCATCGGTGCCCTCCTGGGAGCAGCTTCGCTCGTCTTCACCGCCATACTGATATTCTGACCCATACCCAGATGGACACCCGTAAAATCATTGTTGTCACCGGCATCGGCGTCGTCAGTCCCTATGGCATCGGCCTGGATAAACTGCATGCCGGCTTGCTGGCCGGCAAAAACTGCCTTCTGCCCTGCAACGATTTCTACCCCGGCTTCATTGGGTCTGCGGCCTCGGTCACAGAGTCTCTGGAGATTGCAGTAGACTCAACCCGTTTCTACTCTCGTTCCGACCGCCTTGTTATGGTGGCTGCCGACGACGCCGTGGCCGGTTTCGATCGTCAACAGCCGTCCTTTCGTGACAGCGGCGTCATCATGGCCAGTACCGTCGGTGGACTGTCTGAATTCGATCCCGGAATCGCCCCTGATCCCGCTGCCTGGTATCGCCAAAATAACGGTCTGGCACGCGCCACAGAATAAGAAGTGGCGCGCGTTGCCGCCTCTGTCGGAGAACATCTTGCCATTCATGGACCTACTTGCGCCGTCTCCGCGGCCTGCGCTTCTGGCGGCACGGCCATCGGTCTTGCTGCCAACATGCTCCTCGATGGCTTTGTTCCCATGGCACTTGCTGGAGGTAGTGATCCCCTTTGCCCTTTCACCATGAGCGGCTTCAACTCTCTCCAGTCCCTCGATCCCGAACCCTGCCGTCCCTTCGATCAGAATCGCAAGGGTCTGAACATCGGCGAAGCCGGTGCCGTGCTCGTCCTTGAAACTCTCGCCTCCGCCAGGCTGCGCCATGCGAACGTCCTCGCCGTCTTGAAGGGTTGGGCCATGACCAACGACGCCTCCCACCCCACCGCTCCGCAAAAGCAAGGCATTGGTCTCGCCGATTGCATCGGCCGTGCCATCGAAATGGCAGGCTGCAGCGTCGACGATATCGGCTACGTCAACGCCCATGGTACTGGCACCCCTCTGAACGACATCGCCGAAACGAACGCCTACGAACTCGCCTTCCGCGAACGCCGCCGTCCCATCCCCGTCTCTTCCACCAAGTCCTATTTTGGCCACTGCCTCGGCTCCGCCGGCAGCATCGAAGCCGCTATCACCATCTCTGCAATTCGCTCCGGCACCATTTTCCCCACGCTCCGCCTCACAGATCCCATCGAAAGTGCGATGTTGGACTGGGTCAAAGGCGAAGTCCGGCATGAACCCGTCCCTCTTGCCATGTCCACATCGGTAGGCTTTGGCGGCAGCAACAGCGTGCTCATCTTCGGAAGCCCGGAGAGCATTGAATCATGAACCCAAACCCACCAGCCATTACCGGAATCGGTTCTGTTACGCCGTTCGGGACTCTTGCCGGGCTCATCCCGCCATCTTCTCTTGAAACCGCGCTCATTACAGCATGGCCAACCAAAGGTCCACGCCGAGCCTTTCTCGTCAATCCTTTCAACCCCGCCAGTGTTGTCCCCGGTCTGAAGACCCGGCGTCTGGATCGCATCTCTGCATGGGGCCTCGTCGCCTCATCACTCGCCCTGCGCGATGCCGGAATCGATCTCCAACAGGTCGATCGTTCCCGCGTAGCCGTAGTCTTCGCCACCGGCTTCGGCTGCATTGAACTCACCACCTCTTTCTTTCAAAGCGCCTTCAACAACGGTTGGTCGGGCACCGACCCGATTACTTTCCCTGAAACTCTTGCCAACTTGCCTGCCGGTCACGTGGCTCTCCTCCACAATGTCCGTGGCCCCAATATCACCGTAAGCACCAAACACTTCGCTGCCGAGAGCGCGCTCGTTCAGGCCACTTCGCTCCTCCGCAACGGACAAGCCGATCTTGCCATCGTTATTGCCGGCGACACCATTACACAAGTCGCCTACGAGTGGTATGAAACCGGCAACCTGCTCTCACCGGCCTGCTATGCCTCCGAGCCTCCATTTGAATCTCTCGGCTTTATCCCTAGCGAAGGCGTCGTTGCCATGGTCCTGGAACCTTCCAGCGATCGCACCGCTCACTCCTACGCTAATCTCCACAGCGGCCGCTGGGCAGCAGGCGGTGACCCATGCGAGAGCATTCGTCAAATGCTGGGCAATACAACTCCGACCCTCATCATTGCCGCGGGCAATGGCGCGCCTTGCGCCACAGGATCTTCCAATGAAGCAATAGCGAAGCTTATAGCTCCCAATGCGGTAATGCTGCCTGCACAGCCCGTCGCTCTGGGTCTCACTGATGCGGGCGCACTGCTTCACATGGTCCTGGCTTTGAGCAAAAGACCTGCCAGCGGGCAAGCCCTTATGCTGGCAACCTCCGGCGACAGCGGCTTTGCAGCACTGCAGCTGGAGTTACCTTAAACCTGTCGCAAATTTGACTGACTCTAATTTTTGGGAC
>Ga0206815_1251_pt1 | contig 10695 bp, 11 predicted proteins | sample Alteio_BWOrgCont_91_FD_152864 | JGI IMG/M metagenome (GOLD analysis project Ga0206815, IMG submission 152864) | Enriched cells from forest soil in Barre Woods Harvard Forest LTER site, Petersham, Massachusetts, United States -... | ecosystem: Environmental > Terrestrial > Soil > Temperate forest >...
GCGTTAAGCCCTAGCCTTGATCAGGCCAGCCAACTATCAACCCTAACCGTAGAGTGCAGGGCCATCGGGATTGGAACAGCAGTATGCGACGCAGTCGACCTGCTACGTGCACAGGCGGCACGCTACGATGGCGTGCCGGACAATGATGACTACCTTCTCGATATGCGACCGGTGTACGCGCTCGCTGCCCACGAACTTGCACAGCAACTGGAAGCAGAGTTGCTCCGATGCAGGCTCAGCGCGAAGGCAGTTGCGACGGAGCATCTTGGAGTGCAGAGCGACGGAGAAGCAGAATGGTGACGAGCCGACGAACTGTGCTGGAAAATCCGATCACGCGTACCTCGCCGTCTCCCGTTGCGAGAGGTTGCGCAGAAGAGCCGGAAGGAACGCCGGGGGGAAGAGCCAGACATATGGGACACGATGAACTCCGACCAATGGCCGCAAGCTTGCCTTTGGGAAAGCGAAGAGTTCACGTTCTACTGGTACACGAACGGTGCCATTGATGAGCCGAATCCCTCCAACCCCTGCACGTGCCCGCGATGCTACCAACCGAGCGAGCTTGACGATTGGGGCCGCAAGGGCTTCCAAGATGAGGAGAAGGAGGAGGACGACGGATGCGACGGAGACTTCCTTGACGAGGAGATGAATTCTTGAGCGTCTTTTGCGGCCGATTACAGTGCTCCCGTCACGGCAGACAACGAGACCCCCAGTGCGGACATTATCGAAAGTCTCTACCCGTCGTGTCAAGGTGGCTGGCCCACTGGTAGCACAAATAAACTGGAGGTGCTTCAGGGCACCACTGTCGCTCCAGACATTGGGGCTCCCGGCCAGGAGCCCCCCAAAAAGTCCAGCGACGACCGGAGCGACATTGGACGAAAATCACGATCTTGGGACACCGTCCTCGCGCACTTCCCTCGGAGACACGCGCGACTTCGAGCAGTTCGACACCCGCCTCTTCGCGAGGAACACTCACTGTTTCGCGTTCCACTTCGAAAACGCCGGATTCCGGGAGCTATGTGAGCTACCGAAATGGACTCTTGCCGCATATCGCAGGTGCGTACCGGAAACGTATGCTATCGCCGAGGCGATGTTCGCAAACACCCCAATGCGCAGCGCATGGGGGACGCAGATTGAGCCAGGGCGCTGGTCATATGAGAAGGCCGGGAATGAGATCAGGACGAGATTCGGAACGCGCTTCGGAAAGCCGCTCAGCCTCCTCGACGTCCTCAAGCACCTAACCGGACGGGGCGGCTACGCACGGGGAACATGCGACGTACCAGAGCCCGAGCACGCATTCGACCTGAACTCCGACGTCTGGCTACCCAACTCCATCCAAGTCCTCCGCATCGACATGGACGACGACGTGGCATGGCGGAAGAAAGACCGAACGCGAGTGCTCGCGGACGTCCGCTCCCAAAGAACCGTCACCGAAGCCTTCGGCCTCCCCTACGCAGTGTTCGCCACAGGCAACCGAGGGGTCCAAATCGTGGCGCCGCTTCCTTGCTCCATGCCCCCATCCGTGACGTCTGTGCTTTTGCATGGGCTTAGGATCGCCCTGGAGGCTCGCGCAGACGCGTACAGCGAACCCTGCGCAGACAACCTTCACTCGGTGATGAGACTGCCGGGCGGAGTCCACGCAGACAGCCGGGCGCTGGGACTGTGGATCGACCCGGACGCCGGGAGGCTCTACGGGATCGAAGACCAGGCGAAGATGATGTCTAGTGCCTTCCGATTCCGGCAGGGGGACGGAGTCGACGATCCTGAAACGTTCGCACTTGCAGCGGGTAAGATGCTCGCCAGACTTCGCGGGACCGGTGTCAGAGACCACGAGCTCGTAAGCCGGGAGTATGCGCTGGACGCGTTGGCGGAGAAACCGAACAACCCGATTAGCGCGAGGTGGAGGCAGGCAGTCCGGTCGGCTACCAGAGGGGGCACCGCCAGCGAGGGGACCACGCACGAGCCAAAGGCGGATCAAGCTACGGGCGAAACCAACCCGGACCCGCGCGCTTACTGGAACGGGCGCCTGGCCCCGGCGGGCCGCGCAAGGGATTGGGCTGAGAGGACGTGGCGCGAGGGCTTCCAGCCGGGCCGCTTCTGGTTCTGGATCAACAACGGAGGGGACAAGGGCTTGCTCGCTGCTCGTATCCTGTTCGGCGAACGGGCGGAGGAAGAACTCATCCGCCTGGCGATAGAAACCCCCGCCAGGAGCGGCGCGCAGATCAGGCAAAGGATAGCCACGATCAAGAGCCTGTGCCGGAACTTCCGAGAGAAGGGACAGCCTCGTAAGCGAGAACGCGAAACCAACGTGCCCAAGGCAATCCCGCCACATGGAGTTCCCGACTATGAGGTCGAACGCATGGCGAAGGAGCTGGCGGAGAGGATGCGATCCGCGAAGCCGCGGGCGAGGTGGAGAGACGGAGTTGCCTATGCCGTCAGCTTGGCAGTGTACGTCGGGATACGCGAAGGGCTTGGGATGTACCAAGCCAGTCTGGACGTGATCGCCAGCCACGCGACGAATCTTGGCGGCGGAACCAGCGTGTCGAAAGTGAACGCGCGACAGATGCTCGCGCGAATGACGGACCAGGACGAGGACTGCATCGTGCCCGCCTTCAGGCGGACAGAAGGAAACCACGCGGAGGGCGAAGCCGATACCTACTCGCTCAAGCTAGAGACAGACCCTCCCCGCTGGTACGCATGACGCTGAGAAACACCCCTTAATAGAGTGTATAGGATAAATCTAGCTTGACCCATCAGGTTCGCTGCCAGCAGGTTCAACTTTGAGCCTAAACTTTCTTCCGAAACGGCGAATCGTCCGCTTGGCGATTCTTTTCAGGCCAGAAGAGGCAAACGAACGCGAATGCAGAGAGTCCCCATTCACGCTGGAAAGGCTTTGAAGCGGAATCAACGGCCGCGATCCGATTACGGGGGAACCTCATTTAGGAAATAGATGATAGAATGGCTGCGCTCATCGCTATGGATTGACTTTTCGAACCAAAATTGACAATATAAGGCGTCCGTTTGCAAGGTCCGGAGAATGTGCCTGGTCGTTGAACGGACCAGCTTTCAGGCTGCGCTATGAGAAAACTGTCTCTATTATCACTGGTAATTCTCGCGTATGTATGGCTGTCCGCGTCCTCAGTGTTATGTCAGGGTCAAAGCGAGACCATTCCTGACGTAAGCGTAAATCCCATCTACTTTAGCGCTTTAACCGATTACAAAACCCTTGGCTGGAGCAACTCGGAGAAATCTACGTATTTCTATTTTCTTCAAGACCTATACCTGACAATGATTCCGAGGGGATATGAATCACACCGAGACGGGGATAATGTCACCATAGATTTGATTGTTAAGGACCGGCCTAATATCAACCCGAAGGAATACGCTGAAACCTACATTAACGGGTCATATTGGCCTCATGTTTTGCTTGATGGCCAAAAAGGACTAGCTGTCGCAGCCTACCGGTATTCGGACGTCATATCCTCTCTTAACGAGGCCATAGCATTTATAAAGACCTTGCCCACTCCGGCTAACTTTGCTCAAGATGTCGCAAACCGAAATAGCATCTGCGCTCATGTCCTTCAAAAGGACAAGGACGATTTTGGCGCGTTTAGAAAAAAACGCCTAGCGCTTACGTCAACCCTTTACGCGAAGATATCCCACGCTAGCGACTACTCGGCAAGACATCTTATCGTTGAGAGTATTGCAGCGTCTGGCTCCGACAGAGGGGGGAGTTTGTCCCCACAAGTTAAACGTGACCTCGCCATCAGGCAAAAGGCAGCCGAGGATGATGAGTTTTCTCAGAAAATTGTGGCAGCTTACGTTGATGGTGTCGCGACAGCCCCCGAGAATCCTCCCCATCGATACGGCGACTCTAACAACTGGCAGTATGAGCCGGATTGGGATCAAATGAGAGACTATGCCGAACACTGGCAGAAAATAAACGCTTTGGCGCTAATGCGGTCAGGTGCGGATGCACATGGCAAGCGAGTCTTTGACGCAACATTAAGAGCTACGAAGCCCGAGTTATTGGAGGTTGCACAATCTGTTTTTCTCGATGCGAGAGCGCACCAGGGGAATAGATTTGGGTTACCAAGCATCGATGACTATAATGCTGTCGTCACCCCATGGACGACGCCAAAATGGGTGAAGCAAGTAAATGAGAAACTCGTCAATGTCTGGGGCAATCTTAACTCTCCTGAAAATCGAGAGTTTGTTGGCAAGGTTTGGCTTGCCGCTTGGCAGGGTATCGACGAGGTCCGAAAACTGAAAGGCGATCAATCAGCGCTTGCCTATAGCCAAGCTCCTTGGAATAATCAGAAGCTGATGTCCCTTGTTGCCAAGACGAAAGAGGGGCAGCGGGTCCTTGTTCAACAGGTCGTCCTCAACACAGTTGCCTCAGATAAGGGTGAACTGGATTCAATCCGTAGTTTCGGAGTTGAAGGCATCGCAAATTCTGATAAATGGGCTGAAACAATCCTAAGTGCTAAGGAGGAGCTTTCTGATAAGTCATCCAATGAGGATGAGGTCACCTATCTAAAGAGACGCGTGGGTGTAGTAGGTCTTTATGGTCCGATAACTCAGAAATTTACACAGGCCGCCGTAGCGCTCTGGTACGTTAAGTCACCCCTACAAACGGAGGACATTTCCGTCGGCTCAGGACCAGTTGCTCGGCAAGGGAACACCGTGGAGATAAAGTATAGTGGGACCTTTACAGACGGGAAGGAGTTTGATAGCAGCAGCGTCTCCTTTACGATTGGTGCCGGGCAGGTCATTAAGGGATTAGAAAGCGGCGTCCTCGGAATGTCTGTGGGCGGCAAACGCAAAGTCACCGTCCCGCCAGAACTGGGATATGGCGCAAACGGAGCGCCGCCAGCCGTCCCCGGCAACGCTACGCTAGTATTCGAAATTGAACTTCTGCGGATCAGTCGCTGATTTTTGTGGCTGATCTCCGACTCTAGCCCGAATGCCCACAGATCGTTTCCTGTTCCTGCCGCTTTTCAGAAGGATAAACAATGGCGGCACCCGAAGCATTCGGCCCGATCATTAGCAGTGTTCCTATTTCAACTTTTTTCTCAAGAATGTCTTACCCTCTGTCGATTGGCGGACAGTGTCGAAGCGCCAATAAGACCTACTTCATGGGATCAGCCATTTGCCATGCACCCACTTGAGAGGCCAACTTAAACTGATCTTTTGGTCGTTGCCTGGTCCGGCGGTGTATCGCATATCAAAGGAAACGATGAAGTATCGACGCTCTGCGTCGAACTCGTGCTTCGAGTTCCAAACATCAACGACTGGGTTGTCTGGATGGTCCATCTTCCACCTTTGCTTAATCGCCGCTGCGACTTCATCGTCGGCTAGCGGGAAATCCGGGATTTTAGGAACCAATTTAAAATGGACGTAGTTTTGAGCGTAAATAACTTCAATCCCGCTGACCCTTGCCTGAGACAGAAACTTGTCAGTATTCTCGTAATCCCACAGCGATATAGTTGACACGTTGTCATACTTGCCTGCCTCAGCGTTGAAAACCCTCTTTGAACCCGTGGTCCATGCTGGAGCGGCAATCGAGCAGCTAACAATCCCGTCGATGTCAGAGTGCTCCCACGTAGACTCATCCATTGCGGCCACCGTTCCAACCTCTGAGCGGCTATCGTAAATCCAGTTGTCCCAATGTCCAGTATCATCCATTCCTTTGCCCAAAAGCAGGTATTGCGGTCGCGGGTCGGTAGGTTCTGTCGTCGCGTCGTTTCCGCTCGGGTGCTTCTTCCGAAGAGCCGAGCGCACGGCTGTTTGGAAAGCTTTCACTGAAAAGTCATAAAAATAGCCAGGTTTGGCGCACAAACGAAAAAAATAATGCTCTGGTTCCTTGCTTCCGAAATCAAATGTCTGTTCCGAGATGTGTACGAGCACCGCTTCAAATTTCGGCGCGTTAAAGTGCCACTGTAAAGCGTCGTGCTCCGTTGCCTCTCCAAACAAATCGACCAATGCCTTTATGGGGTAGTCCCTTCCTTCCGCAGGCGAACGCCATGCATTCATCGTGGTCTTGATAGCTTCCTGAAGGGAAATGGGTTTGGGTGTGGTCGCCTGCTTCGGAGGAGGTGACTGTTTACTCACTCTTGTCTGGGATGTTGTGGCACCCGGAATGCGAAGTCCGATCAGCAGAAGGGCGGTTATAAGAGCACTTTTCACGGCCTCGACTCCATTATCTCACTCGCCACCCTTCGGGATGCTCGATTGAGACACCTTTCGAAAGAAGCAGACTGCCAGCACCAAGGGTTCGTCGCTGCTGGCAGATATCAACGGACTGTCGCCCTCCTCGATGATCGAGAAGATGCCAAGGTTATCATGTGCAGTAACGCCAGTTGCTTCTCTATCGCCCTGAGGCGCATCGTCACTATAAATCGGACGTGTCCCCGTCTTTGCGGCGTGCAGTTTGTAAGCCAACCCTTCTGTCGTTGGAGTCGGGATACACCCGATCAGATCACCGGGCTGGACAGATGATGAAGCACCCAATAGCTCGATGTCGTCAAAGCCACCAGGCCGAATTCCTCTCAGGTGGCCTAAGCCGATGTACGCCGACCATCCTGAGGCAGAACCATTAATTGTATTGAGCGGGGCATATCCCTTGCCGATCAGATTCGCAGCAAAATGAGCCATCGCAGACGGCAAGTCATCGTGAGCGTTCGAAGCAGCAACGGACATCTGCGTTTCGCTTGAAAATATGCCTGCTCCGACGACAATTCGAGAAGGTCCCAGGTTCGACACTCTAACCGTGCAATTCTTTTCTTTTTTAGGGCGAAAACGATAGAACACCATCTCATCCGATCCCTTCCTCGAAAGTTCACTTGGGTCGGCCCCCTCAATAGCCACTTCAACTTTCGCTTGCTGCTCGTGAGCCACTGCCCCAATGATGTAGGTTATGTTCGGTTCAAATCGTTGTTCAAGCGTACTAGAACGACTTCCGTAAATTTGCCCTGCCACGACTGCCGGAAATGGGTCGTTCTGAAAACCAAAAACCTGGCCCTTAGAATCGGGAAAAATCTCGCCCGCATGGATTGCACCGTAAAACAACAGTTCCAAGCTGTGATTAAACTGACTTGCGTAGCTAGGTTTTGACGAGACAGAGTTGGATGCTGATGGCTTTCCCTTCACCTGTGTTGCTCCGACAGGCACGTGGGAAGCAAGGAGCAACATAATAGGGATAAGAGGTCTATTCACAGCAGGTGCTCCATTTTATCCTGTCCCCGGCTCACAAGTACATCCTCCCCCGCGACAAGCCACGTCCTAGCCCACCGGTTCCCCTTGCTCGGTTCGTTAGATCGTCACCCGGCCAATTTTGAAGGTTTTGCCGCTTGCTCGGATGGGATGCCGAGATTGGCACGTGAAGTCGAAGTCCACAAGGAGCTTTATTGTCTGACGCCTACATTGGCGAGCCGCAGAACGGCCTCACTGTTTTCTCCGACCACTGATTAAGGGTTTGGACTTCTCTTGACCAGCGAATTGCCACCCTGATCGGACTCCCAAGACGGAAGTGGCGATCTACTTCGCAGAATTGGTGGAGAGCGAAGTTTCGGGCGTGCTGTCGAAGCGGCCTGAACCTGCTGTCTCCCACCAGGCGGGGGCAAATTGCCTGGACTTCGCTTCGTGAAACGCAACTGCGAACCAGCCCCCCTAATCGAACTCTCTCCCTTGAAGGAAGCGATCAGAGAGACTGCCTCAGTCTTTCGGCGCCATCGGCTCTCGTATGATCAGATCGCGTATGTCGTCAAACAGGCGAGACGCTCCCTCGACATTAAGCAAGAGAGGGCGGCAAAGAGACTCCCTCGTAATCTCTCCGCCGGGGAGCTTTCCGCTTTCTTCTCGGCGATCGAGAGCGGTGGCGACGCCAGCCATCAACTCATGTTCCGCTTGCTCTTCTTCACCGGCCTTCGTGTGAGCGAACTCACTGCCGTCACCCGGCTTGACGTCGATTTGACGGAGCGAACAATCCGAGTCAACCAAGGCAAGGGAGCAAAGGATCGCGTCACGCTCTACCCGGACCACCTACAGCTCGCCTTACGCCTGCATCTTGAGTCTAGGCCCGGACAGAGATACCTTTTCGAGTCACGACGGAGAGAGCGCCTTACATCGCGTTGGATTCAGCTTCTCGCTTCACGATACGGACAAGCGGCCGGCATCGAGAAGATGCACCCGCATCGGCTCCGCCATACCTTGTTGACCGATCTCACCAGAGCTGGTCTCTCCGACGCGCAAATCCAGTTGATCTCCGGCCACTCGACGAAGAAGGCGCTTGAGGTTTACCAGTCTCTCGCTCTCACCGATGTCAAAGGAGACTACGGTCGAGCCATGGCGGGTCGATAGCCCGGGCCCTCTATTCGTGCCAGCATGAACGCATGGACGATTGGTCAGAGGTTTCGACGTTTGCCGACTTATGTGCACTCGGAGCAGGTTGGCTGGATGGGAGTGTATCGAGCCACTTCACTCAAACGAGCCCTGACGAGGAAACTCTGCGAATCGCCGACGTCCTGTCCGAACTGAACCGTAGGGGACTCTTCACAACCTTCTCTCAGCCGGCAGAGGCATTGACTGAGGATGGTTTCGCCCAAAGGGCGGCAGTCCAGGGCTATGCGGAGGAGCCGCTGGCCCGAAGCATCTATGCCGCCAGCCTATCCACCGATCTGATCGTCATGGCATTTCCGCCGAATTACTCCGGCGGGTACATGCTTCCGATCACCCTCGATGGTTTTCATCCATTTACTTGGTGCGGTTGTGCGGAAGAAATAGAGGACTCGGGTCAGGAATTCCCGCCCAAGATTGTCGAATTACTCAGTCAGGTGTGGCAAGTAGTCGCTATAGACCCTACCTGGGGAAGGGAGGATCACTTATGGAACCAACTGCTATCAGCGGGCCGAGGCGAGATTCTCCGGTTCTCTTCGTACCCGTGCGACTCTCACGGATTGGAAACGGACTTCGTTTGCTGAGGGCTCCTCAGGGCAGGTTAAGCATCGTTGGCGGACGAGTAGTTGTTTGCAAGTCCCCACCAGGTAGGGCAATGCCCATCGCATTTACCTCGTCGGTCCAAACGAGATCGACAGGTGAACAACGTGAACGCACAGACAACCAACCTAACTCAACTCCACTCCCACGCCGCCCCATCCGCACTAGCCAAGTGCCGAACACTCGCTGAAGTCATCTCCGAGGTGAATGACGCTCGGAACGGCAAATGGGACGCCACCCTCAACGCCGGAGAGTTGATCCTCGACCATTCGCTCTGCCTTCCGGACGGCATCCGACTCTCGGACAATGCGGTGAAGAGTCTCGCTCGCTTGACCGACGTTCCCTCCACGGTCACATCTTGGTGTATCGACCGTGGCTACGAGAAACAGGTTGCCGACTTCATCGGTGATCGGCTGAAGGAGATCGCTCGTGAAGACCAGCGAACAAGCCGGCCACCCACCCGATACTTCGCACGGTTTGGAAGGTCCGACTCTGGAGAGGCCTACTGCCGAGGGATGTTCACCGGGAGCTACGGCGTCCTCGATAACCACGACGCTCTCTCCGTGGTCTCCCGCGCCTTTGAACAGGCCGACCTAAAGGATGTCGTTGCCCGCCGACTTTTTCACAACGGAGACGACCTAAGCGTCAGCCTTCTGGTTCCCGATTACGCTGTCACACTTCCCGACTCAGAATATGGAGTCGGCATAGAGATCGGGAACTCCGAGGTTGATGGACCGTTCTGTGTGAACGGGTTCGTTTACCGGGCGATGTGCGGCAACGGGATGCTCCTAGGAGTGAGAGAGGGGACGGAGTATTCCAGGAGACACGTCGGTCGGATTGACTTGGACGATGTCGTTGTGGGAGTGAAGCTCGCGGTGCTCGATGTTCTGACCCTTGGCCGAGAGTCGATCAAGACTCACGCCGACGCTTGGAACGTTCGCATACAAAATCCTAAGCGCCTTATCGCCCATCTTGGCAAGAGTGGCCGTCTCAGCAGAGAGCAGACTTCGGCTTGGATGAAAGGCTACGATTCGACGATCGAGGAGCCACGCTCACCAGAGGAGACTCTCGGCGCCGTACTCAACGGCCTCACTTTCGCGGCCAAAGGCGCGGCTCCTTGGGAGCGCAGGGCGATGGAGTCGGAAGCTGGTCGCCTCTTGGCACCAAGTATCGGCCTTGCACTGGGAGACCTAGCACGCCGATGGGCTGACCTTGAGGAGCGTGCCCGAGAGGTCAAGAGTGAGGAGGTCGAGCGAATCGCGGCCCTCTGATGATGGCGAGGGAGCGACCCCACCAGGCGAGGTCGCTCCCTCGCCTCTCATGTGTAAGGAAGTCCAAACATGATTATTTGCACCGAGAGAAACACGGTTCTTCTAGCGATCCTCTTTGATTCGATGTCGGTGAGGGCCGAGCGCCACGATCTCCCCGATGGCTTGTCTCTCCTGATACCTAATCTGGAGGACTGCCTCGGCCTCTACGCAGAACTCGGATTCTCCGAAACCGCAAAGGAGATCAAGGCCGACCATCCCTGAAAAATCTGCGGGGGAGGCCCGGGGGGATATCGCGAAAAACCAATATTGTAGCTAGTCGCCACCAACCCTCTTTATGAGGGTCTCCCATCGGTGTACGTGCTCAGTGCGAGAGTGCGACCGGTGAACTGGCCCTGACGCGGGACTTGGGCTTCTCTCCTGAACTCGCCGA
>Ga0206815_1252_pt1 | contig 10680 bp, 9 predicted proteins | sample Alteio_BWOrgCont_91_FD_152864 | JGI IMG/M metagenome (GOLD analysis project Ga0206815, IMG submission 152864) | Enriched cells from forest soil in Barre Woods Harvard Forest LTER site, Petersham, Massachusetts, United States -... | ecosystem: Environmental > Terrestrial > Soil > Temperate forest > O...
CGCCCATCTCCCCGGAATGATCGCCGCCATCACAGAACTTCCCGTGATCGGTGTGCCGGTGGCCGTGGGTTCCCTTCAAGGGAAAGACTCGCTTCTCTCGATCGTCCAGATGCCCAAAGGCGTCCCCGTCGCCACAGTGGCCATCGGGAACGCCTGGAATGCGGGCATCCTGGCTGCTCAAATTCTGGGGGCGGGAGGCTCTTCCTCCAACAACAAGATCCTGGACCGGGTGGCCCGCTACAAGAAGAAGCTGCGGGAGGACGTTCTTGCCAAGAAAATCAAATAGGAAGCTTCTCCTTCGCAGTCTCTTCCTGCTGGGCTTCTTCAGCCTTCTGCGACCGTCCTTATCACTGGGCAAAGAAGACGCAGGTGTTATCTTCTGGCACGGTGACCCCGATAAAAGGAAGGTGGCGCTCACTTTCGATGATGGACCCAACGAACCTTACACCTCCCAGATTCTCGCCATCCTCAATCGATACCATGTGAAAGCCACCTTTTTCATGGTCGGGAAAAATGTAGAAGCTTTTCCCGAAGCGGCCAAAGCGGTCGCCGAAGCCGGACATGCCATCGGAAACCACTCCTACACCCACCCGGTCCTCGTTCTGAAAACGAATGCTCATGTTCGCAGTGAAATCACTCTGGCGCAGGACGCGATTGAAAAAGCGACCGGTCACAAGCTTCGCCTCTTCAGACCCCCGTTTGGTTTTTACGATCCCCTCACGCTCAGTCAGGCCGAAAAGCTGGGTTACATCTCGATCAAATGGTCGGTCAGCTCAAAAGATTGGAAAAGGCCGGGCGTGAAAAAAATCGTCAGCAATGTCATGGGGTCTGTTCACAACGGGGGGATTATTTTGATGCACGATGGATTTATGACCCACCATGGGGGAGACCGGAGCCAGACGGTAGGGGCCCTGCCGCAGATTATCCGCGAACTGCAGGAACAAGGCTATGAACTCGTCACTGTTCCTGAACTTCTCAACCTCAAAGCTGAACCTTAAAAAACCTTCCCCGCTTACTGCCGTTTCAAAGCCTCGAGGGCCTCAGGCGTCCCGATGTGTTCCAGGGCGGCTGCCGCTTCCTTGCGAACACTCAGCGAAGGATCCTCCTTCATCACCTGGGCAATATCAGGAACCGCCTGAGCCGCGCTCTCCCCCATAAAGCCAAGTGTGGAAAGCGCATTATACCGGCTCACCGGATCCTTCTTAATTCTGAGATTGCTGACGATATTTCTTAACTTATCATCGGCTATCTGATGAACCGCGTTCCCATTATCGAGGGCCTCATTGGTGGACGCATATTCGGAATGGAGCAGATGATAGGCAATCGCCGCGATCACCAACGTCAGGAGAAAAAGAACCGTCTTCCAGAAAGACTTATCTTTTGACTCGGGGCTTTCTTCAGGGGGATGCCTGCCGGCAGGATGGCGGGACGGGCCGGGGAAACGGCCTTCTTCTCCCGGATCTTGGCTCATGGATAAATCAAGTAACGGGCTCTCAATTCCATGAAATCACGCAGTTCCTTCTGCCAGGACTGCTCGATTTCATCCAGCGGCCAGCCGGCCTCCAGACTTTTCCGGATGGAATCTGATCCGCACAGAATGTCGACCGGCAACAGGGTTTCCTCGTATTCATAAGGAGGGGGACGCCAAGAAAACCCTTCCCGGCAGACCTCGCGTGCCGCTTTGAGAAGAGCCAAGCCGGTTAAATATGATTTGAACTGGTCTCTGTGGGTGACCTCGACTGTCACGCCGCCGCAGCGCTGAGTCTCCCACTTGTGAAACGTGGGAACAAAATGGGCAGGCTTGAAATGAACCCCCGGCAGACGAAAAGCATTCAGCGCCCCGGCAAAAGCTTCCGAATCAATGAACGGAGCCCCCAGCGTTTCAAAGGGGCTGGGAGTTCCCCGGCCCTCTGATAAATTGGTTCCTTCAATCAAACAAGCCCCGGGATAGACAATGGCCGTGCTCAAAGTGACCATGTTGGGGGAAGGCTTCACCCAGGGCAGGCCCGTTTCGTCAAACCATTGCGTCCGGGCCCAGTTCTTCAAAGGAACGACTTCCAGATCGCACTTGATCTGAAAATGTTCGTTGACCAGGCGCGCAATCTCTCCCGGCGTCATTCCGTGCCTCACGGCCACGGGGTAGAGTCCGACAAAAGACTGGAATTGCGGATCGAGAATATTCCCTTCAACGGTCTCCCCATTGATGGGGTTAGGGCGGTCGAGAACGACGAACCGCTTGCCCGCCTTGGCGCAGACTTCCATGCACAAGGCCATCGTCCATACAAAAGTGTAATACCTGGCCCCGACATCCTGAAGATCAAAAACCAGGGCATCGAGATTGCTGAGTGAACCGGGCTCGGGCGAACGCACTTCCCCGTAAATGCTGTAGACGGGAAGGCTTTCATACCGGCTGTCGGGCACCGGCACTTGGTCCTGGGCTTCTCCGCGGACGCCGTGTTCCGGAGCAAATAAAGCCGCCACCTGGATGTCCGGAAGGTCGCGCAGGGCGTCGAGAATATGCCGGCCCCCGGAATCCACGGACGCCGGATGAATGATCAAGCCCACCTTCTTCCCGCGCAGGCTCCCGCCTTTCTCGGACAGCAACACATCGAGCCCCGTCTTGACGGGGGCCATTTTCCGGCCGGGGTGTGATGTGACATGTTTGGGTCGCTTCATTTTTCTCAAAAGCCCGGGAGGGCCACTCCTTTAAACTCAGATTTTGTTATATTTCTTTCTCATGCAAAAGAAAACAATCTTGATAGTGGCAGCCCTGGGCCTCCTGTCTGGGTGCGCCCAACGCCCGCACATCAAAGCTCTTCCTCTGACGATTCCCAACGATGCCCTCAAAACTGTCCCGGATCGGCAAATTCCCGATCTCGCAGACGACATGGACGATATCAGTCTTGAGACGGCCCTTGAAAAAAGCCTCTCCTACTATCGTGACCTTCCCGGCAATGCCCAGATATTTTTTGGGCGCGACGCCTACAAGATTTCCACCCTGCGCCGGAGCTTTGAGCAATTCAGCGAATTGATCCGCACTATTAAAGATCCCGAAGAACGGAAGAAGGCCATTCAAAAACATTTCACCCTTTACAAATCCACGGGTTCAAGCCCCCAGGGAAACGTCATCTTCTCGGCTTATTATGAACCTGTGCTGGCGGCCCGACTGACACCGAATGCAGAATACCGCTACCCTCTTTACGGCAAACCGCAGGACTTGGTTGAAATTGACCTGGGTGATTTAAATGTTCTATGGAAAGGCCGAAAAGCCGTGGCGCGCGTGGAAGGCAATTTCCTCAATCCTTACTACACCCGCACCGACATTGATTCAAGACAGGTCCTCCAAGGGCGCGGCCTCGAAATCGCCTGGGCCAGGGATCCTTACGACGTCTATCTTCTGCAGGTGGAAGGCTCCGGCTGGCTCAAGATCGACGGCAGCACCGAAACCATCCGCATCCGCTACGCCGCTTCCAACGGCCAGCCCTACCGTTCCGTGGGACTGAGCGTCATCGAGAGAGGCCTGATGTCCAGCCGCGACGTCAGCGTGAAGGGGCTGCGATCTTACTTTCAAGACCACCCGGAAAAACGGCAGGAGATCTTAAATACAAACCCGCGCTATATCTTTTTCTGGCTGGACCGAAGTCCGGATTCCGCCTGGGCGTTCGGTAATTTGAATGTTCCTTTGACGCCCGGCAGATCTGTGGCCACCGATCCCGCCCTTTTCCCGGCGGGAGCCCTGGGCTGGATCAAGACACAAATGCCGGTCCTGGATAAAGAGGGGAAAGTGATTGGGAGCAAGCCGCTGTCGCGGTTCGTGCTCAACCAGGACGAAGGGGGAGCGATCAAAGGCCCGGCCAGGCTTGATCTCTTTGTGGGCAGCGTGGATGACGCGGGCCGGTTTGCAGGGAAGTTCTGGCAGGCAGGGGAACTTTACTTTCTTGTGATCAAGAATTAGCGGCTCCGAGACAATTCCAGCCCATAGAGCGCTGCCGCTTCAACCGGTTCCCGGCGGGGCGTGAGGGTCTTCATCTGAAGACCCGACAAAGAAAGCAGGTTTCTGGCTTGGCGAAAGACGCCCGCACGAAAAAACCGCTCCTCCATTAATCCGCCCGCCCAACTCACCGGCACAACTCCCTTCTTAAATAAACGCCCAGCCGTATCAGCAATCAGCCGCGCCAAATGGCCCTGGGCTTCCTGGATGATCAAGAGACACCGGGGATCCCGACGTTTGGCTTTGGCCATCACCACAGAAGCGAACTTCGCAGTGTCCCTCACTTGTTTCGGCGAATTGGCCGTCACGCGGCCCCTGTACCGGCACCCGATCCAGAAACCGGACCCTTCATCCCCATGGCGAGGACCCAGGCCGCCGGCCCTGGCCCACTTCTTCTCGAAGCTCGTTCCCAATGCAATCGATCCTGTTCCGGCGAGAATGAGGACGCCTGCCTCACCGCCGAGAGCCGCCTTGTGGGCAATTTCAACGTCCGACAAAACAATCGTTCGCCGAGCCAAAGACTGCAGGCGCTTCTGCCAGGACCGCCGAACTTCGGGCTTCCAAATCCCTTTACCGCCCAGAACAAGAACCGGCAGGGGATTCAGCCTTTTTCTTTTCCAGAGTGAAGCCAGAACGGAAGGAAGGCCGGAAGGGGGCGGGGCGGTTTGAGTCAGGTGAAATATTTTCCGTGCGCGGCGATCCAATCCAACGACCCTCAAATGTGTGCCGCCCCAATCCACTCCGACGGAAACAACAGGTCTCACTGAAAGATCTTATCGATGACGGCTTCCAGCTGACATTGGCGGAAACCGAAAGCTCCCACACAGGCCTCGCCGTCACGCACGAACTCAACATCATAGGGATCCCGCATCAAAGCCACCACCAAATGCCGGGCGTTGGCCTGCACACTGGACAGGAGCTTTTTGTTGGAAGAATACCAGTGAGCATCAAAAGAAAAGAGGATTGTGATATCGGCTTTCCCGGCGAGTGCTGCGGCCTGTGCGATTTGAATATCGGCAGGCTCGATGGGAACAATGGTCGCGGCAGTACTCCCCTGGGGGGCTATGTGGAGGCCGTGCCGGGAGAAGCACCGGGCGAGAAAGCGCGTCTCGTCTTCGAGTTCTCTTTCGATCATGATCTTTGAAGCCAGGGAACCGAGAGCCGGAAAAATAACCAGGACGCGTCCGGCCTTCTTCGGATTCAACGGAAGGAGATGGGCAGTGTCCTTGAAGACGGTGGCCGCGCGCTGGGAGATCTCGCGAGCCAGCAAGGGACCTTCCGGCACAGGAGCCAAGGAACCCGGCGCAAAGCGCTGGGGTCTTTTGGCTTTCAGCAAATCGATTCTTTCATAAGAACCTTCAAGGTCGCGAACGCGCAGGGACTTTGAACGATACGCTTCGCGAAGAGCCTCGTAGAGCTGCCGTTGAGAAACAAGATCATGGCAACTCAAGAGAAGGTCGTGGCCGGCTTTCGCGGTTTGCACCGCGGCCTCAGACATAGGACACAATTCCCGGATAGCGCCCATTTCCAAATCATCGCTTGAAACAACGCCTTTGTATTCCAGCTCTGTGCGCAAACAATCATGCATGATTCGACGGGAAAATGTTGTGGGAGTCCGGGGGGTGGGATCCAGATGGGGGAAAACCGGATGCGAAGACATGATGACGTCAACGCCTGAGTTGATCGCCGCGATGAAAGGCACCAGGTGAATTTCTCTCATTTCGGGCCACGTCGAGGGAAGAACGGGAAGGTTCAGATGGGCATCCACCGGAGCATGGCCGAGGCCAGGAAAATGTTTGACCGTGGCTGAGAGACCGCCTGCCTGCATGGCTTTGACGCGCGCCACTCCCAGCCGGGCCACCAGATGAGGATCCCTGCCGTAAGCACGGATCCCGATGTTCGGGCTGTAGGTCTCCGTCAGGACATCGAGCACGGGCGAAAAGTTAACGTCCATCCCCAAAGCTCTGAGCTCACGCGCTTCAATCTCGCCCTGCCGGCGCGCATTCTCCGCATCTCCCAAAGTCCCAAACGCCAGATTGTCGGGAAAAATCGTGACGCCGTCCCGAAACATCACCACCCGGCCGCCTTCGTGGTCCACCGTCACGAGCAACCGGCGCTCGAGCGCATTCTCAAGATCGCAGATGAGGGAAACAATCTGACCGGGAGACTCAAAATTAATCCGGTAAAGAATAATCCCGCCCGCATGGGTCTCTTTAAAATGGCGAACAATATCGGGAGTGACCTTTGTCCCTGGGATGCCAAATACCAGGCCCGATCCGATGAGGTCTTCCAAGTGCATCATGTGACGCTTTACATGATAGCTCTTCAGGAAATAAATGGCGTCTTTGGTTGCGGCGATGCCGCGCAAATTATTAAGCTGACATGGTGAATCGTCCCTGGAACTTCGCTTCGCTCGCCACTGAGAAAGCCAATCCCGCCACACGGGAAATAGATCGTGTTTCACTCACTCAATCAATCGAACTGATTTTGGGTGAGGACCGAAAAATTGCAAGGGCCGTTCAACAAGCCAAGGGTCCCTTGAGCAAAGCCGTCCTCCTGATTTCTAATTCGCTCCGTCAGGGGGGACGCCTCTTCTTCGTCGGAGCCGGTACGAGCGGGCGTTTGGGTGTCTTGGAAGCTGCGGAATGCCCTCCCACCTTCAACACTCCTCCGAGCCTCGTGCAAGCGATCATGGCCGGAGGCCCCAAAGCGGTCTTTCATTCCCAGGAAGGCGCCGAAGATCGGGGGGATGAAGCAGCGCGGCAGATTTCACAACGCGTGCGTCCCGGAGATGTGGTGGTGGGCATCGCCGCCTCAGGCGTGACTCCGTTTGTGGGCGAAGCCCTCAAGCAAGCCAAGCAACTGAAGGCGCGGACGGTTCTTGTGACCTGCAATCCTCATCCTCCCAGGAAACAAGCCGATATCGTGATTGCTGCCTATCCCGGCCCCGAAGTCATCTCAGGATCCACGCGCCTGAAAGCGGGAACCTGTACAAAGATGATGTTGAATATCCTCACGACCGCCACCATGATCCGGCTGGGAAAGGTCTACGGCCACTGGATGGTGGATCTTCAGCCCAAGTCGAAAAAACTCCAAGCGCGGGCGTTGCGCCTGGTGATGCACTTAGGAGAAGTCGATGAAAAGAACGCAGGCCGTCTGATCAAAGAAGCCCACGGTCATGCGAAGACAGCCATCCTGATGGCCCGTGCGCATCTTTCAGCCGAGGCTGCCGTTTCACGCCTGAAGAAACACCAAGGGTTTCTCCGGCGCGCGCTCAATCACGGAGGAGCTTCATGAATTTCATTTCTCACTTCATTTCTCCAGATCTCTGCGTCCTCTATGTCATTCTCGGATTGATGCTCCTGGTCGGGTATCTTTCCGGAAAAGGGCAGACGACTACAAATTCATTCTTTCTCGGCCAGCGAAGCGTTCCCGGCTGGGCCGCATGCCTGTCGTTTGTGGCCACAGAAATCAGCGCTGTCACCATCGTCTCGGTTCCCGCCACTGCGTATATGGAAAACTGGCAATACGCCCAATTCTTCATTGGTTCCGCGGTGGCCCGCATCACCATCGCTTACCTATTTATACCCGCCTTCTACAAGTTCAACTGCACCACCATTTATGAGTTTTTAAAATACCGGTTTGGACCCAGCACGCATTATGCGGCCAGCACTCTCTTCTTTATCACCCGTCTCCTGGGTTCAGGTGTCCGTCTCATGGCCGCCTCGTTGGCGGTGGCCATCATCCTGGGATGGGACATGAGTCACACGATCGTGTTCTTCATCGTGATCGGCATCTTCTATATCGGATACGGGGGCATTAAAGCCGTCGTGTGGACCAATGTCGTCCAGGCTCTCACTTTCATTGTCGGCGGCATCGCGACATTGATCTTTCTCTATGTCAACACCGACGGAGGGTTCAAATCAATCCTGGCGATTGCCGGGGGGGCCGGCAGGCTCAATATCATCAACTGGGGACCCCATTGGGGCGAGCCCGGGTGGATCCACAAAATATTTCAAGACCCGAACATTATCTACACGGCCATCCTCAACGGTTTCGTCGGCTCCATGGCTGCCTTTGGCACAGACCAAGAAATGATGCAAAGACTCCTCACGCTTGAAACCAGGGAAATCAGCCAGAGAACCCTGCTCGGAACGATCTTCTGGAGCTTCTTCGTGCTGGCGATATATTTGTGTGTGGGAGCCGGTCTTTTTGTCTTCTATGCTCAGCATCCGGCTTTTCACGCTCCGCAAAACCTGGACAAGATTTACCCCATCTTCGCCACCCAGGTGATGCCCGCGTTTCTGCGGGGCTTGGTTCTTTCCTCAGTCGTCATGGCCAGCATCGACAGCCCGCTGGGATCACTCACCACTTCATTCGTCACCGACATTTATCGGCCCTTGATCAAACGTGATGGGGACGACCGGCACTATCTCCTGGTCTCAAGAATCGGGGTGGTCATTTTCGGTTTGATCCTGGGGACGATCGCTTGGGCCTTCAGCCATCTAGAAAAAATCCTGTGGCTGGCCTTCAAAATCGGCGGGGTCACCTATGGATCCCTGTTGGGCGTGTTTCTGCTGGGGCTCCTCACTCAGAAAAAAGGGGGGAACCGCGCAAATCTCGTGGCCATGATCACCCTCGCGGTCCTCAACCTGACTCTGCTGCTTTTGTCGGAAATGAAAATATTCCCCCTGGGCTGGAGCTGGCTTGTGATTTTCGGTACTTTTGGAACCTTTGCAATGAGCTGGGTGTTGGCGCCGTTTCTCGATCGGCCCAAGTCCGCTGCATGAAGATTTCCGCCCCATGACAATCGGAGAATGGTGTGTTTAAGCACGGCCTGACAAAAACCGCAACCCTTCTCTCCTTATCCATCCTTGGCCTCATTTCTTTACGGGCAGAAGCCCGTCTTCCCGAAGAAACCAAAGTTCTTTTCGGCATCGACGTTTTGGAAAGGGAAGAGTTCGCTCCTTTGCGGGACAAGCGGATCGGTCTGGTCACAAATAACGCGGCTCAAGACCGACAGGGACGCAGAACTCTGGATGTGCTGAAAGAGGCCCCCGATGTTCATCTCATTGCCATCTTTTCCCCCGAGCACGGCTTAAGCGCCACCCTGGAAGCCGGTGCCGCAGTGAAAATGAGCACCGATTCACAAAGCGGCCTGCCGGTTTACAGCCTTTATGGCGACACCCAACGCCCCACCCGTGAAAGCTTGAAAAACCTCGACGCTCTTGTGTTTGATATGCAGGACGTAGGAACCCGGTTCTATACGTATGCCACCACCCTGGCTTATTGCCTGGAAGAAGCCTCCAAAGCCGGGCTAGAATTTATTGTTCTCGACCGCCCGAATCCCATCAATGGCCTGGCCGTTGAAGGACAGATGCTTGAGCCCGACATCAAAGGTTTCACGGCCTACCTCGATATTCCGGTGAGACACGGGATGACTTTGGGAGAAATCGCCCGCTTTCATAACGACACGGCGGGTCTGGGAGCCAAACTCACCGTGATTAACGCGGAGGGGTGGCAAAGACATTTATGGTGGGACCAGACGGGACTCAAATTTAATCCGCCTTCACCCAACATCCGGACACCCTTAACGGCACTCCTCTATTGCGGCATCGGCTGTTTTGAAGCGACGAATGTTTCCGCGGGCCGCGGAACCGATACCCCTTTTGAAGTCTTCGGAGCGCCCTGGATGAATTCAAAGGAAGTGGTCAAACGACTCAAGGCCGCACACCTCTTGGGCGTCCAGTTCAAAACCGCCAACTTCACCCCGCAAAACGATCGCTACGCCGGCCAGCGTTGCCGGGGAGTACAGGTCATTGTTCTCGATAGAGACCTGATTCATCCCATCGATATCTTTGTGCACACCGTCATGATTCTCGCGAAGCTTCATCCCCAGGAGTTCCAGCCCCGTTGGCCTGAGGTGGCGATGGTGACCGGTTCCCGCGAACTTGAAAGGGCGGTCAGTCGTGGAGAAGGACCAGATTCGATCTTGAAGCTTTACCTCCACAGCGCGCGGGTTTTTGAAGACAATCGAAAGAGGTTCTTACTCTATGAAGAATAAAAAGGTCCCCCGGTTGGGAATCATCACGACAGGGGGAGATTGCCCCGGTCTCAATGCCGGCCTCCGCGCCGTGGTGCGGACCGCCTTGGAGGGCGGATGTGAAGTCTTTGGAATCCAGCGGGGCTACGAAGGCTTGATGCGGGGCGACTTTATTCCTATGAACTCCCGGTCTGTGGGGGGAATCATGAACCGGGGCGGAACAATTCTATTCTCGGCCCGCAGCGACGACTTCAAAACTTTGGCAGGAATGAAACGGGCAGCAGCCTTAGTGGCCAAACAACAATTGGATGGACTCATTATTCTCGGAGGGAACGGCTCACTGCGCGGAGCGTGGCTCCTGAGTCACCACACGCCCGCAGCAATCATCGGGATCCCCAAATCCATCGACAATGACATCGGCGGGACCGACTATTCCATCGGCTTTGACACCGCCCTCAATACCGCGGTGGAAGCCATTGATAAGATCAGGGACACGGCTTTCTCGCACGAACGCGTTTTCTTTGTGGAGGTGATGGGACGGGACCGGGGATTTCTTGCTTTGAGCGTCGCCCTGGCTTCCGGGGCTGAAGAAGTTCTTGTGCCTGAAAAATCTATGAGCATTGAAACCCTCCAACGACGTCTGGAG
>Ga0206815_1253_pt1 | contig 10544 bp, 10 predicted proteins | sample Alteio_BWOrgCont_91_FD_152864 | JGI IMG/M metagenome (GOLD analysis project Ga0206815, IMG submission 152864) | Enriched cells from forest soil in Barre Woods Harvard Forest LTER site, Petersham, Massachusetts, United States -... | ecosystem: Environmental > Terrestrial > Soil > Temperate forest >...
CTGATGTCCGTGTGGGTAAATTCACTGAGCTTGAATTTGAAGCGGGCCTGGCTGAGGCGGATGTGAAAAAACAGGCGGATGAAATTTGCGACAAGCTGTTGGCCAATCCTAATATCGAATCTTACCGTTTTACTGTGGAGAAAAAATGAGATTTTCGGTCACCGTATTTCCCGGCTCTAACTGCGATCACGACTGCGAGTATGTTTTGCGGGACGTCGAGAAGCAAAACGTGGAGATGATCTGGCACAAAGACACTGATCTTAAAAATCCGGATTGCATAATTGTTCCAGGGGGGTTTTCCTACGGCGACTACCTCCGTACGGGCGCGATTGCCCGGTTTTCACCTGTCATGAAGTCGGTGGCGGATTTTGCCGCCAAGGGCGGATTGGTCATTGGCGTTTGCAACGGTTTTCAAATCTTGTGTGAGGCGGGGTTGTTGCCCGGCGCCTTGATCCGTAATAAAACCCTTAAATTTATCTGCCAGAGTGTTTATATCCGTGTGGAACAAACCAACACGCCCTTTACCAACGCTTGCAAACCCGGCCAGGTTCTTAAAATTCCTATCGCCCATGGCGAAGGCAACTATTTCATCGACGCGGATGGGTTAAAGAAACTTAAAGACAACAACCAGATTGTAGTCCGCTACTGCGACGTTAATGGCCAATTGACGCCCGAATCCAATCCCAATGGTTCGCTCGAAAGTATCGCCGGGGTTTGTAATGTGAGCCGAAATGTGTTTGGCTTGATGCCTCATCCTGACCGTTCGGGTGAAGCTATTCTGGGCAGTCACGACGGTCATTACATCTGGCAATCTATCCTGTCGGCCAAAGTAGGCGCTCGATGAGCTCTTCCATTATGAATGTTGAAATTACCGATAAGATCGTCAAAGAACATGGACTCAAACCCGATGAGTATCAGCGTATTTGCGACATTCTGGGTCGTAAGCCCAATATTACCGAGTTAGGTCTTTACTCGGTCATGTGGAGCGAGCATTGCGGTTATAAACATTCCCGCGCGCTTTTAAAAACACTGCCGACAAAGGGTGACAAAGTCCTTCAGGGTCCTGGCGAAAACGCGGGCATTATGGACATCGGCCAGGGCTGGGCTGTGGCTTTTAAAGTGGAGTCGCACAATCATCCCTCGGCGATTGAGCCTTACCAGGGAGCCGCGACCGGGGTGGGCGGTATCTTGCGTGATATTTTCACTATGGGCGCTCGGCCTGTGGCCAATCTTAACTCGCTTCGTTTTGGTCCCTTAACCGATCCTAAAGTGAAACGCCTTTTTACGGGCGTGGTTCATGGTATTGCTGACTATGGCAATTGCATGGGTATCCCGACGGTCGCCGGCGAAGTGGTGTTTGACGAAAGCTATTCTGAAAACTGTTTAGTGAATGCTATGTCGGTGGGTCTTTTAAAACATGATCAAATTATTCGTGGCAAGGCCACGGGCATTGGTAATGCGGTTATTTATATTGGAGCGACTACAGGTAGGGATGGGATTCACGGAGCGACTTTTGCCTCAACTGAGATCACTGATGAATCCACTGAAAAGCGGAGTGCGGTTCAGGTTGCCGATCCCTTCATGGAAAAGCTTTTGATGGAAGCGACTCTGGAATTAATTCATGGCAATTTGTTGGTGGGAATTCAAGACATGGGCGCGGCGGGGTTGACTTGCTCGACCTGCGAGATGGCTAGCCGAGGCGGGGCTGGAATTGAAATTGACGTAGCTAAAGTGCCTCAACGTGAAAAGGGAATGACTCCCTACGAAATTCTTCTTTCCGAATCCCAGGAGCGTATGCTTCTGGTGGCCAAACCGGGCTGCGAACAAAAAGTTCACGACATTTTGGCCAAGTGGGATTTACATGCTGCCACTATCGGCGTTGTGACCGATACGGGTCGGATGATTGTGAAAGAAAATGGTAAAGTGGTAGCGGATGTTCCGGCGGATTCTTTAACGGAAGCACCCATGTATCATCCTGCTAAAAGCGAACCAGCTATTTTGAAGAAGCATAAAGAATTTAACGAAGCTTCCGTACCGGTTCCGACCAATTTATCTGAAGTTCTTGAAAAACTCATTGCCGATCCCACCATCGCCAGCAAACGCTGGGTTTACCGTCAATATGACCACATGGTTCGCTCCAATACTTTGATTCGTCCAGGCTCGGACGCGGCGGTAATTCGGGTAAAGGGCACTCAATTAGGGTTAGCCATGACCATTGATGGATTAGGTTCCTACTGTGCTCTGGATCCCTATGAAGGTGCGAAAATCGTGGTGGCTGAGGGGGCCCGTAACATTGCTTGTTCTGGCGCTGAATCTATTGGCATGACCGATTGTCTCAACTTTGGCAGTCCAGAAAAGCCCGAAGTGTTTTATTATCTCGACAGGGTGATTGCGGGTTTGGGCGACGCTTGCCGAGCTTTTGGCATTCCCATTACAGGGGGGAACGTCTCCCTTTATAACGAAAACCCTACGGGCGCTATCGATCCCACACCGGTGATCGGCATGATGGGCCTCTTTCAGAATGTGGAAACCCGGGTGACCCAATGGTTCAAAAACGAGGGCGATTTCATCTATTTACTGGGTTCTATTGGCCAATCTATCGGTGGAAGTCGTTACCTGACGGTCACCCATGGTAAAAAGACGGGGTTGTGTCCTACATTGAATCTAGAAGTGGAGTTGAAGCTACATCAATCGCTTAAGGCTTTAGCGGATCAAAAACTCCTTCAGAGTGCGCATGATTGTTCGGACGGTGGTTTCGCGGTGGCTTTGGCCGAAAGCTGTTTTACTGGTATGACCCATGAAGAAAAATCCTTAGGGGCGGTGGTCACTTTGTCAGGCGAAGGAAGAACAGATGGCCGATTATTCGGCGAGGCTCAATCCCGGGTCATTGTTTCTTTGAAACCCGCGAACGCGGTGAAGGTGGATGAAATCTTGAAGAAGTTTGGCGTTCCTTTTGAAAAGATAGGAACAGTTGGTGGAGATTCTTTGAGCATTGGTCAAGAAGTGAAAGTTGCGGTCGGTCGTTTAGCGGATTTGTTTTTCACCAGCATCGAAAAGATGATGGCTTAATTAAATCGGAGGAACCCCTTGGAGCATTGGCTAGACGATGATAAACCCCACGATCAGTGCGGTGTTTTTGGTATCTACAATCACCCCGAAGCCGCCAAGATAACCTACCTGGGTCTTCACTCCCTTCAACACCGGGGTCAAGAATCCGCCGGCATTTGTACCATGTCGGACGGCCATCTCTATAACTATAAACGAATGGGGTTAGTGGCAGATATTTTTGACGAGGAATCTTTTAAGGAGCTGCCGGGCTCTACCGCTATCGGCCACGTTCGTTATTCCACCACTGGTTCCAGCCAGGTTCGAAACGCGCAGCCTATTGCGGTGGAGTATTCCCAGGGTTCCATGGCCATCGCCCACAACGGTAATTTGGTGAACGCCCGCCGCATTCGGGATGAGTTGGAAGCCCGAGGTTCTATTTTCTCCTCCACGATTGACTCTGAGGTTATTGTTCATTTAATCGCCCGTTCTTCCGCTCACACGCTCATCGAGGGAATGATTGATTCATTGAAAAAGGTTCGGGGCGCTTATTCACTTTTGATTTTGGCGGATGACGGTTTATTCGGGATGAGAGATCCACACGGCTTCCGTCCTCTTTGCCTGGGAAAGCTGGGCGACTCTTGGGTTTTGGCCAGCGAAACCTGCGCCTTTGATATCGTGGACGCTGTTTATGTCCGCGATGTGGAACCGGGTGAGATTGTTTTGATCAATGAAAATGGTTTGGTTTCGATCAAGCCTTTTGAAAAAACTTCCAGCGCTATGTGCATTTTCGAGCATATTTATTTCGCCAGGCCGGATTCCCGCATTTACAACACCAGTGTTCAAAAGGTACGTAAAGAGTTGGGAAGGATTTTAGCCAAAGAACATCCGGTGGTTGCCGATGTGGTAGTGCCGATTCCGGATTCAGCGAATATGGCCGCTACGGGCTATGCGGAAGAATCAAAGATACCCTACGAAATGGGTCTTATCCGTAATCACTATGTGGGCCGTACTTTTATTGAGCCGGATCAAGCCATTCGTGATTTTGGCGCGCGTTTGAAGTACAATGCGGTTCGGGAATCCATGGAAGGCCGAAAAGTAATCCTAATTGACGATTCCATCGTGCGGGGAACTACCATGCGCAAGATCGTCAAGATGATCCGCAATGTGGGTGCCACTGAGGTCCATCTCCGTATCACCTCGCCACCGATTATCTCGCCTTGTTTCTACGGTATGGATTTCCCCAGTCGAAAAGAACTCATCGCGGCCACCCACACCTTAGACGAGATCAAAACCTATTTAAGAGTCGATAGTCTCAATTATCTTTCAGTGGAAGGTATGCTGCAGGCCGTCAAAGGCAAGTCCAATGAGCATTGCACTGCCTGCTTTACAGCGCATTATCCCGTGCCTTTTGACATGGAAACCGAAAAGTATAGTCTTGAACCCAAATGTTAGAAATACTTGTGTTTTCGTCAAGATAATCCATGTGAACGGCTTCATTTACAGTCATCCAGGCGTTTAACATAAAGGTTCTGATCTAACGCAGATTATATCGCGCCTGTTCATCGGGCCGAATCGGCTAGGTCAATTTTCTCTCGTTTTCACGAAGTTTGCGGAATCAGATGCTTTTCTTTTGTTTTTTCAATGGTAATATCTACCCAAGTTATTTGCATAATTTTTTTATTATCGGTAAATATTGTCGGATGTCTTCAAACATATTAAGGCTCTCGGGGAGAAGTTATGTTTCGTTTAAAGGCAGAGGGTTTTACGCTGATTGAGTTAATGATTGTCGTTGCGATCATCGGCATTTTGGCCGCAATCGCCATCCCTAAATTTAGCAATATGCTGGAAAAATCAAAAGAGGGTTCCACCAAGGGAAGCATCGGAACGATCAAGGCGGCCACAGAAATTTATTATGGTAATTGGGGTGTCTGGCCCACTACGTTGTGGTCATCACCTAATTTTTCTTTTAGCATGAATTTAGACGTCGTTCCTCTGGTGAAGGTGACGGGCTATTTTATCGCCTCTTCGCCTAATCCATCGGGAAACATGGTGACCTATACGACCAGTCAAAGCGTGCCAACCGCTTCCAGTTCTGGTTGGTTGTATGACAGTACAAATGGTTATGTTTATTTGGACAGCACTACTCATGATTCGGGAGACATGGCTTATTCTTTCTACGGATTTCAATGATTTAAATTTTCCCGCCTGACGTCACGAGGATTTGAAAATGAATTGGAAACTGTTCGCGATCCTTTTGGGTTGTGTCACAATGCTTGGCCAACCGGCGGCGGTTCGTTCGGCAGAGGCACCCAAGGGTATGGTATTGATACCATCCAGGGAATTTACAATGGGTTCGCCAAAAGATGACGGTAACGCCGATGAACAGCCTCAGCACAAAGTTTATGTGGACGCTTTTTATATAGACGCCTATCCGGTAACCAATCAGGAATTCCAAAAGTTTGTGGATGCGACCGGGTATGTGACGGACGCAGAAAAAAACGGCGGCGGTTACATCTTCAGCATCGCCAGCGTGCCGGCGTTTGTGTTGACTGCTTTGGCTAACTGGAAAGATACCAATGGCGACAAAAAAGGTATCTTAACAAAAATGAACAACCCGGTGGTGCAGGTGGATTGGAACGATGCCAATGCCTACGCCAAGTGGGCGGGGAAGCGCTTGCCGACCGAGGCGGAATACGAAGCGGCTGCCCGGGGATTAACCACCACCGCCTATTTTTTTGGGGATGAAGGGAACCAGTTGGGAGCTTTCGCTTGGTTTTTCGATAATATTTCCGGAGATACGCATCCGGTAGGAGCGCTAAAACCAAATCCCTTTGGGCTCTATGACATTGTTGGCAATGTTTGGGAATGGTGTTCGGACTGGTATGGGGATAAATATTACGCGGTAAGTTCGGCGAAAAATCCGAGGGGACCGGATAGCGGGAAGTATCGGGTTTTGCGGGGAGGCTCTTGGGTGAGCAATGGAAAGTACGAGCGATCGGCGACCCGGTCATGGAACTCTCCAGACTACCGCAGTTACAATATCGGGTTTCGTTGTGCCGAAACGCCGTAAGGTTATCCTCGATTTTTTTGAATAAATATTCATAAATCTGATTTGTTCGAAAAAATAGGAGGGGAATCGCATGAGAAGAATTAGGCGCAAAAAGAAAGATTCCGAACGTTGGAAAAGGTCTGTGGTGAAGGCGGTCACCTATCGATGTTTCATCATGATCCTCGATTTTACCGCGATTAAATTATTTACCGGAAGCACCAATGTGGCCGGCGGATTTGTCATTGTTAGTAACATTTATACGACTGTCGCTTATTTTATACACGAAAGAATATGGCTTCGAGTTAAATGGGGCACGGCTTAAACCGGAGGCTGTATGTTCTGCAAACGATGTAAGGTCAAGATGAGGGAGATGTCTCATTCGGCTCATAAGAAGCGAAAGTTTGTGTGTCCCAAGTGTGGCGGGGCCCGCATGATGGGCGGCAAAGAAAAGGCCAGTGACCGGCGTCGATTGGACAAATAAATAAGAGGTTTTACGTTAGGGCTGAACGGTATAAGACCAACCGGAACAGTTTGTCGTAAGAGCAGGGGAACAGCTGATGGTTTCTGGCCCCGTGAGGTTATGTAAAACGCCATCCGTTACACTATTAAAATAAAAAGAATAATTTCCCGGCACTACATTAAAAGCAATTAAAGAATTAGTGATGGGGCTCGTGCCTAAGACGTCTTGAAAGGTTGCGGGGCCCGACAGGGTTAAAGTTAAAGGGCAGCTCGGAGTATTTTGTTTAATCGTCAAGTAAAGATAGTTTGTGTCGGCAGCCGCGCCAGTAGGGGAATTGTGACTCGTTCGGCAGGAAGAAAAAAAGCACATTAAAGCGACGAAAATCAGGCTGAAAAGTTTATGTCCGAGGTTCAATTTTTGAACCTGCTCCAATTTGTATCCGTAGCGGAAGCTGGTTCGGATTTTAGACCCGTTACGGGTGGCGCAGGCCCTTTGACTTCATTGGCAGCGTACGAGGTGAACCCTAAAGCGCAGGTCCCAATAAGAAGAGTTATTGCGAGGGTGGGTGCGGTGTGTTTCAAAAGATTTTCCTATGGCAATGGTTTCGTTTAGTTTAATGAAATAACGAAGTAGTTAAAGCAAGGTATGTGCCATCTCGGAGGTTCATTAAACCTTTAAAAGAGTTCTTTCGAAAAAGGAGCCTATCAAAATGATGTTTGTATTATCAATGCGGGAAAGAAACCAGGGAAGAAATAAAAAGGGGCTTAGGCTATTCGATTTTAAATTTTTCGGCATAGCCAAAAGGGTAAAGTTATTCAATTTGCCCCTAACTTGGGGTAATCGGTATAACCCTTTTCGTTTCCCCCGTAAAAAGTCGCGGGATTAGGTTTATTGAGTGCGGCCTTTAGCTTGAACCTTTCAGGTAAATCAGGGTTGGCGAGAAATAGAGTTCCATAACACACCAAATCAGCTCCGCCGTTTTCAAGAATCGTTTCTCCCAATTGCATGTCGAATCCCTGATTGACCATGTAAGTTTGGTGGAACACCTTTCGCAAGAGAGGTGTCAAAGCGGCTTTGCCATTTCCTGGTCCTGCGGGTCCTTCCTTGACACAAAGGTAAGCCAGTTTTCGCTTATCGAGTTCTTGGGTAAGCGCGGTGTAGGTTTCCACCGGGTTGGTGTCGGAGCTGGCATAGCCTTCGAAATAAGGTGAGACACGATATCCCACCCGTTCCGCGCCCCAAACATTGATGACGGCATCGGTTACTTCAAGTGGAAAGCGCAAACGATTTTCCAGTGTGCCGCCGTAAGCGTCAGTGCGGTGGTTCGAGCCATTCTTAGTGAATTGTTCCAAAAGATAACCGTTGGCGCCGTGGATTTCCACGCCATCAAAGCCCGCCGCCATGGCGTTTTCCGCGCCCTTCTTGAATTGAGCCACGATTCCGTGAATTTCAGAAAGTTCCAGGGCCCTGGGCATCACGATATCTTTTTGTTCACCCTTGGGGGTGTGAAGATGCCCGCTCATGGGAAGGGCGGATGGCGCTATCGGCAGTTGGCCGTCGTGATAATCCGGAAGAGAGACCCGGCCCACATGCCAGAGCTGGAGAAATATTTTCCCGCCGGCCTGATGGACCGCATTGGTGATCTTGATCCAGCCTTTAACTTGCTCGTCCGAATAAATACCGGGAGTGTTGGGATAGCCTTGACCCATAGGAGTAACTTGGGTGGCTTCGGTGACGATGAGCCCGGCTGAGGCCCTTTGGGTGTAGTAAGTGATCGCCAGGGGATTAGGCACGTTGCCTTCGATTGCGCGGCAGCGGGTGAGGGCGGACATGACCATGCGGTTTGGAAGCGACAGAGGGCCGAGCTTATAGGCGCTTAGCAGTTTCATAAGACTCCTTGGGAATGTATTAATGAGAGTTACTTATAAGCATCCTTTTGGGAGATTGCTAGATGAGAAAGTGAATTTAAAAGAAATGGAGTAACGTAAAGGTAACGTGGTTCGATTATCGATGAATGAATCGGGTAGGTCCGGACAAGTATTTCGCTTTAAAGTTCGATACAGGAGAATGTCTGAAAAGATGATTAACGCTTTGCCTAATCTTTATCCTCAGCCGAAACCACCTGGTTTCGACCTTTTTCCTTTGCCTTATAAAGTGCCTTGTCCGCCGAATGAATGACATCATGATGGCTTTTGGTCTTTAAGGTGGAATAGGCTACGCCGATACTCACGGTAATTTGAATACCTTTAGGCGGTTTGGGTTCGCTTTTGGTGGTTAGCTTTCGGGCGATGCTGGGTTTTTCGCGGTCCATCTGTCTTAAATGAAAACTTCTGTTTTCCAAAGTGCGGCGGGCTTGTTCCATTGCAAGGTGGGATTTCTCGGCTTCTTCACCCATGAAAATGGCGCAAAACTCCTCACCTCCATAGCGGTAAACTCTGGGACCCAAATTCTCCTTCAAGGTTAAAGCCACCATGTGGAGTACGTTATCGCCTTCGGCGTGGCCATAATTGTCGTTAAACTTTTTAAAGTGATCGATGTCGATCATGGCCAAAGAATAGGGATGCTGAAGGGTAATAAGCCTTTCGTTGAGGGCTTGGCGGTTAGGTACTTCGGTCAAAATGTCCAAATAAACTTTTTGCCAGTACATTCTCAAAATGGCGTGTAAAAGAATGGCAGTCATTACGCTGAATGACACAATTACATTGAAGTTTTTGGTTGAAACGGTCAACAGGGTATTGTTAATGAGGCAGATTTGAGAGCAAAAGATAAAGGGTACGGCGGCGGCGGCCTGGGCGATTAAATAAGATTTAGCCTTGGGTTCTGGTTCGAAAATGACGACCAGTAACAAAATGACGTAGGCGAGGATGGTGATGGTGGGGATTTGAAAGAGTTGGGCATTATTGGCGGCAGACCAAAAGAAAAGTCCCTGATAAATGGTCGGTGCCCAGTTAAAAAGACCGACGAAGATTAAGAAGGGCCACAGACCCAAAAGAACACGGGTTAAGCTTTTGTCACTCCATAGTTGGCTTTCGCTCATAACGAAAATGATGGAGAGGGCTAAGGGGTAAGCAACGGTGATAATCTCAATACTTCTGGCGCGGGTGGCCGCCAACTCAAAAAACTCAGAGGAATGAATAAAGAAGTGATAGATGGCCACGGTTAACAAAGCGGACCAAAAGATGCGGGTTTGATTGACTTGCCAACCCAAAATGGCAATGAGGAAGAGGCCCAAATAGGGAGCGAGGATCAAAAAATTAGTGAAGACCTTGTGTGCCATGATTTCAGGGCTTAAATGCGGAAGAAAATAAACAAAAAGCGGGAGAAAACAAATTAAAAGGTAAATGCCTGCCCAACGGGCTTTATCGGACACGGTGATTCCTCGGGTAGAAATTGAAGTTTAATTTAGCGATAGGTTCCGAATTTGTATACATGAAATCGCTCGATTTTCGCTGCGAAATCATCTTTGGACAGGTTGTTGAATCCCCCTGTCGGGGATTCTTATTGGCAAACGAGCCACGAAGAAAAAGCATAAAAAGAGTGACTCGTTCTAACCCATGACTGTCGACAGAGCGCAAAAATAATTGGATTTGCGCTCTGTTAAAGCTTGTTCTTGCCCATGCGTACCTTTACGATAGGCACGAATTTTCTACATTCGGTTGAGTACCCTCGGAGGGTTTCCTTGAGTCAAATCAGCTATGAAGACGCTGGCGTTAATATTGAAAAAGGCAATGAATCCGTTCAACGGATCAAAGGCTTGGTAAAGAAAACCTTTAATGCGTCGGTTTTGTCTGACATCGGCCTTTTTGGCGGCTTGTTTGAGTTTGATACGACTCAGTACAAAAAACCCGTTCTCGTTTCATCCACCGATGGCGTCGGCACCAAGACCCAAATTGGCGTGGCTCTGAAGAAATACAAAGGCCTGGGCCAGGATATTGTGGGCCATTCCATTAACGACATTTTAGTGCAAGGGGCCAAGCCTCTTTTCTT
>Ga0206815_1009_pt1 | contig 10537 bp, 1 predicted proteins | sample Alteio_BWOrgCont_91_FD_152864 | JGI IMG/M metagenome (GOLD analysis project Ga0206815, IMG submission 152864) | Enriched cells from forest soil in Barre Woods Harvard Forest LTER site, Petersham, Massachusetts, United States -... | ecosystem: Environmental > Terrestrial > Soil > Temperate forest > O...
CATTTCGAGCCGGAGTTTTTTATCGTGGCGTTTCACTTAATTGATGTGAACACATCTCAATATTATTACCGAGGCTCATGCAGCCATGCGTGCTAGTAGTTTTTAAATTTAATGATTGTGACGTAGACTGCGGCGTGCCATTAATAAGTATTGAGTTAAGATCAGCTTGGGCAGGCGTGAGAGAGTCGAGTGATGTTCCAATAATATTCGTCGGGAAAAGAATGTTACTAATCAATGTGGATGAAACAGTATTAGTAACGGGTGGCGTCACAGGTGGAGTTACAGGTGGAGTTACGGGTGGAGTTACGCCTAGCTCTATACCATTAAAATACAATGAACCAGGAGAGACCGTATTTAACAAGGCAACTTGTTTCGCTGCAGCTGATCCTGATGCACCATTGATTACACCTTGTAAATTGCCACTCGTTACACCGAGAGAAAGGGCAGCAGCATTGATTGTGCCATTGGCTTGACTTGTTGTGACCGTGGCGGCGCTATTGGATGCAGTCAAACCGACATTACCAAAATTCGTATTACCTGTCCCCGCGTTTTGTGTGAATGTACCCACATTAATTGCGGCATTATTCGTTACATTCTGTGCATTTGCAATTTGTAATGCAGTTAATGGTGTGATATTACCGACATTAGCATTAAAGGTAATATTGCCTTGTGAGCCTGCATTTAATGTCAGTGTTTGTGCGCCGTTTACTGTGCCATTGAAAAGAATAGCGTTATTATTTGTTGTAACACCCAATGCGTTTGTGATGGTGATTGGATTTCCAAAGGTGACACCGCCTGATGCTGAAATACTATTACCATGTAACACTGTATTACCATTAAAACTTAACAATCCTGTGGTTGTCACATTCGCATTATCGGTAATGGTTGAGCCCGTTAACGTTACTTGTGCGGGTGCTGTACCTTGACTACCGATAGCACCTTGTATGGTTAACTGACCTGTACCTGCATTGACGTCTGCGTTATAGGATCCATCCAATGAATTGATAGTGAGATTACCATTTTGTGTTTTCAAACTCGCATTACTTCCTAGTGTTACTGCACCTAATGTCATTGCAGCGCTATTCGTGTTGATCGTGCCATTCACTGTTGTATTACTTGCGGAACTTGTTAATCCACCATTGAAATTCGACACGCTATTGCTATTCGCACCCAGCGTGACGCCTGCTGTATTATTCCATGTCGTTGTATTTGTAATTGTATTATTACCATTTAAAATAACTTGATAAGGCTGTGCATAGGTAATTAAACCAGCTAATGTCGTGTTACCATTTATCGTGACGGTGCCTGTTGCGGATGTCGCATTTTGTAATGTTAATGTGTTACTAGCACCATCAATACCTGCGTTAAAGTTAATTGCACCACCTACAGAATCGACTGTCGCTGACTGTGTTAACTTAATGATGTTATTAAAATTAATTGCGCCACCCTGGGATGAGACATTGGCACTTAACTGTGTTGCGCCGGTGCCGGCTGGTGTGACTGTGATCGCGCCACCATTGGATTGAACAGCACCGTTAATATCAATTGTTGAATTACCTGCTCTACCTTGTAATACAATATTTCCTGCTGCTTGTATTGATGCACCACTTGCAATTTGAATCCCGGCACCTTGATCAGCCCCGCCTAAGCCATTCAGACTAGAACCTTTTAGCGTTAAGTTGCCACTACTGTTAACACTACCGGTACTTGCGATCATGACACCACCCACACCGATATTTCCAGCATCTCCTGCTAATGTTAAATTAGATCCTGCACCCGAGGTAGTGAGATTACCATTAATAACAAGATAGCGATTTACATCAAATGTAATCGCTGTTGCGAAATTCAATGTACCTAACGTTAAATCTAAGCCATTACCTTGCAGTGTTATATTACCCGCACCCACAACAGGTGAGGCAGTTAATGCGATACCGCCACCAATAGTTAGAACGCCGCCCGATCCATTACCTGTATTTAATATGCTATTCACAGTCAATGCTGTCACGTTATTAGGGTTTGCTGTCGTTAACGAAATTGCACCGCCTTGTGTATTGATGCCATTGTTAATTGTCATTGTGCGAGCACTGCTATCAGGTGTTACTGTATTCATGGTGACATTACCACCTGTGGTATTAATCGTGCCGCTGTTTGACATATTGCCGGTATTGGTGATTGCAACATTTCCACTACTGTTTTGATTAATGCCGGTGATTGTGAATCCGTTAGTATTATTTGTTAATACAATATCACCACTGCTGCTGTTGGTTGCATTGAAGCTCGATACTGCATTGGCATCATTTAATGTTGTGCCGCCAACAGAACTTGTTGTTAAGAGAGCACCGGTAATCACGCCCGATGTTTGATTAATCACATCACTGGCAGTTAAATTGATTGAGCCAGAGCCTGTCGTACTGATATTGCCGGATGCCGTGATAGCACCGGTATTATTCACTGCCACTGTACCACTGCCTGCTTGGCTGATGCCTGTAATGGTTAATGGTGCAGCGGTATCTGTTAATGCAATATTACCATTTGTTGTATTTGTCGCATTGAAACTCGCTATGACATTGGCATTATTTAATGTGGTTCCACCAACAGAGGAGGTGGTTAATGCTCTTGAATTAATGGTGCCGCTTTGTGTAATTGCACCATTTGCAGAGAGGGTTAAGTTACGTCCAATAGTTGCGGTTGCTAATTGTAATGCTTGATTATTCGTAATGGCCGCATCATTTGTACCATTGTTTGCGAGCGATACCGCGCCGGTAAATGCATTTGCGCTATTTAATGTAATCGCATTGCTACCAGCACTAAAGTTTGAGGTGCCTGTCACTGTCAACACACCGGTTTCGGAAATTGTGCCACCGGCAATAATGCTTAAATTCCCGGTAGTTGTTAATGCAGAAAGCGCTACCGCTGCATTATCAAATTGCAAAGCAACATTACGTAAATTGGCCAATGCCCCAAGATTGGTGGGTGATGCTGCATTGGCATTGATATTGCGTAAGCCAATATCACGGAAGTTACTTAACGTGCCGCCGAACGTAATTGCTGTGCTACCCAAATTATTGGCTGACGTATTGAGTAAAATATCGGAATTGGCGGCGGTTACTGTAATGGATGTTGCAGCTGTGCCACCTGTTGCGGTAATGGCCCCTGTTTCTGAGATACTACCGCCTGCATTTAAGGTTAAGTTACGACCAATGGTTGATGCAGCTAATTGCATAGCGCCACTAGTTGTTAAGCTCACATCATTTGCACCACTATTTGATAAGGTGACAGCGCCTGTTAATGCATTCGTGCTATTCAATGTAATTGCATTCGCGCCCGCGCTAAAGCTGGATGTACCCGGAACCGTTAATGCGCCAGTTTGCGTGATTGCACCATTCGATGTAACATTTAAGTTTTGCCCGACAGACGATGTACCTAAAATAGTAGCGATATTATTAGTGAGAGATGTTGCATTCGATCCACTATTATTTAAATCAACAGCGCCAGTGAAATTATTGTTGGCGTTTGTTAACGTCAGTACACCGGCACCCGCATTGAATGTGGCAGCACCTGCACTCGCAGCTTGTGTGATGCCGCCAGTTTGTGTGATACCCGTGCCGGTTAAGCTTAACGTACCAGAACCCACCGATGATGTGCCGATACTTAATGCACCACTATTCGTTAGTGCAACATTATTCGCGCCACTATTCAACAGTGATATATCGCCTCCGAACACATTCGCGCTATTTAATGTAATCGCATTACTACCCGCATTGAAACTTGCAATGCCGGGTACTGTTAGCACACCAGTTTGTGTAATTGCACCTCCGGAAGTGACAACTAAATTCTGTCCGACACTGGATGCACCTAATACAATTGCTCCATTATTTGTGAGAAAGACCGCATTCGATCCGCTATTATTTAAGCTTACGCTACCGGTAAAATTGTTGTTTAAATTGGATAGTGTTATAACGCCAGCACCCGCATTGAGTGCAACAGCACCTGCACTCGCAGCTTGTGTGATGTTATCAGTTTGTGTGATACCGACACCGGTTAAGCTTAATGTACCCGAACCAACCGATGATGTGCCGATACTTAATGCGCCACTATTAGTTAGTGCAACATTATTCGCGCCACTATTTGATAAGCTAACTGCGCCGGTGAATGTATTCGAACTACTATTTAGGGTGATCGCATTCGCACCCGCACTAAAGCTAGCCGTACCTGGAGCAGTCAATGCACCGGTTTGTGTAATCGCACCACCCGCTGTCACACTCAAATTACCACTGTTTGTTAATGCCAATGCAGGCAATGTAATTGCTGCATTATCAAATTGCAGCGTTAAGTTACGCAAACTCGTTAGGGATGCTAAGTTAGTTGGCAGTGCGGCACTTGCATTCGTATCACGTAAACCGATATCACGGAAGTTACTTAATGTGCCACCAAATGTAATTGCAGTGCCGCCGAAATTATTGGCTGCAGCATTGAGTAAAACATCCGAGTTAGTAGCTGTCACGGTAATCGATGTTGCAGCTGTGCCGCCCGTTGCGGTAATGGCCCCTGTTTCTGAAATACTACCGCCTGCATTTAAGGTTAAGTTACGACCGATGGTTGATGCAGCTAATTGCATAGCACCACTAGTTGTTAAACTCACATCATTTGTACCACTGTTTGATAAAGCAATCGCGCCTGTTAATGCATTTGCGCTATTTAATGTAATTGCATTCGTGCCCGCACTAAAGCTGGATGTACCTGGAACCGTTAATGCGCCAGTTTGCGTGATTGCGCCATTCGATGTAACATTCAAGTTTTGTCCGACGGATGATGCACCCAAAACAGTCGCAATATTATTTGTCAGTGAGACTGCATTCGAACCACTATTATTTAAACTAACAGTACCCGTGAAGTTATTGTTTGTATTTGTTAATGTCAGTACACCGGCACCCGCATTGAATGTGGCAGCACCCGCGCTCGCAGCTTGTGTGATGCTACCAGTTTGCGTGATACCCACACCGGTTAAGTCTAGCGTGCCAGAACCTACTGATGATGTGCCGATACTTAATGCACCACTGTCTGTGACTGAAACATTGTTCGCACCGCTATTTGATAAGGTGACAGCGCCTGTCAATGCATTCGAGTTATTCAAGGTAATTGCATTCGCGCCCGCACTAAAGCTGGATGTGCCCGGAACCGTTAATGCGCCAGTTTGCGTGATTGCGCCATTCGATGTGACATTTAAGTTTTGCCCGACGCTGGAGGCACCTAAAAGAGTAGCGATATTATTAGTGAGAGACGCTGCATTCGATCCGCTGTTATTTAAGCTCACACTACCTGTGAAATTATTGTTGGCGTTTGTTAACGTCAGTACACCGGCACCCGCATTGAATGTAGCAGCACCCGCACTCGCAGCTTGTGTGATGCTACCAGTTTGCGTGATACCCACACCGGTTAAGCTTAACGTGCCAGAACCCACTGATGAAGTGCCGATACTTAATGCACCACTGTCTGTGACCGAAACATTGTTCGCACCACTATTTGATAAGGTGACAGCACCTGTCAACGCATTTGCGCTATTCAATGTAATTGCGTTCGCGCCCGCACTAAAGCTGGATGTGCCCGGAACTGTTAATGCGCCAGTCTGTGTAATAGCACCATTCGATGTGACATTTAAGTTTTGTCCGACGGACGATGCACCCAAAACAGTGGCAATATTATTTGTAAGTGAGACTGCATTCGAACCACTATTACTTAAACTAACAGCACCCGTGAAATTATTGTTGACGTTTGTTAACGTCAGTACACCTGCACCCGCATTGAATGTGGCAGCACCCGCACTTGCAGCTTGAGTGATGCTACCAGTTTGAGTGATACCCACACCGGTTAAGCTTAACGTGCCAGAACCCACTGATGATGTGCTGATACTTAATGCGCCGCTATTCGTTAATGCAACATTATTCGCGCCACTATTTGATAAGGTCACAGCGCCGGTGAATGCATTAGCGCTTGTTAATGTAATAGCATTAGCGCCAGCACTAAAGCTCGATGTGCCGGGTGTTGTTAAAGCACCTGTTTCAGTAATCGCGCCACCGGCTGTGACACTCAAATTACCGCTGTTCGTTAACGTTACGCCTGGCAAAGCAATGGCAGCATTATCAAATTGCAGCGTTAAGTTACGTAAATTAGTCAGTGATGCTAAGTTTGTTGGCAATGCAGCATTTGCATTAGTATCACGTAAAGAGATGTCACGGAAATTGCCTAGTGTGCCACTAAATGTTATTGCAGTGCCGCCAAAATTATTAGCTGACGTATTGAGTAACACATCGGAATTGGCAGCAGTGACTGTAATCGATGTTGCAGCTGTGCCACTTGCTGCTGTAATAGCACCCGTTTCACTAATACTTCCACCAGCACTTAATGTTAGGTTGCGACCAATGGTTGATGCAGCTAATTGCATAGCGCCACTAGTTGTTAAGCTCACATCATTTGCACCACTGTTTGATAAAGCAATAGCACTTGTTAATGCATTCGCGCTATTTAATGTAATTGCATTCGCGCCCGCACTAAAGCTGGATGTGCCTGGCACAGTTAATGCGCCTGTTTCAGTAATTGCCCCACCGGCTGTGACACTCAAATTGCCACTGTTTGTTAACGTCAATGCAGGCAATGCAATGGCTGTATTATCAAACTGTAACGTTAAATTACGTAAATTAGAAAGTGAGGCTAAATTCGTTGGCAATATCGCGCCGGCATCAATATCTCGTAAACCAATATCGCGGAAGTTACTGAGTGTGCCACCAAAGGTAATGCCGTTTGTACCAAAGTCATTGGCTTGCGTATTCAATAAGACATCCGAATTAGCATTAGTCACAGTAATCGAGGTTGCCGTAGTGCCGCCGGTTGCTGTGATTGCTCCTGTTTCTGTGATGCTACCACCGGATGATAATGTTAAATTACGACCGATGGTTGATGCAGTTAATTGCATTGCACCGTTGGTTGTTAAACTAACATCGTTAGTGCCACTATTTGATAATGTGATTGCACCCGTCAATGCATTGGCGCTATTTAAGGTAATCGCATTGGCGCCCGCACTAAAGCTGGATGTACCGGGCACAGTCAATGCACCCGTTTGCGTAATTGCACCACTGGAAATGATATTTAAATTTTGTCCGACGCTGGATGTAGCCAATGCGGTTGCTATGCTATTCGTTAGAGCAGCATTGTTTGCACCGCTATTAGATAATGTTACAGCGCCGGTGAATGCGTTGGAGGTATTCGTTAAGGTAATCGCATTGGCTCCCGCACTAAAACTGGATGTACCGGGTGTTGTTAAGGCACCTGTTTCAGTAATTGCACCACCTGCTGTGACACTCATATTACCACTATTTGTTAACGTCAATGCAGGCAAAGCAATGGCTGCATTGTCAAATTGCAGTGTCAGGTTACGTAAATTCGTGAGTGAAGCTAAGTTAGTTGGCAATATAGCGCCGACATCAATATCTCGTAAACCAATATCACGGAAGTTACCGAGTGTGCCACCAAAGGTAATACCGTTTGTACCAAAGTCATTTGCTGCCGTATTTAATAAGACATCTGAATTAGCGTTAGTCACAGTAATCGAGGCCGCAGTGGTGCTACCGGTTGCTGTGATTGCTCCTGTTTCTGTGATGCTACCACCGGATGATAATGTTAAATTACGACCGATAGTTGATGCAGCTAATTGCATCGCACCGCTGGTTGTTAAGCTAACATCATTAGCTCCGCTATTCGATAACGTTACTGCACCGGTTAATACGTTGGCGCTATTTAATGTAATCGCATTGGCGCCCGCACTAAAGCTGGATGTACCTGGCACAGTCAATGCACCCGTTTGCGTAATTGCACCATTGGAAATGATATTTAAATTTTGTCCGACGCTGGATGTAGCCAATGCGGTTGCCATGCTATTCGTTAGAGCAACATTGTTTGCACCGCTATTGGATAATGTCACAGCGCCGGTGAATGCGTTGGCACTTGTCAATGTAATAGTGTTAGTGCCTGCACTAAAACTAGCAGTACCAGGAACAGTTAATACACCTGTTTGTGTAATCGCACCACCAGCTGTGACACTCAAATTGCCACTATTTGTTAATGTCAATGCAGGTAATGCAATGGCTGCATTATCAAATTGCAGCGTTAAGTTACGTAAATTTGTCAGTGATGCTAAATTCGTTGGCAATATAGCGCCGGCATCAATATCTCGTAAACCAATATCGCGGAAGTTACTGAGTGTGCCACCAAAGGTAATGCCGTTTGTACCAAAGTCATTTGCTTGCGTATTTAATAAGACATCCGAATTAGCATTAGTTACAGTAATCGAGGCTGCAGTAGTGCCGCCGGTTGCTGTGATTGCTCCTGTTTCTGTGATACTACCACCGGATGATAATGTTAAATTACGACCGATGGTTGATGCAGCTAATTGCATCGCACCGTTAGTGGTTAAACTAACATCATTAGTGCCACTATTTGATAATGTGATTGCACCCGTCAATGTATTAGCGCTATTTAAGGTAATCGCATTGGCACCCGCACTAAATAGCGCCGTGCCCGGAACAACTAATACACCTGATTGTGTAATCGCACCACCTGCGGTAACACTTAAATTCCCATTCGTTGCTAAGGTCAATGCGGGTAACGCAATCGCAGCGGTACTAAAATTCAACGTTAGACTACGTAAATTAGTGAGTGAAGTAAGATTAGTGGGTAATACAGCGCCTGCATTGGTATTCGTCACACCGATGTCACGATAATTCGTTAAGGTTCCGCCGTACGTTATAGCTGTTGTCCCAAAGTTATTGGCTTGCGTGTTCAGTAACACATCGGAAGCAGCTGCAGTGGCGGTAATAGAGATTGCAGATGTGCCGCCCGTTGCTGTAATTGCCCCTGTTTGCGTGATACTTCCGCCCGAACTTAATGTTAAATTACGTCCAATAGTCGATGTCCCTAAAACGGTTGCAATACTATTCGTCAAAGACACATCGTTCGTGCCACTATTCGTTAAAGACACCGCACCGGTTAAGACATTATTACTCGTTAACGTAATAGCATTGGCACCCGCACTAAAGCTTGAGGTGCCCGGAACCGTTAACACGCCAGCTTGTGTAATAGCACCCGTTGATGTGATTGTTAAATTTTGCCCTACGATGGTCGACGGAGCTAAAATTGTTGCAGTACTATTAGTCAAAGAAACATCATTTGAGCCGCTGTTTGATAAGGTTATTGAACCGGTAAATACATTAGAGCTATTGGTTACAGTAATCCCATTCGCTCCAGCACTAAGGAACGTGTTACCACCTACGTTTAATGCGCCAGTTTGTGTGATTGCGCCAGAAGAATTGATTGTTAAAACTCCTGATACGGCGGATGCACCTAATGAAGTTGCTAAGGTATTAGTTAATATAGTGCTAAATGCACTGGCAGCTTCAGAAAGGCTTACCGCACCAGTAAATAGATTGGCGCTGCTTAATGTAATGCCATGGTTGCCAGTCTCCGTAAAACTCGAAGTACCGGGTACAGTTAATGCGCCAGTTTGTGAGATTGTATTGTGAGCGGTAACATTTAAATTTCCACTATTTGTTAACGTCAATGCCGGTAAGGCAATCGCGCCACCCACATTCAACGTTAGATTGCGTAAGTTAGTGAGAGAAGTCAGATTGGTCGGTAATACAGCGCCTGCATTTGTATTATCCAAATTGACATCACGAAAATTACCTAAGGTACCCGCGAATGTTATTGCTGTTGCGCCAAAGTTATTGGCTTGACTTAATAATACATCGGAATTGGCAGTCGTCGCGGTAATAGATGTTGCTAAGGTCGCCCCCGTTGCAGTAATGGCCCCTGTTTGCGTAATGCTTCCACCGGAGCTTAAGGTTAAGTTACGCCCAATAGTGCTTGCCGCTAAGACTGTTGCAATACTATTTGTTAATGACACATCGTTCGTGCTGCTATTCGTTAACGTCACCGCGCCGGTGAAAGCATTGCCGCCATTTGTTAAGGTAATAGCATGAGCACCCGCACTAAAAAGTGCTGTACCAGGAACAGTTAACCCGCCACTCTCAGTAATCGCACCGCCCGCGGTAACACTCAAATTTCCACTATTTGTCAACGTCAATGCGGGTAGAGCAATCGCTGCAGTCGTAAAATTCAATGTTAGACTGCGCAAATTCGAGAGTGAAGTAAGATTGGAGGGTAATACAGAACCTGCATTGATATTCTCTACACCTATATCACGATAATTCGTTAAGGTCCCGCCGTACGTGATGGCTGTTGTGCCAAAGTTATTGGCTTGCGTACTCAGTAACACATCTGAATTAGCGGCAGTCGCAGTAATAGAAATAGGGTTGGTAGCGCCTGTTGCCGTGATTGCACCGGTTTGTGTCACACTGCCACCGGAGGTTAAAGTTAAGTTACGGCCAATAGTGGATGTCGCTAAGATTGTCGCAAGCGTATTCGTTAAAGTCACATCGTTCGTACTGCTATTTGTTAACGTTATCGCACCGGTGAAACTATTACT
>Ga0206815_1255_pt1 | contig 10506 bp, 3 predicted proteins | sample Alteio_BWOrgCont_91_FD_152864 | JGI IMG/M metagenome (GOLD analysis project Ga0206815, IMG submission 152864) | Enriched cells from forest soil in Barre Woods Harvard Forest LTER site, Petersham, Massachusetts, United States -... | ecosystem: Environmental > Terrestrial > Soil > Temperate forest > O...
CGTTTCATTCTCGTCCATGAAAGTAATAATGTTGCTGCCGGAGTGGAAGTCCGCCGCCGGAATCGTCAGAGTCGAGCAAGCATTCCAGCTTAAGGACGCAACTGAAATCGCATTGCCGTTCACATAAAGTCCAAAAGGCTCCGTTCCGCCACCTGTGGTTCCATCATCTCCTGTGATCAGCAACGAAGCGCCGGTCACCGTATTGCCCGCCGGAATAGTGAAGTATTTCGCGTAGTAATAAAGCTGGCCGTTCGTTCCATTACAAGGTCCGTTGCCTTGGCTAGCTGAGGGAATCACAGATATCCAGTTGGGGATAATTCCTGAGTTGGCGATACTGCAAGGCTGAGTCCATCCACCCGCCAAGGCGGTAATGATTTGAGCGTTGTCCCACCCGCTGGCAGTGCTGGTGTTGTAATTGACCGTATTCCAGGCATTGCCGCTACCATCTGCTGGCGGAGCGGAGGTAGGCGCGTTGCAGTTGGTCCAAGCCAGATTCGTTGTGTCGCTTCCAAAGTAAACCGTCGAGTTGCTGCCGCAAGGCGCGCCCGTTGGGCTGCGGGTAGGAGTAACCGTCGGCTGCGAACAACCGCTGGCATAGATACTCATCAGCCATCCATAACCCGTGGTGGTCCCCACCGCGTTCGGCAGACTGCCGGTGTAAGTGTAGGTTTCAAAGGCCATGGACCCGCCGGTACCAGATGAATAATCAAACACCGCCGTGCCGGTAAAGCTCCCCGACAACCAATAGGTGCCCGGCTGTAAAACGGTGGAAGGCACCACAAAGTAGTTCCATCCTGTCGACAATACTTGAGCGTTACTTTGAACTAACAGACCGCCCGGCACACCGACGGCATCGGCATAAATACCCAGTACACCGTTACCCGCGGTTCCAGCCCCCATATATATCTGCATCGAAGTCACTGTCATGGGCTGGGACAGGGTGTATTTGGCACAATCCAACTGCCCCGCCAGGTTATAGCCACCCGTTCCTACTGCCGCATTTCCAAAAGTGAAACTAGATGTATTGCAGGCTGGAACCGTCCAAGTCGGTGTGGGGGTAGAGGGTTGGGGAATAATCTGCAAAGCCGATACATCCGCGTTGGTATCTGTGCTGGTCGTACCTGTAAACTGAATCGTAATCACCCCTCCCGAAGGAGAGATGTTATTGAAGACCTTATCCAAAGCCATATTGGCTCCCACCGTTCCATAGACGTCAAGGTTCGTTAAAACCTGGGTGCCGTTAATGGCCACGTTAAAAACACGGTCACCTGCCGCGAAATCACCCGAATAGGTCTCAGAGAACTTAAGTGTTACCTGATAAGAACCCGCCGGAACGTTAAAGCTGTAGCTAAAACTATTGCCATAACGCTGGTCCTGATAAAGAGCCTGATCGCTGGAGCAAGGTAAAGCGTTCGTAATGGTATTCGTCGTCTGAGCAGCCGTGCCGCCATTATAGTTTTCATCTGCCGCCCAACCATTGTTATTGCAATCTGTATGGGCGGGCCCGCCCGCTACCACTCTCCAGGAGGAAGAAACAACCGGCGTAAAGGTCGGTGTCGGGGTAGGCGGATTCACTAAACTCAAATTAACATAATTAAAGTTACAAACTCCCGCGTTACCAGATCCCATAGTGTCTTCTACTAAAAGTAGAACGTGCTGACCAGCGTTGATATTGCCAACATTCACTACCACATCCTGCCAGTTCTGCCATCCGCCTGTATTGGGGCAGGTCATCTCGCCCGTAATGGCATTACCATCTAAATCAAAATGAAAAGTACCGCCCTGTCCGCTGCTGGCCACCCGAGCGTCTATATTGTAAGTTCCCGTCTGGGTCACATTGATCGTGTACTGAAGCCATTGGCCTGGGCTGGTGTAGTCCACATCGTAGCCGCCGCCTGTGTCACTGCAGACTTCTTCACTGATGGCGTCCCCGGTGCGGTCTTGCCCGCTGACGTTATTAGTTGGTAATGAGTTGTAAGCAAAACCCTCGCCGGGCTCTACCGGATCGTTGGTGTCATTATAAGAATCAAAATTTTCTGCCTGGATGGTTCCGGGAACAGTCGCCGCCGTACCACCGTAAGGCGAAGTACCATTGTCAGTGAGTTTATAAACCCGCACATAATCCACCAACATCTGTTGAGGAAACGAAGTGCCACTGGGGCTTCCCGAAGGTCCGCCGATCGCCAAATTTAAAAGCATAAAGAAAGGATGGTTAAAAACATAAGTACCGCCGCCAGGAATAGAGCCGGGAGTCAGGGTCTGTTCAATCGTGCCGTCGATGAAGAATTGGATCTGATTGGGACTCCACTGCACTCCGTAAGTATGAAACCCGCTGTTAACCGTTCCGCTGGGCAGCGAATAGTTGTTCCCCACTCCCGCTCCGCCATTGTAATCACCGCCGCCCGGCAAGGGGCCGTGCACATGCTCCCCAATAACGGTGTTGGACCAAGGCAGTCCATCTTCCAGCATGTCAATTTCACCGCAAGCCGGCCAGCCGACAGATCCAATATTTTGTCCCAGCATCCACCAGGCCGGCCAAATGCCTGAGCCGCCCGCGGGAAGTTGAATGGAAGCTTCAATCATGCCGTAGGCCTGGTCGAAAACCCCCTGGGTCTTCATGCGGGCCGAAGTGTAATTACCGCCGTTGTCCAAAGCCTGAATGACCAAATGTCCGCTGCCGTCGATATAAGCATTGGCAGTGGTATTGGTATAAGTTTCTAATTCACCATTGCCCCATCCGCCGCCGCCTGTGTCATAAGTCCAATGAGTCGGATCGGGCGAGGACCCAGCTGCGCCATTGAATTCATCATTCCACACCATAGTCCATTGGGGATCGGCCATCACGGGTTGAACGGATAACGATAACAACGAGGAAAATAAAAAAAGAAGAATGGAATTTTTCAAACAAACTTGAATCATTTTTGAGGACGAAAACAAAAAACGTTTCGAGGAAAGGTTATAGGAAATCGATTTTTGAAAAAAAAGAAATTTCATTTCTCGTCCATTCGGTTTTCAAAGCAAACCCTGCAAGGTTTACCTATAAGAATTTACCCGAATTGGCCGTAAAGACTAACTATGGGATTATTAAAGGAATGGATGAAATTGATGGCCGAATTTTGTTTAAAAAACCTATTTTTCAATCGATCGCAATTAACGTAAAAGCAGTATTTTATTGACCCATTTCTGTCCATTAACCTGAATTACGAAATAATAAAGTCCATCAGCTAAGGGAATGCCGCTCTTATCGATCATGGAAATGCTCATGCTGCTGCCCGCCACTTGCGCCACGGTCACCGTTTGAACCTCGCGGAAAGCCAAAGTGAAAATCTGAATTTTCACATTCACCGCGTTGGAAACCGGTAATTGTAAATTCGCGGTGGATGAAGTTACCGGGTTCGGGTAAACCACCGGGCTTTGAGTCGTTACGGTCGTCGCCCCGCAAGCGCCCAAATCTTTCCACAGAGCGGGCACCACCGGCGGTTCCCAATTGGGTTCAGACGTATGGGCTTGAATACATTCATAAACTTCGCCGTTGTAGTCCACCTTCTGACCCACGGAGTAAGCCACAAAATTCCCATTCCAGTTGGGGATACCCGAACACCCGGAAGTGATAGGCGTATTAGTCGGCGTAACGCTAAAGGTGCGGGTGGCGGTTGGAATAGCCGGTGTATTCGTATACGTCGCGGTGGGCGAAGCTGTTGGGGTGTAAGTAAAAGTATTGGTCGCGACAAGCGTCGCCGTGAAGGTTGAGGTATTGCTGTTGGTCACCGTGGGTGTGGCTGTTTTAGTTGAGGTAGCCGTATTAGTTACCGTCGCGCTCGGCGTAAAGGTGCCGGTATAGGTAAAGGTGGCCGCGGGCGGTGTGTTCGTTATCGTCGGCGTAAAGGTATTAGTGACCGTACTGGTATCCGTTTTAGTAAAGGTATTCGTAAATGTGTTCGTAATGGTGTTGGTATTGGTCAGCGTAATCGTTGGCGTGAAAGTACCCGTAGCTGTATTCGTCAATGTCTGCGTAAAGGTATTCGTCGGCATCAGTGTTCCTGTATCGGTCATGGTCGCCGTAGGCGTTAATGTCGGTGTGTTGCTAATCGTCGGCGTCAAAGTATTCGTCGCCGTATTGGTATAGGTTTTCGTCAGCGTATTCGTAATCGTATTAGTAAAAGTACTGGTGAAGGTCGCGGTAAAAGTAGAGGTCGCCGGCACCGTATTCGTCGGCGTGTTCGTGACAACAGGCGTCAGCGTGTTCGTCGCGGTATTGGTGTAAGTTTTAGTAATCGTATTCGTGAATGTATTAGTGACATTAGGCGTAAAGGTATTTGTAAAAGTGCTGGTGTGGGTCGCGGTAAAAGTTGATGTCGGCAGCGCCGTATTCGTCGAGGTGTTCGTGATCGTAGGCGTAAAGGTATTTGAGGCTGTATTCGTATAGGTTTTCGTGATCGTATTGGTGAAAGTACTGGTTTGAGTAGGAGTAAAAGTCGAAGTCGGCGGCACCGTATTGGTGGCCGTTTTAGTCGGCGTGGATGTGAAAGTGGGAGTGGACGCGACTGGAACAATTTGGATACCGCCCACCGAGGGATTGTCATAAGCCCCCTGGGTAAACTGAATGACAATCTGGCCATTGGCGTTACGCGAGATATTGTTGTAAACCTCATCCAACGCCTTGTTCTCGCCGCCTGCGGCGGCAAAAATGTCAAAATTGGTCGCTTCGGTCGTGCCGTTAATCGAGTAATTAAATTGTCTTTGATTCGCCCCCGTCCAATAGGTTTCAGCGAATTTCAGGGTGACCTGATAAGTCGAACCCGCCGGCACATTAAAGGTATAAGTAACTGTTTCCCCGCCCGTCGTGTTTCCATAACGCTGATACTGGTAAAGCAGGGAATCACTGGAAGTGGGCAGCGTGCCCGAAACGGCGGTACCGCTGTAGGAAGGCCAGCCTCCGGTAAAGTTCGTGTCCGCCACCCAGAGGTTGCTGTTGCCGTCGGTATAATTATCCCCCCCGCAATGCACCCGCCAGGTTGACTGAACCACCGGAGTGGGGGTCGGCTGGCCGCTTTGATAGGCCCTGACATAATCCACAAACATAGTTTGCGGAAAAGAAGTGCTAGCGTCCGGATTACCAGGAAAAGTGCCGCCCACCGCTAAATTTAAAAGAAAGAAAAAGCTATTGTTAAATTCCCAAGTTCCTGTTTGCTGGGAAGAAGTGACTGTCTCATAAAGATTTCCATCGACATAAAACTGGATCTGGTTATTCACCCATTGGGCCGCGAAGGTGTGATAAGCGTTGTGAAAAAGCTGTGGCCCCGGCAGGGTAAAAGTGTTAGTGAAATTGGTTCCGTCATGGAGCGAGCCATGGTTGACCGGCTGATCCGCGGTGTCGCCGATATTCTCCATAATGTCCGTCTCGCCACAGGTAGGCCAAGCGACCCCGGAATTAATATCGTTACCCAACATCCAAAAGGCGGGCCAAATACCATCGCCATAGGGCATCTTGACCCTGGCTTCCATATATCCATATTGCCAGGCGTTGTTCGGGGTCGACCCTATGGAAGAAACCAGGCGGGCCGAAGTATAACTATTAACCGCGTCGTTATTGCCGCCCGGATCCAATGCGATAATCGCCAGGGACTTTCCGTCTGTCGCGTTCGCATCCGCCACAATTTGGGAATTAGCCGTGCTGGTCGTGTAATTTTCCAGCTCAGAGTTTCCCCACCCGCCGTTGTTCCCCGTGTCATAGGCCCAGTTGGCGGTATTGGGGCCGCTTCCTATGGCTCCGTTAAATTCGTCGCTCCAAACCTGCCCATAGCCAGACGGCACTCCTTCCCAAGTATAGTCCGCCAAAACACGGGCATTAAATGTCAGGAAAAATAAAATGGCGAAGATTGGCGAACAAATCTGAAAACGATTCGAGTAAAAGGAACACAAAAATAGATTTTTTAATAAACCCAGTCGCATTTTTTGTCCCTTACATTTCGTAGGCAAACGTTTGAAGGTTTCAGTATAAAACTTATCGCATTCAGCCAAAAAAACTAATGATGGGACTATGAAAAGAATGGATAAAATTGACGGGGCAAAATCGCTTAATAACCCTTAATTATCAATGAATTACCAATAACTTCAGTCTTTGCTGATGGATCACACTCCCATTTCCATCCATCACCTCCACTGAAGCGATATAGATGCCGCTGGCCACGCCTGTCGCGCTCCATAACGCCGTCGCTGTCCCGGAAGGACCCACCACCGTGACCAACTGGCCCGAGATCGTGTAAAGGTTAACTTTGAGAGACATCGCATTGGGAACACTTGACCCGTCAAAGGTGGTTTCCGTGATGCCCTTCGCCAACACATTGGGCCTCGCCACCACCATGCCGCCGCTTCCCGTTCCAGCCAGCACTAGAATCGCGCGGGTAATGTTCAGCTCCCCGCCTTGTCCGTTATCCCAATGAACTTCAATTTCATACCGGCCCGGTGTCACAACGCTACCCGTGTCATTCGTTCCATTCCAGGACAGGGTCACCGCCGTAGAACTCGAGGTCATGACCAAAATCTGCACACTGTTTAATTGGCTGGATGTAACCGGAATACCGGGTTGAAAAGTATTAGTGCTCAAACTCACATTAGTCATTTCCGAACTGGTGGAATCAGCGACCACTTGATAAAGATTTCTCACCACCTCTCCCGCTGAATTAAAAATACTCGCCGTGACATTCGACAACTGGCGGTTCACCATTACCTGTTGGGATACGCTGGTCACCACTCCGGACACGCCCGTGTTATCCACTTGAATCTGGTAAGTCCCGTTGCTCACCGGATTTCCACTGTTATTGGACCCATCCCAGGTTCCGATCAAAACACCCTGGTAATAAATTTGAATGGTGCTGCCTGGCCCCGTCAATGTCGAGATGATATTCGACGGCAGTGAAATACTATTTACCGGCTGGATAAACTGTTTCACAAAGATCGTTTTCACCACTTCCCCGGCGGAGTTATACACATTCACGCTCACCGTATATTGCCCCACCGGGGTCGGCGTAAAGGTCGGGGTAAAAGTGGGAGTGATCGTCGGCGTGTTGGTCGGACTTGAGGTATCGGTTTGGGTCGGGCTATTCGTCGGGCTTGAAGTACTGGTGTTGGTATAGGTTTTAGTAAAGGTATTGGTCGGGGTAGAGCTGTCCGTCGAGGTAAAGGTCAAGGTCGGCGTCGCCGTGGGGGTTAAGGTGGGTGTGTTGGTAAAGGTCGGCGTATTCACCAACGTATTGGTCGAGGTCGGCGTGTTCGTCAGAGTGGGTGTAAACGTATTGGTGAAGGTATTGGTGATCGTCGCCGTGTTAATCAGGGTGTTTGTGAAGGTTGGGGTAAATGTGTTCGTCGGAGTGTAGGTAAAGGTATTCGTAATTGTAGGTGTATCTGTGTTCGTGATCGTCGGCGTAAAGGTATTCGTAGGTGTATTCGTAAAGCTATTGGTCGACGTGGCCGTATTAATCAGAGTATTCGTGAAGGTCGGGGAAAAAGTATTCGTCGGGGTATGGGTAAAGGTATTCGTCACCGTGGGTGTATCCGTATTGGTGAATGTATTCGTAAACGTATGGGTAAAAGTGTTCGTAAAGGTGTTGGTAAAAGTATTCGTAAAAGTGGGAGTGAAGCTATTTGTGAAGGTGCTGGTCATTGTCGGCGTATTCGCAAATGTATTTGTAAAGGTCGGCGTAAAGGTGTTCGTAACCGTAGCCGTAAAAGTATTCGTGAAAGTTTTAGTATAGGTATTGGTAAAAGTGTTCGTAAACGTATTCGTAATCGTATTGGTCATCGTCGGCGTGTTAGTAGGCGTATTTGTCAGTGTATTAGTGCGGGTTGGAGTAAAGGTATTCGTCACAGTCGAGGTATCGGTTTTAGTGGGCGTCGCCATGGGGGTAGAGGTGTCCGTAGGGGTCGCGGTACAGGGAACGGCGTAATAAATCACCAGTTGATAGTCATAGCCGATAAAAACCGGCACCGAATCCCCGTTTTCAATCGCCAAAACGTTGTTTCCCGCTAGGATCGATCCCGCCGGAACGGAAAAAGTACGGACGACCTGATTCGTGACCACAGTGGACTCGGGCGAGTCGGATTGGATCACCGTTCCGTTCATATAAGAGGTGCTGTTGTCATCCACCGCCAAGCTCAAGGTTCCCGAAATATCAATCGCATTGGCTGGCAGGGAAAAGTTACTGAGCACCAGTTCTTTGTCCGCTCCATTGCCCGGTCCGCCCGCGGACCAAGTCGCCCAGGGAACGCCGCCGATACCCGGCCCCGTCGGGTCAGTCCAGATCACCGCATTCGGCCAGCCGGAATCGTTATACCCCAAAGCGGTCCAGCCCCCGGGATCCGCCGTCCCCTGGCTGGCAAAGTACATAATTTTATCGTTCGTCCCATCCGTTACGACCAGGCTGGTATACCCGCAGGGCGTCGGCGTCCAGGTGGGACAGGCGGGGCTTTGCCCAATCGTGGTGCTCAAATTAGTGCCAAAATCAGTTCCATCGTTATAAACAATGGTGGCGTCGGTTCCACTGGCCTGTGTAATCGAAATCCAAAAAACCTTATTCGTGAAATTGAGAACAGGAACATTAAAGGTAAAGGCCGTCGCGTGGTTGCCCCCGCCGGTAGCATTCACATCTCCAGTGGAAGTCCCCAAAAGAACCGAACCGCTTCCGTCAGGATTGCTGTAACCCAATTGAACCGTAACATCCGAGGCGGCCCCGGGAGAACTGGTCCAGAGGGTGAACGTATAAACACCCGCGTTGTATAAACCGCTGATGGAAGGTGAATACCAGTACATCGGTGTGGAGCTCAAAACAGAGGTGGGGGTAAATCCATTGGCCGTGCCCGTATTGGTGGCAATCATGTTGTCACCAGGATTGGTGGTGGCCGAAGCGGCCGCATTGGTTGGCCAAAAAGTATTACTTAAAGCGACACACTGGGCCCTCAATGGATTCGCGGACAAGGTGAGGACACAAAAAAGCAAAGCTAAAAAGGGATATCGATTTAAATTAACCGCCCTAGCTTTACTCACAAAACCTCCTCACTTCCATCAAATTGAGATCGTTCTCATAAAAATTCTAAAAAAAGAGAGTAATGGTAAATAGAAAAAACGATTTAAGGTTTTAAAAAGAAAAGGTTGTATAAAATCAGATTTCATCTGCGGTCCAAAGTGAAAATTTCCAGGCGCCATGCAAGGTTCCCTCTAAAACTTTACCCGAAAGAAGAGAGAGAAGCATGGACAGGATTATCTAAAGGATGGAAAAAATTGATGCCTAGGGGTTAACGACCATTATTGGACTCTTCCGGTTTGTACAAAGTCCGAATGATGGGGTTCTTCTGGGTTAGCCATTCGTTAAAAGGCGATTCTTTAAATTCTTTCGGCGACAAACCGTAAACATGTTTAAAACTCCGAGAAAGATGATAAGCGTCATAAAATCCGGTGGCGAGCGCGATTTCTTTTAAGCTCAGTGTCGTACGCCGCAGTTGATCAGCCGCCCGATCCAGTTTCGCCAGTTTCGTATATTCCAACGGGCCCAGATTGAGATATTTTTTGAAAAGCCGACAAAGATTTTCAGGCGTGGTGTGGGCAATCATGGCCAATTCTTTTAACCGCAGGGTCGGTGGAGGGTTTTGGGCGGCATTTCCCCGAATAGCTTCCAATACTTTTTCCAAAGCATCCGGCAAACGATTCGCGGGCTTGGCCTTCACCGCCACTTCCCCTGTGATGTAGGCGGAAAGCATCACGTCCAGCACCGGAAGCACCAGTTGGCTTTTCATCGGTTCTTTTTTCTCTTCCAGGCCTAACAGGTATCCAAACAAAGGACGGAAAATATCATTGGGGGGCAGAACCCGGAAAGTCGGCACCCAAACTTTGGAGGCCAAAGTCCGGCGCGGCGGATCCAGGTCAAAGTGAACATAAGCGTGAACCGTATGTTTCGTGGCAGACCATTCGTAATAATCTTTCACACCCGAACGGCGCAAAAGAACAGTTCCCTCTTGAGCTTTAATGACCTGCTGGTCAAAGGTAATGACCGCTTCACCTTCCATAATCCAGATAAATTCATAGTGAAAGATTTGCCGGGGACCAAAATTGGTGCCGGGAGGATCCACGGTGATGCCTGAAACCAAATAACGGAATTCGGGAACGGGTCTCCATTTTTTCTCTTCAGAAAAGGCTAAGGCATTTTTCATAGCTCTTCTTTATCCCTTAGGTTGACGAATGCCTGAAATCGATTTAATTATAAAACGATTTTAACCACCTTGCACTCACGCTTTAACATCCAGCGGTTTATATTTCACCCTAACCTTTATGCCCTGAAAATCACACCGAAATGACGGTTTCACTGTGTAAAATCAGGGGATGAAAAATAATAAAAGCCCTTTCAGGCCAAATCAGCCCCAACTCCCCCTGCTTTTTCTTTTGGATTATGACGGCACCATTACGGACTTTAAAAAGAACCCCCAAGACTCTCGCCTGTCCCCTTCGGCTAGGGC
>Ga0206815_1185_pt2 | contig 10416 bp, 6 predicted proteins | sample Alteio_BWOrgCont_91_FD_152864 | JGI IMG/M metagenome (GOLD analysis project Ga0206815, IMG submission 152864) | Enriched cells from forest soil in Barre Woods Harvard Forest LTER site, Petersham, Massachusetts, United States -... | ecosystem: Environmental > Terrestrial > Soil > Temperate forest > O...
GTGACGGACACCTGCGCCGGACTAGGCACCGCGGATGGTGCAGTGTAGAGACCACTGCTCGATACGGTTCCGCATGTTGCCCCCGTGCAACCGCTGCCTGCGACGGTCCACGACACAGCAGTATTCGTTGTCCCAGTTACAGTTGCGGTGAACTGCTGATGTCCGCCGGTGACAACTTGCGACGTCGCAGGTGTAATAGACACTGCGACTGGCGGAACGATCGTTACCGAAGCGCTAGCGGATTTTGTGGGATCGGCCACTGAGGTTGCGGTGACGGAAACCTGCGCAGGGCTTGGTATTGCCGACGGCGCCGTGTAGAGACCGCTGCTTGATACGCTTCCGCATGTTGCTCCCGTGCAACCGCTGCCGGCGACCGTCCACGATACGGCGGTATTCGTTGCGCCAGTTACGGTTGCGGTGAACTGCTGATGGCTACCGGTGACAACCTTCGACGTCGCGGGCGTAATAGACACGCCGACTGGCGGAATGATGGTTATCGAAGCGGTGGCGGATTTTGTAGGATCAGCCACTGAGGTTGCGGTGACGGACACCTGCGCCGGACTAGGCACCGCGGATGGTGCAGTGTAGAGACCACTGCTCGATACGGTTCCGCATGTTGCCCCCGTGCAACCGCTGCCTGCGACGGTCCATGACACAGCAGTATTCGTTGTCCCAGTTACAGTTGCGGTGAACTGCTGATGAGCACCGGTGAGAACCTGCGACGTCGCGGGCGTAACAGACACTGCGACTGGGGGTAGAATCGTTATCGAAGCGGTGGCGGATTTTGTGGGATCAGCCACCGAGGTCGCGGTGACGGATATCTGCGCCGGGCTAGGCACCGCGGATGGCGCAGTGTAGAGACCGCTGCTCGATACGGTCCCGCATGTTGCTCCTGTGCAACCGCTGCCTGCAATGGTCCACGATACGGCAATATTCGTCGTGCCAGTTACAGTTGCAGTGAGTTGTTTCTTTAACCCGGCATTGACCTGGGCCGTAGTTGGGGAAACGCTCACCGCGACAGGCGGGATGACGGTTATCGAAGCGGTGGCGGACTTTGTAGGATCAATCGTTGAGGTTGCTGTGACCGACACCTGTGCCGGGCTAGGCACCGCGGATGGCGCAGTGTAAAGACCGCTGCTCGATACGGTCCCGCATGTTGCTCCGGTGCAACCGCTGCCGGCAACGCTCCACGTAACAGCAATATTCGTTGTGCCAGTTACGGTCGCCGTCAACTGCTGATGAGCACCGGTGACAACCTGAGAAGTCGCAGGCGAAACAGTCACTGCGACTGGCGGGAGGATGGTTATCGAAGCAGAAGCGGATTTGGTAGGATCAGCAACCGAGGTTGCGGTGATGGACACCTGCGCTGGGCTAGGCACCGCGGATGGCGCGGTGAAGAGACCGCTGCTCGATACGGTTCCGCATGTTGCTCCTGTGCAACCGCTGCCTGCGATGGTCCACGATACAGCAGTATTCGTCGTGCCAGTTACAGTTGCAGTGAATTGCTTCTTTAACCCGGCATTGACCTGAGCCGTATTTGGGGAAACGCTCACCGCGACAGGAGGAATCACCGTAACCGCCGCCGAAGCTGACTTGGAAGGATCGGATACTGAGATTGCCTTGATGCTCACTTGCGGCGGAGATGGAACGTTGGCTGGCGCAGTGTATAATCCATCGGACGTGAGTGTGCCGCATGCGGATCCACTGCAACCGGCACCCGACAATTGCCAGCTAACGCCTGTGATGGTTGTGCCGCTCACAAACGCGAGGAAGCGCTGTTGCTGTCCCACGAGGACGGTCGCCTGGGCGGGGGAGACGGATACAGTGACATCTGAAGATGAGCCAAGGATGACAGAGGCGCTGGCAGACGCCGTGAGATCGGCAAGCGATGTTGCGGTCACTGCGATAACATTCGAGGTCGGAGCAGTTGCGGGTGCCAGATACAGACCGCCACTCGTGATCTGACCGCATTCAATACCGGTGCAATTGGTGCCGGTGAGGCCCCAGATAACTACACTATTGGTGGTTCCGCTGACCACTGCGGTGAACTGCGTTTGGCCCCCGAGCGGCACGTGAATGGTAGTGGGAGAGAGTGAAACAGATACCGACGCCAGAGCAGCCGCAGGAAAGACTGCGGTCGCGAGTAGGAACCACGCAACCTTCACAAATCGATTCATCGTTTTCCGCCTTGAACCACTCTCCCAATCGCACCGAAGCCGGTCTTGATAACTTCTGACAGACCCTCATCTGGTGTCGTGGAACAACTCGCGGAGAACATTTGCGCTGCGAGGTGGAAACAATTGGCTCATGAAGATACGCCAAATTCTCGAGACGCAATGTCTCTCGACGCCTTGGGGTGACCATTGCAACATGGTGATTCGTTGCGGCGCAATTATGCAATTGGCCTAGTTCGATCTAGAACGAGCGCGGGTAATCGCGGCCACTTAATCGACTCCTTGTCTTCCAACATCTCCGGAGCCTAAAAGGCTGTCATCTTATCTTTTCAAACCTCTTCAAATCTAAACGTCTACTTCAGCGATGTGAACGGAGAGGCCGGTAGTCCAGCACCGTTAAATAGGTGGCACTCCGGGCTGTTGGCCCAACCATAGCGAGCGGCCGTCGGCACCGGTACGGTCGGACTGCTCAACAGCACACTGCTTCCAGCGATCCTTGCCTCTGCAGGGACAAACTGCCCATCTTCCCCGGCAACTTCAAAGCCGGTCAGCGCTCCGTCTTTCGCTTCCAGACTTTCTGCATGGTCAAACCACACGCGCAGGCTGCTGCCCTCCGGAGTCACCTGCCGGTAGAGCGGTCCTGAATATTCAAGCTGCTCTCCGTAGCTGATGGAGCGAGCCGCCAGGGCCAGCCGCCGGCCCACGGTCAGCTTGTCAGTCGGATGCACATTGTCGGGATTGCCGATATCGATCGTCACCACCATGCCTGTATTGCGCAACTCGAGCGCGCGGCGCTGGGCCTCGCGAATCTGTGCCCAGTCTTCAAGCGGTGTAGAAATGAAATTTGAGATCTGGACATAGAGGAAAGGGAAGTCGCCGATCTGCCATTGCCGCCGCCAGTCTTCGATCAGTGTCTGGAAGAGGCGCTCGTAGGTCGGCGCGCGCTCCAGAGCGCTGTTGCTCTCGCCCTGATACCACAGGACGCCGCGAATGGGAAACGGCGTGAGCGGCGCGATCATCCCATTCCAAAGCTGTGCCGGACCCCACATATTCAGCACTGGATGCCAGGGAAATTTCGGCACTGGCTTGCCCTGCGCCTTGGCCTCGGCGACTTGCCGGGCGTTGACCGGTTCCTTGAGCAGCGCCGAGGCTTCGCGTTCCGTCATATGTCCGCGAGCGGTAAATACAGCAGCCAGGCCGGGATCGGCGCCTAGGGCCGTCAGGCTGGTCCACGCTTCCGCAACCGTTCCGCCCCAGGTGGAGTCGATGACGCCAACCGGAACGTGCTCGCGTTCTTCGATCTCCCGCGCAAAATACCACGCCACTGCTGAGAATTCCTTTGCCGACTCGGGACTGGAGGCGATCCAGCTCACTCCATCGAGATCGGTGAGCGGATAATCCGAGTAAACCTTCTTCACAATCATCAGGCGGATGCGGTCGTTTGCGGCCTTGGGCAGATCCGTAGCTGCCGTCGAGGCCTTCCGCATCTCGAACTCCATGTTGGACTGACCGCTGGCTATCCAGACATCGCCCACCAGCACATCTTCGAGCGTGATCGTGCTGGTAGCGCCCGTGACGGCGAGCTGAAATGGCCCTCCGGCAGCGCCGGGAGGTAGGTAAATGCTCCATTGACCCAGGTCATTCGCAGCCGTCGTTCCGTCTTGCCCGCGAAAGCTCGCAGTTACGCGTTCGCCTGCCGTCGCCCAGCCCCATATGTGCACAGGCAGGTCACGCTGAATCACCATGTGGCTGGCCAGCACCTTGGGTAAGCTCACTTCTGCGTGAATTGAGGCAGTACAGAAAAGCAGGGATAAACCAAGAGAAAATCGCAGCACTTTTGGGATACGCAAGATCGGTTAGCCTCGTCGGAAGTTTTATGGGACAGCCGCCAATGCACGCATTGCGCTCGCACCGGCAAATTCTTCGAGAAAGAAAACGGTAACATGCCGCCGGTGACCGCGGCCAGCGTGCATTGCTGGACTGGATGTAAGTGGCTTCGCCATGCGAACGTATCAGATTTTCCACAACCAGGCGTTGAACGGCCAGATCCGGAGGGAAACTTTTGCACTGAATCTGTGTTTACATTCTGAGATTTGCCAGCAGGCCTGGCAGTGCAACTTAGCCAAGGAAGATAGGCATCCAACAGCTGACGATCTTGAACTTACGCCATCTTTCAGACCGTCCGGCTTAGCGGTTGAGAATGCGCTCAAAGCCCATGAGGAGATGGAATGCACTTTTTGCAGCGAGCCCGGAGCAATGCAACGCGGAAAAATCTGCTTCGTATCATGCCCCTCGCGCTTGTGCTTCTGGGCGCGCCCAGCTTGTTTGCCCAGGCCGCGCTTTTGATGGAGCAGCCCTACGGAGTTTTTGGCACCCTCAATCCAACCGGTCATGCGGCCGTCTATCTGGAGCATGTATGCGCGGACTCGCCCGTTCATGTGCGGCTCTGCAACCCTGGCGAAACCGGCATCGTAATCAGTCGCTACAAAGGGCTGGCGGGATATGACTGGATGGCCATTCCGTTGATCCCGTATCTGTATGCGGTCGACAATCCTGCAAGTGTCCCGGCTAAGGTGGACCAGGAAACCGTCAACCGTCTCCGCGATCACTATCGCGAAGCGCACCTGAGCGAGTTAGGCGTGAATCTACGCCCAGGTAATTTCTTCAATGGCGGCTGGACCGAACTTGTCGGCACTGCCTATGACCGCCGCACCTATGCCTTTCGCTTCGCCACCACACCGGAGCAGGACAAGGAACTGATCGCCCAGTTGAACGATCGTCCAAACCAGTCGCATTTCAATATTCTATTCAACAACTGCGCGGACTTCGATCGCTTCATCCTCAACAATTACTTTCCCCATAAGTTCGGCCGCACCGTCTTTCCGGACGCCGGCATCACCACTCCCAAGCGCATTGCCTACACCCTGGTAAAGTACGCCAAACGCCATCCGGAGACGCAATTCACTATCCTGGAAATCCCCCAGGTTCCCGGCTACCGGCATGAGAGCCGCGCCATTCACGGAGTAGACGAATCGCTGATTGTCAACGGGTATGTCATCCCCATCGTCCTGCTCAATCCTTACGTTGCAGGAGGCCTGCTTGCCGACTATCTGGTGCGCGGCCGATATAACTTGATTCCGAAGAATCCAGCCACGGTCGACGCTGAACACCTCGATGCATTGACGCAGCCGATGAAGCCGTCATTGACAGGAACAGGCTGGGAGCAGGAGAATCCTAGTGATTCCGCGCGAACGATGGGCATAACGTTAAACGGAGAAACCTCCGCTGCGGCCCACCTGACGCATACCGCAACCACGCAAGTACCAGCCGCAAAAGATCAACCCTGAGAACGGATAGGTAAGATCATAGATATGAGCGATTCCACCAAGCCACAAAGCTTCAGCAATCACGCCCGCTTCGATCCTTGGTTCCACGGTCTCGGAGGCGTCCTCCTGCTGGTGAACCTGATCATCCTGATTGCGTTCCTTATCCTGCATGTGCGCACGGAGCCGCTGCTATCAACATGGATGATCAGCGCGTATGTGATCTTCACCATCGCTTTACTAAAATCCCGCATTTACTCGCTGAAGGCGCAGGACCGTGTTATTCGCCTGGAAGAAAGACTGCGCCTGGATGCCCTGCTGCCGGAACACTTGCGCAAGCGAATTCCGGAGTTGAACGAAGACCAGTTGGTCGGCCTGCGCTTCGCCTCCGACGATGAGATTCCCACGCTCGTCCAGATGACTCTCGATAAGCAGCTAACGCGGAAACAAATCAAAGAGCGCATCCAGAACTGGCGCCCCGATCATTTCCGCGTCTGATTCCGGCACGCAACAGGAAATTTGTCATCCTGAGCGTAGCGAAGGATCTGCTTCTCTCAATATTCAACTGCGCAAGAAATGCCCGGATGAGCAACGCTCACTCGGGCATCTCCGTAGTCTTTTTTATTCCTTGATCTTTTACTTCTTATCCAACCACTCTTCGTACGGACCTTTGTGATCCTCAATCGCGCCATGCTCAAAGTTCCAAATGCGCGTGCCCACCTCTTCCAGCAGATCCTGATCGTGCGTCACCAGAAAGACCGTGCCCTCATAGCGTTGCAGCGCAATATTGAGCGCATTGATCGATTCAAGATCGAGGTGGTTGGTCGGTTCGTCGAGAACGAGAATATTTGGCTTGAGCAGCATCAGCCTGCAGAAGAGCAGCCTCGCCGTCTCGCCGCCTGAGAGCGCCTTGGTAGGCTTCAATCCCTCTTCGCCGCTGAAGAGCATCTGTCCCAGCAGCCCGCGAATCTCCTCGCGCGTCACCCGTGGATCCCACTGATGCAGCCAGTCGGAGACCGTCATCCCGGGCTCGATCATGCCCGTAACATCTTGCGGAAAATACCCGATCTGCGCCTCATGCCCCCACTTCACCTGGCCTGAGTCGATCGTAAAATCCCTCTCCACAACTTCGGGAACCGCGGAGAGCAGCGACTTCAGCATCGTGGTTTTGCCCACGCCATTGCGCCCCATCAGGCAGACCTTTTCGCCGCGCATCACAGCCGTGGTAAAGGGAGGAATGACCTTCTGATCGCCGTACGACTTGCTCAACCCCTCAACTTCAAGTGTGTGCTTGCCGCTCGGTCGCAACTGATCGAATTTGATGAACGGCCGTTGAATATTTGAGCGCGAAAGCTCAGCCGATTGCAGCCGCTCCACTTCCTTCTTGCGACTCGTCACCTGGGTCGATCGAGTACCGGCGGCAAACCGAGCAATGAACTCATTCAACTGCGCAACCTTTTTCTCGCGCTGCTCGTTCTGCGCCTCAAGCTGCGAACGAATCTGTGTCTTCGCCACCACCATATCGTCGTATCCGCCGGTGTAGGTGATGATCGTCTGGTAGTCGATGTCCGCCGTGTGCGTGGTCACTCCATTCAGAAAATGCCGGTCATGCGAAATCGTGAGCACCGTTCCCTGAAACCCGTTCAAAAACTCCCGCAGCCAGTGAATCGACTCCAGATCCAGATGGTTCGTAGGCTCATCCAGCATCAAAGCATCCGGCTTGCCAAACAGTGCCTGCGCCAGCAGCACGCGCACCTTCTGCCCGCCCTGAATCTCGCTCATCTTGCGCTCATGCAACTCATCGGGAATATCGAGCCCTTGCAGCAGCACGGCCGCATCGCTTTCCGCCGTGTAGCCGTCCTCGTCGCCCACCACGCCCTCAAGCTCGCCCAGACGCATCCCATCTTCGTCGGTCAGTTCGGCCTTCTCGTAGATCCGGTCCCGCTCTTCAAGAGCAGCCCACAGCGGAGCGTTGCCCATGATCACCGTATCGATCACGCGATAGGCGTCGAAGGCAAACTGATCCTGACGCAAAATGCCCAGCTTGCGCGGGCGCACCACGGAACCCTTCTGCGGCTCCAACTCGCCGGTAAGAATCTTCATGAAGGTAGACTTCCCGGCCCCATTCGGCCCGGTAAGTCCATAGCGCCGCCCCGGCGTAAAGCTCACGCTCACGTCTTCAAACAGAACCTTGGAGCCGTAGCGCATCGTTACATTGCTGACACTGATCATTCGTTTCTATTTCCTGCCTTAGCCGCCGCATCAGGCGGCGTGTCTTGAGCCACACAACGGTGCAAGCCCGTCGAGCTCATGTTTTTCAAGTTTTTTCTGTGGTTCGGGCATGCCTGCCGGCCCACCCAGCAAGAGCTTCTATCCCTTTCAGTTTCTCACAACTGGGGGTTTCTCAAAACAAGGCCGCCCATGTATCGCGCCGCAAGCTATTGTTTGTCTGAATCTTGGCTATGGATCCTTATTTCGTTCGCCTTCCGCGCATCCATCGCCTTCTTGCTCCATTCGTTGGCTTTGGCAACATCGTCCTCACGAGCCGCAGGATTTTCCCAATCCAGGTCGGCTTTGCGCCGGTAAACGAGATTCAAGTACGCCATGGCGTTGTCATAGCCGGGCCGCTTCTCGATGGCTCGGTTCAGGTACTCTATAGCTTCCTGCACCAGAGCACTGTTTTCGCTCCTGATGTTGTTAAGCACCTGCGCGGGCGCCTTGACGTTGCCTTCCCCGTCGTCGTTCAGCCCAATGGGGTTAAGCCTCGCAAGTACATTCTGATGAGCCAGCGACCAGTCGATGACGCCAACGGTGTAAGCTGCCTCGGGGTCGTCAGGATCCTCGCCCAGCACCTGCTTCTGCCATTCCTTGGCATCCTCCAGCTTCCTGATGTTGAAGTAAACGCTGGCGAGCTGCTTCATGCTGTTCACGTCGTGAGGGTCTTCGGCAAGGACATCCCTCAAGACATCGATAGCGCGCTGCGCAATCGCCAGATTTTCCGGCGATTCCAGTCCCGGAACTACATTCTGAGCTAGTGCTGTCCCTAGGTAGAGCTTCGCGTTCGGGAGGCAAGGATCCAGATTGGCTGCATTTTGGAAATCCGCGATTGCCTGCTCATACTGGGCGCCCTTGAAGGCGCCGACACCCTCGTCCAGTGCAGCACGAGCCTCAGCCGTCTTGTATTCAGGATGGGCTGCCTTGCAGTTGGACGTTTGCCCGAGTATAGAAAGGGGAGCGACTGCCAGGGAAAGGACGTCGGCGAGATGCCTCAATCGACGGTGAGAACAGCGTAGATAGAACAAAATAAACCTCAGATGTCCAAGCCGGAACTTCCGTATCGGAAAGAACAATGATAGCCCAAGGGCATTTTTGATCTAAATAATATGCGAATTTGCAGCCAGCGAAGCTCGCTGCTAACTTCAGATTGTGCTTACCCGTCGCAGCCTCCTCAAGCTCGGCAGCGTGGCAGCAGCCTCGGCTGCTCTGCCCAATCAGGCCCGCAGTCTAGAATCCGCCGATTACTCGATAGACATCGCCCCCTACACGTTTGAGATTGCCCCAAAACGCTCCATCAAAACCATCGCCTACAACCAGCAAATCCCCGGCCCGCTGCTTCGCCTCCGGGAAGGGAAGCAAGTCACCATCGATGTGACCAACCACACGTCCAACGAAGAAATCGTTCATTGGCACGGCCTCTTTCTGCCGCCCGATGTCGATGGCGCCATGGAAGAAGGCACGCCGATGATTGCCGCCGGCGGCAAGGCGCGCTATACCTACACGCCCAGCCCGGCAGGCTTCCGCTGGTACCACACCCACACCTTCGCCGGCACTGACCTCAAAAAGGCGCAGTACACCGGCCAGCATGGCTTTCTGTTCATCGAGCCCCGCGACAACCCCGGCCACTACGACCAGGAATTCTTCCTCGCCCTTCACGACTGGGAAGGCGAGATGACCGGCAGCGCTGACGGTTCGATGAATCCAGAATATAGATTTGCCACCATCAACAGCCGTGTCCTCGGTTTTGGCGAACCCCTGCGCGTCCAACCCGGCCAGCGCATCCTCCTGCATATCCTCAACTCCAGTCCCACAGAGCAGCATTGGATCGCCTTCGCCGGCCACCAATTCCGCGTCATTGCTCTCGACGGCAACCCAGTTCCCAATCCCCAATCCGTTCCCATCCTGCGTCTCGCCCCCGCAGAGCGCATCTGCGCCATCGTTGAAATGAACAACCCCGGCATCTGGATTCTGGGCGAGGTGCGCAAGCACATCCAAGCCGCCGGCATGGGCATCGTTGTCGAATACGCCGGGAGCACCGGCAAACCCACATGGCAGCAGCCCGACACTCTCATCTGGAATTACGGCATCTTCGCCGCGAGCGCCCCCGTGCCGTCCAGCAACGGAAACATAATCGACATCCCGCTCGTCTTCGAATCCAGGTTCGCCGGACACGGCGCGCCCGACCACTGGATGATCAACGGCAAATCCTGGCCCGCAACCAGCGCCGCTCCGCTCACTCATGGCCAGCGCTATCGGCTCCAGTTCAAAAACCCCAGCAGCGACGATCACCCCGTCCACCTGCACCGGCACAGTTTTGAATTGCGCAGCCTTCCCAAAGACCAAAACATTCGCGGCGTACTTAAAGATGTAGTGCTCGTCGAAGCCAAAACCGAAGTACAGGTCGAATTCACAGCCGACAATCCCGGAGACACTTTATTCCACTGCCACCAGCAAAACCACATGGACGAAGGCTTCATGATGCTTTTCCACTACGCCTGATACCTTCAACCAAGCCACAATCGCCGAAAAACATGCGCCAAATTTCCCTTTTTGCCGTGCTCTTGCTTTCGATGGGACTCCCCTTCTCGTGTCCTCTGCATGCCCAGGGAAACTACGAAATCCAGGTCTATGGTGCCGACACC
>Ga0206815_1254_pt2 | contig 10347 bp, 8 predicted proteins | sample Alteio_BWOrgCont_91_FD_152864 | JGI IMG/M metagenome (GOLD analysis project Ga0206815, IMG submission 152864) | Enriched cells from forest soil in Barre Woods Harvard Forest LTER site, Petersham, Massachusetts, United States -... | ecosystem: Environmental > Terrestrial > Soil > Temperate forest > O...
CCACGCGACCCACAAGGAAATCACTCCCGCCATCGACAACGGAATTAAGAACTTCAGTCGCCGTTCCGGGCGCGACAAAGGGCAAACCTCATCCACTCGACGCGCCAGCAGAATACTGGCGGCGGGAATGAGGGGAAGGACCGAGCGAGCATTCACCGTCCAGTTCAGGCAGGCCGCGAATACCAAGGTTCCCAACACCCACAGCGCGAGCAACACAGAGTCCGCATCGCCCCTGCGCTTCCAGCAGTCGCCGATGGCCAGCGCAAAAATCGAGATGCCGCCCCCGACAAAAATGGCGAACTGAGCACATATCCAATTGCTGGATTCATTGGCAGGCGCGACTGAGATCAATCCCACGGCGCAGCCCATACCGAGCACGGCGGTAAAAGCAAAGCCGAGCAAAACCTTGCGGGACCACAACCACGGAGCACAGGTTAAAGAGGTCAGCGCGCAACCACCGGCAAACGCCAATCCCACCAGGACTTTCAACACCTTCGATGTACCATGCTTCACATTCTCGTGGTGCGCATATCCCACTGCGTCCCACAGCAGTCCCCGCCCATATAGAGAGTGCGTCCAATACTGGTAACCCGCCAGAGTTGCAACCGGAATCAGCAGATACAAAGCCCAAACTCCAAGGCGGCGTTTGCGGACGAGAGAATAGGCCAGCAGCAATGGAATTAATGCCATCCCAAAATATTTCGTGAGGGCGCAGAGCGAAATGACGAGCCCGGAACCGGCCAGCAGCCAGGGGTTGACCGTATCGAGGCCTTCCAACCAGAGGATGACCGCCGCCATCCACAGTGCCAGCATCATCGTGTCGCACATCAGGTTCGTACTCGAAACCAGGAAACCCGGAGCCAGCAGGGTGGCCGCGCCCGCCAGAAGGGCGCTGCGGGTAAACCTCCGGGCGAGTCGGTAAGTGCCGAGCACAACCGCGACGGCGGGCAGGAGAAATGCGATGTGAAGCGCCTGCTCGGACCATCCGGCGACCAAGGCGACCGCGGCAATGTAGTAGCAGGAAAGCGGTGGGTTTTTCGTAACCTCCCACATCGGCATTGCCGACGTGTACCAGACAACCTGGAATCCGTAGGGATCCAGAGGATTGTGGACGATCTGCTGCGCCGTCCACACGAATAACGGATCATCAGTGTGAAAGGGTTTAGCAGAGAAGGGGATCAGCGAAGCCAGCGTCAGAACCATCAGCACGGCATAGGAATGAGCGCGGGTCCATTTCTTAACCATGAGTGCGAGCCTTGCCAGGGTTTTTGCGCCTTAGCGTAACACGCCTCGGCTAGTGTGCCAAGCGGGGTGCGCTCGTCCAGTGGATAGGAGATACCGGTGGGGGGCTGAGGGAGCCCAAAGCCCGTTCGGCGGGCTGGCTCTGCGAATTCGTATCCGGCACCCGCCTACTGCGTTTTCTTGCCGGTCAGCGCGATGGAGAATCCATCGCAGCCAATGCCGTTGCAGGCTCCACTGTTGCCCCACGTAGGTTCGTACTCCGCGCCGAAAGCAGGGGCCAGATAGAAGGAATCGTCGAGAACATTTTTCCAGCCTCGATGATTGGGTGCGGGCTTGTCCTCGACGTCGAGAAGATACGCAATCGTAGAACCGTCAGTATATTCTGGGACAAGGGTCACAAAGTAAACCGTGCCTTTTTTGAGCTTACAGGCCTTCGACAATTTCTTGATGGTATAGCTGTATTGGGTGTAGCCGTAATATGACTCGCCGTAGGCAGCCATCGTCACAGTGCCATGGGTGCTACACCAGAATGTGCCGCCGTTGCCTGAAGACATATTGACATTGACCCCAAATGGGGTCGAGTTCAGGCCGACCTGGCTGTTGCTGCTGAGTTCGTTGAATGTGGCTCCGGTGACCACTACTGATTCTGTCGGCTTCACGCCGACAAAGACCTCCCAGAAGCCCCCACCGTTGCCCAGGTTGAAGAGGCCGTTGGAGTGGGGATTGTTGGAGTCAAAATCTCCGGAGTAGTACAGGCAAGTCTTAGGCGGGCAGAACGGGAGCTTCCCATTCGAATGCGCAGCAGGCTCGTTGGCACGCGAGTCTGTGGCGGGCAAGACGCCAGTCGCATCCGAGGGTTTGAGGGAAGCAGGCGGCATCCCGCGGTGGTCCTGCGCCGCCACGAGAGTGGCTAACGCTATGAGAGTTAAAGGGACCCAGAGGCTGGCTTTCACGGAACCTCCATCCAGAACTGTGAGTGAGGCCGCAGTAACCGACCTCACCTCCGACGGTGATCTGGACTCTAAGTTAATTCCGATAAGTTTTCAAGCGGTGTTTCTCGAACCTTCCGCCCTTTGCTGGCCTCTGCCCCTCGGCAGTATGATGATCGACATGGGATTTTCCGAGACGATCTTCCTGTTTTTCCTGGCCCTGCTGATCTTTGGGCCGAAAAAGCTGCCGGAGATCGCCCGCCAGGTGGCCAAGGCGCTGAACGAGTTCAAGCGGGCATCGAACGAGTTCCGTTCGCAGATCGAGACGGAAATTGCGCACATGGAAGTGCAGGAGAAGCAGGAGATTCTGCCTCCGGCGCACCCTCCGATGGGAGCGGTTGCAGCCCTCCCCGCCAACCCGGAGTCGGTGGCAACCGAACTCTTGCCGGATCCGCACACTCCTCCGACTGAGCTCCCAACTTCCACAGTAAAGGCTCTCGATGCCTGATATCGCAGCTGAGCTTCCTTCCGGCAAGTCTCCCCAGGACGCGATGCCCGCCATGAGTTTTCTGGAGCATCTTGAAGAACTCCGGCGGCGGATCTTCTATGCGATTCTGGCGGTGGTAGTCGGGTTCTTTGTGTGTTGGGGCTATGCATCGAACATTGTGGGCTGGATGCAGAAGCCGATCATGGAAGCCCTGAAGCGCAATGGCATGCCGCAGACGCTGGTGTATCTGAACCCCACTGAGCCATTCAATCTCTATTTGAAAGTTGCGGCGCTGGCCGGATTGTTTGTGACCTCACCGTTCGTGCTGTACCAGCTTTGGATGTTCATTTCTCCGGGGTTGTACCGCAATGAGAAGCGGTATGTATTTCCGTTCATGTTCTCGACCGTCGCGTTGTTCATCTCGGGCGGATTATTCGCTTACAAGATGGTGTATCCGGCGGCGTTGGATTTCCTGATCGGGTACGGCAAGCAGTTTCAGCCCATGATCACGATTCACGAATATGTGGATTTATTTCTAACCGTGATTCTGGGCATGGGCGTGGTTTTTGAGATGCCGATCCTGGTGTTTTTCCTGGCGCTGATGGGCGTGGTTAGCGCGGGCTGGATGTGGCGGAATGTGCGGTACTCGATTCTGGTGATTTTCATCATCGCCGCCATCATGACTCCGACGACTGACATCCTGAACATGTGCATCTTTGCGGCGCCGATGGTGGGGCTGTATTTGCTGAGTATCGGCATCGCATGGCTGGTGCATCCTAAACAGAGGAAGGCGCGGCGGGAGGGGAAAGCTTCGTGAGGCTTATTCAACAACCAAGTGGCTGGCGGATTGTGAGCGGAGTTCTGTGCGCGGCGCTTGCCCTGAGCGCACTGGCTTGCAGTCATGGAAAGGAAGCGTCGGCGGCTGCGCCGGACGGAGCGGCTGCGAGTTCGGCGGTGGCTGCACCGGAAGCTCCGGCAACCTCTGCTGATTATGGGCCGCCTCCAGCATTCGATTCAGCGCGGGCAATGCAGTACGTTAAAGAGCTTGTGGCGTTTGGGCCGCGGCCGCTGGGGAGCGCCAATCACAAGAAGGTTGAGGATTACATTATCGAGCACTTGAAAGGCGATGCGGTCGAGAACGACGCGTTTGACATCGACACCACGGAAGGCAAGTTCCCGGTACGCAACATCATCGCGAAATACCCGGGGAAGCGCAATGGCATCATTGTCATTGCCAGTCATTACGAGACCAACTGGCCTTTGCGAAACACGTCTTATGTTGGCGCCAATGACGGCGCCTCCTCCAGCGCGCTGTTGCTGGAGATCGCCAACCAACTGCGTGGCAAGCAGCGCGACGGCTACAGTGTGTGGCTGGTGTGGGACGATGCTGAAGAATCCATGAGGCTGCCTTGGTTTGATCCGGAGAGCTTGTACGGTGTGCGGCATCTGGCGAAGACATGGGCGGGGGACGGCACCATCAAGAAGATCAAAGGCTTTTTGCTTGAGGACATGATCGGGGACGCGGACCTGAATATTGAGCACGACGAGAATTCGACGGCGTGGCTGGAAGACATGGTCTACCAGGCGGCAACACAATTAGGCTATCAGTCACACTTTTTCGGGCGTGACAACCGGATCGAAGACGATCATCGTCCTTTTATGGATTTGGGTGTGCCGTGCGTGGACTTCATCGATCTTGACTATGGCTATGGGAATGTCTTTTGGCACACCCCGCAGGACACGGTGGACAAGCTCAGTCCTAAGAGCCTGGAGATTGTAGGGAGGGTGACTTTGCGGACAGTGCAGATGCTGGAGAAGAGGTAGCGTCGCCTCCAGTCTTCGGGCTTCACCCAGAAGAGCATTAGCGCAAAGTGCGCTAAGGCCGCAAAGAAGTACTGCTGAAACGGATAGGCCTTTCTCTTTTGCCGATTTTCATTTCTAATTCTTCCTGATGCGAAAACTCATGCTGCTTGTTTGGCTTCTTTTCTTAACCCCTCTTGTTGTTGGGCAAACTTCCGTCGATCCGGTGATTGCAGAGGCTTTGAAGCCGTCCCCGATTGAAACCAACCTTCACCGGCTGACCGACGAAGTCGGCGGGCGCGTCCCGGGCACGCCCGCGATGCAGAAGGCCGTCGACTGGGGCATCGAGGCTTTCAAAGCCGCCGGTGCGGACAGCGTTCATACCGAAGAGTTCACCATTCCAGCATCATGGGCGGAAGGCGCGACTCGCATGAGCATAGTCGCGCCCGAGGAGTTCCGTCTGCGGGTAGTCTCCCTGGCGTGGGCCCCGGCGCTCGCAGCTCAACACCATGTTCCGGTGATCGACATTGGCGAGGCGACAGAGCAAGACTTCGCGAAGGCTGGCAATGTGGCGGGAGCGATTCTGCTCGTGCACTCGAGCGAGATGGCGACCTGGGACGATCTGTTCGCCGAGTACCTGAAGGCGCCCGCCATGATTGATCGCGCGGTCAAGGCGAAAGCGCTGGCGATCGCGTTTCAGTCGACCCGGCCTCACGATCTGCTGTACCGGCATACGAATTCCCTGGCCGGACGAATTGACCGCCTTCCCATGGTGCTGGTGGCGCGCGAGGATGCCAGCCGCATGGCGCGGCTTATCGCATCGGGGCAGAAGCTGTATGCGGATCTCGAGATCCCCAACCACATTGGTGGACCGATTACAGCCGCGAATGTGGTGGGCGAACTGCGAGGCAGCGAAAAGCCGGACGAGTTTGTTGTAGTCGGCGCGCACCTGGATTCCTGGGAACTGGGAACCGGGGCTCTGGATGATGGCTGCAATGCGGCACTGGTGATCGACGCACTGCGTGCCATCAAGGCTTCCGGACTTCGGCCCCGGCGCAGCATTCGGTTTATCCTGTTTTCCGGCGAAGAGCAGGGAATGCTCGGGTCGCATGCCTACGCCGTATCTCATCGCAGCGAGTTGGACAAAGCCGCTGGAGTGATTGTCTTCGATGGCGGTGTGGGTGCAGTCTCCGGATTTTCGCTCGGTGGACGCAAAGACATTCTTCCAGCGGCAACCGAACTCGTCGCTCCGTTGAGGCAATTCAACGCCACCACGCTCACGACTGATATTGAGTGGGGATGCGACCACTACGATTTCATGCTGGAGGGCGTACCGACGCTGCTCGCCAATCAGGTAGAAGGGAATTATCTGATCAATTACCACGCCATGTCGGATACCTACGATAAGGTTGACTTCCCGCAATTGAAAAAGCACGTTGCCGAAGCTGCTGCGGTGGCGTTCCAGATTGCCGACCGTTCAGAGCGAATTGGGCCGCGTCTGAAGCGCGCGCAAATCGAGCAGACAATCCGCGAAACTCATCACGACGATTTAATGAAAACGTTTGGAATGTGGGACCTGTGGCAGAGCGGGAAGTTGGGGAGAAGCGAGTAGAACGTAGGTTGAGCGACCGGTGACTGCGGAATCCGCAATGCGCGTTCGGGACACGACTTGAGCCAGCCAGTTTTCTGGATACTCTTCAACGTTTTTGTGTTGGGCATGCTTGCCCTGGACCTGTGGGTCTTTCACCGGCCGGCGCACGCCGTGAAGTTTGGCGAGGCGGTGGCCTGGAGCCTCAGTTGGATCGCCATGGCGGCGGGGTTCGCCGTTCTCGTTTATTTCTGGCGGGGGCGGGAATCGGCGGTCGAGTTTACCGCCGGATACATCATTGAACTCTCGCTCAGCGTCGACAATCTTTTTATTTTCCTTCTGATCTTCCAGTATTTCAAAGTACCCGCCGACCATCAGCACAAGGTACTGTTCTGGGGAATCCTGGGAGCGCTGGTGATGCGCGGGATATTTATCCTGGTGGGGGTTGGGCTGATCCGCAACTTTCATTGGGTGACCTACATTTTCGGCGCATTTCTGGTATACAGCGGAGCGCGCCTGTTTCGCGGTACGGAGGTCTCGATCGAGCCGGAGAAGAATCCCGTGCTTCGCCTATTCCGGCGCTGGATACCGGTGACAGAAGAATACGATGGCGACCGGTTCTTTGTACGGCGGCCGGGATTGTATGCCACGCCGCTGGTAGTGGTGCTGCTCGTCGTGGAAACGACTGACCTGCTGTTTGCTACGGATTCAATTCCCGCTGTGCTGGCGATTACGCTGAAAGCGTTCATTGTCTATACCTCGAACGTGTTCGCGCTACTCGGGCTACGGTCGATGTTCTTTGTGCTGGCTGGGATGATGGAAGTGTTTCACTACCTGCACTACGGATTGTCAACGGTGCTGATCTTCATTGGCGCGAAGATGCTGGTTTCAAGCTACTATCCGATTCCCACCGGGATCGCGCTGGCCGTGGTAGCCGGGGTGCTGGCGATCAGCGTGCTGGCATCGCTGGCGCATCCGAAGGCGGCGAGTTAGGCCATTAGCGCCGGTAAGGCAGGATTGGTGTAGACTTGGCATCCGGTCGGATTAAATGCCGGTCAGTAAGTGTAATGGCCTTCCATGAGAAGGCCGGTCGGAGTCAAGTGGAATCTTGCTTATTTTTCTCCTTTCTTTCTTCATGGCGGAGCGATGTGCCGAGCGGCCCGGAGCGGTCAAGGGCGCGTTCTATGCGGCGTCAGCGAACCCTTGACGGCGAGGACCGCTCGGCGATGATTCCGCCGGGAAGAAAAAAAGCCCCTCACTCTGCTACCCGGTCGGGTTGACTCCAAGACCCGTCCGCCACTACTGCCGCCACCCTTCCATCCGCACTCTCCGTGAGTGATTCTTCGCTCGGTGCCAGTTGGGTGTTCTCGTTTCAGCCGGCGCTGCCACCTGTTTAGCGACCTCTCTTCCATCTCCAGCATGGAAGTGGGCCAGGCGATTAACGCAGTCACCGAAACTCGGCGCGGAGACTTGAAGTTTCCCTTTTGCACTCCTTTATTCGGTTTGCACTACGCTGCTTCCGGCAGCAACTGATTGCTGTTGTGCAACGGTTCGTACACCTCTCCACTGACCCACAGGTGATGCAGCAACACGGCCAGCTTTCGCGCCGTAGCAATGATTGCCCGTTTCTTCCCGTTCCGTCCCCCGCGCTCGGCCAGTTTCAGCCCCCAGCGCCGCAGATCACAGTCCGGACCAAACGGTCCCAGAATGTGCTGCGCTCCCTGCACCAGCAAGGTTCGCAGATAGGGATCCCCCTTCCTTGCTGATCCGCATCTGAGGTTCGCTCTGCCCGGAGTTTCTGCGTCCTGGCTGTAGCCCAAGGTAGCAGCCCACGTCGCGACTCTTGCGGAAGCGATACGCATCTTCCAGCGTCAGCAGGAAGGTCAGCGCGATCAGCGTGCCGACTCCCTTCACCTGCTTCAGCAGCCCCACCTGCGGATAGCGGCTCTCCGCCAACTGCTCGATCTGCTGGTTGTACTCGCAGATGCGTTCACTCAGCGATTCGATGGCGGCCAGCAGCGGCTGCAGCGCGGTCTGCAGTTCTGGGCTCAAGCCTTCGGCTTTCTCCGGGTTCATATTGCGCGCGTTGCACCCCCGCAGCCGTTCTCCGTAACTCTTGGCCAACCCGCGCACCGTGTTCACCAACGCCGTCCGGGCTCGCACCAGACCCGCGCGTGCCCGGATCACCGTCAGATCCGCCTGCGCTTTGGCGCTGCGATGTTTCACCGGACTCAGCAACTGAGGATCGATCCGGGCCAGCCGGGCCAGGGTCTGCGCATCCAGCCGATCGTCTTTCTTCCGACTCTCTCCGATCAGCCGCACATTCCGGGCATGCGCCACGATCACTTCATGCCCCAACTCGCTTAGCAGTCGACTTACCCACGGCGAATGCATGCCCGTCTCCAACGCGATCTGGCTGCGCGGCATGCCCCCAAACCCTTCCCTCATCGCTTTTGGAGTCGTGCTTACTCGTTGCTCCAACCGCACCCTCCCCGTCTCATCCAGCACGCAATACCAGCTCGATCGATCGCCCAGGTCCAAACCGATGGTCAGCTTCTGCTCTGCAAAATTTCTGATCTGTGTCGCCTCTGCAGTGCTAATCTTCTTCATTGCCGGTCTCCTTTATCTCTTGCGCTTCGAGCGCGTCGATAACTTGGGAGCGTATCGCATCCCGCCGGAGACCGGCCTTCTCATCCCATCTGTTAACAACACCTGCGACGTGGAGGCTTGTCAATTCAACGGTGTCCCCTGAGGTGGGCCCGAAAGTCTCCGTTGACATCTTCCGCCGGAAGGGTAAGATGTTGGCGGTGAACCGAGGGTAATTTATGACGATCCGTCATCGTAACTGCACATTGGGAACGTCCCTGCAAGCGGCAATCGTTCTTTTCGTTTCTATGCTGGCCATTACTGGGCATGCGCAGAAGCTTACCGTGCTCCACTCGTTTTCGGGGCCCCCGGGGGACGGAGCCGAGCCAGAAGCGGGTGTGTTTCTGGGACGCAATGGCAGCCTCTATGGGACTACGTGGGTGGGAGGAACCGCCGACAGCGGAACGGTGTTCGAGGTAGGCAGGGCTGGAAAGGAGCGCGTATTGAGCGACCTTGCGGGTTCGACTGGAGGGATGCCACAGGCGGCGCTGGTTTCCGATTCGAAGGGGAACCTCTATGGCACAGCGACCAGCGGCGGGCAGCACGGCGGCGGGACGGTTTTCGAGCTAAGCAAGGGAGGCAAGTTCACTGTGCTCCACGCCTTTACAGGTGGTGCGGACGGAGGCGACCCGCAAGCCTCCGGGCTCATCCGCGATCGTGAGGGCAATCTTTATGGAACCACAACGTATGGAGGCGACCCAGTATGCGGCTGCGGGGTGGTGTTCAAGCTAGATGCGGCGGGCAACGAGACCGTGCTGCACAGCTTCACGGACTCTCCGGACGGAGCCGCCCCTTATGCAGGGCTAACTCGTGACGCAGCCGGGAACTTGTTCGGGACCACCTACTTCGGGGGGAGCGGGGCTAAGAACTGCGGACACGACAGCGAGGCGTGCGGAACGGTTTTTGAGGTGAGCGCAACAGGGGAGGAAACCGTACTTTACAGCTTCAACGGCACCACGGATGGCGATGAACCCAGAGCGGGAGTAATCCGGGACCGTGAAGGCAATCTTTATGGGGTGGGAACGAGCGATGGGCAATACGGGTATGGATCGGTATACAAGGTAGATCGGCGGGGCACCGAAACCGTGCTGCACGCGTTCACAGGCGGGATGGACGGCGGTTTACCATTAGGAGGATTGACCTCGGATAGTGATGGTAACCTCTATGGGACTACGTACGTTGGAGGCAATCTTCATAGTTGCGGAGGTGGCTGCGGAGTTGTGTTCAAGATTGAACGAGACGGCAAAGAGACTGTACTACATAGCTTCACCCTAGACGAAGGCGTGTTTCCGTTTGCGGGTTTAGTCCGTGATTCAGCGGGAAACTTGTATGGCACGACTTGGGAGGGCGGGGCAGGCAGTTGCGGCTGTGGAACTGTGTTCAAGCTTACTCTTTGAGACAGGCTGAAGCCGAGAGCCTACTTGTCTTAGCTTTAAGCGGGGTCGAGCCAGCACGTTGAAAAGTCAATTGGCGATAAATCTCCATTTCGCTCATCGACGGGGTCAAAACGTGCTAACGCCTGTTTGCGACAATCATCGGGCGCACACTCATGGGTCTGCTCTCATGTAAACTTTGTGCTTGTCTTCGTGGGTTATGCAGAATCCGTTCCTCTCGTAGAAGTGACGCGCGGGATTAATCTTAACAACCGCTAGCGT
>Ga0206815_1257_pt1 | contig 10293 bp, 13 predicted proteins | sample Alteio_BWOrgCont_91_FD_152864 | JGI IMG/M metagenome (GOLD analysis project Ga0206815, IMG submission 152864) | Enriched cells from forest soil in Barre Woods Harvard Forest LTER site, Petersham, Massachusetts, United States -... | ecosystem: Environmental > Terrestrial > Soil > Temperate forest >...
GATGGCACCGCGCGTTTCGCGGGGAGTTGTGAATGAGGAGAGATTCTTCACCTCGAGGGCGCGGCGCAAGCGGCTGGGCCTCCGGGTCACGCGGAAAAAGAAGGAGAGATTCTTCGCTGCGCCCGTCTGCCGGCGGGCAGGTTCAGAATGACATCGAGCGCGAGGGGACATGCAGGAAGGCGAGCAGCCTACCAGGTGATCCGATCCATGAGGACCTATCACGTATACATTATGGCCAGCGCTTCACGCGTGCTTTACACGGGGGTCACAAGCGATATCCAGCGGCGCGTCTCGGAACATCGCGGAAAGCGCTTGCCTGGATTTTCCGCGCAGTACAACGTGCGGGAACTGGTCTATCTTGAGGCATTCGGCGATGTGCGCTTGGCCATCGCCAGAGAAAAGCAGATTAAGGGCTGGCTACGGGTGAAGAAGATCGCGCTGATTGAGTCGCTCAATCCAAGCTGGAAGGATTTGAGCGCCGAGTGGAGAGGGACGGCCCTACGCACCCCCGCACCAACCCGACTGTCATCCTGAGGCCGTCCGCGCCAGGCGGCCGAAGGATCACTGTGTTGAAAGTGACAAAAGAAGGAGAGATTCTTCGCTGCGCCCGTCTGCCGGCGGGCAGGCTCAGAATGACACCGTTCGAGTATGCTTGGTGAGGAGAAATTCTTCACCTCGAAGGTCGGCGCAAGGGGCTGCGCACGGGCAGCCGGCTTTGAAAAGAGGAAGCCATGAAATGCGTAGTCTGCAAAATGGGCGAGACGCGTCCGGGGTTTACGACGGTAACCCTGGAGCGCGAAGGCGCTGCGCTGGTGGTCCGTAAAGTCCCCGCGCAAGTTTGCGGCAACTGTGGGGAAGCATATGTCAGTGCCGAGGTCACCCGGTCACTCCTGCAATCCGTTCGGGAGTCTCTGCGCGCCGGTGTCGAAGTCGACATTCGCGAATTCGTCGCCACGCGCGTCCGGGGTGTAGAAATGTAGTGGCCGATCTTAGCAGGCTGCTGAAAAGCGAGCCATCTAATACTATATATGTAGTTCACGTCTGGGAATTAGGCAGGAGGTGCTGCTCGCGTCACGGAACCGCATTTCGGGAGGGGATTTCCAACGTTAATGAGCTATGATTGCTGCGTTCCAACACTGTTTAAGATGCGGCTTATGATTTGGTCTGTTCCGGCGCTATGATCGCGTTCAGTGGGGCTAGTGTCTTTGGAGCTGGTTATGTCTGCGTGTTTCGGGACCAGTGATGCGTGTTCGGGAACCGGTTATGAATGATTGCCGTGCTGAGCACGGGGCAGTTGCCGCATAGCACATAGGAGGGTTTTCCATGGCCTGGGGATCGAAGGGACGAACTAAGAGCGAGGAAGGCAGCGAGTTTACCGGATTCCTCGACAAGGGCGTGCGCTTTGAGGGGACGATGGAAGTTTCCGGCGTTTTTCGAGTGGATGCTGAGGTGAAGGGGAATCTGCTGTCCAGCCATAGCCTGATCCTGGGCGAAGGGGCGCGGGTGGAAGGTCAGATCGAAGGAAATCATGTGGTGATCTCCGGCAAATTCGATGGCGTGATCTTCGCCAAAGGCCGAGTGGAAATTCAGGCCAAGGGCGTGGTGACCGGAGAAATTCATACGCCGTGTCTCATGATCGAGCCAGGCGGCATTTTTGACGGCCGGTGCCATATGCTGGCGGCGTCGGAATCCACAAAGCCGATGACGATTCCGATACGGTCGGCGGGGCACTAGAGAATCGTGATTGGTGACCCTCCGTTTACACTCTGGGCAGGCCCTTCGCTTACGCTCCTTCGTTCGCGCAGGGCGAGCCGGGCAAGCTAGTGATTCGCGACTCGTGAATCCTTCGTGTTAAGACGTTGTGTGGCGCCCCGGTCAGGTGGCACTGTGGATTCGGGTACGTACCCGCCTGGCGGACGGGCAGGTTGGGGAATTGTGATTCGTTATCCTTTAGCTGACGACGCGGGCTTACATTCTTTCGGCAAATTCCATTCCTGATAAAATCCCTTACTCAGCAATTTTGTTTCTGATTCGCATTAATTTCGAGAGAATGTAAGCCCATGGACACGATTACGCATGGAATTGTGGGCGCGCTGGTGGGGAAGGCGTTCTTTGCGGGGCGCGATGTTCCTGCTGGGCCAAGTGGGCCGTCAGTCTCGTCCGGGCTAACTGGGCCGGACCACTCTGCTGCCGGCACTGAACGTCAAGCCTCTGCTGCCGCCGCTCGAGGTCAAGCCGTTAGCTCGCCTCTGGCGAGACAGGCCACGAGTTCGCCGATGGCGCGTGCGGCGATCGTGGCGTGCACAGTTGGCTCAATATTTCCCGACATAGACGTGTTCGCCGGACGGATTTTCAGAAATCCGCTGGCGATGCTCGAGTGGCATCGCAACATCACTCACTCCCTGGTGCTATTGCCGATGTGGGCGCTGTTGCTGGCGGGGATTTCGGCGCCGCTGGCGCGGCGGCTGCATTGGGAGTCACCGGGGTTCGCAAAACTGCTGGGAATCTATGCGGTTGGGCTCGGCACGCATTTGTTCCTCGACGTCATCACCAATTTTGGGACGATGATCTGGAGTCCGGTGAACTACTCGCGTCTCGCCTGGGACTGGTTTTTCATTATTGACCTGACGTTCACAGGCATTGCGCTGGTGCCGCAACTGGCGGCCTGGTGCTACCGGGAACCTGACAAGTTCAGACGGCGAGCGGGAGTTGTGTGGGCCGCGCTCACGGTGGGCGCGCTGGTGGCGTACGCGCTGGCGCGTTCTGTGCGCGAGCCGTTTCCTGCGTCGATTGCAGGAGCGACGAGCGCGGTCATGGCGGCAATCATTTTTTTGCCGGCAGTGTCGAATATCGGATTCGGTTGGAGGAGGGCGAGTTGGTGCCGCGCGGGGGTGGCGCTGGCATGTGTGTATGTGGCGACCGCAGCCATGGCTCATCGCACGGCGTTGGTATACGTGAATGACTACGCGGCTGCACATCATTTGCAGGTGAGTTCGCTCGCCGCGCTTCCGCTGCCGCCCACACTGACGCACTGGTCAGGCCTGGTTTCCACGCCGGATGGAGTTTTGCGAACGACGTTCCACGTGCCGGGGGGCGATCCCGACGACATTCAGTTCTATGCCGATGCACGACGCGATCCCGCTGTTCTGAAAGCGATGCAGGTGCGCGATTTGGAAACTTATTTGTGGTTCGCGCGATTTCCGATCTGGCAGGTGAGCCGAAGCGACGCGCAAACCGTGGTGGACGTCACCGATGCGCGATTTTTTGGGGCAGGGGTGGAAGACCCGCTTCCAGCACAAGGTGCGGGCACCGCAGGCAGGCGGCGAACAGGGTTTTCGTTTGAAGTTGTTTTTGACACGGCGGGGCGCGTGATTTTTCAGGGCTCCGCGCCGGAACCGTAGACCTTCCTCGTTCTAGTGATCGAAGAGAGATTCTTCGGCACGCCGCGTGCCTCAGAATGACACGGGTTGGTGGGCATGCGATGGCACTGTTCGGTGTGGGCGCGATGACATCCGCCGCCTGGCCGGCTCAAGCAGGATGCACGATGACCTGGCGTTCTTCTCCCGCGCCTTCGCTTGCGGTTCGAACGCCGGATTCTTCTTTTAAAACCAGATGCAGGATGCGCCGCTCCTGGGCTGTCATGGCGTTGAAGCGAAAAGGAGCGTGCGTCTCGCGGACGCGCTCGGCGGCAACACGCGCGGAAAGTTTCAATTCCTCGATTCGCAAAGCGCGGTAGCCGCCAGCGTCAAAACGAATACGATCATAAAACTGAGGATCGAGGCGAATCGAGCGAAGGGCGATGTACTCGAGGGCCTTGAGCAATTCCGCATTGTGTTCGAGCAGCAGATCAAGATCGCGGCCCCGAAAAATTACCAGGATCTCGGGATTTTCAAGCGCGGCGGCAGGGGTTTCTTCGGTGGCGCGCACATCATAGGCAAGCTCGAATCGCGCCTTGCCGAGCAGCGCGTCAATGGAGCGGCGAAGTTCGGCGGAAGTGGCCTCGCGGTCCAACTTTCCGTTCACGATTAAATTGGCGCGCGACTTGAGCATAGGTTCGCTATTTTTTCTTACCCGGCCCTCGCGACGGCTTTGGCGGGGGCGGCGTACTCCGATACAGATACCACTGTTGTCCAATTCCAATCATATTGCTGGAAAGTATATATAACGCGAGACCGCTCGGCGAAAGCGCGAACATGCCTCCGAAGATGAGCGGGGTCATGGCCATCATCCTGGCCTGGGAGGGGTCCATACCGGGCGTGGGCGTCATTTTCTGCATGAAGTACATGGAGACAGCCATCACGATGGGCAAAATATAATACGGATCGCGCGCCGAGAGATCGTGAATCCAGCCTATCCATGGCGCATGGCGCAACTCGATGGTGTTGGCCAGCATGCGGTACAGGCCAAACCAAATCGGCATCTGGATCAGCGTGGGCCAGCAACTGCCGAGCGGATTGATGCCTTCGCGCGAATATACGGCCATTACCTCCTTATTCATTTCCGCCTTGCGCGGATCCCGCATTGTATATTTCTTATATCTTTCCTGGATGGATTTAATTTCCGGCGCAACCTTCTGCATTTTGATCATGGCGCGCATGCTCTTCACCTTGAGCGGGAACATCACCATGTTGATCAAGATGGTGATCAGCACGATGGCCCAGCCATAGTTGGGCACGTATTGATGCAGCCAGCGCAGGGAGTAGAACAGCGGCTCGGAAATGAATCCCCACCAGCCGAATTGCACCAGGCTGTTGAGCGGCGGGCGAACGGCTTTCAGCCCGTCAATACTTTTTGGACCGACGTACACGCGAAGGTCGGTGGGGCCCGGCACCGAGGGACCCGCGGCCATTTCCGGAAGTATTTCAACTTCTGGTTTCCCATCGATGACGGTGTTGTGTTGAAGGGTCCGGCTAGTCAGCGCCAATGGAGCTTGCGCTACGTCGCCGTGCGGAGTTACCGGAGGCAAAAATGCGGCGGCGAAATAGAGGTCTTCGATGCCGACGAAATCAAATGGGCCGGGCAGCGTGGCGCGTGTCGCTGACTGGCCCGACTGGCCAAGATTTTTTGCCGCAAGCGTGTTGAGTTTTCCGGCCGCGCTGGTGAACACCTGCGTCTGCAAAGCGGCGCGATAGGCGGTGATGTCGCCAAAACCTCCACGCCAGGAGAGACTGGATCGCAGCGGCCTGCCATCGAGGAGCACTGTTGTTTGGACCGTGACGATGTAGGTAGGATCGAAAATCAGGTGCTTGGTAACTTCCAGATGCCCGTCGCTCCAGGCGAAAGTGACATCGGCGGGAGCGTGCAGGATGCTGCCAGTCTTGACGTCAGTGGCGGCCGGATCGGAGGAGGTGACCTGGAATAAAGCATTATTTACGGTGGCTTCCTGCTGCGGATCGTCAAGCGCGAGCGCGAAGGGCCAGCCTCCGGCCTGCGCAGCGTCGGTGTGAACGACATCAAGGATTCGAGGGGGACTGTAATCGTCAGTAAATTTCTTGAGCTGCCAGCTATGAACCACCGCGCCACGATTGGAGATTTGCACGCGATACAGATCGCTCTCCACAGTCACGGTGCTCTCTTCACCGGCGGCACGCAAGGTCGCGGGCGTTGCGGCCACCGCGCCTGCCGGCGGAATCGCGTAGGAGGGCGCTCCCGGACCGGAAACGACGGGCGTCGGATTTGTGGTGGGCGGCGGGACCGGTTGTGGCGGCTTGTAGATCAGCGACCAGCCGGCAATCACGATCAGGCACAGCACCGCTGCAATCAGCGAGCGAGTTTCGGTGGACATTTCCTTCGGCTCGCTCACGAATGAACCCCTTTGTTGACGTGTTCGTCGATACTGTTAGCGGCGCGGGCGGAAGATTCGGGCAATGAGTCGGGAACCAGATCCACGCCGCCCGCCGTGAATGGATGGCAGCGTCCCAGGCGGCGCAGGGCGAGCCAGGAGCCGCGTCGCGCGCCATGCAATCGCACCGCTTCGGCGGCGTAGTGCGAACAGGTGGGATAAAACTTGCAGGCACTGGGCATCAGCGCGGAAAAAAATGTCTGGTACACGCGCACCGCAGCGAGCAGCAGACGAGCCGGAATGCTGGGGGCGGGAATGCCGAGGGAGGAGGAGTTCACGCTGCCGGCCAAATTGATATGCACGCTACCGCGTGACTTAATCCGCACGCTACCACGTGACTCAATCTGCGCGTTACCGGGTGACTTAATCTGCAAGCTACCGCTTGCCTCGCCGATCACTTCGCGGCTCCCGGCGGCGCGGTCTGTTTGGGCGTGAGGCTGCGGAGCAGGCGCAGCAACTCGACCTGCAGAGGCGCGAAGGGCGTCTGCTCGACCGAGCGTCGCGGATGAATCACGATGTCCCATCCCGAAGGAATCTCCGTCCTATTGCACCGCAGAATTTCACGGATACGGCGGCGAATGCGATTGCGCACAACCGCCCCGCCCAGAGCTTTTTTGACACTGATGCCGAAGCGGCTGATCGAATTCAGGCCAACGCCACGGGCACCGGCGTTGGCGCGAAAGAAAACAGTAAATTGAGGGCTCGACCGGCGTTGACCCGCGCCATACACGGCCTCAAATTCGGGGCGGTGCAACAGGCGCACGGCACGGGGAAAATCCTTCCGCGAACCGTCCGAAGCTTTAGATGGGCGTAAGGCGATGACGTCCCTTTTTGCGGCGCGCCGCGAGCACTTTGCGGCCTCCCGCGGTCTTCATGCGAGTGCGAAAGCCGTGTGTTTTGTGACGGCGTCGCACTTTTGGTTGAAATGTCCGTTTCGGCAAAGAAATCTCCCTCTCAGCCCAGCAAAGTGGACCGAGTCAAAACGTAAAGTGTAGTCGAGGGGGAGGATGCGGTCAAGGAGGGTGGAAAACTGAGAGAATCCAAACTTGGACTGGTAGCGCCAGCGTTCAGTATGACCGAAGGATTAAACCACTTGCCCGCCTGAGGGCGGCCGGACGGGCAGGGCGCTACATCGGGCGAAGACTGTTCGCCCGCATACCCTCTTCTTCATTTCGGTGTTTCAGGGGCCGCTGGTAGCGAGATATTGGGTTGCTTGGTCAGCTCGGTACCCGAGATGATGGCGTTGCGAATCTGACCGAACAGGTCCGTGAGAGTATTGGGCGTGTGGGGGATCAAAACTGTGTTGGTGTGATCGTTCGCGGCAATTTCTTTCAATGTATCGAAGTACTGCGTCATCAGAACGAGTTGCATCACATCCTGCGCCGACGAACCCGGCACGGTCTTTGCGAAATCTTCGACCGAATCTTTCAAACCAGCGATGATCGCTTTCCGCTGATTGGCGATGCCTTCGCCCTGCAGCCGCTTCGATTCCGCCTCCGCTTCAGCCTGCTTGACCAGAAGTAGCTTATTCGTCTCGGCGCGGGAGACGGTGGCTTCGCGCTCGCGCTGCGCGGCGTTGATGTCATTCATGGCGGCCTTTACTTTAGTATCGGGCACGATGTCGGAGATCAGAACCTTGACGATGGAGTAGCCGTACTCCTTCATCGATCCGTCGAGGTTGTCCCTGAGGTCGCTTGCGATGTCGGCCTGGTTGAGGAACGTGTCGTCCAGCTTCATTTTGGGAACGTGGCCGAGTACCACGTTGTAGACCATTGACTCAATCTGCTTGACCGGGTCGGACAATTTATAAAACGCAGATTCAACGCCGTCCGGCATCACCTTGTATTGAATCGAGACGGGAATCTGAACGAATACGTTGTCTTGTGTCTTGGTCTCCACCTGAACGTCGAACTGCTGGACCTTCATGCTCATTCGTTGAACCACGACTTCGATGAAGGGAGTCTTCCAATTCAAGCCGGGGCCGGCGACGCGCGCGAATTTTCCGAGCCGCTGGACGATGGCCACCTGCGCCGTCTCAACCGTGAAGAAAGAGCCGAAGCCTATGCTTAACGCGAAGATGACTACCAAGGCTCCGATAAGCAACAGCACGGTGGTCATGGGATCCATGTTCACCCTCCTAATTCGCTCTGACCAACTGCATCAAACGATCTTGACGTTCATCGAACGCATGAATACACATCTTAGTTTGACGAAGGGTACAACAATCGCCACAAGGCAGCAACAATCGGGCCGGATTCCCTGGTCAACAGTTTGAGCAAGTGTGACCGCGGGCACTGTGCCAATCCGGCATTCCCATTTTTCAATCACCATTTCGATTCCGGCGAAGGACAATCACCAAATAAATGACCACGGCAATATTGAGGACCAGCAGAGTAAGCCTCATGACGGTCGCCCGTTTGGCAATTTCATAGACCTCGACGGGAATCAGAGAAGTTGTAATGATGGTGGTGAGGTATTCGGCCCAGCGTTTGCGTAGCGCCAGACCAATCCCCTCGACGAAAAAGAGTCCTGAGTAGAAAAAAGTCCCTATGCTGAGGACAATCATTCTGCGGTCGCTAAGAACGGACAGTCTATCCATCAGATGCTGAAGATATAAATTGTCGGGGTCGATCTGAAAAGCGTCGGCCCAGTCTGAAATTTTATCGGCCACGTCCTGGTGCAACAGCCTGAGCAAAGCGATGCCAAGGGCCAGCAGGATTAAAGCCTTGATGAACTTGAAGACGGCAATCAGCAGGAGGCCACGAGATTGCGACGCGCTGCCTTTCGTCGATCTATCTTTCACGAAGTTTTTCCGAAGCGCCGCATCCAGTTAAGAGTCCTGGTCTAGAGTTTTTGCATGAAAGGCAGCGATGGAGTCATCTTGGACGGTGTAGGTGATCTCGATCGGGTTGCAGCAGACTTCACAATCCTCGACATACGTCTGACGCGGAACGGATAAATCCAGAACCATTGATATTTCTTCGCCGCAGTACGGACAAGTGAAGGCGTGTTCCACAAGAGAATTAAGGTACAGCAAATTCGTGGGATGTGACAAATCGTTGCTTAACGGCTGCGGGCGAGGCGGCGCAGCGGAGCGCCCGTAAGGCGCGTGAGAATCCATTCTTTGCGCAATTTCGCGCCCATGTTTTTGTAAAAGCGAATGGCCGGGGTGTTGAAGTCGAGAACTGCCCACTCCATCCGGCCGCAGCCGCGTCGAAGCGCAATCGCAGCCATGGCGGAGAGCAAGGCCCTGCCTGCACCAGCGCCTCGTTCTTCGGGCAGGACATAAAGATCTTCCACGTAGAGCGTGGGCCGAGCTAAAAATGTCGAATACGTGAAAAAATAAAGTGCGAAGCCAATCGCATTTCCGTTGCGTCTGCAGATTAACGTCTGGAAATATGGGCTTCGCCCGAAGCCGTGCTGCCGCAGACGAGCAGGCGTGGTTTTCACTTCGTGCGCGAGTCGTTCGTACTCGGCAAGGCCACGAATCATTTTCACGATGATTGGAATGTCGCGCGTGGTGCCGGGACGAATTTGCAAGGATGCGGTTTTCTTTTTGTTCATATAGTCGCTGGAAGAGAGATTCTTCGGCACGCGGCGTGCCTCAGAATGACGCGTTGTTCCATGATTGTCATTCGAGGTGTTTGTGGCGATGCGCATTCGGTCATTCCGTTCACGAAAAACGTTTTCGGTGGACCGAGGGCCGCACTGGGAGCAGTGGAATTTCCCTTGTCTTTTCTTGTCGCCGCAATCGAAGAGGGATTCTTCGGCACGCGGCGTGCCTCAGAATGACACGTTGTTCCATGACTGTTCGCCGTGAACGGAATGACAAAGTGGGCATTCGGATTCAACCCAAATTCAACCTGTGATATCCGCGATTCAGATACAGCAGCGCGGAACTTTTTTCCGGCAATCGCAATTCCTGCACGGCACCGAACATCACCCAGTGCGTGCCCACTTCCTGCACATTCATGATGCGGCAGTCAAAAGTAGCCAAGGCGTCGCGAAGGACGGGCGCGCCGGTTTCGGACTTCTCCCAGGAGGGCAGGGCAAAACGCTCTTCCACGGGCATTCCGCTGTGCCGCGCGAATAATTCCGCCAAAGGCTGCTGATCGGCAGCCAAAGTGTTTATGCAGAAGACGCCATTCCGCTGGAAGACGGTATGCAGATTACTGGCCCGGTTGAGGCAGACCAGGACGGTCGGGGGATCGTCGGTGACCGAGCAGGCCGCCGACGCGGTGAATCCGCTGCGCCCGCCCGGGCCGTCGGTGGTGACAATATGGACCGCTGCGGCGAATCGAGCCATGCCATCGCGATACTGTTGTTTGGAAACCATGCGCCCGGCTCCGTGGCGATCGCTATGGGACTGAAATCCGCAACCATCCTATTACCGCGGAAAGGCGCACACAAATGGAATTCCGATTTTGGCGTCCGCGAACCGTCGCGACGGC
>Ga0206815_1258_pt1 | contig 10283 bp, 4 predicted proteins | sample Alteio_BWOrgCont_91_FD_152864 | JGI IMG/M metagenome (GOLD analysis project Ga0206815, IMG submission 152864) | Enriched cells from forest soil in Barre Woods Harvard Forest LTER site, Petersham, Massachusetts, United States -... | ecosystem: Environmental > Terrestrial > Soil > Temperate forest > O...
CTTCCTCGGTGATGAGGTGAATCGGGATCGCGTCGGAACTGAACGCGTCGAGCACGATCAGCCCAAAGCGGTTGTCCGGCTGCTCGGCCAAGGTAAGACGCGCGTCTCCAAGTTGAATATCCACCTTCGCCTTCGAGTCGCTGATGAAGGTGAAGTATTTGGGGTTGGTGGCCACCGCTTTTACGACGGGGTCGATCTCGAAGAACGTCATGGTCTGGCCAGGCTCGCCGTAGGCGGCGACCGTCCCCACCCCGAGGCCGACGAACGCGACGTGCTCCTTCTTCTTCGGTCCGCTGAACTGTTTAAACACATGCCCGATCGGCCCACCCCGCGAATAGTAGGTCAGCGGCTCGGTGGGATGCTGCTTGTCTTGAAGGCCATGCTTGGTGGTGCCGTGTACAAGCTGATAAAAACGTCCGCGACCGGTGACCACGATGCGGTGAACGCCGAAGAAGCTTCGGGCGGTGTAAATCACGCTGCCGTCCGAGTTGGTGTGTATCGCGAAGGCGCCGGCGAACAGCGCCCCCATCGACAGGCCGAAGCGTAGCGGCCGGTCGACGGCCAGGAAACACAGGATGGCGGGAAACCCGATCGCGATCACGGTACGGGTTGGCGATGCGGGCATGTGCTCCAACTTCACGACGATGGTGAGGCCTACGGTGAGCAGCCCAATAAGCACTGGATAGATGCCATCCCATCTTATGACCGCCTGCGGGCTCAATGGCCGCCCAGGCAGCCATGCTCTAGCGGCCGATCGGGATTCCACTTCGCGGGCGTCCTGGCTCCGTAGGGGCCGCAACAGGCACGCCACCACCAGCGCGAGCGGATACTCGAGGAGCGTGCTGAAAATGAGGGGCGCGACCGCCGCGTTAAAGAGGCCGCCAAGCACGCCGCCGACCGAAATCCATAGATAGAACTCGGTGAGGTGCTTGGGATCGGGCCGAGACTCGCTGAGCCGGGAATGACACATCCAGGCGGCGACAAAGAACGTCCCCAGGTGGAACAGGGCCAGTGGCACGATGGGCTCGCCCGACTCGAGGATGATCGCGATCGCGAGTGGGGTGACCAAAAGCGGCAACACGCGGGCGAGGGTTGCCGATGTCACCAAGGTCCGCCTGGCGAACGCGAAGATGAACGTCAGCAGATACAGCGCCAACGGCAGAACCCACAGCAGCGGGATAGGCGTGATGTTCGACGTCAGGTACGCGGTCACCCCGAGCAACAGGCTGGACGGGACGGCGGCGAGGAGCACCCACATCGCCCGCTGGCCGTTCGTAATCGCCGGTGTGGGAGTTTCATCCTCGCGGGGTACATCGGCCGGCTTCCAGTGGCTAAACATGACTACGGCGGAAACGCCCATCATCACAACCAGCGCCAAGAACCCGGCGCGCCAAATGACGGTCTGCTCCGACAGCTTGAAGAACGGCTCGACCAGCGCGGGATAGGCGAGCAGGGCGATCATGCTTCCCAAGTTGCTCGCGCTGTAAAGGAAGTACGGATCTTTCGCGTCGGGGTCGTCGGTGGAGGCGAACCAGCGTTGGATCAGCGGCGCTCCCGCGGACACGATAAAAAACACGGCGCCGACCATGGACAGCAAGATGCCGAGGACCGCGAAAAGCGGCGTCCTCGCCCCCGTCGCGCCACCTGCGACGTGGGTAGCGAAGGGCAGAGTGAGGGCGGCAAGGCACATCAGCGGGATGTGAATCATCGCCTGCCGCTTGGCGCCAAGGCGCGCGGTCGAGAAGTGCGCGTATGCGTAGCCGGCGAGCAACGCGGCCTGGAAGAACACCATCGTGGTGGTCCACACGGCCGGTGAGCCGCCGAACGCAGGGAGGATGATCTTGCCCACCATCGGCTGGATCAGGAACAGCAGCGCGGAGCTAAGGAAGAGGGTGAGCGTGAAGAGGATGCGCACGGCTTGGGTTCAACCTTAGCATCTCCGAGCCTCACCGCGCGGGGTTGTCCAAAAGATTCCAGACGTATGGGCGCGGCGGAAAGGCGCGATTTCTCGCCCAAAGGTTAACCAGGGGTTGACAAAGCGGGTCTCGATGAAGCTACAATACTCCTCGTTGCCGCAAGGTAGCCGAGACCTTTGAAAGCTCAATAGAGTAAACGTTCAGATAAGTAGTTCTGACGGAATTCGAATCGAAAGATTAGATACCGTTAAAATACCCGAGGCCACAGGCCGAGGGTAGGTGGCTTGAAACCTGCGAGCTCGTCTCGGTGGTAGAGAGACCCTGGAAACAGGGAGAACACCAAGTTAGTAAGTCAACCAAACCACGACAGTGGTATTTGGTCAACACTTTCATCGGAGAGTTTGATCATGGCTCAGGACGAACGCTGGCGGCGTGCCTAAAACATGCAAGTCGAACGGGGGAGCAATCCCCAGTGGCGAACGGCGGAGTAATACATGAGGAACGTGCCCTGAAGACTGGGATAGTCGTTGGAAACGACGGGTAATACCAGATGTGGCGGAGGCTTGGCATCAAGCTTCCACTAAAAGGTTTTTCGCTTCAGGAGTGCCTCATGGCCTATCAGGTAGTTGGTGAGGTAATGGCTCACCAAGCCGACGACGGGTAGCGGGTCTCAGAGGATGATCCGCTCGAGTGGGACTGAGACACGGCCCACACACCTACGGGTGGCAGCAGTTGGGAATCTTGCACAATGGGGGAAACCCTGATGCAGCGACGCCGCGTGGAGGATGAAGGGTCTAGGCCTGTAAACTCCTTTTATGGGGAAAGACTTAGGACGGTACCCCATGAATAAGGACCGGCTAACTACGTGCCAGCAGCCGCGGTAAGACGTAGGGTCCAAGCGTTGTCCGGATTTACTGGGCGTAAAGAGCGCGTAGGCGGCTCGTTAAGTGTGAAGTGAAATCTCTAGGGCTCAACCCAGAAACTGCTTCGCATACTGGCGAGCTAGAGGGATGCAGAGGTTTGTGGAATTCCTGGTGTAGCGGTGAAATGCGTTGATATCAGGAGGAACACCCATGGCGAAGGCAGCAAACTGGGCATCATCTGACGCTGAGGCGCGAAAGCGTGGGTAGCAAACAGGATTAGATACCCTGGTAGTCCACGCCCTAAACGATGGATACTAGGCGTAAGAGGTATCGACCCCTCTTGTGCCGCAGCTAACGCATTAAGTATCCCGCCTGGGGAGTACGGCCGCAAGGTTGAAACTCAAATGAATTGACGGGGACCCGCACAAGCGGTGGAGCATGTGGATTAATTCGATACTAACCGAAGAACCTTACCCAGACTTGACATCGATCGCAAAGTCCAGAAATGGGCTCCTCCCCCACAAGGGGACGTGAAGACACTTGTTGCATGGCTGTCGTCAGCTCGTGCCGTGAGGTGTACGGTTAAGTCCGCCAACGAGCGCAACCCTCGTCCTGTGTTACCAGCATGAAAGATGGGCACTCACAGGAGACCGCCGGTGTAAGCCGGAGGAAGGTGGGGATGACGTCAAGTCAGCATGGCAGTTACGTCTGGGGCTTCACACATGCTACAATGGGCGCAACAAAGGGCAGCAATACCGTGAGGTGGAGCAAATCCCAAAAATACGCCCCCAGTTCAGATTGCAGTCTGCAACTCGACTGCATGAAGGCGGAATCGCTAGTAAACGCAGGTCAGCTATACTGCGTTGAATACGTTCCCGGGTCTTGTACACACCGCCCGTCAAGTCACTTGAATTGTCTTCACCCGAAGTCCGTGGCCTAACCGCAAGGAAGGAGCGGCCGAAGGTGAGGGGAGTAAGAGGGACTAAGTCGTAACAAGGTACCCGTACCGGAAGGTGTGGGTGGATCACCTCCTTAAAGGATCTGCACTCGTCTCGACATGTCGAGACGACAAATCCAGGTCGAAACTTTTCTGAACGCCTCTATTAGCTTTTAAAGCAGATTTAGCCTGATCGAAAGATCGGGCTATTTTTGTTTACGCCCCCCATGGAGCGCGGGCTCCCAGCCCGCACAAGGTCCGCGGACTCCCAGTCCGCCGGCGCGGCATAGCCGCACAACACCCCATCCTTGGCTAACGACTGCCTACACGCGCGATTCGGGCGGCTATGCCGCCCGGCGGACTGGGAGTCCGCGGACCTTGTGCGGACAAAAACGCGTCCGCGCTCCTTGCGAGATTCTTCGAAAGATCTAACCGTTTTCCTGAAAGTTGCATACCGTCCGAACTACTGGCGTACCGTAGGATAGAAAACGTGATTCTGAGCATCCTCTTGGCGGCGGGTCTGTTCCCGCCGACGCAAATGGCGCCGGCCGTCTTCGCAAACGACGCCCGACTTCGCCCGCCGATCTCGATGCGCGCGAAGATCGTGTCGCTGGCGGACTTTACCGCCCAGCTTCAAAAACTGACGAAGGTTCACTTCTCGGCGGCGGATGACATCGCCGACCGGAAAATCACAACCATTTTTCATGACCGGCCGGCGGCCGAGCTGATGGGCGCGGTCCAGAACGTGATGTTTATGGAGTGGAAGAAAGTCGGAGACGGGTACCGGATTTTCCTGCCGCCCAAAGTTGAGCATGAAGAGCAGGACATGATCGGCGCCGAAAGCGAGGCGCTCAAGAACGCTTTGAGCAAGGCCCTGCAAAGCTACGCCAAGGCGGCGAAGCTTTCGAAGGACGAGATCGCGCAGCAAGACACGATTCTGAAGGCGAAAATCGCTGCGGCTCAAGCCGACGCATCGCCGGACGGGGCCGCCAATTTGGAGGCGCTACGCGAAGATCGCGCCGTCTTGCACGGCGCGGGGCCGGGAGCTTTGTGCAGCCAACTCGCCGGCAACCTGTCCGCGGCATCCGACGAACTCTTCGCGGGCGAGACGATCGTCGGGTCCACCCGTCCGGAAGACGGAGCGGTTACGTTGCCTGCGAACTTGGTCGACGGCATGCGGCAATACATGCCGGACGCCTTGTGCACCATGGTAATGATGCGGCTCAACGTCGAGCAGCAGATAATCGAAGGCAAGGTCGTCACCGCGAATAGTGAGACGATGGGCGGAAACATGAATAGCATTTTTCAGTACCACCCCCTCGCCCACACACCCGCGGATTTGAAGTCTTCAAAGTTGATGGCGCGCATCAAGAAATGGCAGGAGCAAGCGGATGCCAAGGTGCTTGACAAGGCAATCGCTACCGATGGACCGCCCGAGGCCAAGCCCGATTACTTCAACCGGTTCGTCGGAGGTTTCACTCTGGCTGAGCACCTCGAGTACCTGGCTGACCGGTCAGACATACCGGTGGTCGGCGACGCGTTTCGCCTCTATTGCACTCGGCCGGGCTATCTCGGGGCGCCAACGGTTCGCGCCTATCTCGAGGGTCTCAAACAAGCGCAACTCGGGTTACAGACTTCGCCGGTGTCCCTCTTCGCAACAAGCGGTGGGTGGCTGATGGCCCGCCACGACGGCTTCTGGCGCCGGCAAATCGCCGAAATCCCAGAGGCCCTTCTCCTTCCCTTGGAGAGCGCCGCGAAGACTCAAGAGTTCCCGTCGGTCGACGACTACGCCCGCCTTGCGGCGGGCCTCACGCTGCCTCAAACGCACGCGGTCGAATACGATTCGACGCACCGCGCCCTTCGTTTCGACACGATGCCCTTCCGGGATTGTCTTTGGTCCTTGCGGCTGTGGGCTACTTTGACGCCCGCGCAGGCAGCTCAGTCGCAATCCGGCGGTCTGGCTCTAACGTCGGTCAGTCCTGTCCAGCAGCGAATCGTGCTGGACGGCTGGGCCGACAAGATGTGGAGCGGGAGTTTGGCCGCCGGCTTGTGGGCGAACATGCTTTCGCCCGCGGGCTTGGCCAACGCCCACCCGATCCTGAAGTTCCGAAACATGGACGATAACAAACCGAACCCCGATCAAGCCGCACCCCGCCAAGTTGGCGCGGCCTGGCATCGAGCGACCTTTCAATACGATCTAGGCCAAAACCAGAGCATTTACGACCCGTTCGTCCTCTCGCCGACGCATTCCTGACGAAGCGTTGGAGCGCTGAGCGTTGGAGCGCTGAGCGTTGGAGCGCTGAGCGTTGAAGCGCTGAGCGTTGAAGCGTTCGAGGGACAGCGCCCGCGCTCAATTACCCTCGAACGCTCGAACGCTCGAACGCTCCAACGCTCCAACGCTCCAACGCTCAAGCGCCCTGTATTCAGCGCATCCGAACCGACCGGCGAAGCTCAACCGGCGTCATCCCGAGGTGCTTCTTGCACTCCCGGCTGAAGTGAGCGTGGTCGGAGAACCCGGCGGTGGCGGCGATGTGGCCGATCGGGCGATCGGTGGAGGCTAATTGGCGGATGGCGTGGTCGATTCGCAGGCCGCGAACATATTCGCCCAGCGTCTGACCAAAGTGCTTTCGGAAGGTTCGGCTCAGATGCGAAGGGTGGACCCCAATCTCATCGGCGATCTGAATCAACGACAGGCCATCCAAGAATCGATCGTTCAAAAGGTCCTTCGTCTCTTCCAGCCACGGTGGAGGAAGCGAATCTTTCGGACAGCCGGAGCGGTCCATTTCCCCGACGAGTTGGAGAAAGAGCCCCTCGAGCACCATGTTGGAAGCCTCGTCGCTTGCCCACATCTCCCGATAGATCCTCAAACCGACTTCGATCACCGAGCCGGCTTCGTAAATTACCGGTGTCTGCAGCGCGCTCGGGGGAACCGTCATGCGGTCCAGAAAATCGGGCAGGAACATCGCGCACAGGCTCATAGCCTCTTTCGATTTGATCTCATGAGAGTGGATATAACCGGGCGATTGAAGGTGAAGCGTGAACGGCCCGCAATCGACTGAGCGGCGGTTGTCCGTCTCTCGCATCGTGCCTTGAAGTAACAGGCTGATGAGCGGGAACTCATGGGCGTGCATCTTGGGATCGAGGTTCGATCCGGCGTGAACAACCGCCGTAACGCCGGTTATGTTGCGAACCAGCGGCTCCTGCCTCAAACATCTCGGCTCCGGCGTCATCCTATTGCCCTTTACTGTTCCATGTACGGCTTCGGTTTCCATAGTTTTCGCTCTTAGACAAGTGCGCCCTCCGATTACCACAGGGGACTGAGGGAAGGCGTCGGATCAGGCGCACTTCGCTTAACGGAGAAGGAGGCTCGGCGGCTCGATTTGCCGCTCGAATTCCGCGCGAGCTCCTCACTCCATCCTCTAACCCATTTGCCGTCCGGGGACGACACGATCATTGTATAGGGGTTATTCTTGAACGGCTTGAACTTGAGTGTTCGGAATTGAACAGCGCATGCGGTTTCACGACAGCCTGGCGTTAAACTCTGCTTATGCCTATAAGCGCACTGGTCCTCGGGTTCGTCGCCCTTACCTCGCCGATTTCCAACCGCGCGGGCGACATTACCGTCTACGAGGACTCGTTCGGCGTGCCCAGCATCGTGGCTGGAAGCACCGATGAAGCGGTCTACGCGATGGGCTTTCTCGAAGCAAGGGAATTTGCCCAGCGAATGGCCCTCAACTACAAGCTGGCCCGCGGTCGCTTGGCGGAAGCCCTCGGTAGAGGCTCCTTGCTGCAAGACGGGTTTATCCGCGGATTGGGCCTAGAAGACCGCGCCGCCGATGTTGCCGCCCACCTTTCGGGCGAGAGCAAGAGTCTGGTCGACAGCTTCGTGGCCGGCGCAAACAAGGCGCTGGCAGACCAGCAGAACCGTCTGCCAAAGTGGGTCGAACCGTTTACGGATACCGACGCGATCGCCCTTGTGATGTTCATTCAAGCCGCGTTTCCGCTGCTCGACTTGTCTGCGCATTTGAGCCCTGGGGCGGGGTCCAACCAGTTCGCCTTGGCGCCTTCCCACAGTTCGACGCATCACCCCATCTTGTCGATGGACCCCCACCTTAACTGGGATGGAGGCGATGGCGGGATCGTGTGGCAAGAGTTCGCCATCTACACCCCTGCCATCCACTTCCGTGGAGTGGCGATCCCCGGGCTTCCCCTCGGGGTGATGGGTCATAACGACCGCGTCGCCTGGTCGATGACCAACAACGACCCTCAGCTCTACACAATCTACACCGTCAAAACCAACCCCGAGAACGGCAACCAGTACAGCTATCACGGCGCCTGGAGGGACTTCAAATCGCGCAAGGTGGATACGCGATACTTGGACAATGGCGAGCTCAAGACCAGCTCGATGAACCTTAGGCTCACCGATTGGGGTCCGATGATCCCGTTCAGCAACCGCGCCGTCCGGCTTGCGGTCCCCGATCCCATCGTCACCCTTCGGCAGGGGCTCCAGATGATGGAAGCCAAGAACGGCGCTGAATTTCGAACCGCCCTGAAACTGCGGGGCATCTCGATGTGGAACTACGTCTATGCCGACGTCGAGGGCAATATCGGCTACCAGTACAACGCCGCGGTGCCCAAGCGCGACCCGAGCATCGATTGGGATCGGGCAGTTGCCGGCGAGGACCCTAAGACCGAATGGGGCGAAATATGGAGCCTGGACGACCTGCCGCATGCGGAGAATCCAGCATCGGGAATATTGGTCAACTGCAACTCGTCACCTAAGCTAACGACATTGGGGGGCGAAATTGCAGGGGAATGGCCGAAGTACGTAACGTCTTACGGCCCAACGACGCGCTGGGAGATGCTCTCAGCGTTGCTGAAGGCCGGAAAGCGGGTCAGCCCGGATCGAGCGAAGGAGATCGCCACCGACTGTACGGTTCCGTACGCCTCGCAAACCATCGATCAACTCGCCCGGTTCGTCGATGTTGGCAACGCCGTCGATGTGCTCAAGAAGTGGGACCGAAAGGCCACCGTCGATTCGATTGGGTGCGTTCTGTACACTTATTGGCTTCGCGAAGGCAAGATAAATGCGGCACTGTCCAGCGCTGCCGGCGCCGGTCAATCTTGGACCGCAGAGCAGGGCGCCGAAGCCAAATCGAGCCTGGAAGCCGCCGCCCAGAAGATGATCGCCGAGCAGGGCTCGCTCCTCGCCCGATGGGGTGGTATACAATTTATGCAGCGTGGTACAGTGAAAACTCCGGTACAGGGGTTCGGCTACGTCGTTCCGGGATCTGGACTCGCCGCAATAAGTCCCGCGTCGGCCGGCGCCAACACCCTGAAGGACGGAAGGTCACACGCCACGTTCGGCTCAAGCTTTCGCATGATCGTGTCGCTCGACCCAAGGGGAATACAATCTTGGAGCGTGTTGCCCTACGGAAATTCGAACGATCCAGAAAGTCCGCATTACGCCGACCAGATGGATCTTTACGCAGTCGGTAAGTACAAATCCACCTATTTCGGCCTAGCGGATGCAAAGAAACATGCCGTGAAGACCTACAATTTACACAATTGAAAGTAGTTTCGCCCCGCCCAACAACCCTTTTGGAAGTGACCGACCTGATCCCGCGATCGGAGGTTCGGCTCATATTGGCTTCCGAGACGTTTCAACATACTGGAAGCTTCAAGTTTCGCGCGGCCTATCAGGTTGCTCGAAACGCCCCCCACAGCCACATCGTCGCCGCCTCTTCTGGAAACTTCGGTCAGGCCCTTGCTCTTGCGTGTCGCATCTTTGGAAAGCAGTGCACGGTGGTCATGCCGATGACCTCGGCGCGGGTCAAGGTAGAAGCGGTTCGGTCGCACGGCGCGCGCGTCGACCTGATCGACGTCCAGACGATCTCTCGCGAAGACCGAGTTGCTCAGATCGCCGCCGAATGTCCGGACGTGTACGTCGCCAGCGCTTATGACGATCCGTGGGTTATCGCCGGCAATGCGACCCTTGGCGCTGAGATACTTGAACGGTGCGCGGAGGTCGAGACGATCGTCGCTCCCGTCGGCGGAGGCGGCCTTACCTCCGGGCTCGCCATGGCCGTCCAAGACGACAACCGCAAAGTCAGCGTGATCGGGGCCGAGCCGATGGCCGGCAACGACGCGTCGCGGTCGTTCAAAAGCGGACGTCTGATCGCCAACGAATCCGAATCGCCAACCATTGCCGATGGCGCCCGCACCCGAAGCCTCGGCAAGCGCAACTGGGAAATCCTCCACACTCAGGGCGGCCTTACCGACGTGCTCGAAGTCTCAGAAGAAGCCATCTGCGAGGCCGTCCGCGTGCTCTTCCTAAAGGTGAACCTCAAGGTAGAACCCACCGGAGCCCTCGCCCTAGGCGCCGTCATGTCCCACTCCGAGCGCTTCATGAACGGCGGGTTGGTATGTTGCGTGATAACCGGCGGAAACGTAGACCCGCTGGTCTACGCAAGCATCTTGTCGGGCGAGAAGTAGGAGTCGGCCTGTAAGCCGGATTCTGTGTTTGTACGGCGATTTATCTACGCGGCCAACCCGGAGAGTCGGCGA
>Ga0206815_1259_pt1 | contig 10260 bp, 6 predicted proteins | sample Alteio_BWOrgCont_91_FD_152864 | JGI IMG/M metagenome (GOLD analysis project Ga0206815, IMG submission 152864) | Enriched cells from forest soil in Barre Woods Harvard Forest LTER site, Petersham, Massachusetts, United States -... | ecosystem: Environmental > Terrestrial > Soil > Temperate forest > O...
CAGTTGCGATAGCACCACTGCAGCTCGGATTCGGAGAGCCCTTGGCGGAGAAGAATGGAATCTTCCAGGCCGCACTGGCGAATCGTACGGAGGATGCTTTGGGTTTCCGGCCCGGGAATGCCGACGATGATCAGGCGCATGGCGGGATCGAAGCCCTCGGTGCACATAAGGAGCTGGAAGACTCGGATAAGGAATGGGATGTTTTTGTTGCGGCGATGTTGTGCGACACAGAGAAGGAAGGGCTCTCCGCCCCAGCCGGGAAGCGGAGTCTGCGGAGCGCAAGCCGGCCTGGGCTCGACACAGTTGTAGATGCGGCGCGCAACCTGTTGCACTTCGAGTGGGACGTAATGGCCGAGGCGGAGGAGCGTGGTTTCTGAGACACAGGCGATTGCATCGACGGCGCGCAAGCATTGTCGAAGTAGCAGACGATTGAACAGACCTTTCAGCAAGCCGAAGTTCGAAGGAATCTCATAGGGGTAGAGATCGTGGAGCGTGACAACAACCGGGCAAGAAAAGGACCGAATGTCGAGAGGCGCTGGGTAGGCGATGTGCACTACGTCTGCTCTCAGCTGGCGAGCCAGTGTAGGAAGATCGCGATAGAACCAGAGAATGCGGCTGAGTGAGCTGTTGCGCATATCGGCAAAATGAAGGCTGAGGCGCGGACCAGACTGAAGGCCTGAGCTGCGCACGAGTTCGCGCTGCCATGGAGCCATTACGAGCGTGACTGAAGTGACATCCGGGCGGCTAAGCAGGCAGCGGGCAACATTGAAGGCGTGGCGCTGCACTCCAGACATTTCCGAGGAGAACGAGGCGGCCGCAAGCAATATCTTCATGGGCGCGAGACCTCCTCTAAGGAAGTGAGCGCGCAGGAAGCTACCGGCGTGGAAGAGCGGCGGCTGGCAAGGCTGCGCAGCAGCGGAACATAGAGGAGCAGCGAAAACAGGCCGTAGAAGAGACGTGCGGTAGCGAGACCCTGAACCCCACTGCGCGGAAGAAGCCATGCCATCATCAAGAGCATGGCAATGCCGGCCGAAATACTGAGCCACGCAACGGATCGGACTTTGCCGAGCGCGAGCAAGGCATAGGTTCCTGTTACGTTAAGGCCGAGCAAAGCAGAGCCGATGATGACGAGAGGAAAGAATGGTGCGGCGGTTTGAGCGATTGCAGCTCCGGCCCACGCCTGCAGCAGACGTTGACCGAAGGCGAGCAGGAGTGCGGTGCCGATAGCAACGAGGAGAAGGTTTAAACCGAAGGCCCTGCGCAGTGTTTGCTTGAGAGTTGCGCGAGATAAGTTATCGACGCGGCCTGAGAGGTAGGGGAGGAGAAAGTGCAGACCCGCAGCAGTGAGGCCGAAGAGTGGTTGCGCCAACTGAACGCACAGCGCGTATGAGGCGACTGCGACTGCGCCGAGAGACACACCGAGAAGGAGGCGATCGATCTGGCTGAAGAGGACGCCGGCGATAGCCTGCATCCAGCTGTAGATCCCGAATCCGAAAAGTGCTCTTGTTGCCTCCCGGTTGAATATAGGCCAGAGAGAAGCAGCTCCCAGGAACTGATGAAGCCGAAAAAATTGCGCACAGGTGCCGAACGTCATGAGAAGAAACGTGGCGGCCATGATGCTGACGGTCCCGTAGCCCTTCAAGGCGAGCAGCGCCGCTAAAGCCAGCGTGAGCAGCCGCACGGCGATGCTTATGCGAACGGCGGCACCATACCGTTCAAAGGCGCGAAGCGTGCTGATGCTTACGCTTTCGAGTGCGCGAACCAGCATTAGAACGCTGGCGATCTGCAAAGAGAGAAGGCAAGACCGCTGCAGGTGAATGTCAGAGGCTGTGACGTGGCGGGCAATGGCGGGCGATAGGGCCAAACCGGCGCAAGCTAGAGCCACGCCGAGCACGAGGTTGATGCCCATCATGCTGCGTATAACCGATTCGATAGCGTGTTTGTTTGTTGAGCCGCGAAGCCGGGCGACGTGCTGGATATTGGCATCGCCGAAGCCCGAAGCAATGATGCCTCCGGTACTAACGGCAGCGGTTGCGATTGTCCATAGCCCATACTGCGCCGGCCCGAGATGGTGTAGCACGACCGGCGCTACCAGCAGCATGCCGATGGGATAGGCAGCGTAGTCAAGTACGCCATAGGCGGCATTCGCAACCTGATCTTTCATTGCGGCCTCCCGTTCAGGCGAAGGAGTCCATGAATTCCCTGGTGCACATTGGCTGCGACTTCTTGTACGAATCGCTTGCGTGAATCTTCGGGGCTGACCGCGCTCCAGCGGCTGTTCAGCAAAAGCCAAGCAGCGGTGGCTGCAAATCCAAAGGCAGCAAAACCAAGAGCGACCAGGAGGCGCGGAGGAAAAGATCTCTTTTCGGGGATACCGGGGGCGTCAATCACACTGACGACAGGGATGTCTTTGGCCTCTTCGATGCGCGCCATTTCGTATTGTTGTGTGAGGAGTTCGAAGACGGTTTCCTGCACGCGGACATTACGGTAGAGATCGGCGAATGGCACTGCGAGCCGAGGCAGCTGGCGCAGCGGAGGCGATAAGTCCTCCTGGCTCATCGTGGACTGGGAATCGCCGGTCACCGGGGAAAGTGGGGCTGAAGAGCCATTCATTCGATCAAGGTCGTGGCGCAACGCAGCGATGACAGCTTCGATTTCGCGGACTCGAACATTGGAGTCGCCGTAGATCTGCCGCAGGGAGTCGAGCTCGGCTTGCTCGGCGAGTAGTTGACCTTGAACTTTGGCGGCAGCGTCGACACTCCCGCGAGTCTGCTCCTTGATGTCGATGGTGCTGTGGGTGCTGGAGAATTCGCTGAGTTGGAGTTGTGCCTGCTCGAGATCTTCTTTTACAGTTTGCAAACGCTTCTCGATGAAGATTCGTTCCTGGTGGGCGGAGGAGGTGCTGGTGCGTGTGACCAGATTGTTCAGCTCATCGAGATAACCCTGTGCGAGGTCTCTGGCGCGCACAGGGTCGGTGTCTTCAACTGTGATGGTGATGACGCCGCTCTTTTTGTCATCGCTAACTTCGGTTTGCTTTGCAAGACGTTTTGCGGTGTCGGTGACATAACGCTTGTGATAGACCTGCTGCAGGTGGAAGCGGTCGATGAGATGGCCGCTCACTGTGCCGCTGTGCAGAAGATCGACGAAGAGGGCCGTGGTGGTGTGGCCGCCGAGCAGGCCTCCGGCAAGCGACCCAAGGCCGCCGAGGCCGCTGGAGCGGGAGGTAAGCGCTGCGAGCAGCATTGCGCTGGAGCCTTGTTGATCGGGTGGCATGATGCGCGCGGAGGACTGATAACGCTTGGGAATAGCGAAGGCAATGGCAATACCAGCGAGGAATGCAAACAGTGTCGTGTAGAAAAGCATACGGCGGCGAGACCAAAGAACAGACGCATTTACGACCCAGTTCACCGAACGCGCAGCCGTTGCTGCGGGTTGGCTCGGCGACGGACTGGAAAGCGTGGGCGTCGACATAAATACCTAGAGACTCGCAACCGCAGCGGTGATGGCGATGGAGGAAGCGAGTTGCGCAGCGGTGAGCAGGTTCTTCCAGAAGAGTGAGCCGCCCATGATCTTTTGCGGCACGACGACTACATCGCCGGGATTGAGTTTGGTGGAAAGAACTCCGCCTTCGAACATGCCGCCGGATTTGCGGCCAATGACCGAACCGTTGGCACGAATGATGAAAACCTCCTTGCGATTGGCGGTCGTGTTCGTCCCACCGGCATTGCTCAAATACCAGGCAGCGGTCTTGCCGGGAGAAAAAGTGATGGCTGTTGCGTTGTAAACCTGGCCGGTGACGAGGACGAAGCTGGGACGCTTTGGAATGGTGAGGACGTCATTGCGGCGGAGCTCAATGTCGGCGTCGGTGTTGGCCCAGCTGTCAATGTCGGCGGAGATGTGGATGACGAGACGACCGCTGGGAGGCTCGCTCTTCAAACGTGTGAGTACCTGGTCTTGCTGCGCCTGGATGAGCTGCAGGTTGGCTGTTGCATCGCCGCCAAGATTCGGAGCCAGACGCGCAGCTGCAGAACTGGTTTCAATCTGGTGAATCAGTTCTTCGCGACTCTTCTGTTCGAGATCGCGTACGGACTCGCGCACCAGCACGGCGCCCGCTGGGTATGCGGTTTCACGGAAGCCGCCGGCGCGGCGCAGCACGGAACTGAGACGCTCGCCTTCGCGGAAACCGTAGCTGCCGGGATAGGCTATCTGTCCCTGAATTGTGACGGACTCACCGATGTCATTCCAGCCGGTTATCTGATGGATGGTTAGAATGTCGCCACGTTTGAGCTCAATATCGGCGCCAGGCTCGGTTCCGGCAACGGCGGCTCCAATATGGATCGCGGTAAGGTTGCCGACGGCCTTGTTGCCGTTGTTGATGGTGTAGCTGGTGAGGTCGGCGTTGTCGACCAGAGCATCGCTCTTGAAGCCGCCCGCCATACGTACGAGCTGTGCAGCTGTCATGCCTTTGGAGAGGGGATAAGATCCCGGGCGCTGCACTTCGCCGTGAATGGTGACGCGAGGTGCATCGACCTGGTAGCGGCCGAATATGCGGATGGTGTCAAAAGGGCGGAGATCGACGTTCGTGTTACCGACGAGAACATCAGGGAAATCGAAGGCGATAGTTTCCGCATGCAGATCAGGTGCGACGAGTCGAACGATTTCGCCGTGAGCTGCGGGCTCAGGCAGCATGTCCTGGTCGTTGTGCAGCACATCGCTGAGGCGCAGGCCATCGCGGAAGGGTTGGCGTCCAGGGCGTGCGACGTGACCTTCGAGATAGATCACGCTCTCGCTGTGCGGAAGAATGGAGGCAATGCGAATGCGGTCTCCATCCTGTGTAGAGAAGCCGGTGAGCAGCGTGTGGATAGCTGCTGGGTCATGCGCGGCAGAGAGATCGACGCTAATGGTTTCGCGCTGGTGGTCGGCTGCAATGCGCTCTACCGCGATGTGGTCGGGTGAAGCCGCCGCGGTAAATCCGCCGGCGTTATCAACGATGGAGGCCAGCGAAGTCTCTCCTGGCTTGAGTTCGTAAATTGCTGGACGCTTGACGGCGCCGGAGATGGCAACCTGCGGACCAACCGGTGGCACCAGTAACGTATCTCCGCTTTCAAAGGCTGCGCTTTTTCCGCGCAGGCCGTGAAGGAGGAAGTCGTACAGGTCTATTTCTTCTACGAGAGTCTGGCCGCGGTAATGGCGAAGGATGCGCAGGGAGCCTACAGCGGTCGGGCCTCCGGCAGCGTAGAGAGCGCTGAGCGGTGTAGCGAGTGCGCTGATGTCAAAGCCGCCCGGGCGCAGGACATCTCCCACCACGTACACGCGCACGGAGCGAAGCTGCGAGACAGTTACTGCGATTTGCGCATTGCGGAACTGAGGTTGCAGTGCGCCTTCCACGAGAGATTGCACGCGGCTGAGGGCCAAACCAGCGACGCTGAGCGAGCCGGCTTCCGGAAGAAGGATGTGCCCATCGCGATCGACGACGCGTGTAAAGGTTTGGGTGAGACCGCCCCACAGAGTGATAGTGAGTGTATCGCCGGGGCCTACGATGTAGTCGGGGCCAAGCGGAACATCCAGCGGCGTGTCGCGTCCGGATTCACCGCGAGCCATCGCCGTGTTGTCGTGGCTGCGCGCGGTTGTGGAAGCGTCGCGAGTGAAAAGTTCTGAACCAAAGCGCTTGAGCGGACGATTGTCTTCGGGGAGCTGCGTGTAGAGGTCACGCATTGACTGCAGATTGTAAGGAGCGGGCTGGCGCAGCACTTTCGGTTCGTCGGTTGAGGCGTGAGTATCCTGCTCGTTCTGCTTCTCTCTGGCCATCCGGCTGCTCGTAGCTGACGCAGCTTCTTCGGTGGAGGAGGGAGTTGCTGGTCGAGTATTCAACGAGCCAGATAGTGCTTCGGGTGGCAACGCTCCGATTTCTGAATCATCAAGACCGGAGAGATTTCTTGCCAACTCTCGGGAAGCAGCTTGATCCGAGATGGTGGGAGCTATTGTGGACGTGGGGCTGTTGAAGTGGTCAGCAGGGGGCCGCTGCTGGAGATCATCGCGTGAAATATAGCCCCGGGCCAGCAGAAAGTTAGTAATGTGCTCACGCAGAGTGGCACTGGAGGAGATCTGGTCGTAGAGCATCTCGTCGGTGATGTCGTCGGCCTGGATTTGCGACCCCTGCTGCTGCACTTCGGTGGCGAGCATCGACTTCACCTCAACAATCGCCTCAGGATTCTGCTGAAGGACGTTGAGTATCTGCGAAGCGGTGAGAGCCCCGGGTCTATCGATGTTGCTGTAAGGCGAAAGCCGGGTGGAGTCGAGCGAGGGTGGAAGTGTGGAACTGTCACGTTCCTGTGAAGGCGTTTCGCGGTCTTGCGTAGACGTAGCGTTGTCGCGCCCTAGATCGTAGGCCGATGGGGCTTGATTCTGTTGTGGCTGTGAGGTGGGGCTTTGATACGACTGCGAACTGGCGCTTGCGAAGGCGATAAGCATCGTGGCCAGAGAGACTCCAACGCGCAGCCAGCCCGCACGTCTTGGGCACGCACCTCCATGCCGCAAAGTGAGGGCGGCATGGAGGTCCTCGGAAAGGAATGTTTGCGCCATAAGTAAGCCGTTCTTGTCTTGACCGTACCGAACGGTCTGGCGTGGGGTGTCATGGGTTCGTCAGTGATTTGTCACCCGTTTGTTGCGGGCTTACAGGGGCTGCTCAGACGCGAATTTTGCAGTGTTCGAGGCGCGCCTTTACTGCACAAATCGCTACAAAGCAATGACAATTCTGAAACAAGTTCCGGGCGCTGGTTTCTTCATACTCAAACTCATAACGCGACACCAAACTTTTGAGAATGACATTGGAGATGTACTGAATGAGAACGCTCGCTCGACTGAAATTTGCAGGCTTGGTTGCAACGATTCTTTGTGCGGCGGCTGCGGCACAGGCGCCCGGCACCGGCGCGATTTCAGGTGTGATTTCCGATCCATCGAACCGCGTGGTGGCTCTTGCCAGCGTGCTGGTGGTGAGCAATGCGACGCATGTCTCGCGTTCCGTGACGACGACGGCAGACGGAGTCTTCCGTGTTCCATTGCTCCGGCCCGGAGCGTACACGGTGACGGTAGATGTGCCCGGATTTGCGGTGAATACATCGCGCGACATCGAGGTGACAGTCGGCGAAACAACATCGCTCAACGTAGCGCTGAAGGTGGCCGGCGATGTAGCGAGCGTGCAGGTGGAGGCCGATGCGGAGATGTTGCAGTTGGAAAGTTCTACGCTGGGCCGCGCTGTTGACCAGACCGCAATCCAGGCACTCCCACTTTCGAATCGCAACTACACCCAGATCCTGAGCCTTTCGCCCGGAGTGCTGGTGACGCTGCCCAATCCCGCCGAGTTAGGGCGCGGAACGCAGAACGTGACTTCCAATGGCGCCAAGACGACCGCGAACAATATGCAATTCAACGGCGTCGATGCCAACAATATGTCCAGCACTTCGGCGGCGAACGATGGCAACGTAGTCGGCACGCCAATTCCGACACCTGACGCAATCCAGGAGTTCAAAGTACAGACGGCCAACTACGATGCGTCCTACGGCCACGGATCGGGCGCAAACGTCGATTTGGTCAGCAAAAGCGGTACGAATAAATTTCATGCAAGCGTTTGGGAATTTGTTCGCAACAATATCTTCAATGCGAATGACTTTTTTCTGAAGAATGAGGGACAGCCGCGGCCGACCCTGAAGCAGAACGTGTTTGGGGCGGCATTCGGCGGCCCGATCGTAAAAGACAAGACCTTCTTCTTCGTCGCATACCAGGGACTGTTCTCCAGCAATGGCCTGGGCGGCAAAACAACGACGTTTCTGCCGCTGCTGACCGCTGACCGTTCAGCAGCGACGCTGGGTGCGCAGTTTTGTCCCGCAGGACATGCGGGCAATCCGGGATATCAGACCGCTGCGGGTGGTACGCAGGTGGCCTGTGACGGATCGAACATCAATCCAGTTGCTCTGGCCATCTTGAATGCGAAGCTGGCCAACGGTCAGTTTGTTATTCCGAGCCCGCAGATCACGCTAGCCACCAACCCAACACAGTTGCCAACGGGGCAATCCACGTTTGCTCCTCCGGCAAGCTACCAGGAAAACCAGTTTTCCATCAATATCGATCAGGTATTGAGTGCAAAAAACACATTCGCCGCAAGGTTCTTTTACTCACGCGCTCCAACGGTCAAGGGATTTTCGCCCAGCGCGGCAACTGTCCCGGGTTGGGGAACCAATGAACTCGATCGCAATACGGCGTTCGTCCTCTCAGATACCCACATTGCTTAACGGCAGCCACTAACTTGTTGGCATGGCGCGTTACGGCTCTCACATTACTCTCTCTCCAGCGCTGTGGACGCGAACTTTGGCGGCGGTTTTACTCGGTTCCGCCATCTGCGCGACCGCACAGAACGTGCCGCTGCTCTCCGGCGGCGTCGGCTTCCTCACCAGCACCAATGGCGGCAGCACATCCTATACGCCCACCATTGAGCCAGTACTGGCCATGCCGCTCGGCCAACATTTTATGGTCGAATCGCGTGCCGATCTGCTGGAATCCTTTGCACCCAACGGCGGCGCCCAGCCTGGCTACGATCACACGCACTTCATCGGACTGAGCTACCTTCAAGGCGACTATATCGCTTCGCCGCACCTCACGATCGTGGGCGGTACCTTCCTTATCCCGTTCAATACCTACAATGAGCGCCTCACTCCGCTATGGATCAGCAACTTTCAGGCGACGCCACTTATCTTCAGCCTTGGCAACATGTCCGGCGGTGCAGCTACCGGCGGAATGGTGCGTGGTTCCATCATCTCGCGCCCAAAGTATTCGTTCGACTACGCCGCCTTTTTCTCCAGCCGCGTGGGCACTGAACAGTTCACTGCAAAGCGCTCCAGCGGCGGACGTACCAGTCTCTATCTTCCAAAACAGGGGCTCGAGATCGGTTTATCTTACGACCGCTCGCTACAGGGTTTCCCTGCGAGCCATGAGAATTTCTACGGCGCACACGTATGGTGGGAGCCGGCAAATACCGCTTTCCGCCTTCGTTCCGAGTTCGCGCGCGGTCACCACGCCCAGGGCTACTGGATCGAAGCTGACTATCGCACCCAGGCGTTTGGCGGCCTCGATAGCTGGATCGGTCGCATTGAGCCGGTCTTCCGCATGCAGCAAACATTCCGCCGCGACAACGCCGCAAGCGATGGTCTTCCATCCGTCAACACGCAACGTGCGGACTTCGGCCTCGACTACAACCTGCCACACAACACGCGAATCCTCACCAGCTATTCGCGGCAGTTTGCCTCCAACGGCAACCGCAACATCTGGCAGACAGGGATTGTCTACCGCTTTCTGTTCCCCACATGGAAAGGTAAATGACCATGACTTCCAGAGTGCTACTTCTGACCTTCGCTGCTCTGCTTTCGACTCCGCTTCACTCGCAAGACGCGCCGCTCAAGGCCGCTCTTCCGCCTCCAACCGAAAGCAAGCAAGCAGCTACTGCTGCTGCGCCTAAGCCACACGAGAGCGAAGGCCAGCGCATCTTCCAGCAGAATTGCTCCCGCTGCCACAACGCTCCGGAGGGCTTCCCCCCCAGCATCTCTGGAACTATCGTGCGCCACATGCGAGTGCGCGCTTCGCTCAGTCAGCACGACGAGCAAGAGCTGCTGCACTTCCTGAACCCGTAGGAAATTACAGATCGGCGGCCAGGACTTCCGCTTCCAACTTCAGCGTCTCGGTCTCGCCTGCCGGCACGAAGAAGCGAAACAGCATTGCGGCCACCACAGTCAGCGCCGCGATCCCAACCAGCACTCGTGAATATCCAAACCTCGCAAACAGCGTGCCAGCCAATGCGGTTGCGGCCGCCGATATCACCGAATTGCAGAACATGGTCATCGCAGATGCCGTGCTGCGTTCGCTATCAGGAACACTGCTCATCAGCAGGTTATAGAGTCCCGGCGAGCTCATCCATTGCATTGCGAAAAACCCAAGATAGAGCACTACCGCCAGTCGCGGATCCTGCGTTGCCGCCAGGCAGCCCAAAGCCGCTGCTGTAAAAATCTGCGTGACGACAATGCCTTTAATCAGCCCTATTGCGCGAAACAACAGAGGCGTCACCAGCCCTGAACACAACTGCACTATCTGGGCCACAGAAAAGACCACTCCGATCCGTGCGATGGGAAGACGCAGCTCACGCGAAAGATAAACGTTCGCAAATGGCATGAACGCTGCCATCGCCCCGGTCCATAACATCATTGCCGGCAAAAA
>Ga0206815_1260_pt1 | contig 10250 bp, 5 predicted proteins | sample Alteio_BWOrgCont_91_FD_152864 | JGI IMG/M metagenome (GOLD analysis project Ga0206815, IMG submission 152864) | Enriched cells from forest soil in Barre Woods Harvard Forest LTER site, Petersham, Massachusetts, United States -... | ecosystem: Environmental > Terrestrial > Soil > Temperate forest > O...
TCTGGAGTACGCCGCGGATCTTGTTGAGAACGGTGGTCGCAAGCGCGTCGCCCTCAATGTCCTCTGCGATGATCAGGATCGGCCGTCGGGTGGCGGCAGCCTTCTCCAGGAAACCGAGGAACTCTTGCGCGTTGCTGATCTTCTTCTCGTGAATGAGGATCAGCGGGTTCTCGAGAACCGCTTCCATGCGCTCGGGGTCGGTGACGAAGTACGGGCTGATGTAGCCGCGATCGAACTGCATACCCTCGACGACGTCGAGTTGGGTGTCTCTTCCCTTCGACTCTTCGACGGTGATGACGCCGTCCTTGCCGACCTTGTCCATCGCCTCGGCGACGTGCTTGCCGATTTCGGCATCGTTACCCGCGATGGTGGCGACGAACGCGACCTGCTCCTTGTCCTTGATTGGCTGGGAGAGCGTCTTGATCGTTGCGACGACCTTCTCGACGGCGGTATCGATTCCGCGCTTCACGGCGATCGGGTTACCGCCGGCAGCGACGTATCGCAGGCCCTCGTTCACGATCGCCTGGGCGAGTACGGTTGCGGTAGTGGTGCCGTCGCCGGCGACATCGTTGGTCTTGCTGGCGACCTCTTTGCAGAGCTGGGCGCCCATGTTCTCATAGGGGTCTTCCAACTCGATCTCTTTGGCGACGGTCACGCCGTCCTTGGTGATCGTTGGGCTGCCCCACTTCTTGTCCAACACGACGTTGCGGCCCTTGGGGCCGAGAGTGACCTTTACCGCGTCGGCTACCTTGTTGACGCCGCGCTCAAGCGCACGCCTCGCGTTTTCATCGTATAAAAGATTTTTTGCTGCCATTGTTTGCTCCTTCGGTGAAAGTGTTGGAGCGCTGAGCGTTGGAGCGTTCGAGGGAGAGTTATTCCTCTCAATGTCCCTCGAACGCTTGGACGCTCCAGCGCCTTAGCGCTTTCTGTTAGTTGAGAATTGCGTAGATTTGATCCTCATCGAGGATCGTGTACTCCTGGCCGTCGACGGTGACTTCGTTTCCGCCGTACTTGCTGAAGAGCACGCGGTCTCCAGTCTTGACGCTGAGCTTGTTGCGCTCGCCGTTGTCCAAGACGCGACCGTTGCCGGTGGCGATGATCTTGCCCTCCTGGGGCTTCTTCTTCGCGCTGTCGGGCAAGTAGATGCCTGAAGCGGTTTTTTCTTCCTGCTCTACAAGCTGAACCACGACCTTATCGCCGAGTGGCTTTAGATTTGCCATTTTCCTTCCTCCAAAATCTGTTCCGTGAATGAGAGGCTGGCACTCACCAGCCTTGACTGCCAAAGTGTACTCGGCCGGAGGCGGTGGGAGTCAACGGAGATTGGCAAATAAGGCCAGAGAGTGCTAACTCGCAAGCGCTGGAGCGCTAAAGCGTCAAAGCGCTCGAGGGTGACTGAGAGCAGTCAATTTCCCTCGAGCGCTTCAACGCTCAATGCTTTAGTGCTTCTTATCGGACGTAATGAATCTTCGGCGACTGGAGCGAATCCAGGAGCATTAGAGAGACCACAGGGAGCGGGCGGTCTTTGGCTACTTCGCGGGCTTCGTCGAAGGTCAATTCCCGGGTGGTCATGCCGACGAGGTCGATCCACTCGGCAAACCGCAGGGCGCCTTCCTCAGTGCTGAAGGAGGCGAGGCCATGAATTCCATCGTGCTGGAAGCAGCCATATCGGTTGCTGGCGGGGTGATGTAAGACGTACAGGTTCTCTGGGAACGTATCGTCCAAACCAAGGAGCGGAAGGGTAAGCGTTTGACTCATGGCAACTTCGGTGGTCTCGATTTGACCGATTATTGCCTGTCCAGACGAGGGCGAGGGGGGAATCCGGTGCGCTCAATTCGAAATTGCGATCAATGACGCATGGTCCATTGTCACGGATTTGAGTAGTGCGTTCAAATTGAGCCGCGCGCAGCAAGAAAGCCATTCGTTAGAGAACCTTTACGCGTGCCAGCCGTCATGGCAGACTGTCAGCGGTGATTTGATATGGTTGTTGAGCAGAAGGTATCGCATCTTCTTCGTCGCTTCGGGTTGGGCGCAGGCCGCTTGGAGTTGGACAAGTACGTCCACCTCGGTGTCGAAGGAACGATCGACCGGCTCATCAACTACGAGCAAGTGCCCGTCGGACCGACGCCGACGATATGGGAGTGGTACTTCCAGCAGGACACCAAGTATTCGCTCGACCCGACCCGCGTCCGATCCTGGTGGCAGTATCGGATGGCAACCACCGAGCGCCCGCTAGAAGAAAAGCTGACGCTGTTTTGGCACAACCATTTCGCGATCAGCGGTTCAAAGTGCGACTTCGGCCCGCTGATGCATACGTATGTCGATACGATGCGCGACAACGCATCGGGCGGATTCGCCGCTCTTCTGATCGCGGTGAGCAAGACGCCCGCGATGCTGCGCTGGCTGGACGTCGATCAGAGCGTGCCCGGCCATCCCAACGAGAATTTCGCCCGCGAGGTTATGGAGCTATTCACGCTCGGGATCGGAAACTACACCGAGAAGGACGTGCAAGAGGCCTCCCGAACGTTTCTTGGTTGGAGCCTCCGGTATCCGTACAACGAGCAGTTGGGCGGGAGCAGAGATACGAAAATGCAGGGAGCGATCGAGTACGGCTGGCCGTTGGTCGCTTCGAGTTTCTCGCCCGAGATGCGCGACTTCGGTCACAAGACGATTCTCGGAAAAACTGCCGCTTACGACGCGGAAGGGTTTTTGCGCGTGCTTGCCTATCATCCGGTCACCGCGAAGCGAATGGTGGCCAAGATGTTCAGCTTCTTTGCGTACGACAAGCCGTCGCAGGCGACCCTCGACAAGTTCGTCAAGGTTTGGTACAAGAACGACCTTCACGTAAAGCCGCTGCTAAAGGCGCTCGCGGAGTCGAACGAGTTCTGGAGCGACCCGTGCGTCGGGACCAAGGTGAAGAGCCCGGTCGATTTTGCGATAGGTCAGCTTCGCCAAGTCGGCGGGAGCGCGCGGCTTGTCGCGCGTCGCCCAAAGGACATGCTGCCTACGCAGACCATGCTGACCGTCGCCGGCGACGACATTGGGCAGTTGGCGCGTACGATGAAGAATCAGGGTCTCGATATGCTCTACCCGTTCGACGTGAGCGGTTGGAAATGGGGCGAGGCGTGGTTGACTACCGCGACGATGCTCGAGCGGATTCGATGGCAAGACTTCTTGTTCACCCCGCGAGGCAAGAATGGGGCGCCGGGCCAAGCCATCATCGACAAAATGGTGGCGGACAGCGCCACAAAGAGCACCAAGGATTATGTCGCCTCGATGCTCGACGTGTTCGACGTTGCCCTCCCTGCCGCTAAACAGAGCGTGCTCGAACAAGAGATCGACAGCCTTGGCGGCCCCACGAAGGCGTTCGCCAACCCGAATCAGGCTGCCAACACCCTCCGTCGAGTCTGCCGAACGCTCTTCGCCTCGCCGGAAGCGCAGCTCTGCTAGCAGGAGCGTTAAAGCCGGTCCTTACACCGGACATCGCCACGGAGACGACCGCTACGGGGGGCTGGCATCGAAAACGCTTCGGCCCCGCTGGAACTGTCGTCCAGCGGGGCCGAAGCGTTTTCGATGCTGCTTTAGTGGATCGCGTAGAACAAGCTCGTACCCATGTAGATCGTGCCATCGGCGCCGATTGCAGGCGAACAAACGGGATAGCCGTAGTTGCTCGCTTGCGATCCGAATGGATACGCACCGATCTGGAGCGCCCACTTCTCAAGTCCGGCAGAGGTGACCGCGTACAGGTCGCCGTCTTGGGAGTGAATGTAGATCGTCCCATCCGAAGCAATCGACGGCGAGGAGTAGATCGGACCAAGGGCTTGGAACTTCCACTTTTCCGTACCGCTTGAAGTGATCGCATACAAGTTCGCATCGGTCGATCCAATATAGATCGTGCCGTCCGAACCGATTGCGGGCGACTCTTCACCCGCCGTATGTACGGCAAACTCCCACTTCACCGTGCCGGTCGGAGTCACTGCGTAGAGTTCTCCGGCGTTGGCGACGTAGATCGTCCCGTCGGCGCCGATAGCCGGCGAACCGGCGGCCCCAAGAGAAAACCCTCCGATGGACGCTTCCCATTTCTGCGTGAGTGTCGAAGTGAAAGCGTACAAGTCGCCGCTGAATTGGAAGTACACCGTGCCATCGGAACCAATTGCGAGTGAGGACAAGGGCGGTACCGTTATGCCGAAGCTATAGCTGGCGTATTGGGTGCCGTTCGGATTGACTGCGTAGATCACGGTTGTCGCGGTTGGGGGTGTCCCTGCCTCGAAGTAGATGACTCCACTGGGTGCAATCGTCGGTGAGGTCGCGATCTGAGAGTTCGTCTCGAATGTCCAGGTCTTAACTCCGCTTGAGTTGAACGCATACAGATTGCCGTCTGCCGAGCCGATATAGATCGTTCCGTTCGATGCGAGAGCAGGCGCCGAGCCGACGTTCGACAAAGGCGCCGTCCATTTGATGACTCCGGTCGAAGTGAACGCATAGAGGGCGTTCGTGGAAGCGGTGTAAATCGTCCCATCTCCACCGATCGCTGCCGATGTCGGATCGAAGAGCCCCATGAAGTACTTCCAAACCTGCGCGCCACCGGAAGTAATTCCGTACACGCTATCGCCACCCTCATAGATGTCGCCGTTTGAACCGACCATCGGAGAGGAAGTCACGATGGCTCCCGTGGGGAAAGCCCAAGCCTTGGTCCCACTCGGGCTGATTTGCGTGACGTTCTGTCCGCAAGCCACATAGACCGTACCGTTGCTGGTGATCACCGGGGCAGGCATGGCCGACAGATTTGCCGCATATGCCCACTTTTCAGTGCCGCTTGGGGTCAGTGCGTATAGGCTGGCATTTGCCCAGTAAATGTTTCCATCCGCACCGACGACGGGCGGCGCGGCGATCGCCGAAGTCCCCGTGAACTTCCACTTTTGGGTTCCACCTGAAGTGAAGGAGTATAGGTTTTCGTAGCCTACGTAGATCGATCCATCAAGGCCGATGACCGGAGGGCCAGAGTACTGGGGATCGGTCGAAGCCGACCACAGCTCCGTGCCGCTCGCATTGAATGCAAGGACATGAGACAACGACAGCGCTGCGCCTGTGCTCACATAGATCGTGTTACTGCTCGCGTTAACGGCCGGCGTCGAAACCGAAGATCCATTTTGGCTACCGGCGACACCGGCTGACCACTTGATGGTGCCGTTTGAATTAACGGCCATTAGCGTGGAATTCCAATCATCCGGGTACGACAGCGAAACGGAAGTTGAGATTGTAGTGTCGCCGATATAGATCGTCCCATCGGGACCAACCACTGGGGCGCCGCTGAAGGATCCGCTGGCAGGGCCGCCGCCACTAGTTCCCACAGGAGACGCCAATGCCCACAGCTGGGTGCCGTTCGGATTCAGGGCGACCAAGTTACCGTAAGTGCTCACATACACCGTGCCGTTCGTAGCGAACGCTGGAGCGGACGCAACCGGCGTCAGGTACGACCACTTGAGTGCGCCAGCCGAAGTGACCGCATGCAAATAGCTCGTAACGCTGTCGATAACGTAGATCGTTCCGTCCAAGCCAAGGGTTGGCGTCGCGGTGATCACCCCGCCCGTTCGCACCTCCCAGAGGGGAACGCCGGCAGGAGTGAAGGCGCAGACAAGACCGTTGGTGGTTCCGCAGTACAGGTCTCCGTTTGATCCGGCGACAAATCCCGTCGTCGACCCTAGACCGCCGACCGACCAGTTGACGTCTCCGGTTGCGCCGGAGCCGAGCCCCACGGCGGTGTTCGCCAGGTTGCCGCGATACTTCGACCACGGAGACGGTCCCGAGCCCGAAGCCGGCTGGATCACCAACTGCTCGTTGATAGCGGTGCCGTATGGATCGGTTGCGAGGAGCGTGGCTGTCGTCGATGTCGCAACAGAAGTCGTCGTGATCGTAATCGTAGCCGTCGTAGCTCCGGCTGCGACCGTGACGCTGGTCGGAATCGTTGCCGAAGAACTGTTGCTGCCAAAGAAGATCGCAATTCCACCGGTTGGCGCAGCGCCGGTTAGCGTAACCGTTCCCGTCGAGCTCGAACCGCCGGTCAAGGTGGATGGATTCAAAGAGAACGAGAGGAGGTGGGGAGGGTTGACTGTTAGAGTCACTCCGATCGAAGCAGAGGAAAGCGTTGCCGTAATTTTGGGTGATGATTGTGATGCGACCGCGCTTGTCGTCACGGTAAACGTGGCGGTCGTTGTACCGGCAGCCACCGTCACAGAGGACGGAACCGTCGCGGTAGAGAGGCTGCTCGTAAGAGTTACGGTTGTGCCGCCACTTGGAGCAGCGCCGCTGAGCGTTACCGTACCGGTGGAAATCGTGCCGCCCGTAACTGTCGTTGGGTTGAGTGCCAATCCGGTCAAACTAACCGCAACGGGATTGATTGTCAACGGAGCCGTTTTCGTTACCGAGCCCAGACTCGCCGTAATCGTTGCCGATGTAACTGACGAGACAGTAGTCGTAGAAACCGTGAACGAAGCGCTTGTGGCACCTGCGGAGATAAATACCGATGCCGGCAGTGTTGCGCTCGAGCTGTTGGACGAGAGCGAAACGCTCGCTCCACCCGTTGGCGCCGCCGCGGTTAGCGACACCGTTCCAGTCGTGCCGGTACCGCCGGTAACCGATGAAGAAGACAAGCTAAGAGCGTTTAGAGTGGCGCCAGTGCCTCCGGTCATAACCGACATGCCGGTAACAAAGGTGAAATGGCCCTGCGTCGCAGTAATGCTAAGGCCAACGCTCGTCGCGACAGGATAGGTGGTGATCGTAAAGTTGGCGGTTGAGGTTCCTGCCGGGACAGTTACCGTAGCTGGAACCGATGCCGCCGGATTGCTGGAAGAAAGATTGATTACCGAACCGCCGACAGGCGCCGCCGTATTCAGCGTTACGGTACCAACTGACGGCGTTCCGCCCGTCACCACGGATGGCTTGATGCTCAGGCTGGACAGCGTCGCCGCATACATCGTCAAGGTGGCCGAATAGTGATAACCGCCGGCGGCGGCTTCAATCGACGAGTTCGTCTGAGCGGCGACGACCTTTGTTGAAACTGTAAAGGTCGCTGTCGTGGCTCCAGAGGGGACAGTCACCGTACTTGGAACCGAGGCGTTGCTGTTGCTCGAAGAAAGGTCGACCAACAATCCGCCTGACCCTGCAGGTCCGGTCAGTTGTACGGTGCCTGTCGAAGAGACGCCACCAACCACCTCAGTCGGCGAAAGAGTGACTGCGTCGACAACGCCCTGGGCGTGACAGAGTCCAACAAACCCTATTAGGAGTGTAAAAACGAAAGCGAAGCGACGCCACCCTTGGCTCGTCCGCGCGAAATTGTTTAATTTGAAGAGAGGATACATCCTAGAACTCCAGCCTTACCTGCTTGTCCTTGACGCGCTCGCTCCTCTCCAAGATGAACGCGGCAATTTACCTTCTGCCGGCAAATTATACTTAACCGGTTAAATTAATGTTGAGCCTATCACGCCCAAATATACAGTAGCGCTTCTCCGTGACGCAGAACTAGCAGAATTACCTGCCAAATGGGCAAGATGGTGACGCTGTTGAATCCCGCTTCCGGATGTCGCGACGGAGGCGTCGGCTCCGGGGCAGGCGATGAACCGGGCGCGCGGGTACAATCTCCCTTCGACCGGACGTAGCTCAATGGATAGAGCATCAGTCTTCGGAACTGAGGGTTGGGGGTTCGAGTCCCTTCGTCCGGGCCAACACTTCCCTCTCAAGCGAGGTGCTTTGCCATTCTGACGCCGGGCAAGGATCGGCCATTTGGCAAGTCGATCGCAACGCGCTCCCCGGCAATGAAGCCAAGGCGGTCGTACAAAGGCACGCCAGGCAGCGTGGCCATCAACTCAAGTCGACGGAACCCTTTGCCGCGTGCTGCGGATTCGCACTCACGATAGATCGCCGACGCGACTCCTTGCCGGGCATAGTCAGGCAGGACGAAGAAGGCGCGAATCCGAGCGGGGTCGATGGCGGGGTCGAGACGTTCGGCGGAGATCGCCTCCTGTCCCGCGCTGCCGGTGAACAGTTTTTTCCGCATGCTCCATCCGCCGCAACCAACGACCGCTTCGGACGATTCGGCGACGAAATAAGTGCCATCGGCTATGATGTCGGGATCCGGGATGGTCAGGTAGGTTGCGGCATCTGCAGCTTCCTGATCGGAATAGAAGCCTGCCGATAAGACGGCGGCGGATTCGATCATCACGCGTCGGATGGAATCGACGTCTTCGGGACGGGCCGGCCGGATACGGAATTCACCCATCAAGTCCTGTTAGGAAGGCTGACGGTGCCTTTCCGATCCACCTTGCCCCAGCCTTGGCGGTTTCCGCCGATGGCTTTAAGCATCGATTTATAGACCACCCCATACATGATCTGCCGATAGGCGAAGCGCTGCAGAAAGAGCCACCATAGGGCGCCGTACCTCTCTCGCTCCAGGCGGTAGGCAATGAATCCCGAGATCAACTCCGCGGCGAAAAATACGGCGTAGAGGAAGCCGACTTGGTGCATCGACGCGGTGGCGGCGGGGAGCGACGAAAACTCGGCAGTCGGGTTCTGCCGCGCCTGAACGTACGCATTCACGTATCCGAACAGCGAGTACAGCACCTGGAGGTCGATGATCGGGGCAAGGGCTTGGAAGACAATCTGGAAGAGCCAGAGGGTCGGCAGCGCCAGCCAGCCGAAGAAACCGTCGTGGCCAACCGCACGGCGATGCTTCCAAAGACACTGTAGCGTCCCGTAAGCCCACCGAAAGCGCTGTTTGAAGAACGCGCCAAAGCTCTCGGGAGCCTCGGTGTAGGCAAAGGCGTCCGGCTCGTTGTCCAGGCGATGCCCGGCTCGTCGCAGGCGCCAGGTCAGGTCCATGTCCTCGGCCAGCGTGTCGCTGACATACATGCCGACTTGCTCGACGGCGTCTCGGCGCCAGAGCCCGATCGCACCGGGAACCACGGTTATGCTGTTCAGCAGCGCGTAAGCCCTTCGGTCGATGTTTTGACTGGTGGTGTACTCGACCGCCTGCCATTGGGTCAAAACGTTGACTTGGTTGCCGACCTTGACATTGCCGGCGACGGCGGCGACTTTGGGATCCTCGAAGTGACGAACCATCAACTCAACCGCGGCAGGATCGACTTGGGTATCCGCGTCGATCGAGAGCATCAACTCGGAGCTGCAGGCCAGAATGGCGTCGTTCAGAGCGGCGGCTTTACCGCCGTTTGGCCGGGTAAGCAGCCGGACCTTCGGTTCGTCGCCGAATGCCTCGCGCACGGCATTCGAGGTTCCGTCGGTCGAGCCATCGTCGACGACGATCACTTCCCTAACCGGATATCGGGAAGCCAACACGCTCGAGATGGTGCGGGCGATAACCTTTTCTTCATTGAACGCTGCAATCAGGACGGATACATTGGGGTGGAAATCGGGCGGCACGATAAGCCGCTTACGCCGGAACTCTTGAATCAAGGCGAGGGGCATCACGAGAGCCATCCGCGCGAATCCGAGCCATATTGCGAGGATGAAGCCGATCGCGAGGAGCCAATCGACGGTGAAAATCGTGCCGAACTCGATGCGCGCCAAGAAAATCGTGAAGCGCTCGGAGGGAGGGGTGTTGGGCATCACCTGGTCGCGCTTGCGGTTCATCAGGTTCGCAACGCTCACGAACTGGAATCCCTGACGTCTTAAGGCGGGCACAATCAGCTTCAGGGCGGCAACCGTGGCGTCGCGATTGCCCCCCGCGTCATGGAGGAGAATGACATTGCCTTCATCCTGAGTGGCCTGGAAGTGGTCGATCTGGCTGATGACATCACTCACAATGTCTTGCGCGGTTTTGGGACGAGTTTGGCCGTTGCCCAAGTCGACGCGTAGATTCCAGTCTTGGGGATCGACCTTCTCGCCGACGGTGACGTAATTCAGCTGGGCCGCTAGCACGACCGGCATCAATTCTTCTTTGCTGCTCGGCTCCGAGTCCGCATTGTAAGGGGCGCGGAACAGAATGGTCGACTTGCCAAGAATCGTTTCGATCACCCGCTGAGTAGCGTTAATCTCAAGTTCGGCTCGAAATTGGCCGATTGCGCCCAAGTCCGGGTGAGTAAACGTGTGGTTGCCGACCTCATGCCCTTCATCGTACTCGCGCTGGACGAGGCCGGAGTTCTCCTCCGCGTTCTTGCCGATCAGGAAGAATGCGGCGGGGACGTGAAGCTGCTTGAGTACGTCCAAGATCTTCGGCGTGTAGGTCGGATCTGGGCCGTCGT
>Ga0206815_1256_pt2 | contig 10186 bp, 9 predicted proteins | sample Alteio_BWOrgCont_91_FD_152864 | JGI IMG/M metagenome (GOLD analysis project Ga0206815, IMG submission 152864) | Enriched cells from forest soil in Barre Woods Harvard Forest LTER site, Petersham, Massachusetts, United States -... | ecosystem: Environmental > Terrestrial > Soil > Temperate forest > O...
TGGCCGAAGTCAAGGAGTTTGAGCGGGATGATTGGGCACCGATTGCCACGGGGCACAATGTCATGGCCGGTATCGTGGCGGAAACTCTTCTGCACCAAGCACCTATCTTTCCGCCTGATGGCCAAAGTCGACCGGCACTTGGGAGACGTCTGTTGGCATTCAGCGATAGCCGTGCCGAAGCTGCGCGATTCGGTACTCGCCTGCGCAACCAGCACGAAATCCAATTGACTCGACTTTGCATTCTCGACGCCCTCCGGAGCATAGAAAACGACCCTCAGCGTGAGGAAAAAAGAGAATTCGCCGAGTATTTGCGTTCAAAAGGTAAGCACGCTGAAGCTGAAAAGATTGAAGCCGAACTCGCATTGATAACCGTTGCCAATGTTATCCATGCGGCAAGTATACGTGCGTTTGCTCCCGAGCTATTGGTCATTGAGGAGGCAAATTTTCATGGCAGAGTTCAGAACCGTGGTACGTCGGCCGAGCGGGATCTTAGAACGCCTCAGGCAATTTGGGATCACAACAAGGCACTAATTGCGGAAAAACGACTTCGACCATTGACGGCAATTGAGATTTCTAAGCCAACGCGTCCAGGGAACGACCTCGAAGCTTTGGGGTTGGTTCGTATCATCTATCCTGGGCTTGACAAAATTCCGTATCCCGACGAATTGAAGCAGACGCTGTACCAACGGGGTTTGCCGGGGTTCTCTGCTCGACTATCCCAGGTCTGGGCAGATTTACTGCCGATCATTGTTGATTCTATCAGGCTATCGGGGATGTCTACCGCACAAACACCGCAACGAAACAACGCCAAGGACTTCACTGGACAGGACATCGATCGAGAACAATATCTCGGCTACTATGGCGTCTTACGATTTTCGGATGCTGGGGCAGATGAAAGAAAAAAGAGATCCAGACGCTTAAGAGGATTTCTCTCGAAGCCAAAAAAGAGTGGGGGCGTGGGAAACGGTATGCGGGACTTACTTTTCGAAGGCCTTTGTACATTGATGGGAGCATCTCCGGATGGCGAGCTAGTTGGCCTGGTTGGGGAACACGTGTTTCGAGTACTTGTCGGAAATGCACGTAGTGCCGGGACATCACAAGGGTGGAATTGGCTCGAGAGAGAAGATCTGGGCGAGTTCGGTGCAGGCATTCGGATACAACTTTGCGAGCTAGCTTTGGAAGAATGCATCGACCCACTAGTTGCTGAGTATGGGGCGGTTGACTTATACACCCGATCAATCGCCATCGATGGCGCACAGTTCATTTGGACAGGCGGTGGCGATGGCAGGTGGGTGCCAGCAATGCTTGCGGACTCCGACAAACTCAGAACTCATCCTAAAGCTCGAATTCGCGACGAACTCATTGAATCTGCCCGGATGCAAGGCGGACCACTCAGCATCGGACTCTGGGCGCAAGAACACTCCGCGCAGCTGAAAGCTGAGGACAACCGACGACTCCAGCACCTCTTCAAGCTGGGCGCCCGCAATATCCTTAGCGCCACAACAACGATGGAAGTGGGAATTGACATCGGCGGACTCACCACTGTCCTGCTCAGCAATGTGCCTCCTGGCAAGGCACCGTACCTCCAGCGCGCAGGCCGAGCAGGCAGGCGGGCTGACGGGAGTTCATTAATCGTGACACTCGTGCGGCAACGGCCGTTTGACGAAGAGGTTTTCCGAGAGTTATCGGTCCTCCTAGATCAACCTCTTCGAGATCCAGTTGTTCACTTCCGTGACGAGGTCGTCCGTCGCCACCTATACGCAGACTTGTTTGGGGAGTTTTACAGATCTGTTCTTGGACAAAATGAGCCTACTGGTGCAATGGAAGCATTTGGACGGATAGGACTATATGTTCTCGGTGAAATGCCGATCCCCGAATGGACCGAAGGCAAAGCAAAACCCCCTGCTCTCCCTCTGCTTCCAGAAAAGCCTCCATCCGAGCTCTTCGAAGAAACGATTGAGCTTTGGTTCGGAAGCAAAGCCATTGACGGCTATGGTGCCCGAATCCATGAACGGCTGAAAAGGCTAGCTGCCGGAACAACTTTGCTCGCTGAAGTTACCGATACAGAGACATTCAGACTCCAAATTCTTGACCGACATAAACAAGCGATTTCGCAAATACGTGAGGATCTCATCGTCCTAAGACAGCCGTGGGATTCAGCAGCTTTCGAACCAGTAGTCCGAAATGCCATCTATCATCAAGCAAAAGATATCGGCGATGAGTTCACAATTTCTGCCCTTGGTGATGGACGCTTTTTTCCAAAGTATGGGTTCCCTTCTGACGTTCTGAGGCTCTTTGTTCCAGATGAGTTTCGAGGAAGGCGCAAGAATTGAGGGACGAGGGATTATTTCGATTGGAGCGCTCAGGGATTCTTGCGCTTGGTGAATATGTTCCAGGGAGCGAACTTATTGTCGGTGACAGGTTAGTTCGAAGCGGTGGTTTGTTACGTCGATGGGGAAATGACGGGAACCTGGAGGCCACCGGGTTGTTGATCCATTGGGCCAGTCGCGACAACGCCATGGAATACAGTGCCTCAGCTCCCATTTTATCGATGTCCGACGGGCAAGTCTCTGAGCGTCGAGGTAGAGCTCTTCTGGTTCGAGATGGCTTTGCAGTTCCAGCCTGGCTGCCGCCGGTGTATCGGTTCGACACGGAAAGAATCGGTAAGGTAATCGTCTCCACACAACCTGTGCAGCGCCCAGGCTCGCAGGGACCGAGCCCAATTGAGCTCCAAGGCATCGACTCCATGAGCGGCGAATACGATGAGCGTGGAGTGATTCTGGCCTTAAACAACGGCGAATACGAGAAGGGTTTTGCTCTTTGCATGGTTTGCGGCTACGCAGCGAGCGAAACAGAAGCTGACGTGGGTAAACGCAATGAGGCCCTTCCCGAATCTTTTACAGAGCATGCTCCAATGTGGGCCCAATCGATGAAGGATGTTTGTAAGTGGGAGACACCTTTGCCGCGGAGGAACCTAGGGTTAGCTGCCAAACAAGAAACGAACGTCTTGCGTATTCGTCCAAGCACTGGTCTCGGACTTGGCTCCCGCCGCGTCGCATCAGCTGTCGCTACGGCCCTCGCAATGGCTGGGGCACGGCTAATGCAACTTGACGCTAGGGAGATTGGGGCCGTTTCGGCTTATGGCAAATTCGGCTTTGAGGCGGTGCTATGGGATAATAATCCTGGCGGTTCAGGTTTGCTCGAAGACTTGTGCGATGATGCCCGGAGCTGGTTTAACAAGGCAGCAGACCTTCTTTATGTGAATGAGGAACATCATCAACGGTGCGAGACAGGCTGCATCCTTTGCCTGTTGGCGTTTTCTACCCAGGGCGACGTCGCTCTCAGAAGATTTGATCGCCCAGAAGCGTTCAAGGTCTTGCGTCAATGATGGAGTTCAGACGTCTTATTTGATTCTGTTCGGTTTTCTAATGGGATATGAGAAAGGCAGTCCATTTCGGACTGCCCTAAAAGCTCACCCTGCCAGAGGTTAGGCATGCTATGGTAGGCACGTTTCTCCGCCTCGACACAGGGCCTTCGTGAATAGTATACGCTTTCTGCTACGATTTCGTAGCGTCGTCGGTCTGCACACTTGGTGTAGGTCGCTTGACGACCGCGTCCAATGAATAATGCGCAGACAGGCAAAGTTTGGAACCAGTGGACTCGGCTCGCTGAGTCTGCTCCAGCGCGGTTCAAGCGGTATGGTGATCTCGACCGGACGAAGCTCACCGACGACACTGCCGGCGATGTTGCGCTCGTCGCCCTCGCTACGGTCGCGTGGAACACGGCGCTCGCTGAGTCGCTTACCCCTGTTCTTCAAGCTGTCGAGATCAGCCTCCGCAACTGGTTGGACCGGGCAGTCGTCGCGTACAAACGGCAACTCAAGCAGCCGAACGCGGACACGTGGCTCCTCCATCCGCCGCACTGGGTCCACCCGAAAGACCGTGAGCTCATTGATGCGGCACGGACGAAGCTCGAAGACCACGTCCGTCAAGGAAAGCGGGTTCGGTTCTCCCACGACGACATGGTCGCCACGACCTCGTTCGCGCTGTGGTCAAACATGGTCCGGAGCAATACGGTTTGGTCGGCATTGGCAATGTACAAACAGGGTCAGATCACGAAGTCGTTTTCCGACCGGCACGCACTCCACAAGCTGCTCGACGACGTCCGGAACCTCAGGAACCGGGCGTACCACTTGGAGCCAATCTTTGTTCAGCCCGACATTGCTGACATTCACGACCAGGCGCTCAAGCTGCTCCAGATCCTCGATCCACGCCTAGGGGAAATCGTGCGGTGTATCGACCGGTTTCCTTCGGTGTTTAATTCGGGGACCGGGTGGCAGGCGTACCGAGATTTGCTCTTCGATCACTACGGCCTCGGGGCTCTCGGCGAGCCGTAAACTGGAACTATTAACCTTGTCTACGCCGGTTGAATAGTGCACCACGTGCCGGTTGAAAACCGCACCAGCGTGCCGGTCGAATTGTGCACCACTTTGGGTTGTTTCTGGGGGTTTTTCTTACGAAGTTTGGGAATATGGAACGGGCAGCGAGCTAGCTCGCTGCCCGTTCTATATTCCGGTCGCCGCTGCCGTGGGCTACTCGATAGCTTCCACACTGGCAAGGGCTTCATTGACTAGGTCCAGGGTTGCTTGGAAGGCTTCGCCCTTTTCGCCTGCCAGCCAAGCTTCGGACCTCTCATCCCGGTAGTCTTCCATCTCTTGGATCGCGGCGCCGAGCATCCCTTGGGCCATCTCGATGAGCGCGTTCCACCTGGCGGCGCTTGGCATCGTCGGTATAGCGGCCGCGGGCGGAACTCCCTTGGCGCGCAACTCGGCGATTCGGCCGGCTTCTCGTCTTTGACGATAGGCAAGCTGCCGTTTTGCAGGCGATGCGTGCTTACGTAGCGCGGGCATCAACACCTCCTTGAAGCGTAACGTTACGCTTCACTGCCCCGGGACCCTTGAAGCTAGGCTCTCGGCGAGCCGGTAGCTTCGTCCGTTCATTTCCAGGATGTGGACGTGGTGCGTGAGCCTGTCGAGCATCGCGTGGGTTAAGGCCTCGCTTGAGAGCACCGAGATCCATTCCTCGAACGGCAGGTTCGTAGTGATGACGATCGATGCCTTCTCGTACCGGTCGGACACGATGTCGAAGAGCAGCTCCGCCCCGCTTTGGGGAAGCGGAACAAACCCGAGTTCGTCTAGAACCAGAAGATCCACCTTCTTGAGGCTGGCTCGCATCCTGCCCAGAGACCTCTCGCTTCTGGCTTCCAGCAGCGCCTCCACAAGCTGGGAGACCGTAAAGAAGCGCACGGATAGCTTGCGCCGGCAAGCCTCTATAGCGATAGCCGTTGCCAGGTGGGTTTTGCCGGTGCCGCTCGAACCGACGAGCAGCACGTTTTCGGCCTTGCCAACAAATTCGCATCCACCCAGGCGATGGACCTTAAGAGGCTCAAGACCCGGAAGCCTGGCGAAGTCGAACTCCGCTATCGTCTTGCTTGCCGGAAGCCTTGCGAGCTTGAGCAGCCTTTGAAAGGATCTGCCTTCCCGGTCCGACATCTCCAATTGAAGGAGCATGAGCAGATACTCCTCGTAGCCCAGGCTTTCCTTGGCGGCGTCGGCAGCCGTCTTTGCGTACTCGCGCAGCACGGTGGGAAGCCGCAAGCTCTTGAGATGAGATTTGAGTTCAATCTCGGTAATTGCCTTCATGCGGCGGCTCCGGCAAGAAGTCTCGTATACTCGGTGAGCGGAGGCCGCTTCACCCTCGGCGATTGCCGGTTCTCCGGTAATTTCCAATCTGTACACAGGATTGCGGTGGGCGCTTCCGTTTCCTTAAGCGCAAGCATTCGAATCTCGGCAGGTTCTCTGGCCCCCAGAATGCAGGCCTGTCCAAGCACGGCGCCGACCCGTTCAAAGCCAATCTCCTGGCCAAGCCTAAGAATGGCGATGTAGCGGCGATCGCCGACGCTTGTTCCGTCCTCCACGCGCCGCCTGTAAGCCTCGAACGAGTCTGGCAACCCTGCCTGAAGCACGGCAAGGGCGGTCCGGACCGCGCGGGGCTTTTGCTCCAGAAGATCCAGGTAGTGACCAAGCTGGGCGAACGCCCGGTCTTTCTCGTAGCTGCGCACATGGGTCGCGACAAGCTCTTTGGAACTGAAGATTTCCAGCTTGAATGGCCTCGCTCTCACCAATACTGAGCGCAATACAAACTGCGTCGGAACGCTGTAGGAGTTGCTCTCGAACGTGACGAGGGAGAGCTTGTCGGCCTTGCGCTTTTCCAGCCGAGAAGGCGCGTAGTCGGCAAGAGGCAAAAGCGAACTCGATTCCTCTTGGAACATCTCCGCCTTTTCTTTGTTCGCCAAGGCCTTTGCCAAGAGCCTCTCGTTAAGCTCCTCAAAGCTGTTTGCTTGGGGAACAGGAACCAGAAGCGCCTGGCGCAGCGTTCCCACATGGCGCTCGACCGAGCCTTTCTCGTTTCCCTTGTAAGGCGCGGCGAACGCCGCCTCGAACAGGAATGCCGACCGAAGTTCGGAAAACAGAGCGCAGAGCTCTCGGTCCCGGCCCTTCAACCGGCCGTGGCGGCGCTTGACCGCATAGCCTGCGTTGTCGTAGACGATCCGCCTGGGAACGCCTCCGAAGAAGGCAAAAGCAAGAGCGTTTGCCTCGCAAAAGCTTTCCGCGTTCTCGGCCGGATAGATCCGCATGAACCAGGCATCTGAAAAAGGAAGCACCATGAAAAATGCATGGCATCGAATCCGAACGCCTGCCATATCCACCCAAGCTTCGCCAAAGTCAGCCTGAGCCTCGCCGGCCAGGCTCAACAAGGGAATGAAAGCCTCTCGTTGTCTGGCCCTGAGCTCAGATACATAGCCGCGCACCTGAGTCGAGCCGCCTGTGTAGCCAAACTCGTCGCGCAGGCGCTTGAAAATATGCTCGCCGGTGTGGCGCTGCTTGAGCGGAGCATCCTTTTCTTTCAAGAGGATCTCCTCGATCTGTTGCATATAGGCGCCAAGAACGCGCCTCTTTCGGGGTCCTGAAAGCTGATATCCGGGAGGAGTGGCATTGCCGACCATCTTGTCGACCACGCGGCGATTCACTCCATATTCGCGGGCCGCTGCCCGCTTGCTCATGCCATCAACGATTACTGCTCGACGAACCAATTCAAAACTATCCAATCTGTACACCTCGACGGGACGTCCCGGAAACCCGGAACGCCGTAGTCACGCGGTGCAGATTTCAACCGGCAAAACCTTCAAAAGTGGTGCGCTTTTCAAACGGCGGCGACAAACCTCAACCGAGGCTTTTTTCGGCACGTTTTTTCACTTTGCGATTTCTGGCTTTGGGAGCTGGTTTTCAAACTACCGAACAAAAACCAAACGATAGAACGGATTGAGCTTAACCGAGCCGCCGTTCCAGGTTTTCATTGTGAAAACAAATACTCGGGGGTTGAGGGGGAACGTGGTGCTTGTTTCGGGCAGTGCTCGGGCCTGGGCCGCCAGCCGAGTTGATCGCTCTTCATGAGTGAGTGACGAACGCAAGTGAGCAGTGAATGAATGAGGAAGATCAATGAGAGTTGAGTAAAAAGTCGACCCTTTTAGGTTCAAATGCCCCGACCAGCCCTAACCTGCCCAAAAACCGGTCCTCTGACCGTAGTTCGAGTCGTGGCTACGTTCTGCTACCGAACGTGATTGAAGCCATGCCAGACGTCTCCCCGTCGCTCACCGTTGATCAATCTCTCTGGGCCCGGCAAAACGGATGAGGATTCCGATCATGAATCGTGTAGAGCCTGACGTATCAGTGAGGGGCACTGATGAATATCGTTTACAAATACGGATCGGTTGGAACGGGGCAGGGCTGCGCACTTGAATACTTGTTAGAGAGGCGAACCCTCAGGTTTGCCTCAGCATCAGCGCAAAACGACGTCAATGAGGCCGTTCCAAACACAAGCCGCCTTGTGAGCAGAGAACTCAAGGAGGCTGTGACGAATACGTTTCCGGTGCGAGCGACGATCATTCCGAGTTGGGAGAGCATGAACGAAGATGACTTTGCTGATGCCCTTCTGGCTGATCCAGAACTCGGAACCACGATCAGAGCCATGACAGTCCGTTCGGTTTGGAAACTCGACCACAGGAAGTTCTGCAAATTTGGGATTCTGAGTATGACCAAATCGAGAGAAAATCTCCTCCTCTGGGCTCACTACGCCGGCGGCTGTTGTGGAGCGGCTTCAGGACTGTGCATTGGATTTGACAGTTCGTCGGCCGTATTTCAAACTTCGAAATATGACGCTGCGAACCTGTCTGGAATAAACGAGGTCAATTATTCGGTAACACGTGCAACGTTTGCAGCAGAGACCGCGCCGGAACGACTTGCCGACATTGTCTTAACAAAGAGCGCGGAATGGGAGTACGAGCAGGAGCTTCGGTGTATCCGGGAACTCGCCGATGACGGAAATGCGATCTTGCGTGAATTTGAGCCGGGTGACGTTCGGGAGATCATTGTCGGACCAAACATGCCAATCGAGCTGATCCTCAAATGCAAGCGAATAAGGGAAGAACGGTTTCCAAACGCCGCGTTGTTGCTTGCACAACCGAGCCCAGAGGAGTTCAAGATGGTCTTCTTCCATTGCCCTCGGTCGGAGCGCTTGGTTCGAACGATATTTCAAGAAATCCCCAACGACGTGCTCCCTATTAACCTACCCAAAGCGGACTGAAAACCAGGTGTTCGACGTATAATTGGCCTACGGCTTTAACGTCAAGGTTTGAAAAGTGTCCAAGACGGCCAGCCACGCTTTCGAGGGCCGCTTCATGAGACTGAACTGGGCCGATCAGGCTCCAAACGGGATTTCGTTCTCATCTGAGGAAAACATCCTCACCCGGTTTGAGGACTTCGCCACATCATTGAATTACAAGGTCGTGGACAGCAAAGAGCTGGACTACGACACACGTTCTCTTGCCGACTTGGTCATCGTCACCGACGATGGCCAACTCCTCTTCGGTGTTCGCCAGAAGAGTCATAACGGAACCGCAAGGATCGATATCGAGACAAGGCCATCCTTTACTTACCGGACTCGTCACGTCATCCTGCAACAACTGAATGGCCACGACTGGGAGCTCCGCAACGATTCCGACCTTTCCGAGGGCGAGCCGCCACAAAGCCCGGAGGAATTCCAGGCGCTCGTAACAAAGCTGCTAGCCAGGTAATGAGCAACCAGCATGTCAGCCGCTTGATTCAGGTTCGACTTGAGCGAGAGGCGGCGAAAGAGGCAATTGAGACATGCGCGAAGCACGTGTTGTCAAGTCCATCGCTCTACGACTCGGACGCTAAGGCTTTTCAACGTGCGGCGGACAACGCGGAGAAGACCTACTACTTCAGGCTTACCGCCGAGCTCGAGGGGATGTTATTTCGGCACCTTCGTGACTACCACCCGGACTTCACCTTCGATCCGGATGACGGAGCGGCTCGCCTGGTTAATCATTGCCGCCACCGACTCAATCCCCAGAAGCGCGATCGGATTCCGAACGACCTCGCTGACGACGTCATGCAAGCCATCCGGTGGCGAAATCACCTCGTACATGGAGAACGAAGCGTGCCCTCAAATCCAGTATCGTTTAACGAGGCGTTTCGGTTTGTTCACGACCTCGTACTGCTGCTGCCGCCAATGAAGGGCTCCCACGGAGGACGCTAACTTTGGGCGGCAAAGCAGCCAGCGACCGGCGAGTTGCTGAGTTCGTTGCCCCAAGTGCCCAAGCCTTACTCGCCGCTCTTGCTACTTTCAGCGGCGTCCTGCCGCGCGGATGCCTGTTTCGAGGACAATCGAACAAAACTTGGCCCTTAGTGCCCAAAGTATTCCGTAGACTGGATGATCGCACTACACAACGAGATTATTCCTGGACCGCCGGCGACCAGCTTAAGGTAGAAATTCAAACGGTTCTCGCATTCGTGAATGCCTGTGAAGACCAAGGATTATTCATTCCAGGTGGGCGTGACGAGGTTTGTGAAATCCTGTACCGGAGGAGTCGACACAACACTAAGGAATCAGGAAAGCGGTTGGAATGCGGGAGTCAAAGGTGGCGAGCTTGCAACCGTGCGCTTTCGCAAGATCGATCAGGTGGCCGTCTGTCGTTTGCCCGCGGACTTCACCCATCGTGGAAGCTGCGAAATATCCCGATCGTCGGCAAGGAATCGGATAGGTCT
>Ga0206815_1264_pt1 | contig 10115 bp, 6 predicted proteins | sample Alteio_BWOrgCont_91_FD_152864 | JGI IMG/M metagenome (GOLD analysis project Ga0206815, IMG submission 152864) | Enriched cells from forest soil in Barre Woods Harvard Forest LTER site, Petersham, Massachusetts, United States -... | ecosystem: Environmental > Terrestrial > Soil > Temperate forest > O...
TTTTTCTTGGCTTTATATTAGTTATGCTCGCTGTCTGGGCACAAACAACTTCTTTTGATCCAATTAAGCAACTCATCATACGGCTAAATAACGTTTCTTATGATATGCAATTACGCGGCAGATTATTCGGTCATTCAGTTAAAATAACCAGCCCAGTTGCTATTATTGATATTGATGATAAAAGCCTTGCTGCCGAAGGTCGTTGGCCATGGCCACGCGCCAAGCTTGGATTGTTAGTCAAACGACTACAAGAAGAAGGTGTTGTGGTAGTGGCTATGGATATTATGTTTTCTGAAAAAGAACACGATATCGCTAGCGTAGTGATAGATGAGTTAAATAAACGTAAAATAGCCACACCTGCGTTGAATGATGCACTACTTAAGATTCAACCAGAACTAGATAATGATCTACAATTCTCAAAAGTCTTAGCACAACAAGATACCGTTTTAGGCATGACGTTTTTACCACGCCCTGAAACATCTGGCTTATTACCACCCGCCATCCTTACCTTAACAACACCTGAGGAAAAGAAACTGGGTTTTGTCGATGCGGCAGGTTACCTCAGTAATATCGATGTTATTCAAGCGGCTGCAAAGAATGCGGGGTTTATTAATGTTTATCCTGATGCGGATGGCATTATTCGTCGCGTACCCTTGTTGATTCGCTATAAGGATAAGCTATACCCTTCTCTTGCATTAGGCGCCGTAAAATTATTTTTACTCGCCAACATCAGCCTTGTCACCGGGCAATATGATAACTCACAACAACTTGAAGGCGTGAAAGTTGGTGAAAATACAATACCGACAGATGCGTTATCACAAGTGCTTGTGCCATTTCGTGGAAAAAGTTTCACATTTCCTTATTTTTCAGCAACCGATGTTATTAACAAACATATCCCCAATAATGCCTTAGCAGGAAAAATAATTTTTCTTGGCACATCAGCAACAGGCTTGGGTGACTTGCGAGCCACTGCGATACAAGGGGTTTATCCTGGCGTTGAAGTGCAAGCATCCATTGCCGATGGTCTGATAGAAAATCATTTTTCGTATAAACCCGAATGGACAGCGGGTGCCGAAATTTCTATTACTGTCGTTCTTGGTATCATACTCGCATTATTGTTTCCCTATTTTGGCCCCCGCACTCTCGCCACATTGACCATCCTTATTCCTATTTGTTTAGTATTTTTTAATAACTGGTTATGGTCTAAAACGGGATTAATTATTTTTGTACTGGTTCCCATTTTATTAACTATCATATTAGCTATCATGAATACGGTTTACGGTTATTTATTTGAAACACGTAAACGAGAACACTTAAAAGAAATGTTTGGTCAATACGTACCAGCAAAACATATTGATGCCATGTTAAAAGCAAAAGACAGCTTTAGTCTTTCCGGCGAAGATCGAGAGATGACCGTATTATTTGCTGATATCCGCAACTTCACTACCATCTCAGAACCGATGATCGCCTCTGAACTGAAGGACATGTTAAACCAATTTTTTACCCCCATGACCGAAATTATTTTTAACTACAAAGGCACCATCGACAAATATATCGGTGACTTAATTATGGCTTTTTGGGGTGCCCCACTCGAAGATAAAGATCATGCAGAGCATGCGTTATCTGCTGCCCTTGACATGCAAACGAAAGTCGATCAATTAAAGCCTATTTTTGCTGCGCGAGGCTGGGCGGAAGTCAACATTGGTATTGGTCTTAACACGGGCATCATGAGTGTGGGCGACATGGGATCACAATTTCGTCGCAACTATACAGTATTAGGTGACGCCGTCAATCTGGGTTCTCGCGTTGAAAGCTTAACAAAATTTTATGGCGTAAAAATCATGGTATCGGAGTTTACTGTTAAAGACCAAACCAAATTTATTTTTCGTCTACTGGATCGTGTCCGTGTAAAAGGTAAAAAAATTGGTTTAGGAATTTATGAAGTTGTTTGCCGAAAAGCAGAAGCAAGCAATGCGCTGGTAGAAGAAATTAACTTAAGTAACAAAGCCATGGAATGTTATTTTAATCAAAATTTTAATGAAGCAGAGCGACTCTTTAACCAGCTTCATACTACTCATCCAGATGTGACAATCTATCATTTATATATTGAACGATTAAATGAATTTAAAAAGAACCCACCGCCAGCAGCATGGGATGGTGTCTATGTGCATGCAACAAAATAAATATATTTTTCAATGGCTATTATTTTTTCCAAGCGCATACGTCAGTAAGCGTCACTAGAATTAACGTACCGTGACGCTTGCTGACGCGCGCGGCTCGGTGGCAACGGCAAGGCGCTGCGTTTTTGGCATCGCATAATAAGCCGTCACAACACTCAAGAAACAAGCAATAGCGACTACAATAAAAGTCACCGTCACATGCCCGGTATAGTGAATCAAATAGCCAATTAACGCCTCACCAGCAGCCGAAAAAGCATAGCCATATGCATTCATAATCCCTGTGCCAGTACTGGTACAAGCAGCGCCTAATAATTCAGGGCACAAAGCAAACAAAGCTGACTGTGGCCCAAAAACAAAGAAGCCGATAAAAAATAACAACAACATAGCAACGAGAGAAAACTCCGTGGGTATACAATACAATACTGCCGTGAGCAATGTTGCCAACATCATAAATAACATCGTCGGCTTAATACGATCCGAATTAAATAATTTGTCAGACAAACTACCCGCTGCAATCGTGCCTAACGCCATACCCAACGGCAATGCGATTGTAGTCCAAGCACTCTGTGAACTTTGTTGGCCCAAATAAATGACTGGCACCCAAATCAGCAATCCATATCTCGCAATGCTACAAAAACCCATGGATAACGATGCCATTTGAAAATGAAAATTGGTAAATACCAATTGATAGCGTGCCCACGCTGACAAAGCGACTTGGTTGGCATGTGTTTCGCTTGGTAGTGGTGGAAAACCTAAGTCTTCTGGCTTATCGCGCGCAATATAAAAATAAATAATTGAACTTACGAACAGAAATGCAACGGGTAAACGAAACAACCAACGCCAATCCAAATAACGCAAAACGCAAATACACACTGCAAAAGCAATGATCGATGCGACGCCAGAAGCAGATAAGTAAAGACCGAACGCTTTGCCTCTTTCTTTTTTTTCCCACCAATCCGTGATGAGCTTACTGCCTGGCGCAAAACCCAACGACTGAAAATAGCCGTTTAAACACCAAGGGATCATTAACCCCCAAAAGCCAGTTGCAAAGCTCGCAACAATATTAAATAACACGGAGAACAGCGCACCGATTGTCAGTAATTTACGTGCGCCATAGCGATCGCCGATACTACCATTGAGCGCTTGACCAACGCCATAAGAAAGCAACAAACCAGCGCTAATTAATCCCGTATCGATAGTTGTCAAATGCAGTGTTTGTTGGATACCTAAAATGGCAAATCCAAAATTTTGTCTGCCGCAATAATAAAAAAAATAACAAAACATTAACGCCCACAACATCCGCCACTTTGCACGGACAAATTCTTTTGTTGCCATATATTAACGTCCTTGTAGAAACTCTTTTCTGCTATCTCAAAACCATTTTTAATTCTGATAAAAAATCAGTAATGGGCGGCAACGTTTTATTGGGTATTTTTGCGCCCTCATCCCAACGCCTTAGCAAGAGAATATCCTGAAACAGTGGATGCGCTTCAAATTCCTCAACTTCATGTGGTTGCATAGGACCACCTTGCAATTGCAAACTTTTGAAAGAAGCGCCCGTTAAATTATTAGCGTATTTCTCATTCGTCGCTGTGAGATAACGCTTTGCATTCACATGATGTCTAACCAGTTCAGCCACCTCTTCTTTAAAATGTTCGCGTAAAAATGCTTCGCCCGCTTTTTCATGTTCACTATCAATCGCAAAGTCGGCACAGTCTTCTGAATAGTGATGAAGAAAATGACCGATATCATGCAACAAAGCAGCTGCGACCATTTCCGGGCGAGCTTGATGACGCCTTGCTGCCAATGCAGCCTGTATGGCATGTTCAAGCTGCGTCACGGGTTCCCCAACATAAGAACTACCACCTTGCTCTGTAAATATCTCCACGATCTTTTTAATAATAGGCATAGTTATCATCCTAAATTTGGCAGTTGAAATCATGTTATTTGAAAAGGGGTTGTTTCGTAATTCACCTCTCCCGCTTGCGGGAGAGGTCGACGTTTGTTGCACGGCGGGTGAGGGTCTTGACGGCAGCACATTCTTAATACGAAACGACGCCCTTTGAAAAGTTAACCAAATAACTTATTAAACCGCTTATACAAATCCTCTAACAATCCCACACAGAAACTCGATACAGCTTTTCCTGGTGCAGCACCTGGCTCGGACCCTGGCGCAGCAGATCCTGGCGCACCAAAACCCGCGGGGACCGGTGTTAACGGTGTGAGATTTGCTAATTCCGGCGGCATCACATTTGTCGTAACAGGTGCCACATCGAAACTCTTTACCACACCGTATTCATTACAATTTGTAGAACCATTAGCTTGTTCACAGTGCGATAATTCCACCTTACCGGCACCGTTGGTCACATCAATAGTGCCTTTTTCAATTTTTAATAATAAGCCTTTTGTTGGCGACAAGACCGTTGCGTAACCGGTACCACGCACACCAATGGTTGCCACCGGTGTATTGATCTTGTAAGCATCTGGATTATCTTTAGGAATCGATCCCGTAATGGTACGAAATCCACCTTTCACGAGCGACATAACCGATTTTTCTTGTTGGGGTGGCCCGCCTTTTTTATGTTTGTATTCATCAATTTTAAATTCTGACTCCGGATTTAACGACACAATACCGTCATCCGTAAAAGAGATTTCGCCAGTTGCCCCTTTCGCAGTAATAACACTATCATGTTCATATAAGACCGAGCGACGCTGTAGTACACGCTCTTCTTCATTGCCTAATTTAGCCGATACACGCCCACCTTTAACCCAAATAACTTGCGCAATGGGTGTTCCTGGTTTTCCTGCCGCTGCTACAGCAGGTTTGGCTGCTGCCGCAGGTGCCGCAGGCGCTGTCGCTGTAGATGGCTGAGATGATGCGCTAGGGGATTCTGCTGCATACAAAGATGACAAACTAACTGAAAGAAAAAACCCAACACTCGCCACAGAAAAAACTATTAATGAGTTACGCATCGTCGATACTAATTTCATAGTCACAGTCTTCAATTAAATGGAAATGGATAGATACTTTAAGTATAGTCTATAATTATCATTACGCAACGCTTGTTACAGACTGATTCTTTTCGTGTTTTTCGCTAAAAATGGCTTGAAATCCAGCAATTTTAACAAAAACTATGATTTTCTTTCCTTTCTTAGAATTATTCAAAAAGAAATTTAAAACTTGTTGACGAAACGAGTTTTTAAAAATACTATAGCAAAGTTTGCGCGCAGCATTGTTACTAACATCCAACGCCCCTATATTAGGAGAGGTTACTATGCTCGATATTCGTAGCTACAGCTACATCATCAAAAAAATGCGTCAATTTTTTCAAGATCAAAAAGGGTTTGTTGAAGTTCCCGCGCAATCTCGTTTATCAATTTTAGCCGCTTGTGAAGATCCAGAAACCATCAGCCAATTCGTTTTTAGTGGGGTTAATTATCCTCTGCCACAAACAGGCCAAATGTGGCTTGAAGCAGAAATATTAAAAAACCCCGGCGTTCCTGGGGTTTTTTGTATCACTACCAGTTATCGCAATGAACCTTTCCCGATCCCTGGTCGTCACGATAAAATTTTTCCTATGTTTGAATTCGAATCCCACGGCGGCATGGAAGACATGAAAAAACTCGAAGCTGAATTACTGCAGCATCTTGGCTTTTCCTTACCAAAAACGTGCTTATACACAGACATGTGCAAGAAATATGATGCAACCGAAATCAAAGCAGATCATGAATTGTTGATGCAAAAAGATTTTGGCAATGTACTCAGCCTAGAGCATTTCCCACAACACACACACCCATTCTGGAACATGAAACACAACAAAGATGGCGTCTTTAACAAAGTGGATGTGATTTTACATGGCATGGAAACCATTGGATCTGCTGAACGCTCCACGAATGTTCAAGAAATGCGTGAAAACTTCTATACACTGTCTGATGGCCAATATGCAAAACTCTTGTTTAATGCGTTTGGTGAAGACCGTGTTACGCAAGAATTAAACGCTTATCTTGCACTACCGATGTTTGCACGTTTCGGCGGCGGCATTGGTGTCACACGCTTAACACGCGCTATGGGACTAGCCGGATTGCTTCCTGATGCAGAGCACATTAAACCTGCTGTTGCTGAAATAGCATAAAAAATCAATCCTGCAATATATGTATGTTGCAGGATTTTATTAGGACCTAGAAACAATCATGAATTCTGTTTTTTCAGTACAAAAATCACAGCTTATTGTCGAGCTTTACAATATTGGTGCGGTCAAATTCGGCGAATTTAAATTAAAAAGTGGCATCACCTCACCCATTTACTTAGATCTACGCCAAATTATTTCGTATCCCAGTATTTTGCGCACCGTCAGTGAATGCCTCTGGGAACTGGTTTGTCACAGCCAATTTGATCTGATCTGTGGCATCCCTTATACAGCACTGCCCATCGCAACTAGCATATCATTGCAACACAACATCCCCATGATTATGCGCCGCAAAGAAAAAAAATCTTACGGCACACAACAACAAATCGAGGGGGCATTTAAACACGGACAAACGTGTCTTTTAATCGAAGATGTCATTACAAGCGGCGGCAGCGTCTCTGAAACCGCGGATGATCTAGAAAATAATGGCTTGATTGTCAAAGAAATTGCTGTCCTCATTGACCGCGAACAAGGCGGCAAAAAAAATCTAGAAGCGCGTCACTACACCGTGCATGCGGCACTGACGCTCACTGATATTTTAACCAGTCTACTTAACTCTGGCATATTGCCGAAAGCAGAGCATACGATAGTGCAGCAACTTCTGCATGAGTACCTCACATGAAACAGCGGCGTTTATCTTATACGTCCCGATCGACACACTGCCAAAATCTCATTGCAAAAAAATTATTAGCCTTGATGGATAGCAAGCAATCTAATCTCGCACTGTCTGCCGATGTGACATCAGCCGCTGAGTTATTAGCGTTAGCCAATCAAGTTGGGCCAGAAATTTGTTTGCTAAAAACACATATTGATATTGTCGATGACTTCACACCTGCATTCACTATCGAACTGAAAAAACTTGCCAACCAACATCAGTTTCTTCTGTTTGAAGATCGCAAATTTGCAGACATTGGCAACACGGTCAAACACCAATACCAAGGTGGCGTGTATCGCATTGCTGATTGGGCAGATATCATCAACGCCCACAGCTTGCCCGGCAACGGTATTATTCAAGGTCTTGCCGAAGTCGGCATGCCAAAAAATCGTGCTTTACTACTGCTAGCCGAGATGAGCTCCGCCAATAACTTACTAACTACCGAGTACACGCAAAAAACATTGCAACTGGCTGAAGCTTTTCCGGAATTTGTAATCGGTTTTATTGCACAACATCGATTATCGACAGATCCACAATGGATTTATATGACACCCGGCATTCAACTCGCGGCAGGTGGCGATACACTGGGTCAACAATACACGACACCTAAACAAGCCATTTCAGAAAATGGTAGCGATATTATTATTGTGGGTCGCGGTATTGTGAATGCAACCGATCCGTTGGCAGCAGCAAAAAAATATCGAACAGCGGGGTGGGAGGCTTACGAAGAAACTTTATGTGGGGTGAATTAGGTTTATCACTGTAAACCCGATCTAACAATTACTGTTAGTACAAATATCTCTATATGATTATTACGTGCTGTTATTTAATCTATCACCTCTCCACCCCGTCGTCCTGAAAAACCTTACGCACACAATTTTTTAACGAAGCTAATATGCTATCACGTAAGGTTTATTCAGGATCCATGAGCGGAGAGCATAACGTTCAAAATACGCTACTATTAATACTGCACTGTTAGAAGGCAAAATAAGGCGTTAAATCATACCTACCACCTCTCCACCCCGTCGTCCTGAAAAACCTTACGCACACAATTTTTTAACGAAGCTAATATGCTATCACGTAAGGTTTATTCAGGATCCATGAGCGGAGAGTATAACGTTCAAAATAATCTACTACTAATACTGCACTGTTAGAAGGCAAAATAAGGTGTTAAATCATGCCTACCACCTCTCCACCTCGTCGTCCTGAAAAACCTTACGCACGCAATTTTTTAACGAAGCTAATATGCTATCACGTAAGGTTTATTCAGGATCCATGAGCGGAGAGTATAACGTTCAAAATAATCTACTACTAATACTGCACTGTTAGAAGGCAAAATAAGGCGCTTTGTACATGGAGGGATTTATACGAAGATATTATATAATTGCACTGCTCCATTAAACATTCCAACAATATTGTATCAACCCGTGAGGCAAATTTTGTGGTCGATTCTCCGCTCATGGATCCTGAATAAACCTTACGTGATAGCATATTAGCTTCGTTAAAAAATTGCGTGCGTAAGGTTTTTCAGGACGACGAAGTAGGGGGTCATTTGCCCAGGTTTCGTTTAAGACTAGCTAATTGCTATAGATTAAATATAGGTGGTAAGTATGATTTAACGCCTTATTTTGCCTTCTAACAGTGCAGTATTAATAGTAGCGTATTTTGAACGTTATACTCTCCGCTCATGGATCCTGAATAAACCTTACGTGATAGCATATTAGCTTCGTTAAAAAATTGTGTGCGTAAGGTTTTTCAGGACGACGGGGTGGAGAGGTGGTAGGTATGATTTAACGCCTTATTTTGCCTTCTAACAGTGCAGTATTAATAGTAGCGTATTTTGAACGTTATGCTCTCCGCTCATGGATCCTGAATAAACCTTACGTGATAGCATATTAGCTTCGTTAAAAAATTGTGTGCGTAAGGTTTTTCAGGACGATGAAGCGGGGAGGGGCGTTGCGTAGTTTTGGTTTTAGTTTGCGGTACTCGTCTTATCAATTGTAGACTTTTACAGATTAAGCGGCTCTTCGCGCCGTAATTCACTCTACACAACTAAACCCGCACTTTTCCCCAAATCCACTTGCGCTTTTACTTCCAACTCCAACGCCATATAAAACGTTCGCATATTCACGCCATACTTAACTTCTTTTTGGCATTGCAAATAGGCTTTGACAAATTCTTCTGGGTCAGAAATTTTGGCATGCGTTGCAATCGCCACTAATTTTTTTTCTGAATAGGCATCCATATACATAAAATGCAACCGATTCCGCAAAGCGGGGGATAACGATTTACAACCCGCTTCATAGCTCGCATTTTTAGAGCCAAATACCTTAAAATTTAATTCGGGTGCGTTTTTGTCAATGATGTTACTTTGGCTCGTTAAAAAATTATTTAAACACAACTCGACTTTCCCATCTTCATCTAAATCCAATTCATCCACAATCACCGCGGCACCCTCATGATACGCTTTTTGCAAGATCTCCAGCACGTTATCATCACCCGCGCTCACTTCATAATAACGTTTATTGCTGTTAACTGCCCGCTTACTAAATCCATTCTTTTCTAATATCGCTTTAATAAGCGTCGATTTACCGATACCAGGGTCACCTTCAATTAATAAACCTTGCTTAAAAGGGTGAGCCTGATCTGCCATCATAGCTTGGTTGCTAATAGCCAGGACTTGCTCTATGCCATCAATGATATAAGCCTTTTCTTTAGGCACAACCAAGGTTTTATCACTCGCCACAATTTCAATTACATCAGCATTATTGTCTTTAGACTCTACTTCCTCAACCTCTAATACTTCTTTTAGCTCGCGCACAAATTTGTGGCGAGCATCCGAATCATAAATAGTACCCGCAAATTCTGTCACGCAGGCTTTTAACAAACCATCCGACTCGGCAGACAGCAGCATAAAACGCTTGGCCAAATTTTCAAGATCGCGGGTCGAATACACAAATAGCGGGTTTTGTTCAAGGATAAGATTATAAGCAGAAAGCAATTGGGGACTGTATGACTCCAAGCCTTTTGTTGATAACACCTTCTGTAATATGTCTTTTTCTAAAAATTCATCCTCTGGCATCTTAAAAATCA
>Ga0206815_1265_pt1 | contig 10056 bp, 5 predicted proteins | sample Alteio_BWOrgCont_91_FD_152864 | JGI IMG/M metagenome (GOLD analysis project Ga0206815, IMG submission 152864) | Enriched cells from forest soil in Barre Woods Harvard Forest LTER site, Petersham, Massachusetts, United States -... | ecosystem: Environmental > Terrestrial > Soil > Temperate forest > O...
TGCGAGCGGGTGATAATGCCAAACAGAATGGCCTTCACAACACCGAATTTTTTGCTGCTAATTTAGCAAACATGCCGGAAGCACGCCCCGCCTGGATGAAAAAGAAATACGATAAAATTTTACTGGATCCTGCCCGCACGGGCGCCAAAGAAATTATTGATATTTTCCCGAGTTTTTCTGCTAAACGCATTGTTTATGTGTCTTGCAATCCAGCAACTCTTGCACGTGATGCGGGTGAGCTCGTGAACAAACAAGGTTGGAAATTAAAATCAGTTGGTGTCATTAATATGTTTCCACATACGAGTCATGTGGAAGCGATTGCGTTGTTTGAGAAATAATTTACTCATGCGAACGCTTAGCGGGTGCAACTGTAGGAGGTTTAGGGGGCTCAATCTCTTCTTTTTTTCTTTTTTTATCATCTGGCGGAGCAGCTGCTGCGGCTCTAGGGGCAGCTAAAATTCCTAAATTCTCTAACTGAGAAGAGCTTTGTTGTACCTGTTTTTGATTGGCATTAAATTTCAATGCCACAAAATCGGTTAAAAAATCATGCCAACTTTTTTCGCGAAGCGCTTGGAATTGTTGATCATTCGCAAATAAAGCAAAAAACACATGATAATTTGGTGGCAACGAGCGAAAATGATTACTTGCATGCAACATTGAAGCGTTATAACCAGGCACCAATTTCACACAAAACTCAGCCGGTTCAAGCACTTCATGCATACTGTGGAAACCACCACTCACGATAAAAGCGACTGCCGCACCAAGATAATTCTGCTTCATTAACGTAGTGGGCACGTTACCCACAATTTCCATTAATGATAATAGTACTGATATCATGCCAGAAGGCCCAGCCACATAAACACCGTCATTTATTAACAAGTTTTTTACATAACGGGATTCAAAATCAGGCTGTTGGCATAACACATCGGGAGCCCATGATAACCACGCATCATCCGCAAGCTTTGGTAAATTCTCAGTATACTGATGTAGCAACATCAAGCCTAACTGATTAGACGGTTTACTCAGATCAAGCGCGCCTTTTCTTCCTTTATCATTATATATAATAGAAACATAAAAATGCTCATCTGATAAGTATGCTACTTCAGCAGGCTTCCTTTCCAGCACTCCTTTGTAACGAGAATAGTCTTTATTATGAATTCCATACACCTTTAAACGTTTATCTATATGATCAGCAAAAAACCCAACCGGTCGCGCATCCCAGTACTGAAAATTAAACTGACAATTTTTATCTCTTGCTAAATTCTTACAGACCATCCAAAAAGAATAATGAATATGCATAATAGTAGCTAAATCACTTTTTTTATTAGTCTCTAATATTTCTAACAATTCTTCTAACGTTTGGGATTTCTTGGCAACACCAAATCTTTCGGCTGTATTATTTTTATTTGAACAATTTACTATAACCTCATTAAATAATTCCTCTTTATTAAATGCAACAAATTCAATAATTTTATCTGAAACACGGCCTACACTTGCCATCATGGCATCCGTTGGGTTAAATAGTAAGTTAATAGCAAAAATAGATTCAAATTGACGTTGAAATTCATTCTCATATTGCACTTGCAGACTCGGTTTCAAAGTAGAAGACATCGCGATCATTTCAGCAAGAATATTTAATAGCTTTTTTCGTGTCTCATCAATCTTTGAGACATGATTGTTTTTAATCGATAGTAAAGTTGCAGCATATCGACTAATATCTGCTTCATGGTTTTCAAATGCAATTTTGATTTTTTCAATCAATGTAGCAAGTTCATTTGCTAAATCTGCTTGTGCAGCACTTAATTGGTTTTTAAATAAATCCAACCGCAAAATAATATAACTATATGCAGCCGGTCGTGATGCAAATTTAGCTTGTTGATAGGATTGCATTTTCATACCTTATGTATTATTTTGTCTTACCTAAATTATAGCCCATTTCTCAGCAGCTAGAGCTAACTCTTTGATTACATTTTACTAATAATTTATCTGCTGAATAAATATAGCATTTTCACACGTAGAACCTATAATTATCAATATAACTAGATAGGTTGGGATATAAACAAATGAGGCGCATTTATGTTGCATGATCGAGATAGCTCTTCCTCTTCCGCCAGCCCATCCTCTTCACCCAAAGAGAAAAATAGATTAAACATCATTGTCACTCATAATAATGATGCGCAAGCGGCAAATAAAATAAAACGTGATCAACATAGCATGACCTTCAATTTGAAAGAACTTGTCGGAAAATATCCTGACAGGTTTAGTGAATTCAACATATTGTTTCAGACACAGGGCGAATCAGAAAAAAAATTCTATGCGGATGGCTTTAGAAGCTCCGGGGAATCCGACCCAAAAATCCCATTACATATTTTATTACATTGTATCCAGTGCGCACTAGAAGAATGCGAAAAAGAAAACATCCATATACGTGAAATAGTGCTGATTATAGACGCAAATACCGGCAGAACCGGACAAAATGTTTGTCCAATAGAATATTTCAAAAAAATGCTAACCGAATATTTCCCCAAACTTCAAATTGTAAAAACAAAAGCAGAGGCAGCTGAATGTAGTGATCAACACATCATGCCAGTTAAATTATCGTTAATTGGAGCTGGGACAGGCATTGAAAACTTTGACCTAACAGACCAGGAACAAGTTGTATTGCAAAAGTTAAAACCCGCTGCAGCACGAGCTTTATATAACTCCGAAGAGCTTAAAGATTATATACTAACGCTTGCTGCTTTATCGCAACCAAATAACCAAAGCCCCCATCCAGCAGCGAATACATCACCATTACTTTCTCCGGTATTAAGTGCAGGCGCACTTGCAAAATCACCCTCTGGCGCATCCACAGCAGAGAATCCAGTATACCCCGACTTTCCCGAGACACTGTTACCACGACCATCAGCACCAGAACAAGACACAATCGATCTAGACGCAATAGAATTATCAGAGCAAGAGGATCCCCTGTATGGCAGAAATATGGCACAGTCACCGTTTCCTCAAGATGGGCATCATCGTTTTTTCTCCCAAGCTGGCGCTGATACATCTACACAAAACCCAGCTATAACGACAGCAGCAGACAAATCAAAACTAACTCGATAATTCACGCTGGTTGATTTAGCAAAAAATCATCTAGACTTAAGCAAAGTAAAACAGGGTATTTGGATATAATCACTTGATTAAAAAGTAATTTTTATCACCTTCAAGCAAATATACTAGCGCCGACTATACTTCCAATATAGGTATTACTGACTAGCGGGGGTAGTATGAGTGGTAATCGTCTTTTTGCAGGGAACACCAAACCGATTCCCGTTAAAGTTGTAGAACGATTAGAAGCAGCGTTGACAAAGTTAAATCATCAAAAAAATTATCGTTATTCTCAAGCTTATCTCGATAAAACACTAGGCTTAAAAGTTGGGCGTGGCGGTATTTTGCGCGTAAAAAATCCTTTAACAAATCAATTTGAACTTTATGAATTTATTAAGACGGACATAGAAATCAACTACGATATATATGGAAATTCGACTGCGACTGCAACAAAGAAAAAAAGTGGTAAAGCGCAGACAGTTGGCGCGCCAGGTTCTTTTGGAAAAATAAAAGTTTTACGACCATTAGGCAGTGCTATTAAGAATGCAGCATCCGATGTGTATGTTGTAAAAGTGAATGAGAAAATTAGTCATCCTACCGCTAATGATCCAATACCCGCGCTAAAAGAAAAAACACGCCATGAAGCAGAGGGCTTAGAAAGAGCAGGCGCAGGTTTTGGTGGCGTCATTACAAAGTTAGGCGTGGACGGTCGAGAAGAAGAAAATGATATTTGTATCATTATGAAACGGGCACCAGGTCAAGAATTATTTGATGTACTAAGGAAAGATGCGCATAAGTTATCTGTTGATGATTACTTTCAGTTAGCTTTAAAGATATTATTAGCACTAAGAGCGTTACATCAAAAAAACATGCTTCATCGAGATTTAAAACCAGAGAACATGCTGTATGATATTCAGAGCAAAGAGCTCACCATTATTGACTATGATATGTGGCAAGAAATCGGCGAGCCATTTGACAAGTGTCAAGGCACGCCAGGTTTTATAGCAACGGAGATTTATTCCAATAGTCCATATACTGCAAAAAGTGACGTATTTGCTCTGGGTCGTATCATTCAAGATCTCTTTGGTATTCCAGGCAGATGCCGTATGTCTGGACAAACTTTTGGGAGGTTTTCTGTTGCACCTGCTATGAAACTGCTTCATACACAACTCGAACGGTTTAAACACCTTACAACCAACATGCTTTTTGATCAACCTAGTCAGCGTATTTCATTGGATGATGCTATTCGTGAGTGCTATCGCATTTATCAAAGTTATTCACCCCAACACGCAGCGGATTTTAAAAAAACGACAGCCTCACTGCAAGTTGTGATTGATGGGCCAGCTGCTGTCAGTGCTGTTTCAGTTTCAGCATCATCTGCTGATGTTGATGCAGCAAACAGAGATATACCTGTTGCCGCGAGCGCTATGGCTGACCCTATCAATACAGATAACCAATTCGTTCTGAGTGCTTTATCACTTTGGCAACGTAAATTAAGAGAACAAATAGGTAAAAAAAGTTTTTCTGAAAATTATGCTTACGTCAGTCAAGTTGGCGGATCATTAAGTAATCTTATAATCCAAGTGGATGCTTATCTGGCTAACGTCAATGCAGTTGCGAATGAAGACCAAGCCAAAGCATGTAAAAGAATTTGTTTGTCGTATTTGTCTAAAGCGATTGAGAGATGCAAGATAGAACTATCTGATCAACCGCCAAATAGTATGGCATTAGATACATTGTTAACAGTGGCAAATAAATTATTAGATAAGGTAAATTCACTACCACGCTTTGGGAGTATTTTATCTCGATCTGACTCACCTAAACCATCGAAAACAATGCAATTACTCACCGCATTTTCTACTGAATTAGTGTTACTCAAATCTAACACGAAGAAAGCAGTCATGAATCTGCCTTTTTTAGGGCTTGCATTTGATTGCGAAATGAGAATTAAACAACAATTTCATGGTCCAATTATTAGTATTGACGGGGATTTGAATGCTGTCATGCAACAGCTGACGCCACTTGATTTTGGGCCGGATTTCAATAAGAAGAATGCGAATGACTACAAAGATAAAATACTCGCTTGTGCGCTGCGACTCGTGACCTTATATCGCTGTGGCCAAATCGATTTAGCTCAGTTAGTTGGAGGGTTAAGCAGTTGTTATCATAATACTAGATTAATACCCCATACCGGTCCATTAAGCAGCATCTTTAAAAAAGATAGGGATCTATCTCCCACAGCAACATTGTTGCAAGAGTTACATAATTATTTTTATCTATTGTCTGTTAGTCAATCGCCTGTTACAAACCCAGCGCAATTAGTAGAAAAACTCATTTCATTGTGTGATAAAGATCATGCTAAATTGAACCACTACAAGCGTATGCTTAGATACTTAACAGCATATCAAGACCAACCGCCAGCGTCACCTGACGCATCTGTTTCATCAGTAGACGTGCACTTAGCGGTCACCAAAATACAATTGGACGAAATACAACACATGCCTAGGAAAAAATTGCAATCAGGCATGAAAGGACATTTGCAAGTGATAGAAAATTTCGTCATAAACGCAGTCAACCACTTTGTGGATACTAAGCTCGACCCCTCTTTACAAGTGGCAGTGGCAGCATCACCAGCAAGTAAACTGTGAATATTAAAATGGGCACAGACTAACCCTAAGACTTTTTATCTAGCTCGCGCAAAAAGGCGAGCTTTTCTTTCAACTTAATTTCTAAACCACGTTCCACTTCTTGATATTTACCCCATTTTTCACCGGAAGCTCACCGCAAAATGAGTGGTTAAAGTTCGCATTTTTAGGGGCAATGGGTATATACTAAACAAAGTAAAACAAGAAGCATGCAGCGCGCAGGTGCAACACATGGTATCCATTAAACAAAAATTTTCCTATCTAGAACAAGGCGATATAGATCTTGCCGCATGGTATTTTTATATCAAAAATACTTACCATCTCGACAATATCAACCTAATAGAAAAAGCCGCCATACTTGCCAATGAAACCAGCAAAGGTTTGACTACTTTTTACGGGCAGCCTTGTATTGAACAAGGCTTGGAAATGGCAGAAATCATTACCAGCTTAAAGCTAGATCAAGAAGCCATTGCGGCTGCCATCATGGTCAGCACCATACGCAACACCAAACTGACTATTGAAACTGTTGCTGAAAAACTCGGCGAAGGTGTTGCAAAACTCATTCGTGGCGTCCAACAAATGGATGCCATTCATAATCTACAAAAAAACGCTGAAAAAGCGCGTGATCAAACGCAAATCGACCGCTTTCGTAAACTGCTACTCGCGATGGTGTCAGATATTCGCGTGGTCTTAATTAAACTAGCCGAACGCACGTGTATCATGCGCGGCATCAAAAATATTAATCCAATAGAACGTAAACATATTGCCGAAGAAACAATGGATATTTACGCTCCTTTAGCAAATCGCTTAGGGATAGGGCAATTAAAATGGGAACTAGAAGATGTTGCTTTCCATTATATAGATCCCATCACTTATAAAAACATCGCAAAATTTCTTGCTGAACGCCGTGCTGATCGCGAAAATCATATTCAAAACATCGTCGCTCGTTTAAAAGAAAAATTAACAGAAGCACATATCAAAGCCAATATTGCCGGTCGCGCGAAACACATTTATAGCATCTATTTAAAAGCAAAACGCAAACAGGCGGATTACGGCAATATTTATGACTACAGCGCCGTTCGGTTACTCGTCCCGACGTTACAAGATTGCTACACAGCATTAAGCATTGTACATAGCCTTTGGGATCATATTCCGAAAGAATTTGATGATTACATTACAACACCGAAACCCAACGGCTATCGCTCCATTCATACAGCCGTAATTGGTCCAGATGGCAAAAATTTTGAAATCCAAATTCGCACCCATGACATGCACGAAGAATCCGAACGCGGCGTTGCTGCACACTGGGCTTACAAAGAAGGGAAATCTTCTCCTGCTGATTATCAATCTAAGATTGTTTTTTTACACCAATTATTAGATTGGCATCGTGATGTTGCCAACCCTGATGAAAAAATTAATCCCGAATTTAATGAAATTTTTACCGACCGTATTTATGTGTTTACACCCACCGGTGATATCTTAGATTTACCGGCTGGTTCCACACCACTCGATTGCGCTTATCAAATTCACAGTGAAATTGGCAACAAATGCCGCGGAGCAAAAATCAATGGCCATATTGTGCCGCTGACTTACAAACTGCGCTCCGGTGATCAAATCGAAATTATGACGAATCCCAATGGCATACCCAGCCGTGATTGGTTGAATAGTGATTTTGGTTATCTCACAACAGCACGCGCAAAAGCGAAAGTAGCACATTGGTTTAGACAGCAAGATTTAAATCAACATATTGAAAATGGTCGAAAGATTTTAGAACGTGAGTTTACTCGCAGTCATACACATCCTAATATTCAAAAACTAACACATCATTTTCACTTTAAAGATGAAGAAGGTTTTTTAGCCGCACTTGGCCGTGGCAACATTCGCCCCACACAATTACTGCATGCAGTTGACACGCAACATGAAACCAGCAAACAACCCTCCAGCCCATTTCTCACTAAAAAACAAGAAGCCAAAAGTGCGGGGATGAATATCGCTGGGATTAGTGATTTGTTAACGCGCATTGCCCGTTGTTGCAAACCTATTCCAGGCGATAAAATTATTGGTTTCATTACGCAGGGACGTGGCGTCACGATTCACAAAAAAACGTGCAGTAATATGCGACACATCGGCCCAAATGATCACAACCGTCTCATTGATGTCACTTGGGATAGTGAACATAAAGGCGCCTATTACGTGGATCTACAAATCCGCGCCCATGCGCGTGAGAACTTATTGAAAGAAGTGACCACGATTTTAGCGAATGCCAAAATCAATCTTGTTAATTTTAATTCGGCCGTCAATAGAAATAATCTGTTGATTATGACACTGACCATTCAAATTCATGAACTAACCCAACTTAATGACTTGATTAATCAAGTAAACCATTTAAAAGGCGTTATAGAAGCCAAAAGGCTGGCGTTATAAAATCGTAGGGTGGACAAAGCACAGCGTGTCCACCAACAGCACCGAACGCAAAATTCCCTACAGATCCGTGAATTTTCTTGCTAACATACCTGATGGCATTTTGGCGTCGAAAATTATGTCTAGAATTAACTCAAATAACAATCTTGTCATTGACCTCGAACTTGGCAACAAGTTAGCTGGCAATAAGCCTGAACTTGCCAAGGATTTATTACGCATACTGATTAAAAATTTATCACCTGATGTGCAAGAAATTAAACAAACATTTCTAGATGGTGATACCAAGCGACTAAAAAGTCTTGTGCATAAATTACATGGAGCAACCAGTTATTGTGGTGTTCCACGTTTAACAACATCACTGTCTCGATTAGCAACAATACTGAAGAAACATGAGACCAACCAACTGGACTCTTTAATCGCCGACGTGGAATTTGAAACCGCACAAGTTTTAGAAAAAATAGCAGAAATAGGAATGTAACCCATGATTGAAACCGTACCAGCAAAAAAAAGCTTATTGGAAAAATATGCTGACATCATGCCCACGGGTGCTGGGGCTCTTTTTTTCATTCAAATGTTTTCAACGTTAAGTTTTAGCGTTCTCTACTCGACTCTGGTTTTATACACAACCACAGCCCTACACATGAGCGATACCGTTGCCACAGGTATTACCGCCACTTTTATTGCTTTCAACTATACGCTGCACTTACTCGGTGGATTTGCCGGTGGTCGTTTCTTTAGTTATCGCAGCTTATTTTCTATTGGGATGCTTTGCACACTCATAGGATGCCTGCTGATTTCAGTGCCGACCACTTACTCACTCTATTGGGGACTAGCCATCTTTCTCACCGGCGCAGGCTTGAATGTTACCTGCATCAATTGCATGTTAACGCAATTATTCCAACCCAGCGATAACCGTCGTGAAGCTGCTTTTTTATGGAATTATAGCGGCATGAATATTGGTTTTTTCGTTGGCTTTACTGTGAGCGGCTATTTTCAATTGCAACATGGATATCATCAGCTTTTTTTATTGAGTAGCTTAGGCAATCTCACCGCTCTACTCATTACATTTGCCAAATGGAAAAAATTAGGCGATCTGAATACATCGTACATTGATCTTAGCCGCACCCAACAACGCACAGCGAACTTTAAAGGTATCACCTTAATTTTGACGCTGATTCTTGCACTACGTTGGTTACTTGAATATGCCCACTTTAGCAATACACTCATCATGATTGTTGGTATTACCATGATGTGCGTTATTAGCGTCTTAGCTATGCAACAACGCACCCCAGAAGCACGTAATAAAATCTTTGCGTTTGTTATTTTGGCATTAACTGCCTCTATTTTCTGGACACTCTATCAACTGGCTCCCATGGGATTAACACTTTTTATTGAGCGCAATGTGGATCGCCACTATCTTGGTATGCTTATCCCACCACAATGGGTTCAAAACATTAATACGATTGTTATCATCTTAGGCGGCCCGATTTTAAGTGTCACATTTTCACGGTTACGCGAAAAAGGTATACATATCTCTATTCCCTTGCAGTTCGCCGTTGCGCTGGTATTAATTGGCATTGCGTTTGCCATTTTACCACTGGGTATTTACTTTGCTGATGCCAATGGCTACTCCAATTTCAACTGGATTCTGATGAGCTTTATTCTCCAAAGTGCTGGTGAATTATTTATATCACCTATTGGCTACGCCATGATTGGCCAATTAGCACCCGTCAAAATGCAAGGGCTCATGATGGGAACGTGGTTGATGATCACGGGTGTTGCGGCAACTATGTCAGGTTATTTTTCAAATATGGCATTAAATACCAATAACATCACCGACCCACTCGTCACCAACGCAGGCTTTAGCCACATGTTTACCATGTTAGGCTGGAGCTCAATT
>Ga0206815_1106_pt2 | contig 10041 bp, 5 predicted proteins | sample Alteio_BWOrgCont_91_FD_152864 | JGI IMG/M metagenome (GOLD analysis project Ga0206815, IMG submission 152864) | Enriched cells from forest soil in Barre Woods Harvard Forest LTER site, Petersham, Massachusetts, United States -... | ecosystem: Environmental > Terrestrial > Soil > Temperate forest > O...
CCGGCTGGTTCTTACCAGGTGACGTTGAAATTCGCTGAAACTTACTTTACGGCGGCGGGCGATAGGGAATTCAATGTGTCGATCAATGGCACGACCGAATTAACCAACTTTGACATTTTTGCGGCGACGGGAGGCGAAAACATAGCCATTGATAAGGTCTATAACAATATCGCGCCTTCGGGTGGCGCCATTACAATTACCTTTGGGCCATCCGCAGTCAACAACGCCGTAGTTGATTCCATACAGATTATTCCGCAGCCTGCTACAGCGACGGCTACTTCGACTTTCTCAAAAACGGCTACGTCGACCTTTACGTCTACGTTCACCTCGACGCCGACGTTGACCTTCACGGCGACGACCAGCTCGACCTTCACTAATACGGTTGTGTCGACCGCGACGAATACGATGAGCGCGACAGCGACTAAGACAAGCTCGAATACACCTACATCGACCTATACATCAAGCTACACGCCGACATGGACTTTGACATCCACATTTTCAAATACTTCCACGTCATCTTTTACTGCCACATCCACCGTAAGCTTAACGGCGACGAATACGTCAGTAGGAACTTTGACGCCGGTGGATACGAATACGCCGGTGAATTCCCCTACGGGGACGTCGACTTCGTCTTCGACCGCTACTTATACGTCCAGCTCTACTTCGACGTTGACGCCTTCGGCGACAAATACGCTAACTTTCACGGCTACGACAACAAATACCGCCACTAATACACCAGCTATCCCAACAGCGACAAAGACTTATACTTTTACGCCTAGCGCGACCGCGGCTAATACGTCTACTTCGACGAATACGGCCACGTCTAGATCGACAAGTACTTTTACGTCGACATCAACTTCTACGCCGACTTTGACCTATACCTTTACATTCACGAAGACCGCTTCGCCTACAGCGTCTCCCACGGGGACGGCGACCTGGACTTATACAAGCACTTATACACCGACGGCCAAGGTTCCGACGGCTACAAATACCTTTACGTCGACACCGACCTTTACCGCTGTTCCTCCGACCAGCACACCGACGACGGCTTCGATTTGTGCTGGTGTGGCTAACTGGAACGGTAACTTTGTGTACTACGCGATCGGAACGAAAGTCGTTTATGACGGGGAGCTTTATCAATGTATCCAGGCCCATACCTCGGAAAGCACATGGGAACCGAATGTAGTACCAGCTTTGTGGAAAGCTCTGGGCGCTTGCGGATCAACCGTGCCGGCACCGGCTCTGGCCGTGACGCAACCGGTGGTCTATCCGAATCCGGTGACATCTTCCACGACGAGCATTCAATTGCCGGTCAATGACGCGACTAACGTGAAGGTGCAGATTTTCACAGTCGCGATGCGGCAGGTACAGACGATCAACATTCCGCTGGTGTTCGGAAACACCTTAACGGTACAGATGGTGGATAAAAGCGGAATCAGTCTGGCGGATGGGCTTTATTACTTTGTCATTCAGGCTAATAGACAGAAGTGGACGAGCAAGGTGTTACTACTTAAGTAATCAAAATCGGCGAGCTATTTTTTTGAAAAATACAAACATTTGAAAATGGAATGACGCCGCGAGTTAATTTTATCCATCAAGTTCATAGTTCTGTCGGTCGACATCTTTGCTAATTCAAATCTATACTTTTAAAATTAAAGTTTTCGGGCTTCATAAAAGCTCAAAAGTGCCTTTAAACTTGAATCAATTTTAGGCATGCAAGATCAAATTTAGGCACAATATAACCCTGAGGCCTAAAAACTAAAGGATATAAGCTCTATGTAAGAAGGCCGAGGCCTTCATTACAAAGATGGATAACAATCTAATTCCGGATCTTGAAGGATTTGGATTTTTACCTGTCGTGAGGAGTGCGCTTTGAAGAACCATTTGAAGAAAACTCATATCGTTTGCCGTCTTTTGAAAATGGTTTCAGTTCTTTTGTTTTTAGTTTCTCCTCTTGGCGCTCAAACGGTCAGCGAGTGGCTGAGCACCGCGGATCAAACCAACAACCTCACCCAACAAGCGAATCTTTCGTTCGGCCCCAACACCGGCACCAATAATTACACGATTACGATTAATGATACCCAAACCTATCAGACCATCGATGGTTTTGGCGCGGCCATGTGTGATTCTTCCGCTTATGTGATGTACAACGAGCTTACCGCTTCCCAAAGAGGCGCGGCGATGACCGCGATGTTTAGTCCGACAAGCGGTATTGGTTTAAGTATGTGCCGCTTTCCCATGGGCGCATCCGATATGGCGGTGAGTAATTACACTTATGATGACATGCCGGCAGGGCAGACAGATCCCACCTTGGTGCATTTCTCCATTGCGCATGACAATGCTTACATCATTCCCTGTATGCAACAAATGCTGGCGATTAATCCCAATGTGAAAATTATGGCCACACCTTGGAGCCCGCCAGCCTGGATGAAAGATTCGGGCACGCTGAACGGCGGCAACTTTTTAACGCAATATTACGCCAACTATGCCCAGTACTTTGTGAAGTTTATTCAGGCTTATCAGGCACTGGGTATTCCGATTTGGGCCATCTCTTGCCAAAACGAACCACTCTATAACCCAACGGGTTATCCGGGCATGAGCTTCCCCGCGACGAACGAGGAAGAGTTTATCCGCGATTACATGGGGCCCGCGTTGGAAGCGGCCGGCCTTACCACCAAAATTTTAGTCTATGACCATAACTGGGATCAGTATGTCTATCCCGAAACCGTACTCGGCGACGCGGTCGCTGATTTTTATTCTTTTGGCACGGCCTGGCATTGGTATGGCGGTGTGGTGACAAATCAGCAATATTTGCAAACTCAATTTCCTAACAAGCCTCAATATATTACGGAGGCGGCTAGCGGAACCTGGACGGGTACTTATGGTCAATCGATCGTGAACGACCTGGAAGAGTTAATTATTGGCGGTTCGGAAAATTGGTCAAAGGGTTCGATTAAATGGCCTTTCGCTTTAGATCAAAACATGGGCCCGCAAAACGGCGGTTGTAATACCTGCTGGGGTCTTATTTCGGTTAACTCCGCGACGCAAACCTTCTCGGAAGGTGTGGGTTATTACACTTTAGGCCAAGCCAGTCAGTTTATTCAAAGAGGCGCTTACTATGTAAACTCCAATACTTTTGGCGCTGGCAATATCGAGGACGCGGCTTTCAAAAATCCGGACGGTTCGGATGTGCTCGTGGTTTTGAACTCCAGTGGTTCTACTCAAAGTTTCAAAGCGGTTTTAAATGGACAGGCCTTCACCGCCTCATTGCCTTCCAGCGCAGTGGCGACGTTTAAATGGAACGGCGGAGCGATTATTCCGCAACCTACCGCTTCTCCTACTCCCCAAGCCCAATCCACCTGGAGAGTCAGGGCGGGTGGAACAAATTACACCGACAGCCAGGGCAATCTTTGGGTCGCGGACGAGGATTATTTTAGCGGTACCGGCGACACCGAAGCCAACGCGGTAGGGGGCACTATTCTTCCAGGAGCGGGAGATACCTCTCTTTATCAAACCGAGCGTTACGGACCTTCTTTCTTATATAGCTTTCAGGCGCCTAACCAGCTTTATCAAGTAACCCTGAAGTTTAATGAATATTATTGGACGACGGTGGGACAGAGAGTTTTCAACGTGATGATCAACGGCAAAACAGTTTTAAGCAATTTCGATATCGTCGCCGCCGCAGGTGGGTCCAATAAGGCGGTTGATGAGGTCATCAATAACATTCAGCCCGATTCACAAGGCCGGATTGTGATTGATTTTGGTCAGATTAGCGCGGATAACGCGAAGGTGGACGCGATTCAAATTATTCCCCAACCGGGAGCGGCTACCTTTACGCCGACTCAAACACCCACTAAAACGCCTACTTTAACGCCTACCGTGACCCCGATTACGCTTTCAACTTGGAGAGTGAACGCGGGTGGCCCCCAATTCACCGATACGCTGGGTAATGTTTGGGCGGCGGACGAGAATTACACCGGCGGCACGGCAGCCTCAACGACGAATACCGTTACGGGCGCCGCGGCCTCGACGGACGCCACTCTTTACCAGACCCAGCGGTATGGTAACGCCAGCGCGTTCAGTTATACCTTCAACGTACCAGCGGGTTCCTATCAAGTGAGTCTGCTATTCGCTGAAACCTATTTTACGGCGGCGGGCGATAGGGAATTCAATGTGTCGATCAACGGCACGACCGTATTGACCAACTTTGATATTTACGCCACGGCTGGCGGTCAAAATATAGCGGTCGATGAGGTGTTTAATAATATTGCACCCAGCGGCGGCACCATTACGATTAATTTTGGTGTAGGCAGCGTCAATAACCCTGAGGTGCAGGCAATTCAGATTATTTCCATGCAACCTACGGCTACTTTTACGCCTACGATCACTAAAACTTTTACGGCGACTATTAGTTCTACTTTTACCAATACGGCGACGTCGACTTTTACGAATACCTTTACTTCGACCGTCACACAGACTAAATCGAATACACCTACAGCGACATTGACCTTAACCCCGGTCAATACCTCTACTTTCACGCCGACGGTAACGAACAGCTCCACCAATACCGTTGCTAATACCGCCACGCCGTCTTTCACCGCCAGCGCTACGGCGACGCGTACTTTTACAGCGACGCCATTCAATACGGCGACTTCAACTTTTTCACTCACTGCCACTTCGAGTTTAACTCCGACGAATACGTTGGCGGGGACTTCGACGCCCGTCAATACGCCGACCGCCACTTCGTCGAGCACGTCCTCCTTTACGGGGACGTCGACCGATTCGATGACGCCGACGGCTTCTTACACCTCCAGCTTCACGCCGACAGCGACGCCGACGAATACACTTACCTTTACGAGCACGATCACCAATACGTCCACAAACACGCCCGCTATTCCGACCTCGACTAAGACTTATACCTTTACGCCCAGTGCGACGGTGACAGGTATGGCTACATCTACCGGCACGGATACGCCCACGGCGACCAACAGCTTTACGGCGACGTCCACCGCGTCTTTCACACCCACCTATACCTTTACCTACACGAGAACGCCTTCTTTCACGGCGACCGTGACCAATAGCAGCACCAACACGCTAACGTTTAGCGCGACCCGCACCTTTACGGTTACGCCGACGTTGACTTATACGTCTGTGCCGCCCACAAGCACACCCACAGCGGGTGGTTGTTCGGGCATACCCAGCTGGAACGGCAATTTTGTGGCCTACTCCATCGGTCAAAAGGTGAGTTACAACGGCCAGATTTATCAATGTATCCAGACGCATACGTCTGAGTCCACATGGGAACCGCCGGTTGTGCCGGCCTTGTGGAAAGATCTGGGACCCTGCGGATCCACGCCGACTGCCGCATTGGCGGCTCAAAGCCCTGTGGTTTATCCGAATCCAGTGACATCTTCGACAGCCAACATTCAATTGCCTGTCACCAACGCGACCGACGTGAAGGTACAAGTATTTACGGTGGCTATGCGTGAAGTACAGACCACCACCATGCCGCAAGTATTGGGAAACACCATGACGGTTCAATTGATGGATAAGAGCGGGATTAGTCTGGCAAATGGTCTTTATTACTTCATCATTCAGGCCAACGGCCAAAAATGGATGAATAAAGTGTTGGTGCTTCGGTGAGGATGTGTTGTGGCTTTAAATTTTTTTGTGAGGGTGGAAAATGAAAATATATAAAAAAATACTCGTTCCTGCCGCTATTGTTTTTTTGATGGTAATGAAGGCGAACGCTCAGGTGAATTACGCGGCGGAAGTGTTAACCATGGGCGCGGGGGCGAGGCCCTTAGCCATGGGCGGAGCTTTTGTGGGTGACGCTAATGACGCGACTGCGGCCTATTGGAATCCCGCGGGTCTGGCGACGATTGATGACATTGAAATTACCACCATGCACGCCACTCAATCCGATTTACAAAGTTATGACTACGCGAATGTGGCGTTTCAAACCGATTTCGGTTCCTATTCATTCAGTTATCTTCAACTGGGCGTGGATGGCATCAATATCACAGGAAGCACTCCAACGATATTAGGGACGGCACAATATTCGGACCAGGCGGAATATCTTTCAGGCGGCTGGAAGTTGGGAAATAATTTAGCGATCGGGGCCTCCTTAAAAGTTCTGCAAACAAACGCTTATACGGCATCCGCGTTTGGAATAGGTTCGGATTTTGGAATTTTGTATAAACCGTTTAAGGAGCTGGGAATTGGATTAGTGGGCAGGGACATCACGGGTGGGTCCTATATCTCCTGGTCCAATACCCCCACTAACCCTACGCAAGTTTTGTCACCCAGCATTACATTAGGGTTGTCTTATACAAAAGAATTTGGAAAACGCACGGAAAGCGGAACGGCGGCGGTGCCAGGCAGTACTTTGACAGTTAACTTGGACGTTGATACGCTTTACGCGGGGGAAGCGCTGAACAACTATCATTTAGGGGTTGAGTACTGGTTTAGACAATTTGTGGCGCTGCGCGGAGGTTTTGAAACCAAGGGATTTCAATTTGATAACGATGATTTTACCCCCTCGGCCGGGGTAGGGATTTGGGCTTATTTGTTTGAGATTGACTACGCTTACGTGAGTAATTCGATCGGTGGAATGAACTATATTTCGCTGATTACCCGCTTATAGATTTTGTCTTTTTGTTTTGTTGGAGCAGGCCAGGTTTTTGGCGTTATGATGGTTTCAAATTTTTTTCCAAGGATGGGCTTCATGAAACGTTATTTTTTCTTCGCGGCGACATTACTTTGCCTGATTCAATATCAATCCGCGAAAGCCGCAGGACCCACCGCCATCAAAGACCCCATTACCCAATCTGTTAATTGGACCAAAGAGAACAGCCCCTACGTGATTCAGAATGATGTCACGATTTCAAAAGGCGCCATTTTAACGGTGGAACCTGGAACCGAAATCCAATTCGCGGCGCAGACCAGCGGGAACGCGGGCGGCGGGCCTAATTTAATCATTCAAGGCGCTCTCAAGGCGGTTGGGAACGCCACGGCTCCTATTATGTTCAATCCCTCAACGCCGGGCGCGGCTTGGGGAGCGGTTTATTTTTATAACGCGGATTCGGCTAATTCGATAATGCAAGCCTGTCTTATCAAGGGCGGGCGGATTGTCTGCAACAATTCCTCACCCGTTATCACCCAATCGGCTATTTTCGGATCGAAGAGCGGTATTGAAATCGGCAATAATTCCCAACCGCAAATTACGGGAAACCGCATTACGGCCAACGGCATCGGTATCATTGTTTTGTCAGACTCAGCCAGTCCCATCATCACGGGCAATGAAATTTACAATAATAATTACGGCGTCTACTTAAAAGATTTTGGAACACCCCAAATTTCGGCCAACAAAATTCAAGGTAATTTGAAATACAACATGGTCAATTACTCCGCTAAAAATTTGGCTGTCCCCAACAACAGTTTTGGGATGACGGACGCCCAGATGATTATGAAAACAGTTTATGACGGCGCTTTTAACAGTTCTTTGGGACGCATCAATTGGATGCCTTATGTGGGTATGACTCAGAACCAGGTGGCTGTCACGGCCGCTCCGGCGCAAACGAATTCCGCTGAACAACCCAAAGTACAAGAAAGCGATTTGTGGAGCTACGGACGGCCTTTTGATGGAATGAAGCTGGCCAATTTTGATAACACAAAGAAAAAGCCGGACTCAGGGATTAAACTTTTGGCGGTAGGAGCCACAGCGCTGCTCGCGGTCGGGTTAATTTTTCTTTAAAGAAAATTTTGAGAAAAGATTCATTTAGGCTAATACCCAAAACAGTTCGGCCGATTATGTTGACCTGAATACCAGTCTCAATACAAATTCTTAGGGGCCTGAAATGGATAAAAACCCTATTTGTATTTTTCACCGCTTAATCTAAACCCGCATATTCATATCCGACTTTGTCCATTTTCACTTAATTGGCTTAACAGGGTGCTGGAAAGTATTTTTCGGCACCCTGTCGACAGCCATGGGATAGAACAAGCCACTAAAGATATGGTTTTTATCTTCCGTGGCTCGTTCGTAAATAGGTAAAAGTCCGTTATCCGGGCTTTTTCAACATCCTGTTAAGTTATACTTTTATGGAATAAATCATCCCGGCTAAAGCACTTATGTATTAGGAGCACTTTTGGAAGAGAGAGAGTTAGTCCAACGGGTTCTCCGGGGCGAAGAGAAAGCCGCCCAGGACTTGGTCGCGGCTTACCGTGACTATATGTATAAAACTTGTGCCAATGTGCTGGGATATCGGGATCCTGACGCGGAAGACATGGTACAGGAAGCCTTTATGATCGCCTTTAAAAAACTGCCGGAATTCGAGTTTCGGGCGCCATTAAAGTCCTGGTTGGCTCAAATCTGCGCCTATTTATGTTATCGAAATATTCGTAAACGGAACCGGATGATCCTCACCCTGGATGAGGATTTGGAAAATCTGGCTCAGAAGGCCGCCCGGGCCCTGACGGAACGAAAAAACTCGGATGAGGAACGACAGGAAAAACTGGATTTTCTAGACGGCTGTTTGAGAAAAATCAGCGAGGATTGCCGGCGCATTCTGGAAATGCGCGGTAAAGAAGAACAAAGCTATGCCGCCATCGGGAAAACGCTCAAGATTCCCATGGGAACGGTGATGTCCCGTATTGCCCGTTGTAAGGAAGCCTTGAAGGTATTGGTTTTGCGGACCTCAAAGGAGGAAATGCCGTGATCAATCTGGTTGATAAGTTTTTTAGCGAGGATTTGAACGGCGCCGATGAGGAAGCTCTGGAAAAATTACTCCTTCAATCTCCCGAGGCGGCTTCCCGGTTTAATGTGCTCGCGGAAGAAGCTTATCTCGCCACGGGCCAGCTCGCCCATCAATGGCCCGGTAAAGCCATCCAGATCCCTCCAGTGGGCGGCATGGGAACGAGCTTAAAATTATTTTTGGTTCTTCTCACTCTCGGAACAGCGGTCGCCATTTGGCGTTTCTGGCCCCAGACCTCTCCAGAAGTTTTCCCGAAAACCGTGATCCCCGGCGTTCCTATTCAACCAGTGGTTGCCCCGCTCAAGGCGGTTGCCAATCAAATCGTTAACCCCGGAATAGTCCCGAAGCGGGCCTCCGCCGAGTTAGAAGGTGACGCGTTGGGCATTTTAGTTGAGACACCACAGGTGGCCCTCGTCACTGTGAGGGTTTTAGACAGTTCGGGTCATGAAATTCGCTCCCTTTATACCGGGGTTTTAGATCCGGGAAAATGGTCTTTCCGATGGGATGGCTTATTGGAAAACGGAAAACCCGCGACCGGCGGCAATTATATGATCGAGGTCCAAAAAGGCTCCCATCGATTGTCCAAACCTGTCCATCTCCTTTTGAAATAATCCCGAAATTCTTTAGGGTGTTAGAATAGCCCCGTGATTTTTTCCTTCGGAGTGTGAAATGGCTTGTTTGAGAGGTCCTCACGGTGCTCGTCAATTCAAATGGCTTGGGCTCGCCGTTCTGCTCGCCCTTTTGGCTCCGGCTTTCAGCCGGGCGCAGGTCAATGTCCCCTGGGTGTTGGCGGGTAACGCCGCGTCAGAAACCACCGCGGGAGTGGTTCAATTAACCGCCAACACGACCCACCTGACGGGCGCCATGTGGAATCCCTGCGCCATCAATATCACCCAGCCTTTTGACCTGATCTGGACAGTTAATTTTGGCACCAATCCACAGCCCTGTGGCTCGGACGGCATGGCTTTCGTGCTTCAACCCGATGGCACCACCGGCATTATCGGCGCGGATAACGGGGAACACGGCTACAGTAACGGCAATATCACCAACTCTCTGGCGGTGATTCTCGATACTTATACCAATGTTGGGGGAACGCTTAACGATCCGCCCTGGAGCAGTCTCGGAATTGAGACCAATGGAGTCGATCAGGACGCGGGCCCCAATGGCTGCAGCTATGGTGGCTGGACCAGCAACGGCACCGGCCAAATTACTTACACTGGCTCCGCTTGCGGCCGCCCTCCGATTAGTACGGTTTATCCTCAGGTGCCCAACGGGCTCAACTACA
>Ga0206815_1266_pt1 | contig 9805 bp, 7 predicted proteins | sample Alteio_BWOrgCont_91_FD_152864 | JGI IMG/M metagenome (GOLD analysis project Ga0206815, IMG submission 152864) | Enriched cells from forest soil in Barre Woods Harvard Forest LTER site, Petersham, Massachusetts, United States -... | ecosystem: Environmental > Terrestrial > Soil > Temperate forest > O...
AGAGCCAAGCGCGCACGGGCCTGATCGGTGAGCCCCAGATAAAGCTCGATTGGAGTTATCTGCGCCTGGAACCATGAGCCATGGTTATTCGGCGTGTGGTCCTCTTCAATGGCGATGGGCGCGGATGTGAGCCACTTGTGATATCGCGTAAACCACTGGTGCAGACTCGCATCGTCCGCTGCAGTCCACGCCTTGGAACCGGCAAGCAAACCGGCGGCATCGATAACGAAGGGTAAGTTGTGAGTTTCGATGATGCCGGCAGCGCGGCCATCGTTGATTCCTTTGATGCCCTGCGCATAGTTCAAGTTAGGATTCATCGCCGTAGATGAATCTAGAAACCATGTACGGATCAACTGCGCAGCGCGGGCGGCATGTTCTTCATTGCCCGTAATGTAGTAGCTCAGGGCAAGAGGATGCACGGCGGCAATCATCAGGGTGAGGTTGTCAAAGTCGGGGATGGCGGTAACAGCCGGGTTGTGTTCACCATCGCGACGGATGTAAGGCCCATCGGGGTTCTTTGGATCGGGCCACCAGTAAATGGCCATGCTGAGATAGTCGTGCTTGTCGCCGGATGGCGGCGTCTGCGTCTTCATCGTGACTGACACGAGCGGAGTCTTCATGGCTCGCGCCGCCTCGGATTTGACCTTGGCGAGAAACTCCGGCGACGGGTTCTGCCTGGCTCGAACGTAGGCTTGAGGATTGATGAGGAAGACGCGGAGTGGAGGCGGGGTCTTTGGCTCGGAGGCTTGAACACCTGCAGTCAGGACGAGGATGCTGAGTGCTGCAAGTGAGCGCAGGATCATTTTGTCGCGTCCGACTTCTATGAGTACTTTGAAATGAATGGCGGAGAGTGAGGGATTCGAACCCCCGATAGCCTTGCGACTATGTCTGATTTCGAGTCAGGTGCATTCAACCGGGCTCTGCCAACTCTCCTAAGTTCTATTTTATCAAAGACTCTGCCTAAACCCGCTTATCGCGCGACTTCGACCATCGCCTCGCGCGCGGCCTCCAGCACCAGCTCAATCTCGCGCTCGCCGTGCGCTGTGCTCACAAATGCTGCCTCAAACTGGCTCGGCGGCAGCCACACGCCGCGCTCCATCATCGCGTGATGAAAGCGCGCAAACGCAGCCGTATCACTCGTGCTTGCAGCGGCAAAATCCGTGACAGCCTCCGGCGTAAAGAACCACGTAAACATGCTGCCCACGCGATTGGTCGTCAACCCAATGCCGTGCTCCGCCGCAATTCGCGCCACGCCATTCGCAATCGCCGCAGTCGTCTTCTCCAACTGCGCGTAGATTTCTTTACTGCGCAGCAGCAGTGATGTCAGCGTCGCAATTCCTGCCGCCATCGCCAGCGGATTTCCGCTCAGTGTTCCGGCCTGATACACCGGCCCCAGCGGTGCAAGCTTCTGCATCACCTCTGCGCGTCCGCCAAATGCACCCACCGGCAAGCCCCCGCCAAGAATCTTTCCCAGCGTCGTCAGGTCCGGCGCAGCGTCACCGTGCGACATTCCATAAAGCTCCTGCGCTCCGCCGCGCGCCAACCGGAAGCCGGTCATCACCTCATCTAAGATCAGCAAAGCTCCATGCTTGCGCGTAATCTCACGCAGACCGGCAAGATATCCCGAGGCCGGAGTGATCGTTCCGGCATTGCCCACCACCGGCTCCACGATCACGCACGCAATCAAATCCGGGTGCGACGCAAACGCAATCTCTACCGCACGCAGATCGTTGAACGGCAGCGCCAGCGTGTGCATGGCCGTCTCATTCGGCACTCCCGCCGATCCCGGAATGCCGAACGTCGCTACGCCGCTGCCGGCCTTCACCAGCAGCGCGTCGGCGTGGCCGTGATAACAGCCTTCAAACTTAATGACGAACGGCCGCCCCGTAAATCCGCGCGCGAGCCGGATCGCTGACATGCACGCTTCCGTGCCCGAAGAGACGAAGCGCAGCATCTCCACCGACGGAAAACAGCGCTGCACCAGCTCAGCCAGATCGGCTTCAGCAGGAGTGCTTGCACCAAAACTCGCGCTGCGTCGTGCAGCCTCACAGATTGCTTCCACAGCCGGAGGAAACGCATGACCCAGCAGCATCGGCCCCCACGAACCGAACAGGTCGACGTAGCGGTTTCCGTCCGCATCGGTCAGATACGCACCGTCGGCGCTGACCACAAACGGAGGATTTCCACCGACCGCGCGGAAGGCGCGCACCGGTGAATCTACCCCTCCAGGCAGCATTTTTTCAGCACGTTGCTGCATTGCAGCCGAGCGCTTCCGCTCACTTGTTCGCAAAACTGTCATCGATTTCAGTATAGGTGCGGCTGCTACACTGGCCCAACAGTAGCAATCTGCGGCGCAATCCCCAAGCAGCTAAAAGGCAGTGCCTCTTGCAAAAGTCTCCTAATGAAAAGGCCTCGCGCGACCCGCGTGAGCGAGCCCTCGACGACAATCCGCCGCCGTCGCCGGCGCACGCTCGCGCCGCCAAAGCCAACGACAAAATCAAGGGCCTCGCGCGCCGCACCTTCAACAAAAATGTTCTCTCGGAAATCGGCGGCTTCGCCGGATTCTTCGCGCTCGATACCGCGCGCTTCCCTGACCCCGTCCTCATCGCCACGGCCGACGCCATCGGCAACAAGCTGCCGCTCGCCGCGCAGCTTGGCCTCCATGCCAGCGTGGCCGCGGACCTAGTCAACCATTGCGTGAACGACATCGCCGTCCAGGGCGCAACACCGCTTTATTTTCTCGATTACATCGGCGCCGGACAGCTTGACCCGGAAATCATTGAGCAAACCATCAGCGGCCTCGTCGACGCCTGCAAGGCCAACGGCTGCGCTCTAATCGGCGGCGAAACCTCCGAGATGCCTTCGCTCTACCGCGAATCCGGTTACGACCTCGCTGGTTTCATGACCGGAGTCGTCAGCCGCCCCCGCCTGCTCACCGGCGATGCCATTCAGGATGGCGACCTGCTGCTCGCGTTGCCTTCCAACGGCCTGCACACCAGCGGCTACCGCATCGCGCAAGAGCTTTTCTTCGAGCGCGCCAAGTACACGCCCTCGCAATACGTGAACGAGCTCAGCGACAAAGTCGGCGCCGCTCTTATGCGTCCACACCGCAGCTATCTTTCGCCCATCCGCAAGCTCATCCAGGCGGAAGTCGCGCACGCCTTCGCGCACATCACCACCGGCGGCATCACGCAGAACCTGCCGCGCGTTCTGCCCAAGGGCCTCGCCGCACAAATCGATCTCAGCGCGTGGGAGCCGCCACCACTCTTTGCCCACCTGCAAAAAATCGGCGAGATCGAGCGCGAAGAAATGTTCTCCACTTTCAATATGGGCATCGGCATGATCGCCTTTGTCCCCGCCGACCTCGTAAAAAAAGCCCGCCAAACGCTGACGCGCATGAACGAGCGCTCCATGGTCATCGGCCGCGTAGTACGCCGAGTGCAGCGCAAAGTGCTGTACAGCTAATCCGTTTTACTTTGCGTACATTGCGTTTCAACTTTGCGTACTTTGCGTTCAAAGCTTTTTGCACTTGCTGTTGTTTGTGCCCCACCTGCGATAATCCTTAATCGATGTCAGTTTCTCCAACCCGTATCGCCATCCTTATCAGCGGACGCGGCTCCAACTGCATGGCCATCATTCGCGCTGTACGCGATGGCCGCCTGCCCAACTGCGAAATTGCCGTCGTCATATCCAACATTGTTGGAGCACCGGGCATTGAAGCCGCGCGTGCCTTCAACATTCCTGTGGTCACGCTCGAAGGCCGCGGCCGCAAGCAGGCCGAGCACGAAGAAGCCGTGAATGCGCTGCTGCAAAAATTCCGCGCTGACCTCATCTGCCTCGCCGGCTACATGCGCGTACTCTCTGCGAATTTCGTGCGCGAGTGGCAAGGCAAGATGCTCAACATCCATCCGTCGCTTCTGCCTTCGTTCCCCGGCCTGCACGCTCAGCGCCAGGCACTCGATTACGGCGCGCAAATCGCCGGCTGCTCCGTGCACTTCGTTGACGAATCCGTCGACGGCGGCATCCTCATCGTGCAGCGCGCTATCGACGTTCTCCCCACCGACACCGAAGCCACACTCTCCGAGCGCATACTCGCCGAAGAACATATTGCCTATGTAGAAGGAATCCGCCGCGTGATTAGTGGTGAGTATGAAATCAGCGGCCGCCGCTATCTGCCGCGCACTACTGGACCAGCGACGAGTGAAGCTGCGACAGCAAGGTAAAGCTGTACACAGCAAGGGTGCCCAGCACAACCACCAATCCTTGAAAGATCGCAAAGGTGCGCGTGCTCGCCTGGTTCGGAGTATCCGGCACAAATGTCCGCCACAGCATGCCTAACCCCACCACCAAAAACACCCAGTGCACCATGGGATTGCTAAAATTTCCGCCACTCGCTGTTACGGTGAGTCCGAAGAAGAACAGGCACGTCAACGCAATCAGGCCGCGCTGCAACTGTGACAAATCAAGAGCGGCCTGTGCGCCATCCAGCGCAAGAAATGCAAACATCACAGGAAACAGGTTGGCTAAATTCAGCCATGCTCCGAGCCACGCTGCAAACAGAAAGAACGGATGCTGATGGTGCGTTCCGGCATAAATGCCAAAGCATGTAAGCGAATACAGCATTCCTGCCATCGGACCCGCCAGCGCAATAAACGCCGTGTCCTTTACGGAAACCCCTTGACCGTACCAGCGCACGTAAGCGCCAAAACCCGGCATAAAGAATGGCAAATCGACGCGCAAGCCGCGGCGCTTGGCGGCAATGAAGTGCCCCATTTCATGGATCACCAGGTTTGAAGTCAAAGCTATCGCGTAGGACACTCCACCCAGCGCCGCGTAGAACCCGAAATAGAACAGGAAGCTCAGCAAAAATTTGAGTTTGAAGAGCACAAACAAAAACGACTTCGCCTTAATCAAAAACAGCGCAATCGGAGCGAATGGCCCCAGCCGTTTTGTCCAGCGAGCCTTTTGGTCATCCTCGGCCTTCAGCCGGCTATCGATCTGCGCAAGGTGGTTCTGAATACTGACGGCCTGCCGCGTATCTGCCGGCAGCCACTGCAGCGCCTGCGCCCACAGCTCGCGCGCTTCCTTCCATTGGCCCTGCTGCTCAAGCTGCTGTGCCTGCGCGGCCAACCCGCTCAAATGGGCGCCGTAGGTCAGCGTCTGGCAATCAGGACACGCCAGCGTACCCTCCGTCAGCCAGTGGCTGCAGTTGGGGCAGTTATGAATCTCCTCAGGAGCAACAGGAGCAGATGGTTCGTTCGAAATTACAGTAGCGGGCATCGCAAAACCTTACCTTCTATCTTATTGGACGCCACAACCTGCGCTACGATTCCGCGCTCCTGTCGCACCAATGCGACCGTTGGAAGCCAGTTTGAACGCTTTGAAGGCGAACAAGTTTGCTTTGAAGGGGACGGCCTTTAGGCCGTCCGTTATAGGCTCAAAGAGAAGTTGGGCTTTAGCCCCTGAGGGAGCAACTCTCCAAACTACCCCACAACCGAACCTTCGCACTATCGATCTACATCCAACACCTATGTCCTCTGCCGTTACCGCGCCCGACCATCTCTTCGCTCCGCTCACGCAGCGCTCACTCACGCTGCCCAACCGCATCTGCGTTTCGCCTATGTGCCAATACAGCTCCACTGACGGCCTCGCCGACGACTGGCACTTCGTCCACTTGGGCAGTCGGGCCATAGGCGGTGCTGGAGTAGTCTTCACCGAGGCTGCTGCTGTCTCACCTGAAGGCCGCATCACTCCCGGCGATCTCGGCATCTGGTCTGACGCGCACATCGCGCCGCTCGCTCGCATCACGGAATTTCTTCGCGCCCACGGCAGCGTTCCTGCCATCCAGCTCGCACACGCCGGGCGCAAAGCCAGCATGACGCCGCCCTGGGGCTTCACCGGGACCACGCTTCCCGCAACTGATGCGCCAATGCCCGTGCGCGCTCTCGGTCCGGAAGAAGGCGGCTGGCAAACCGTCGGCCCATCAGCCACGCCGTACTCAGACAGCTACACCAAGCCCCACGAACTCGACCGCGCCGGCATGGACAAGATCGTCGCCGACTTCGCCGCTGCCACGCAACGCGCCGCCAAAGCGGGCTTTCTGCTCGTTGAAATCCACGCCGCCCACGGCTACCTTACGCACGAGTTTCTTTCGCCGCTTTCGAACTTACGTACCGATCAGTATGGCGGCTCGCTCGCCAACCGCGCCCGCTTCCCGCTGGAGATTATCCGCGCCGTTCGCTCCAATTTCCCTGAACATCTTCCCGTCTGGGTACGCGTTTCTGTCACTGACTGGGTCGACGGTGGTCTAACCGTCGAAGACACCATTGAATTCTGCAAGCTGCTCAAAGCAGAGCACATCGACCTCATCGACGTCTCCTCCGGCGGCAACGACCCGCGCCAGCAAATCCCCATCGGCGCGGGTTATCAAGTCGCATTCGCCGACCGCATCCGCCGCGAAGCCGGCATCGCCACCGGAGCCGTCGGCATGATCACCGAGCCCGCACAGGCGGACCAGATCGTCCGTACAGGCCAGGCCGATGTCGTCCTGCTCGCCCGCGAACTTCTTCGCGACCCTTACTGGCCCATGCGCGCCGCTCACGAGCTCCATCACCCCGCCAGTTGGCCCGTGCAATACGAGCGCACCGCCCCGGGCAAACTCGTTCGCCGCAAGCCGTTAGTGACCCCTCATCCGCCCAAAACCTAAAGTAAAGCTTCACGGGGGTGTTAACTAGCGTGGTTCACCCTCTAACCCCCAGAATCAAAACAAGAACCACACGAACCACTCCCCACGCACAGGCTCCGGTCCTATACTTTTTTCTGACGCATGGGAACGCATCATCCAATCCGCAAGACCGTCGTGCCTGAACCTACGGTCATCCCCGACAAGCTCTACTTCCGCATCGGCGATGTAGCCACGCTGCTCGACGTGCCTGCCTACGTCCTCCGCTTCTGGGAGACCGAGTTCCCGCAGCTCAAGCCCAACAAGGGTGGCACCGGCCAGCGCCTCTATCGCAAAAAAGATGTTGAGATGGCGCTGCGCATCAAGAGCCTGCTTTACGACGAGGGTTACACCATCCCCGGCGCGCGCCAGGTATTCAAGTCCGAAGCAAAATCCGGCGCCGAAGTCTCAGAAGCAATCGCAAGTCCGACAGCTCCGCGTGAAACCACAGCTACCGTTGAAGCCGCACGTCCGCAACTCACCGGACATCAGACCGCACAGCTCCACACTCTGCGCGCAGAGATGATGGCTCTGCTCGCCGATCTCTCCGCGCCCATCGGCACACAGTCTGCCGTTGTAATCGAAGCTGCCGCGCCGGTTCGCAGCAAAGTGAAGCCGATGCGCCCCAAGTTTGCCGTGCTCGAAACCAAGCCTGAGCCCTCTGCCAAACTCAACAAGCTCAAGCTGCATCAGCGCGATCTCTTCGGCTTCGACGCACCCGATGGCGACCCGCCACGCTCCGCATAAGCGACTGACGCTCTTCGCTAAGATGAAGCAAGCCATCGCATGAGCACCTCCACAACGCCGCGCTCCAAACACACCGCAGGCTCTGCGGCAATGCTGCTGATGGCGAGCGCCTTCGGCTCCGGTCTTCTCGGCCTTGTTCGCATCAAGTACACCAACTTCCTCTTCGGCGCCGGCGCAGCGCAGGATGCCTACCGCGCTGCCTTCGCTCTTCCCGATTTGCTCGCCTACTTCCTCATCGGCGGCGCAGCTTCTATCTCGCTCATCACCATCCTCAATCGCTATCACGAAGCCGGCGACGAAACCGGAGCTGACCACGCACTCTCCGTCATCCTCAACAACATGTGCGTCGTTCTTGGCATCGGCGCTCTGCTCGCGGAAATCTTCGCTCCGCAATATGTCTGGCTTGCCAACGAAGGCTTTCGTCACGACCCTCTGCGCTCGTCCCTCTGCGTCGCGATGACTCGTCTCATCATTCCCGCGCAAATCTTTTTCTTCATCGGCAGCGTAATGGGCTCGCGCCTGCAGGTACGAAAGATTTTTATCTACCAGGCCTTCGCTCCGCTGCTCTACAACGGCGGCATCATCACCGGAGCGTTTTTCTTGCATCGCTACATGGGTGTGATGTCACTTGCCGTCGGCGTGCTCGGCGGCATGTTGATCGGTTACGCCATACTCAACTCTCTCGGAGCGTTCCGTTCCGGCCTGCGCTACTCACTCACCTTTAATTTCCGCGACCCCGCCTTCCGCGAGTGGCTCAAGCTTTCCTTGCCGTTGATGATCGGCGTTTCGCTCGTCATGTTCGACCGCCAATTCCTCAACTTCTTCGCCTCCACCACCGAAGGCGGCATCACTCTCATCGGCAACGCCAAAGACCTTTTCAACGCACCTTTCAACGTCATTGGCCCGGCCGCTGGCGCAGCATCGCTGCCCTTCTTCGCTTCACTCTTTCAGCAGAAGCGCACGCATGATTTCTCTACCTCTGTCTCTCGTTCCGTCTCGCGTCTCTTCGCCGTCGGCATGATGGTCAGCGCGTGGATGATCGCACTCGCTCCATGGCTGATGGACCTCTTCCGCGGAGGAAAATTCAACCGCGAAAGCGCAGGAGCAACCACGCAGCTCTTCATCCTGCTCTCTTTCACGCTCGCCATCTGGGCCGTGCAAGGCATCTACGCGCGCGCTTTCTACGCCGCCAGCGACACCAAAACTCCAGCCATCACCGGCACCATCATCGTCGTCCTCTCAGCGCCGGTTTACTGGGCCTTCTTCCACGCCTTCGGCCTTCGCGGCCTAGCCATCGCTTCGGATGTCGGCATTTTCATCCAGACTGCTTCGCTTGCTCTTCTGCTGCATAAAAAACGCCTTGTCTCGCTCGCGCATCTTGAGTTCGCCGAACTCACCCGCGCTCTCGCCGCCGCTATCGTCGCGTTCTTCGCAACGTCCTACGCAACGCGCTGGCTACCCGCCGTCTCCACCCACCGCGCCGACATCGTCACCCTCACGGCCGGCTCCATCATCTGGGCCATTGTCGCGTTCATCGTTCTGCTTCTCCTCCGCTCCAAACTCCCCGCCCAAATCCTCCGCCGCAAATCGTAACGACGCATTTGCTTTGAAGGGGCGGTGCTTCAGCACCGCCATATTCGTCCTTCTAAGAAAAGCGGCTTTAGCCGTTGAGGGGGCTTTCGCACCTCACTATCCTCTATCCTCCATCCGCTGTACTCTTTCTCCGTGCCTAACTTTGATAGCAAGCGCGAACTAACCCGCCGCGATCTCCTCCAACTCTCCGCCGCAACCGCTGCCACACTCGCCATGCCGCGTGTCGCTGCCGCCATCACTTCAGCGCCCACGGCCGAGCATGCGCTCTACACAAAGACCCTGCAATCCTGGTGCGACGGCCTGCTCGCTCACCAGGTCACCGATCCCGACCCCGCTCTGCACGGCGCGCTTCTCTGCCCGGCCTGCGCCCTCATCCACGGCCGCTGCGGAGACGCCGTCTACCCACTGCTCCGCGTCGCACACACCACCGGCAACACGAAATATCTGCGCGCTGCACTCGACGTGCACGAATGGTCCGAGCGCAATGTCTCCCGCGCCGACGGCTCATGGATTAACGATGTCACGCTCAGCAGTTGGAAGGGCATCACCGTCTTCAAAACCATCGCACTCTGCGAAGCTGTGCTGCATCACGGTACAATTCTTCCCGCAGCAACTCGCAAACAGTGGATTGATCGAATCAGTCGCGCCGCAAAATTTCTCGATGGCTTTATCAGCATCCAGACCGGCAACATCAATTACCCCATCACCTCCACGCTGGCCTTCACACTCTGCGCACAGGTCCTC
>Ga0206815_1267_pt1 | contig 9791 bp, 10 predicted proteins | sample Alteio_BWOrgCont_91_FD_152864 | JGI IMG/M metagenome (GOLD analysis project Ga0206815, IMG submission 152864) | Enriched cells from forest soil in Barre Woods Harvard Forest LTER site, Petersham, Massachusetts, United States -... | ecosystem: Environmental > Terrestrial > Soil > Temperate forest > O...
CCGATACGGCGCTCGCGCCGGAATTTGCCCAATATATTCCCGAGGTAAATGAAAAAGGCAGAGCCCGCCGCGGCGAAGTGGATTTTTTCATTTCAAAAGATATGAAAATTAAAGAGAAAGTGGTTCCTTACGCGTTTTTGCCCGCGCCTGAAAAACCCGCCTTGGAAAAAGTTTTGTCGAACGCGGTTACCTTTGGCCCCGTCGCGGTTCAAAAATCAGTTAAGTATTTCAGTGAAAAACTGATTGATGGTTTGAAGATCAACACCACTTGGAATCAATTTCACTCTTATACGCTCGATTTGTTGGACCATATCGCCGGAACCAAACGGGTAACCCTTGTCGGAAGTAATCTTTGGGCTTCTGAACCTTTTCTGGACTTTTTTATCTTTTGGCTCACTCACATGATGGACTTCAATAAACACTACAACGACTCATTGGATGAATACCGGAAAAAGTATGGAATCACCCACGAAATGGAGCCGATGTCCAATTTGAAGTTTGAGGATTGGCATTTTGAATTGCCTTTTTGGGGAACGGCTAAAGATCATCGACGGGATACGTTGTGGGCAAAAATAGAGGGCAAACGGTCGGCATTTTTAAAAAAGCTCTTACTTTAGAAGCGGTCTGCCCCCAAAGAGGAATATCAAAAAATTGGGCCCTGTTTTGAAGAACAGCGTTTGGCCACTGAGCGATGTTCGGCTCAAAATAAAACTCGCCATGATGTTTGGGAGTCTTGTCCATAGGGGTGCCACCTCTCTTCTACTATCTTACTGACGGATCGAAGAAAGTCCCAAAACTTTCGCTTCCCTGTCCATAACCTCTAAATAATGGGTCAGGCGCTCATCCCGGTTGGCGAATTGGTTGTTAAAATTGCGGCTATAGTCTTTATAAATCAACGGTACGGCGCATTCATTGACCGTAAGCCCAGCTTTGGCCGCTTGAAGCCAAAATTGGATGGGAAACCCATAGTTGGTCTCGGTTAAATTGAGCTTTCTTAAGCCCTCAACCCGGTAACCCTTAAAACCACAAAAACTGTCGGTCAAATTGTAGGGTGTCAGTTCCCTAAGTTTCTCCGTAATAATGCGGTTCACTTCTAATCTCTCCGGCGGCGGAACATCCTTTGAAAGCATGTGGTCTAAATAACGGCTTCCGGAAACAATATCGAACCGGGATAATTTATCGAGAAAGCAGGGAATAAAACTGGGTTCATGCTGTTCATCCGCGTCCATCGTCACGCAATATTCATAATCATGATTCTTAACATAGTTAAAACCATCCATGAGCGACTGACCGTAACCTTTGTTCAGATCATGGCGGATAATGGCGTGGACTTTAATTCTTTCTAAAACCGAAGGGGTCGCGTCCGTGGAGCCGTCATCGACCACCACCACATCGGCGTCTTTAAACTCAGCCAAGCGGTTAACGACTTTTTCAAGCGTCGGCGCCTCGTTATAAACGGGCAAAATAATCGCAAATTTCATTTTTTGCTCTCCATCGGACATAAACCTATTAACAGGTTAAAACAATAAGACGCATTTGAAAAAACTCAAGGCTGGCTGTCATCGATTGAGTTTTATTTGGGAAGACTGGGAACATTTCCCTGCGAGGGAGTCGCCGTAGGCGCGTCACCTACCGCCACCAAACCAGCGGGTGCCGCATCCGCGGGGGCTGGGGCCATAGCTGGCGCGGGATTATTACCCGCGTCCATCGGTGCCACAGCCACTGGCTGATTAGACGCGGATGAAGCGCCGGCATTAACCGGTGACATATTCACCGTCTGATTGGATGGTGCTGAAGCGCCTGTATCAATGGGCGCCACGCCAACCGGTTGTTCGTTTTGAGCGGCAGGAACTCCCACAGACACAGTCGAAGTCGGAACCGGTACGGCAGCGCTGGGATTGGAATCCCAGGGGTTCGGTTGATTTCCATTACCCGCCGGCATGGCCAATGAGGCTGCCGGTGTCGCCTGCTGCTGCGTTTCCGCGTCTTTCATTTTCTTTTCCGCTTCCAACTGATCAATTTGCTTTTTCGACAAGAGCGGCTTACGAAGCTCTTTAATATGCGCGGCCACATCCAGGTCTTTGGGGTTAATCTCAGCGTACTTCTGCCAATGGTACAAAGCCAAACCGTATTTCTCATCCCGTTCATAAATCATCGCGAGCTGTTTATGGGCCTTCGCTTGTTGGTCATCTATCGAAAGAATAATTAAATAAAGACGCTTGGCGTTATCCCAATCCCGCACATCCTCGTAATGCTCCGCCAAACGATATTGAGCGCCAATATTTCTAGGCGCTAAATCCGCCGAGTATTTAAATTGCTCCACAGCCTTTTTCTCATCACCTAACGTCAAATAAGACTCGCCCAATTTACCCCGCGCGCTGGCGTCCAGCGAATCCACATCTAAAGCCTGCCGGTAATAAGCGATCGCTTCCTCGTCACGGGCCTGGGCTTGATAAACATCTCCCAGTTTTTCATAAACAGGCGCCGCGTCCCTGTAACCCTGAATGGCTTTTTTTAATTCGCTCACTGATTCGGTATAACGTTTCAGTCCAAGATAAGCCACACCCAGATTAAAGTGCGCGGAGCCGGATTCCGGATCGATCGAAATCGCCTTTCGGGCGAAAAGAATGGCCTGGTTATACATACGCTTTTGGATAAAAAGATAAGATTTATTATTCAAGGCCGGAACATAATTCGGCTGGACTTCCAGCGCCTTATCAAACTGCTCCATCGCCTCATCAATCAGATTGGTTTTAGCGTAAATTTCTCCCAGATTATTACGGGCTTGAACGTTATAAGGATTTCTCTCAATCGCTTCCCGGTAAAACTTGATGGCTGTCTGGGGACGTCCTTCTTTAACGAAAAGGTTGCCCCGGTCTAAATAATATTGATTGTCCGGTGAAGTATCGGCCATCAGTAACGCTGGGGTTAAAATGGAACCGAGGGCCCAAAGGCAAAGAAATAAGCGGGTTTGAAAAGACATCCTGGCTCCTTGAAAAGTGCGAAACCTAGCAGGTGAAAGATTTTACGGGAGGGCTGAAAACCCGTCAACGACCAAGAGGGATAACCGCTAAAAACAGAGGATAAAACCGCTCAAAACTTCGCTATTGAACGCGCGCCGTTCAATAGACGTTGAAGTTCTTGAGGAGAAGAGGCTTCGGCATAAAGCCTTAACAAAGGCTCGGCCCCTGAGGGGCGTACCAAAAGCCAACCTTTTTCAAGTTTCAGCTTAACCCCATCAAAAGTATTAATGCCCGTTACCGGGTGACCCGCGATTTGAGAAGGGGGCGACTTTTTCAAGTGATGGAGAATAGCCGTTTGACGGTCGGTGGGGACATTTTCCAAATCGATTCGGCCGGAATAAAAGGGACCGAATTCCTTTTGTAAAAAACTGACCGCCTCGGTCACCGACTTTTTCATCGTGACCAGCGCCTCCAGTAAAAGTAACCCGGATAAAAGTCCGTCTCGTTCGGGCAAATGGCCTTGAATGGCGATGCCACCGCTTTCCTCAATGCCCAGTAATACCTTTTCTTTGAGCATCACCGCGCCGATATATTTAAACCCGATCGGTGTTTCAAACAGTGGAATTCCCCACTTTTCGGCCATACGTTCAATCATTGTGGTTCCCGAAACGGTTTTCACCACCGCGCCCCTCATCCCCCGATTCACCCAAAGATGGTAAAGCAGCAAAGCATGGAGCTTATGCACATCCACATAATGTCCTTTTTCATCCACCATGCCGATACGGTCCCCATCCCCATCCGTAGCAAACCCTACATCCGCTTTCCAATCCCGAAGGGTTTTAAAAAGCGGTCCCAAATTAGCGCCGATCGGTTCGGGCTGACGGCCGCCGAAAAAGACATCCCGGTTGCCCGCGACGGTTTTGGCTTTGGTTTTTCCACCTGAGATTAAGTTCTCAAAGTGGTTTTCACCCACTCCATGCATTGAGTCAACAACCACTTTCAATCCGGCTTTTCGAATAGCCTTCAAATCCACTTTCGCCGCGATAGACCTCAAATAAAAAGGAAGCCAGTCTTTTTTTTGAATTTTGGTTTTCGTCTTTATTTCGGGCGTTTGAACTGGAATGTTCTTTTCAACCATTTGAGTAAAGGAGGAAGGCGCCGAAACACCCGGCGGGAGCTTAATTTTAAAACCGTTATAATCTGAGGAATTGTGGCTGGCGGTGATCATCACTCCGGCGTCCGCTTTTTGGGCCTTGACCGCTAAAGAAAGCGCCGGAGTCGGCAATATTTTCGAGGACAAAACAATCCGGTGCCCCAATGAAGCGAGAACCTGGGCCGCGGACTCGGCAAACTTATCCGAATAGAACCGGGTGTCATAACCCACAAATATCAGGGACGATTTTTTCTTTTTCCGAAGGGCCAGACCCAATCCATAAGCCGCGCGGTTCACATTGGGAAAAGTAAATGTTTTGGCGATTTTTGCGCGCCAGCCATCGGTTCCAAAACGGATGTTGTCCAATGTTACTTTCCTTTTTTTAATCCGGCTTTAAGTTGATCGATCAGATCAATAGGAGTGGGATTTAAACCCTTTAGAAACGCCAAATAAACCGACACAAAATCGCCTAAGAAAATCGTCAGCAGCGTTTGTGACAAAAGCGACTCGCCCTCAACCCAGAATTCTTTGACGTTTTTAGTTCTGGATCCGACAATTTTTTTGAAACCATCAAATCGTTTATTAATCCGCGAGTTATCATACTTTTTACTTCTGAGCAGTAAAACTCCCGCGTTCTTTACAAATAGACCGTTATGGGTATAAGACAGTATTTCATTGTGGTTCATTTCCGAAAACACGTTAGCCCACGCCATTTGCTTTGAATTTTCATTGAATTGGCACTTCCATCGGTAAGCCACGGCCGAAAAACAGCTCTCGTTGGCGTAAATCACAGGATTTTTTCCATGAAAGAAAACCGCCAGCTGTTTCGCCAAATTACTTTTCAGGGGTTTAAAAGCACCGTAGCTTAAAGCATTTTTCTCTAATGAAGAAATCAGGCTATCGATTTCTTTGGTCACAGAGGGTATAAATTTTAAATTTTCTAAAAGGGTTAAAAGAGTGATAAAGGAGTAATACATCATGGCCCCGGGGTTGAACTCCCGCGGGCATTTCGTAATAAGGCAGTTTTCTTTTTTGAGCTTCTCTCAATAGCGCGCCGCCGGATGAAAGAATAACTATTTTTAATTTCCGGGACAAAACCTGTTTGAAAACCGAGAGGGTCTCTTCTGTATCACCCGAATAACTGGAACAAACCACTAATGTTTTTGAGTTTACCCAGGCTGGCAAATCATAGCCGCGATTAACCACCACGGGAATTTTGAGTGTTTGCCTTAAATAAACCGCCAGCGTTTCGCCGCTAATCGCCGAACCGCCCACGCCGCAAATGAGTAAAGCGTCTATTTTGGATTTATCAAAGTTTAACTTCTTATGGAGCGCCTTATTTCTGGCGTCCCGGCATTGCCGCACCGCTCCCTCCACATGCCCCAGCATGTCTTGAGTATCCAGTTTTTGAATTAGAGCTGAATTATCCAGCAGATGTTGTTTCATGAAAGCCTCTCAAAATTTAACCCAAACCATCCCATCCTCAACCACCGCGGCAAAGGTATTTAACTTCACATCCGGCTCTTCCAGGCATTCGCCTGTTTTGATATTGGAACGGTAGCCATGCGCCTTACAGATGATCAGATCGCCCTTGGTGTTCCTGGGATCCAATCGCACTTCCGCATGGGGACAATAAACGCCCGTAGCATAAACCTTTTCCCCCCGGCGATGAAGCATTAAAGCCATGTTCTCAACTTCAATGACGACGCTTTGGTTGTCTAATAAATCATTAAAAGGAACAGCTTTTTTAAACCCAGTGAGATCCATGAAAAGATTCCGAATTAAAACTTAGATTTTAGAATGGTCGCCCAAAACACTGCCCTTGGCCAACTTGGCATAATCAAGAACTTTACAATGACGTCCCAAAACCACTTCATCCAGTTGAACATTGTGGCCAACGGTCACACCATCCCAAAGCACGCTTCGCGCGACCGTGCTGTTTTTTCCAATAACACACTTGTTTCCTAAAACCGCGTAAGGAAGTATCCGCGCGCCTTCACCGATCACACAGCCATCCCCAATGATAGCCGGACCTTTTAAAAGAGCTCCCGCTCCCACTTTGACACCTTTACCACGATAAATTTTATTGGTGCCCAAAGCTAATGGGGCGTGAACGGGAAAACTGCCGTTGAGTACATCCCAGTGAGTCGTGAGATATTTCCAGGGCGTCCCTATATCCTGCCAATAACCTTCCCACACATAACCGCCCATCGGCTTTTCATCTTTTAAAAGGTTAGGAAACAGCGCTCTTTCCGCGGAATAATTTTTGCCCGCCGGAATATAGTCAAAAACTTCCGGTTCAAATAAATAAACACCCGCGTTGATGGTATCGGTCACGACTTCATCCGAAGCGGGTTTTTCCAGAAATTTGGTCACTCGGCTTTTTTTATTCAGAAGAACCAATCCATAAGCCGTCGGGTCTTCCACCCGCACCAAACCCAGAGTCGCCGTATTTTTATTGCGGCGGTGAAACTGAATCATTTTATCGAGAGGAATGTCCGTCAAAATATCCCCATTTAAAACAATAACCGGGGAACCTTTGACATATTTTTCGGAATTTTTAAGGGCTCCCGCCGTGCCCAGAGGGGCTTTTTCGAGGGCGTAATGAATCTTAATTTTGTGGCGACGACCGTCACCATAAACCGCGCGAATATCTTCCGGACGGTAGCCGATTGAAAATACGATTTCTTTAACACCGACACTTTTTAAGTATTCAATTTGATAAGTCAGAAAAGGAACACCGCAAACGGGAACGATGTTCTTAGGCAGATGATTGGTCAGAGGACGCATCCGGCTGCCCTGCCCGCCGACGAGAATAATGGCTTTCATAGAAGTTCCTTTGTTACTTTGCCTTACGGTAATATTTAAGCGTCTCTTGCAGCCCCATCTTCAGGTTATAGCTGGGTGCCCATTTTAAAAGCTTTTGGGCTTTATCGTTATTTAAAACACTCCGTTTAAGATCACCCAGGCGGGGAACAATATGCAGCGCCGCTTTCGGATAATCCGCCAGGTAAGCCAGAAGGTCGTATAGCTGATTCACGGTGGTTTCTTCACCGGTCCCAATATTAAAAGCGTCATTATGGGGATAATCCAAAGCCAACAAGTTGGCTTTCGCCACGTCCTTCACATAAACATAATCCCGCACATTAAACCCATCCCCAAATATTTGAAGATCGGCTCCATGCAACATGCCATGGGTAAAAATGGCGACTACCCCACCCTCACCCAGCGCGTCCTGACGGGGGCCATAAACATTCGCGTAACGAAGAACGGTATATTCCAAACCAAAGTTTTGAGCGAAAACATCCGCGTAACTTTCGACCGTCATTTTGCTGGCGCCGTAAACCGAAAAGGGCCTGGGCTTTTGTTCCTCGGTAAAAGCCCCTTGATCCGCTTCCCCATACATCGCCCCCGCCAGAGGAGGCGTAAATAAATTTACGGACACCCGACCGGCGGCAAAGATCCAATAAAAGAACCGACCCCAGCACGTTAACCTTCACATCAAAGTAAGGGTCTTCCAGGGAAGCTTTAACCTTAATTTGGGCCGCGTGATGATTGACCACTTCAATTTTTTCGTCTTGAAGAACCTGTTGGACTTTGTCGTCCAGGATATCCATTTGATAAAACTTGGCTTTGGGATTGAGATTTTGTTTTTTACCGGTGGAAAGGTCATCCACAATAACCACTTGATGACCCACTTCGAGATAAGCGTCTACCACATGACTACCAATAAAGCCTGCGCCGCCTGTAACCAAAATCTTCATACAACCCCTTTTCACGGAAACAACGGAGTAACTTGGAGTTAGATAACAACTCTCTTAATCCCATTTTTAATCGATATCACATTAAAATTCAAAAGCAATCCCACTCTTTGTTTCATTAACCTTAAATAAGTTGATAGTTGAGCTTTATGTACCGGTAACAAGTTTTCCACAGACTTAACTTCAACGACCAAACATTTTTCAACCAAGAGATCGATTCTAAAACCAATTTCCATCAACACTCCATCATAATAAACCTCAACCGGAACTTGTTTTTGAACTTCCAGTCCTCTTTTTTCGAGTTCATAAAAAAGACATTTTTCATACAGACTCTCAAGTAATCCGGGTCCGAGTTCTGTATGCACTTTTATCGCTGCGTTAATTACCAAATCGGAAATCAGATTAACATCAACTTCTTTTCCATCCACCAGAACAAATGTGGGAGCCAGCATATAAACTCCTTAAAACTCGGTGTACTCCGTGAACGATTTTTTCATTTTTCAGTAGGCGTGCTCATGTTCCAGAATATCAAAAACCGTCCGGATAATAATTTTAAGGTCGAGGCCCAGGCTCCAGTTTTCGATGTAATAAATGTCATATTTGATCCGCTCATGCAGAGAGGTATTGCCCCGAAAGCCGTTCACCTGAGCCCAACCCGTAATTCCCGATTTCACCTGATGTCGTTCAAAATAACGTGGAATTTCCTTTTCAAATTTTTCCACTAAACCCGGAACTTCAGGACGCGGACCGACCAAACTCATATTCCCCATCAGAACATTAAATATCTGAGGCAATTCGTCCAAACTGGTCTTGCGGATAAAACTTCCAAAAGGCGTTACCCGGGGATCATTTTTCGCCGTAAAGGCCACTGTTTCCGAACCGGCGGCCATCGAACGAAACTTCAGCATCGAAAAATGCTTTCCGTCGCGGCCCACCCGTTTTTGTTTAAAAAAGATGGGTCCCGGTGAGGATAGTTTGACGCCTAATGCCAATAGGGGTAAAACGGGAATAAGGGTTAATACCAACACCCCCAGCAAAGCCAAAGTAAAATCAAAAGCCCTCTTCATCACGCGGTTATGCCAAGAATTTAACGGCGCTTCCTTCATTTGAAATATCGGCATATCCAACAAAACATCATTTTCCAACGGATGAGTGATCAGCCCAAAAAGATCAGAAACGATCTTATATTTCACTTGTCCATTTTGAAGTAAAACCAACATAGGTATCAATTGAGCGTGAGCGCTCGCCGGAAGCGCGAAAATCACCTCCGCCGGGTTATGTTTTTTAATGAGTTGGGGGAAATGCGATAAGCGTCCGACAATTTTAAAACCTTCCACTTCTCCAGACGATTTACTTTCGGACACCACACCAATGACGCGATAACCCAAGCCGAGATTTTTGTGCAATCGCTGTATCAACACCCGTGCCGTTTCATCCGAACCCACGATCAACACCCGGGTCACTCCGATGCCCTGCCGCCTCAAAGAGACTTGCACCCGGCGAAGCAAAACCCGTTCAACCCAAACAGTCACCGTAATTAAAATGGCTGAAAAGAGGATGACCAACCGGGAAAAGGCGAAAAACTTGGCTAAAAAGGTCGACGCGGAAAGAATAATAGACGCGATAAAAACCGCTTGCAGCACCTTCGAAAGTTCATCCACCCCCGAAAGACCGCGCCTTTGACGGTAAAGACCCGCGTATTTAAACACCACTAAGTAAACCAGGATAAACAAAGCCAAAAAGGTACGGTAGTGCGGATAGGAAGTAACGGCCCCAACCTGAATCCAACCCGAATGGAAACGAATCCAGCTCGGCCTGCGCGAAATGGGTTCGGAACCCGAAAAAAGCCATGCATGTTTGTTATTGCCATACGCCCATGCGGTACATCTGGGATTTGTTTGACGACTACTTTGG
>Ga0206815_1269_pt1 | contig 9723 bp, 10 predicted proteins | sample Alteio_BWOrgCont_91_FD_152864 | JGI IMG/M metagenome (GOLD analysis project Ga0206815, IMG submission 152864) | Enriched cells from forest soil in Barre Woods Harvard Forest LTER site, Petersham, Massachusetts, United States -... | ecosystem: Environmental > Terrestrial > Soil > Temperate forest > O...
TTGACGTTCTCACCGCGGGGAATCCGAGCGCGCTGGAGGGAAGCGTGTGGCTGGACTTCTTTGCGGGAACCGGCGCAGTGGGCATCGAAGCACTCAGCCGCGGAGCCGGCATGGTGCACTTTGTGGAATCCTCAGCGGCAGCGGCCGAGTTGATCCGGAAGAACCTGCGGTCGCTCGGGATCGAAAGTGGATTCGAAGTTCTAGGGCTGGAGGCAGCGCGCGCTCTGAAAAGCCTCGACGCCAGCGGAATCCGGGTTGACTACGTTTTTCTCGATCCACCCTACCGCATGGAAAAAGCTTACGGAGAATTGCTGGACGGGATCTCAAGAACGCGGCTATTGAATGCGGACGCCACCGCCATCGCGGAGCACCAGAAACGGTTTGATCCCGGCGAGAAGTTCAGCGACTTGAAGCGGTACCGGAAACTGGTGCAGGGAGACGCAGCGCTGAGTTTCTATCGCCTGCTTCAGGACCAGGTGTCTCAATCCTGACTCCTGACGCCGGTGCCTGGTCAAGCGCAGAAGCCGCGTCTACATCTGGATTTCGTTGACGCGCCGTACGATGGGGTGCTGCATTTCCTGCAGTTCGTTCTTTACCTGGTTCAAACCGTAGACGCACTGCTCGAAGTGTTTTGAGAGTGTGGCAAACAGTGGCGCGACATTGGTGTACTCAAAGCAATCGAACTTGGAGACGATGTAGTAGCTCTCTTTGCCGGCTTTTATCCAATCGATGAAATTCTCCACCCGCTGCTTGCGCAGGCGAACGTGATTGATGCTCTCGGGGAACATTCCGGTGAAGAAAAGCGTGTAATCACCAATGTGCTTTCGGACCTGCCGTTCCCGATCAAATGACGGGGCGGGACCATACACCGGATTCGATTCCATCATCAACTGGCCCAAATCAGTGAGCGATTGTCCCGCTGCATCGCGGATTTTGAAAAGTTGCTCGACCTCACAAAACTCGGTGAGCAGGTGGGCTACATAATTCACGATCTGCGGATCACGGATACCGATTTCCCGCGCGTAGTGCGCCCCAACGATCTCCATGAAGAACTTGTCGAGGCTGTGTGATTCCGGAATCATCGCTTTTCAGACTTCCCCAAAGCCGCTCCCATAGCGGGGTCTCATCATCTTGCGCATGGTTGTATCCTAGCTCGGCACAGAAGGCAAGTGACTTTTGTAAGATGCGCATCCTGTTGAGTATGCTGCTTTAGGACTTGCGAAGCGCATAGCAGACGCCGCTACAATCGTTGGCACTCGCGGGTCCCGGCTGCTAACACCCGCCGCGATAGCTCACTTACAATGATCTAACCGGAGGCCGCTGCCCTCATGAAACGAGAGAATATCTCCAGTGGTACACCTTGGGAGCCGATCGTAGGCTATTCCCGCGCGGTGAAAGTCGGGAACGTTATTTATGTTGCCGGAACCACTGCCACCGGCCCGGATGGCAAGATTGTCGGATTAGGCGATCCTTACGCGCAGGCGGTACAGACGCTGCAGAACATCGAGTCCGCGTTGCGAAAAGCCGGAGCCAGTCTGAGAGACGTAGTTCGCACCCGGACATTCGTGACCAACATCGCGGACTGGGAAAAGATCGGGAAAGCTCACGGCGAGTTTTTTCGCGATATTCGCCCCGCGGCAACCATGGTGGGAGTGACAGCGCTGGTGTCTCCGGAAATGCTGGTGGAGATTGAAGCCGATGCGGTGATCAGTGGGTAGCGTATCTAGCAAAAGGGCCGATCCAGGATCGGCCCTGCTTACGAAATCTGATGCTCAGCTACTTTCCCTTGGGCGCGATCGCGTCCTTGGCCGCCTTGGCCACGCGGAACTTCACTACCGTCTTGGCCTTGATCTGAATGGGCTCGCCAGTCTGAGGATTGCGTCCCATGCGGGCTTTGCGATGAGCCTTCACCAACCGGCCCAGTCCGGGGACCACGAATAGGCCGCCCTTCTTGGTTTCCTTCACAGCGGTGTCGGTCAGGTGCTCAAGAAATGCTGCCGCGACTTTGTTGTTGACGCCGACTTTCTCGGCGAGATGACGTACCAGTTGTGTCTTGGTCATGCCTGAAGCCATGAAACCTCCTAAGTAAAAACCCTGAATTTTCCTGCGTTGCCCCTGATGGTATACGAATCTTCTGTGGAAAACCAGCGTCCAACCCGCATTTTATGCGGGTTTTTTCAAACCGGAACCACGAAAGCCCATAAAAATCACGTTTTTTTGGGTTACTGGTTCGCGGAGATGCTAGATTAAGTAGATTCTGCACGCATCCCGGCACCGGGCTGGCTTCAGAAACCATTCATACTCTATGCACGATTCCACGCTCGAAGAGATGTTAATGCCGCCCGAGGTGAGTTCATCCGAGGATCTACATCAGTGGGCGCCGCCGATTTCCGACCAGCACGGCTTCGTCACCTCCGCGGACGGGACGGCTCTTTTCTTCCGCCACTGGCCGGCGGAGAACTGGAATGGCCGGGTTGTCATCGTGTTGCACGGCATCGGCTATCACGGCGGGCCGTACAAGGTCATTGCCGATGCGCTGAACCCCGCCGGTACTGACGTTTATGGGCTCGACGCCAGGGGCCACGGCCTATCCCAGGGACGCCGCGGATTCCTCGCCACGCCCGGCCAAGTCGTAGCAGACATGACTGCCATGTTGCAGTCCGTCCAACGCCAACGCCCTGAAGCCAGGATTTTTCTTCTGGGCGACAGCATGGGCGCAGACCTCGCCTTGTGCTATGCAAAAGATCACAGCGACCAGCTCGCAGGTCTGCTATTGCTCGCTCCAGCCCTCAATCTTCATCTCAGCCAGTATCTGAGTTCGGAAAGCATGCGGCTGTTCCCCAACCTCCTCTTCTCCATTCGCAAGCCGGTGATTAACCTGGTGAATTCCCGATTGGAGGAAAGCTCACGGGACGCCGCATTTATTGCCCGCCGACGCGCCGATCCTCTGGCATACAAGAACGTCAGCTTCGGATATCTCATCGACGCGCAACGGCTGGTCTGGGATTGGAGATGGGCCATCGCCCCCAAAGTCAGTGCGCCCATGCTGATCATCAAAGGCGGATCAGATCGTGTCGTGAGCCACGGGCAGTGCGTCAGCTTTTATCGCCTCTCAGCCGCGCGGGACAAACGAATCGAAGTTTTCCCTGACATGCGCCACACCACGTTGTGGGACCCGCAGAGTAATGAGGTTTTGAAATTGATTGGCGACTGGGTGTTGGAGCACTGACACCGTGTACTAACCTACGGCTTGAACCCTACGCTCTTCCATAGTTCCGCGGTGTTGTACATCCTGCCGTTGGTCATCACGGATTCCACGTTGCGTGTGTTGTGAATATCCTGCAGCGGATCGCCATGAATCACGATCAGGTCAGCGCGCTTTCCCGTCTCCACCGTCCCGACCTCTTTGTCGACGCCCATCACGCGCGCGGGAACGATCGTTGCCGCCTGGATCGCCTCCATCGGAGTAAATCCCGCCTGCACATACAATTCGATCTCACGATGCAAGCTATGTCCGGGAACCGTCTGATCGGTTCCTGCCACAATGGGGATTCCAGCTTTGTGCAATGCTCCCACGATTTCCACGAACTTCTCGAAAGACTTTTCACCCACTGCCGCGTTCGGCCCCGGCGGTCCTACATCATTAAGCTCGGCAGCCAGTTCCACGGGCAGCTTTGTGACTCCGGGCTCGAAACTTGCCGGAGGCTTGGCGGTTGATGCGGTGTAGAACTCCATCAGCGCCAGCGTGGGGTCAACAACCGTATGGTGAGCCTGCAGAAACGCAATCGCCTTTTTCGCTTGCGGAGAACTCAGATCGATACTCGCGATTGCCTTGGTTCGATCCAATCGCTTCGCACCTTCGGGCAGCGGATCAAACATCATGGTTGCGATGTACTGGATGTGGTTGATCTGATCCTGTCCGGCCTCGACCGCCTGATACGTGGTCAAACCCTCCGGCACGTGGCCGGTCACAGTCATGCCGATGCGATGGGCTTCCTCCGTAACCGCTTTCAGTTCGTCCAGTTTGACCGAGCTGTAGATTTTCATCTGCTGAAAGCCGGCGTCGTGATATTTGTCAGTCCACGTTTTTGCCTCCTCAGGAGTATCGACGCGCTGCACGCCGACCGTCATCTTGCCGGAACCATCAACGATTCCCGCCAGCAGCAAACGTGGACCAAGACCTCTGCCGCCGGCAACCGCATCGCGGACCGCTTTGATGAACTCGAATTCGTTGCCGCAATCCCGCACCGTGGTCACGCCCGCCGCCAGGTAGATCGACCCCCACTCGACTTGCTCAAAGTGAGCGTGCATGTCCCACAATCCGGGAAGTATCGTCTTACCGGTTTCATCGAGGACGGTTGCGTTCCTTGGGATTTTGACCTTCGACTTCGGCCCGGCGGCAATAATGCGGCCTTTCTTAACAATGACGACTGCGTCGGCGACCGCCGGATTGCCTGTCCCATCAATCAATGTTGCTCCCGTCAAAGCCAGCGTTTCCGCCCGGCTGCCGGAAATTCCCTTGGATAGCTCGGCGAGAGCCGCCATGTTGTCCGCTCCGGCTCGCGCCACAAAGTCACCGAGCGCACTCTCATAGCCGTCGCGAATGGCCTCGAAATGATCAAACTCGGCATCGGTCGTAATCGCGGCGACAAGATTGCGGCGGCCGTCGAACCATAGCGTCTCCCGTCCCCAAATCAGTCCCTCGACGGTGTACCGGCTCAGCTTTTCGGTCCTGCCGTTTACTGCCATGTCATCCTCACCGCGAGGCTCGATCTTTACGCTCCCGCTGGGGAGCGTCGCCAGCTCGACAGGCGAGCCATGGGCAGCCCAGTAGCGAACCATCAACATCTGCATGGTGGTGGGCGCATACCCGGCAATGGTGAAGAACCGCTGCGGAGAAGCAACCTCCGTCCATTGATCGCGATCTCGCAGGCGGACCTTGCCAGGTTGTACTTCTACGGCTGCGTCGATCGCGACCGGACGAGCCGTCTTTCCCTTGATCTCGAAAGCCTGGGGCGTCAGGTCTTGCGCGCCACGAAAAGTCGCCGTCAGCGGCACCGGACTGCCTCGGTCCGTAAACTGGAAGTCCATCTTCGCCGAAAGCGAAGTCCCGTCTTTCTCGATTTCGTAGCTTTCTTCGCCTATGGGCTGCTCAAATTTGTGTAACTGGAAGTGCCCGTGCTCCACAATCTCCGGCTTCGATGCCGCCTCGCTCGCTTGCGGACCCGCAGCTCGCCCGCTCAAGCTGAAGAACAGCCCGATAAGAGCATATGGCACCAAAGCCTTTTGCATCATGCTGTATTTCGCCTTTCAGAATGCATTCCGGAGTAATTGTATTGGGTGCTTGCGCCCATATGTAGCTACGCAGGTTCGTCCCTCTTCGTTCCACCAGAAACTCCGGAACCGCTTGGCGCTGCCATCCGTATGATCGTTTGCTTCTCTCTGGGCCCCCATTCGCCCACTCATTGGTCCCATTACCTAGGTCATCTTGGGAAGCCGAGCTTTCCGGTTCATCATACAGACTGATTCCCAAGGACTCCGTATGAATATTGATGATCTTCTGCGCATTGCCATGGAGCGGCGGGCTTCCGACTTGCACCTGAAAGTCGGCAACTATCCCCATCTCCGCGTTGATGGCGAACTGATTCCACTGACTGACCAACCCCGCGTCAGCGCCGAAGACATGCTGACCATGGCTTTCAGCATGATGTCGGCACGGCAAAAGCAGAAGTTCAAAGAATCCACGGAAATCGATATGGCCTACGGCGTGGCCGGTCTGGGACGCTTCCGTGTGAACGTCTTTCAGCAGCGCGGCAACGTTGGACTGGTGCTTCGCGTCATCCCCACCAAGATTCGCGCACTGGACGAACTCTACCTGCCCAAGATTGTCGAGCAGGTTTGCGATATGCCTCGCGGCCTTATTCTGGTGACCGGCGTAACCGGTTCCGGCAAATCGACCACCCTGGCCGCCATGGTCGACCGCATTAACTCCAGCCGCGCCGAGCACATTATTACCATTGAAGACCCCATCGAATTTCTGCACCGCGATAAGAAGGGTTACGTGAACCAGCGGGAAGTCGAGGTGGACACGCCCAACTTTTCCGCCGCGCTACGCGCCTCGCTTCGCCAGGATCCTGACGTGATCCTGGTCGGCGAAATGCGCGACATGGAAACCATTTCCACGGCGCTGCACGCTGCTGAAACTGGCCACATGGTGTTCTCAACATTGCACACCCTGGATGCGGTGGAAACCATCAACCGTATTATCTCGGTGTTTCCTCCGCCTGAACAGAAACAGATTCGTTTGCAGTTGGCCGCGGTGTTACGCGCGGTTATCAGCCAGCGCCTGGTCAAACGCTGCGACGGCGATGGTCGCGTGCCGGCGGTGGAAGTCATGATCAACACCGCATACATTCGTGAATGTATTCTCGTTCCGGAAAAAACCCGTGCCGTTCGCGATGCGATTGCCGCTGGCACCTCGCAATACGGCATGCAAACATTCGATCAAAGTCTGTGGGATTTGTTCCAGGCCGGACTGATCAATTACGAAACCGCGCTGGAGAATGCCTCCAACGCCGACGACTTCAAGCTGCGCATGCAAGGCATCTCTTCCACCAGCGATATTTCCAAAAATGCCATGCAAACTGCCGGCTATGGCGGCCGTTGATTTTTCCCTCCTGAAGCCTGAAGGGCGCGCCCGCTTAGCGCGCCCATTTTTCTTGCCGGTCCAAACTCAGGAGGAGGGCCAGGACCTTCCCAGGGTTGAGAACTGCCAGCCCCGGCCCTAAGAAGATCAAAACTCATCAAGCGCGAGCCGCATGTTGGCACCCCGCCGTCCCGCTCAGCACAAACAACGCGTGATCGAATCTGGAGATTTCAAAAACCCGGTCCAGCCTCGTCCGCACCAGCACCTCGTTCACAAAGTGCGACGGATTAACCAGTTTTAGCTGCACGTTGTGGCCGGCCGCCCACTGCCGCAGCGAAAGAAGCGCAGCCAGGCCTCCGGCGTCGACCATTTCCACCTCCGACAGGTCCAGCATCACAACGCGGGTGTCGTTCCCGCAAATCACCGCTTGCCGCAGATTTCGGACTTCCTCCCCGCGCACCAGGCGCCCCGCGCATCGAACCACGGCCACATCACCGGTTTTCTCCATCTCGATCGTCAACATGAGTTGCTACCTCTTTTCCCTCTGTTTCTTACTACGGGAATAGACGACCTAAAGTTCCCGCTGTCACCAGAATGGATGTAAAAAGAAGTAAATGAACCACATTCCATGAATGCCCGATGAATGGCGTATTAGAGTAAAGTTAATCGTGTCATTTCCGCGCCCCAGGAAGGTCGATTCTGAAGCCGAACTCTACCAGTACGCCGTAGGAGCGCTGGGCCGGCGGATGCGTACTGTGGCAGAACTGAAACGGCTGCTGCGTCCGCGGGTGGATCTGGAGACTGAATACGGGCAAACATTGATCAACCTCGTAATCCGCCGGTTGAAGGACCAGGGATATCTGAACGACTCGAAATACGCGGCTGCCTTTTCCACGCTCCGCCGCGATAATGAAAAGTTTGGTCGCATTCGGGTCATCACCGACTTGAAGGCGAAGGGCGTTCACGGCGAGGTTATCGAGAAGGCGGTCACGGACGCATACGGCGAAGTGAATGAGGAAAAACTTGCGCGAGATTACCTGAAGCGCAAGCGCACACAAAAGCCCAAGGACCAAAAACAGGCGGCCAGGATTTTCCGGCAGCTGATGCGGGCCGGCTTCGGATCGAAAACGATTTTCAAGATCCTGAAAACATGGGATGTCGACGAAGAAGTGCTGAGCGCGCTGGAGAACGAAGAACCAGCCGCTTGCTGACGTTGGTGATCCCCTGCCAGCACCCCTTAATGGGAGCCGGAATCCACCACGGAGTCACAGAGCCACGCAGAATAAGAAAACACAAGAAATCCTCTGTGACTCCGTGGTGGAAGTTTGCATTGCGTACAGAGGCTGAGTGATACTCAGGGAACCATCCCATTACCCAGGAGAGATCACATGAAATCGTGTTTCGCAAGACTGTTGGCCGCCATGCTTCTCAGTTCGACCGCCTTGATGTTCTCGCAGGTCGGCACGGACGTGAAGAATGGAACAGAAGCGGCTGGGCACGACACCAAAGTAGCCGCCAAGAAAACCGCTGCAGGCACGGAAAAAGCTGCCGACAAGACCGGAGAAGCAACCGAGAAAGCGGCCAAAACGACCGGGCACGACACCAAAGTGGCCGCCAAGAAAACCGCCTCAGGCACGGAAAAAGCTGCGGACAAAACCGGAGACGCAACCGAGAAGGCGGCCAAGAAAACCGGGCACGGCATTGCGACGGGTGCCAAGGCCGTTGGCCACGGAGTAAAAAAAGGCGCCGAGAAGACTGCCGACGTCGCCAAGTAGTCGCGCTTGCGGAGAGAAAAAATTCACGCCGTTGGCCTGGTCCAATCACCAGCGGCGTCAGGCAGTGCTTGGCCAAAACGATTGTCCTGGCCTGAAGCCTGACACCTGCCCGTTTTCAGGCATACAATGAACTGGCACCCCGGTCGCGCTATGGCTACCTTGCCTGACGATCTCGCGCAGCTCAAAGACGACATGGTCGCCTTTGTGGAGGGCCACGGCATTCGCCGCTTTCCCGGCTTTGTCGACTACGAAGAAGTTCAGTGCGTGACCTGGAAGTCCGAAGGCAATGCCGACGGCTGGAAGGACTTTGTCGAGCTGGCCAAGGCCGCCGAGGCGCCCTTCCTCATCATGGATTCATGGCGGCTCGAGCGGGAGGAACTCGATCTCATCATCGAGCGGCTTACCGATGCCGCATTTGCCAGCGATGAGGATCTTGACGATGCCCGTTGGCTCCGTACCTACGTCGGCAAAGTGGGTTTCGTGCAGCTTGGATTTGCCCACCAGGGTGTGGTCATGGTCTATGAAGCGTCCACCGCGTGGTACGAGCGCTATCAAGGCATTCTCGAGATGGCGGACGGCTTTGCTGGCTTGCCAACCGACGGCTTGGATCAGGATGAGGAGATCTGAGAGACTCCCGTGTTCCTCTGTGTCATCTGTGGTGATCGGTAAATGCAATGGACTCCCAGGCTCGCCGACGCAGCCCAGACCGAACTCCTCGCCGCGGAATTACGCTCAAACTCCAACATAAGCCAGAAACAATCTCACCTCGCCACTACTCTGGCCCGTCTCCTGGTCACACGCGGCATCGCTGATCCCGAAGCCGCTGAGGGTTTTCTTGCGCCATCGCTGTCTCATCTCCACTCGCCGTACCTAATGTCCGGTCTGAGAACGGCCGTCGAGCGCATCGAAGCCGCTATCGAGCGTAAGGAAGGCGTACTGATTTACGGCGATTACGACGTCGACGGCACCACGGCCATCGTCATTCTCAAGACCGCCATTGAACTCTGCGGTGGCGCGCCTGACTTTCACGTTCCTCATCGCATCAAGGAAGGCTATGACCTGCGCGGCGATGTGATCGAGCGTGCCGCGGCCTCGGGCATTCGCCTGGTCATTAGCGTGGACGCCGGCATTCGCGCTTTCACTGCCGCCGAGACTGCGCGCCGCGCCGGCGTGGATCTGATTGTGACCGACCATCATCTTCCCGGACCGGACGGCGTTCCGGTCGCGCTGGCTGTGCTGAATCCGAATCAGCCCGGATGCGAATATCCCTGCAAAGCGCTTTGCGGCGCGGGTGTGGCGTTC
>Ga0206815_1268_pt2 | contig 9720 bp, 4 predicted proteins | sample Alteio_BWOrgCont_91_FD_152864 | JGI IMG/M metagenome (GOLD analysis project Ga0206815, IMG submission 152864) | Enriched cells from forest soil in Barre Woods Harvard Forest LTER site, Petersham, Massachusetts, United States -... | ecosystem: Environmental > Terrestrial > Soil > Temperate forest > O...
TCCCGTATCCATAGAAAAACCGATACCACTCAGAGTTTCGCCGCCTTTATTTCCGCGAATATAAAATTGAAAAGCTCCCTTTTGTAAATAATTAACCAAATTACTTTTATTCACGCCTATGTAACCACCGGACCAAGCGTTTCCTTTTAGCTTAAAATCAATCCATCTTTTATTTTGTTTAAACAGCATGACGGCCTTAGCGTCCGTGTCAGGATAAGCTCCCTGATACATGCATTCATCTTTATCGGTAAAAAGCTTCAACACTTTCATTTTCGGAATAACAGCTGGTGGCGGTTCAGCCGGCAATAACTTCGATGTTAATTGGTCTGTCGAATTCACTTTTTTCATAGTGGTCCAAAAACTCTCGTCTTCGGATCCAAACATCCAAATACCGATGCCGTACAAATGATATTTCTTAACAATATCGCACTGATATTCCAAAGATCTGGAATCGGGCATCCAAGCCTCATGAGCCTGGCCTTTTTCATCCGTATAGTCGTAATACAACTCCTGACTGTCATCCGTATCTCGAATAGGAGTCACATGATACTTGGCAGCTCTTTCCATAAATATTTTATACGTAATGGTCTCACCGACTTTTCCTATCCAGTCATAGCCATAAGTGGGATACCCCACCTCCATTTTGTCCGCGTCTAAAGTACTAACAGCGTACTTCACCACTTGTTCGGACCATTCCGGTGAGGTAACACAGCCCGGCAGTCCAGTCCCCCAGTGATAGTCATAGGTCATCGGCACAAACTGATCGGTGACCATACCAATCGCTTTGTAATCGCGGGATTGCGGATCATCCCAGGTTCCTATCGCTTCCGTTTTAGACGGCAAAGCCACACCGCACAACAAACCGTGTGCTTTACAAGCCTTATCCAGTTCGGCCATAAAGTTGGAAAAAGGAGCTTTGTCTTTGGCTAAAAAGTTTTCATAGTCAATTTGGATGCCCTGTACTCCGTCTTTAACCGCGTCATCAATGAGCATTTGAATATGTTTGGCCCGCATAGCGGCGTCATAAAGGAAAGGTTCAACCATGTTTTTGTCGTGATCATTGATCGCCAAGTTGTAGTTACCAACCATCATCCAAAGCTGAACATTGTTCTTTTTAGCGGCGGCAACAGCTCTCGCCTTCAACTCGGGCGTCGCCGAATCCACAGGATGCGGCATGCAATCGTTGATATGAAGGTTGTACCACTCACAATAAGCCCTATCGGTTTGGTCCGCGTGCTTTTCAAAGCTCACAAGAGAAGCGTTATTCGCGTCCCAGAAAACCACCCAGCCTCCAATACCGACCGGACCTTTTTTGGGATACTTTCCTTGCTCCCATTTATTAATATCAGCGTGAACCATGGACGGTACGGCAATAGCCAGCAACATCGTCAAAATCAATATTCGTCTCATGGTTCACACCCCTTATAAATAAATTACTTCGCAGCCGAACTGGCGATTATTTCAGAAACCAGAGGCTTATTCTTAAGCGTCTCCACCAATTGACCGATGGCCTCTTGAGCCGTTATCTTTCCGATCCAAAGCTGATCAAAAACAGGCGTGATCGATCCTTGATAGATTTCCGACCAATCCTTGGTCATGGGCGGATAAACACTGAAATCCACCGCTTTTAAGAGAAACTTTTTATTCAAAGGTTTTTGATTATCAACAAAAGCCGCGGATTCGGCCACGCTTTTCAAAGCTGGCTGAGATAATCCAGTAGTAGCCATCTTGGCTTCGCCTTCCGAACCGGCGATGTACTTGATAAATTCCCAGGCGGCTTTTTTATTCTTCGATGTATTCAAGATACCGTAACCCGAACCACCTCCCGGAAAGCCCCTGAGACCTGTTGGCCCCTTAGGAAACATCACCACATCCCAGTCAAAGTTTTTGATGTCACGGAACTGGGGCGTCTTCCAAATACCAGAAACGAACATGGCAGATGTACCGTTCTGAAACAGGTCAGATGTTCCCATGCCGCCCATAGCGGTCATATTGGACGGACCGGGCATCACCTTTTCTTTCAAGATCAGATCCGTCCTGTATTGCAAAGCGTCGACAAAGGCGGGCGTATTGAAGGCATAAGCCGAAGGGTTCTGCGAGTCGTTTGCCCAACGGGCGCCAGCGGAATATGTCCAAAGTTCCAGCATGGGCCAATCCTCAGTGTATCCCCATTGAGTCGTATGACCATTCTCATCTCTTTTGGTTAAAGCCCTGGCATCGGTCAATAAATCATTCCAACCCCAATCATCTGTCGGGTAAGGTAACTTAGCTTCGTCAAAAGCTTTTTTGTCGTAATAAACCACACAGATTGGTGATGTATCACGCGGGAGAACATAAAGATGACCGTTCACCGTAAAACGGCTCAATACGGATGGATAAAAATCTGTCGTCGAAAAATTGTCGGCCTTGATGTAATCGTCCAAGGGTTCCAAAATATTTCTGGGATAAAGATCCGCGATATTATCTGTGGAAACAAAAATGACATCCGGCGCGATGCCGCCCGCTACCTGAGTCAGCAGCTTGGTGTTATATTCGCCCCAGGATACCCGCTGTAACTCAACCTTGATCTTCGGGTGGGTCTTGTTGAAGTTCTCAACCAAGTCCTGCAAGATTGCGTTTTCCTTCGGATCTCCCCAAGACGATATCTTAATCGTGGTTGATCCCATGTTGGAACAACCCCAACCGGTGAGGGCTAGGACAGTCAAAACGCCCATCCATTTCCAAATTTTTATACCGCCAAAAATTTTCATGAGTTACCCCTTTTTGGATTTAAAAACGTTTCAATACCCAATCTCAATTCACAATATTTAAACAAATAAACCCATGTCGCACTGTAAGACAAGGTTTAAATGGAGATAAAACAATAGGGTTATCATACTCAAAACCAACAACTTCGCCCATAGTCAGATTACGGTTCAAAACAGCTAAAGTTGCGCCCATCCGACCAAAAAGTAATAAATCTAAGGCTTTATTTGGTTTGTGTGACTTTTTTAAGATAGGGAGGCTGATCCGGATTAAGACCCTTCACAGTCGCCACGGCCAAAGCCAAAGTTTGAATCATTGGAGCGATTCCTAAGGGATTTACGATTTCATCACCACCTGGTATGCGAATCCCTATGGACGCTTTCTTTAATACTTGCGGAACCGAGCTAAAAGCGACGACGAAAGCTTGGCGTTCATTGAGTTCTTCCAGAAGCGCCAAAGTTCCTTTTAAAGTTGGACCTGGGGGGGCCAAAAGAATGACCGGAAAGTCTTTGCCCGCCAAGGTTTTAGGACCATGATGAAAATCGGCGGTTGAGTAAGCATGAGCCATCACTTGAGCGCATTCTTTAAGCTTTAACGCAGACTCTTGAGCTACTCCATAGTGAAAGCCCCGTCCTAATACCACACAACTGGAGAGATACATAAAACGGTGAGCGTGATCCCAAATCACATCAGACAATTTGCATCCTTGTTGGATCAAGCGCGGCAAAGCAGTGAGCTCAGCTTTTACCTTGGCGCCGCGGGTTACCATTTCTATCAACCCATAAAGAGCGACTAGCTCCGAAGTATAAGTTTTGGTCGCGGCCACGCTTTTTTCCAAACCGCAAGAGAGATTAATCGTATATTTCGCTTCTTGCGCTAAACGGGATTTAGGATTGTTAGTAATCCCAATCGTCAAGGCGCTTTGCGAACGGGCGGTTTGAATGACATCGCAAACATCTGGTCCCTGCCCTGACTGAGACACACCCATTACCAATCCACCGCGATAATCGATCTTGGCGTTGTAAAGAGTCGTCACACCAGGAGCCGCCAAAGAAACAGGAATTTTCCATTCTTTTTCAATCAAGTAACGGGCATAAGTGCAGGCATTATCCGAAGTGCCGCGCGCCACCAAAACGACGAACCGGGGCTTATAGGCTTGAATGGCCGCGGCCGCCTTAGCTAAATTCACCCATTGGCTAGAAACAAACCGCCTGGCCACTTTCGGGCTTTCCATGATTTCTTTTTCCATCAGGGTCTTTGTGTGGGACAAGTTTTTCCTCTTTTAAATAAATTCTTTGAATATCGTTTTCGACTAATGACAGCGAGAGCTACTGGTCAAACAGGGGTAAATTTTATATCGAAAGCGGGACGTTTTCCTACATCTTTTTAGGAAAAACCAAAAAACAAACTAGTTGAGAATGAGTAAGAGGACTACTCTGCTTTTTTCAGTCGATAAATTTGAGGTGTCATCCCGACATGCCGCTTGAACTGATGGATGAAGTAGCTCGTGGATTGAAATCCGCAGTCTTGCGCGACCGTACCAATAGAAAGACGCGTAGTTTCCAATAAGCGCTTAGCGTGATCACACCGAAGTTTTAATAAATAATTGGAGAAGCCCACACCAAAGGCTTCTTTAAAACACCGGCTAAAACGCGAAATAGAAAAACCCGTTCGAGAAGCAACTTCCGAAAGAGACAAATCTCTCTGAAAGTTTTGATTAATATAATCTTTAGCCCGATCCAAACGGAAATTCCGCTCACCTCGTAACGGTGAAAGGAAAAGACTCGTAAAAAACTCTAAATGAGTCCTAAAAAGGCTCAAAAGTTCGCTGGTGGTCAAGGCCCGGCTATATTGCTCGGATAGTTCTTTCGAAAGAGTAGCGAACTGAGATTCGATCACCAAAGCTCTTTTTTGAACCGTTTCCATTAATTGATAGAGCAACTGTAGAAAATAGACCTTTAAAACTTCAGGTTTTTCCGTGGAAATACGTAAAACTTCACGCACATACTCCTCGCGCATCAATCGAATTTCTTTTTCTTCCGCGCGGCTACAAGCATCAACCAACTTAGAAGACCACTCCAAGACCGAGAATTCGTTTTGGGGCGGCTCTACCGAGTATTGATCTTGGTAAAAAACCAAGTTTTTCTGATGATGCAACCCTAAGTGCAAAGCCAAAATTGACTCTCTAAAAGCTTCAGGTAATTCCTCAGCCGCGTGATCTAAACGGCTGACACCCACATAAACCGACGTCTTAAATTTTTTGCGGAGAAATTCTTCTATGGAAATGGCCATATCTCTTATTTGAAGACGGGCTTGCGAAGGGCTTTTTTGAGGATCGGGAGAGGTCAAAAAAAACGCTCCCTGGTCATCCATTTGACCCGAAACCGTCTCAGACAATTGGTGAACAAATTGAAAGCAATCCCATTGCATACGGGCAGCTTCCAGCATCGCTTTCACTTCATTAGTAGCGTCTTCGCCTTCTCTGCCTACCGTTACCGCCAGCACCGTATTGGGATGACGCTTGAGTTTAAATTCATCCCGATCCCACGGCGCCAATTCCGCGCCTTGCCAGGCACCCCACGACAAACGATGACGTTTGACCTTCACATAATTCCACATACGGTTGGTTAAACCCTTCGACAAAACCTTGCTTTTAATTCTTTCGAGTTGTTCCAGTTTTTCTGGCGGCAGCATTTCGTCCGCGATCATTTGTGCCAAAATTTCCATCATTTTTTTAAAGTCAGGAAGAGCTTCCTCGTCCACCAAGGGGGTTTTTAAAAAAGTCTTCACATAATTGTTAAATATCGGATCGGAAAAAGCGGGCGCCTTACCGGCCATCTCAATAAATTGCTGGGTAACCATCTCGATCGTCGGCATACCCCTCAAAAACGAACCGGAAAAAAGATAAGCTACACAAACACCCTCTTTCATCACCGGCACAAAATAATCCCACAAGCCTAAGTGCTGGGCCAAAACACCTTTTTGGGTTTGAGCCGCCAACTCTAAACAACCGTTGTTATATTTAGCCCGATCTTCTTTTTTTCCAAAATACATTTCAAATTGAAAGGGTGAACTATCACTAGTGGGAAGAGACAAGGTATACCAAAGATTCAAATTATCCCGAGCTACTACATAGCAAGGTAAAGAAATGTAATCGGTAAAGAGATTGATAACAGAGTTGTGCGAAAGAACCCGCAACAGCCACGACGGTATAGGGGCGGTCGGCTGCTCTGGCATCAACGGATTGTTATTAGTAGAGTCGTTTTTCAATTTAACCCTTTAGTCAAATTACATACTAACGTGTCAAAACGTTGAAAGTTTAGCATAAAAACGCAAAAAAACAACATCAGATAGCAATTCTTTGTGATTTTCTCTAAGAAATACTAGGAGTTTCCCTATTTGATATGGCAACCACTTTTAAAGAATTGATCTGCCCTTTTTGTAATTCGTATGGTTATTCTTAATAAAGACTAAAGACAATTTCAAAAGTCAAAGGATTGATATGAAAGCCATTCAAGTTCAACAGTTCGGCGGACCAGAAGTTTTAGATTACAAAGAAGTGGAAAAACCAAATCCCGGCCCTGGACAAGTCCTCGTTCAAATCAAAGCCGCCGGAGTGAATCCGGTCGACACCTATATTCTGACTGGCACTTACGCTCGTAAACCCAGCTTACCTTATACCCCTGGTATGGACGGTGCTGGAATAGTGGAAACCGTCGGCACAGGCGTGACACAGGTAAAGATTGGCGATCGAGTTTATGTCGAAGACGCCATTACCGGTACTTACGCGGAATTTTGTCTTGTCGCCGAAACCCATGTCCATGCCCTTCCCTCTTCTCTTACATTTTCACAAGGGTCCGCTCTAGGCGTTCCTTACGGCACCGCCCATTACGCCATATTCTCCAGAGCCAAGGTAAAAAAGGGAGAAACTCTTTTTATTCAAGGTGGTTCCGGCGGCACGGGAGTAGCTACCATTCAACTAGCAAAAGCTTTTGGATTAAAAATTATAGCTACCGCCGGAACCGAAAAGGGTCTCCAATTAATCAAACAAATCGGAGCCGATCACGCTCTTAATCACAAAGACCCGAATTATTTAGAAGAGGTATTAAAATTTACTCAAGGTAAAGGTGCGAACATTATTTTGGAAATGGCCGCCCATATTAATCTCGGAAAAGATCTAACCGTTTTAGCTTTTAACGGACAAATTGTTGTCATTGGTTCTCGCGGGCCTGTTGAGATCAATCCAAGAGACCTTATTAGCCGCAATAGCGCCATCTTAGGCATGAGCTCCCTTAAAAGAACTGAGGAAGAAAACAACGCCATACACAAAGACTTAGGTGATTATTTTAAAAACGGGTCGATTAATCCCATTATCAATCAAGAAATGCCCTTGAAAGAAGCTGCCCAAGCGCACAAAGCTGTCATGACGCCTGGCGCACATGGAAAGATTGTATTACTTCCATAAACTCATAAGTTTGGATAAAAAGAAAAAGCCATGAAAAGCGCCTCGCTCTTCATGGCTTTTTCAATTTTATTCACAAAGTCGTTTAACGCAAAACCAAGACTTTAAATATCTTAACCGCGTCCTGTCGGCCCGTGACCTGGATACGAACGTAATAGAGGCCGTCCGCCACATTCATACCCATCTTGTCACGAAGATCCCACTGAACCGCTGTCACCGTTCCCAATGGCCCGTTGCCGCTGCCAGCCATAAAGGTATGTTCAGAAATTTTGCGGAACGCTGTTGTAAAGACTTCCATTTGGATCGTAGCCGTTCCAGGCGTGGTCACATCAATCTCCACTGGGCCTGTGGTCACAGGATTCGGATAAGGCGGCGTATAAAGCACATTATTAATCGCCGTAGGTGTGGCTGTAACCGTACTGGTAGGTGTAAAGGTCAAAGTCTGGGTCGAAGTAACCGTGGGTGTGTCTGTTTTCGTCGGTGAGTTTGAAGGTGTGGCCGTAACCGTAGGTGAAGCCGTATTGGTCACGGTAAATGTCATCGTAGACGTATTAGTCATCGTCGAGGTGAAAGTATAGGTTGGCGTTGAGGTAAAGGTGTAAGTGTTAGTAGACGTAAATGTATTTGTGGCCGTGCTGGTATGAGTGGCTGTGTCGGTAGCCGTTGAACTAAAAGTATTGGTAGGCGTCGAAGTAAAGGTAGAGGAATTGGTAGCCGTAGACGTATTCGTGGGTGTATTGGTAATCGTGGGCGTATCTGTAACGGTTGAGGTATTCGTTATCGTATAGGTACTGGTAACCGTCGCCGTATTCGTAGGTGTGCTCGTCGGACCATTAGGCGTATTTGTGATAGTACTGGAGAAAGTAGCTGTCGGCGTTTGAGTAACTGTAGTGGTAAAGGTCAAAGTGACTGTAGATGTGGATGTATTGGTATAAGTTGCCGTGAAAGTATTGGTAGGACCATTTGGCGTATTCGTAATGGTATTGGTATAAGTCGAAGTTCCCGTTTTGGACGGCGTATTAGTAATTGTGCTAGTGAAAGTGTAGGTTGGCGTTTGAGTGAATGTTCCCGAAGCCGTGTTAGTCGGGGTATGGGTAAAGGTGCTTGTGGACCCCAATGTTCCCGTATCGGTCATCGTTGGCGTCGGAGTAATCGTCGGAGTATTTGAAATAGTGGGTGTAAAAGTATTGGTAAAGGTAGCGGTATAAGTTTTAGTCACCGTGTTGGTTATTGTGTTCGTAAAGGTATTGCTAATGGTAGGAGTGAATGTATTTGTAATAGTGCTCGTATAGGTTTTAGAAGGTGTATTGGTGAATGTGGAAGTGCTCTGCGGTGTATTGGTGAGCGTATTAGTAATAGTAGGCGTAAACGTATTAGTGACCGTAGGCGTAAAGGTGCTTGTCAGAGTTTTGGTAAAAGTATTGCTTTGAGTAGCGGTAAAAGTCGAAGTTACCGCTACCGTAGCGGTAAACGTACTCGTCACAGTATTTGTCAATGTATTCGTGGGAGTGGACGTATAAGTCATGGTCGGGGTTTTCGTTGGCGTGCTGGAATAAGTGTATGTTGCCGTAGGCGTGGGAGTAGGCGGACAAGAGAAATAAATATTGTCGAGAGTAAAATTATAATTAAAGTTGGCTGTCGCGTTTGGTTCCGCAGCAAAAGTGAGAAGATACAAAGCGGTGGTTGGCATCGGATTGGTTCCGACAGTTCCCCAACCTACCCAACTAAACGAACTAAACAAAACTGACGCGTGATATGTCGTTCCTGATTTAAAGGTCCCATTACCAACATAGCTCGCCGGAACAACTACGGTGGTTGAATATTCTGGTCCCGATGAGCTTGCGGTTTGTAATTCAATTAAAATAGTCGCCGGCTGACTTGTCCCGCTCCATTGATCAACTCTTATAGAGAAAACAATACCTGTCTGACTAGCCGTAGGCGCATAGGTCCCCGGCGCTGTTGCTAAACCCGCATTAAAAGTAGCTGTATTACTAATCGTGGTGGAACCACTGCATTCCATACCATAAATAGAACCATCCAATCCATCATTGATTGTATTGGTCATAGTGGCGGTACAGCCCGTAGGCACGTAATCACTCCAGAATCCCAACAAATTATCTTGGGTTAATCCATTTTCAAAATTAGAAATGATGGTTCCGCAGGCTGGCGTAGGCGAAGCGGTTGGAGTGGGCGTACAAGTACTAGCTCCGCAACCACTTGTAACTGTTACGCAAGTATTAGTACCACTGAGTACATTCCAAATACTGGTCATTTCAGAATTGGCGTTTGTCGGTAATCCCTGACCCAAATCCCACATCGCTATACCTCTATACCCTTTTCCCAAAGCCCAATTGATTTTGTCGCAATAGGACTGGCCAATATCCGCGCCGTAGGCTGTTCCGCCATAAGTAACAGTCATCTCGCATCGAGTGGTGTCATAAGCACCCAGGGTAGCGCTGGAAAAAAGCGTCGCATCAGGCACAGTGGTAGCGCCAGCCGCGTCGCGAGCGTAA
>Ga0206815_1272_pt1 | contig 9586 bp, 7 predicted proteins | sample Alteio_BWOrgCont_91_FD_152864 | JGI IMG/M metagenome (GOLD analysis project Ga0206815, IMG submission 152864) | Enriched cells from forest soil in Barre Woods Harvard Forest LTER site, Petersham, Massachusetts, United States -... | ecosystem: Environmental > Terrestrial > Soil > Temperate forest > O...
AACAATAATAGCCAAGCGACCTTCGTATCGATTGTAACAAATATCCCAAACCCATTCTGATAAGCACTGATCAAATCAACTAACCAAATTAGGCTAACTCTACTGTGTCATAATTGCTACAATTCAAACCTATTGTTAATAGAGTCGCATGATCGAACTGCTAAGTTATATCAAAACCAAATCGGAGACTGTTTTGGAATCATCAGGTATTGAACAAACAACCCGCAATAGAAATCGCATTGAAATCCAAAAAATATGCCCTTCTATTCCTAAAAACGAATTAAATATTCACAATAAAAATTCTATTCTTGGCATCAGCATTAATAGCCCCGCCACCACAGGAAATAAAATTTTATCTATATTTAACCTCCTCAATAAACGCGGCTTAACAGAAATTAATCTTCTTATGGGTGATAGTCTTTATCGATATACGGCAATGATAAAACACGGATGTAACGAACACGAGGGCAGAAGGATGGGTGCCGAACAAAATAAACATCTAATGCAATATTACACCTCATATGTCAATAATAATGACACACCCTATCGATTGAATTTTCTTTTAGCTTCAGACTTTGAAAAAAACGAAAAATTTCACACGCTTCGGAAAGAATTATGGGATTTATTTGAAACTAACACTACCTTTAGATTGTCTGTGTTAAATTTTTCAAACTATTATTTTAACCGTGCGCTTGACACACCAGTCGAGTCCATCGGTGAAGATGTTAATAAACATGAGTATGCCAGCAAATATCTTATCGAGGAACTTGCCATATTCGCGCTTCTAAACCAGCAAGGAATCAACACATTAATTTACCCGGGAGTCATTCAAACTATTTACGACGTTATTACGATGGATCATCCTCTTTTATCTAACTTATTTAAAGATTATGTTTTTGTTTCATTACGAATTACTAGATCGTAATTCTCTTTTTCACTTGCCCGATAATAGCTGCCCAAAATCAATTATTTTTGCAAAATAACCACTCTCAACCACCGCACTATTCACACCATTCACGTGAATCAGTGCAGGACGATAAGAAAAGTTTTTTGGTATATTCAATTTACTAATTTTTTGTTTAACTTCATCTATAACTGATGCCGTTACTTCTGATCTGGAAAACTTAATTTCACACACATATAAGCAATTAAATTTTGTCTGAATCAATAAGTCAATTTGACATCCAGGATGTGTCTTTGTCTTTTTCTGAAAGTATGGATTAGAGAAGATAATTTCTTCTGAAGGCACACCTAATAATTCTATGATGCAAGAATCATTATTTAATACAAGATTTTCAAATTGCAGTGAAATGATGCCTTCCCATGCGGGCAGCGTTGTAACTGATGTTTTTTTGAAAACGCCTTTTTCTATTTTAGTTTTATTTGGTTGTATATATTTCAAATAGAATCGCACGTAATTATCTTTAAGACGGTAACGACTTAATTTTGAGGTTTTGCCATCTTTCAAATGCCAAGTGAAATCTCGTGATATAAAACCAGCCGTACCCAAATCCGCCAGATACTCACTAAAATCCCCTGTTTTATTTCGCTCGCAACTTATCAAGATTTCTTCTTGGCTTGCAGGCCCAATGATCAATCTATCAATGATTTTTTTATATAACTCGCTCCGCTCACCAAAAACATCAGAAAATATCCGCTCGAACTCATTCAATAATGGCGCATTTGGTGAAAAACACAGAGTTCTTATATTATCTTCTGCACTCTTATTTGGATTAACTAATTCGAGGTATCTTGGCACTCCACCTGTAATCGACAATACTTTTAGTTTTTCGTACGCAGAAATTCTTTCACGATGCTTTCCCCAAAATTCATCGCAATTAGCAACCGATAACTCTGGCAACCTGATGTACAAAGATGGACGGCCCAAAAATAATGTACTACTAATGATATTCTTTTCTATCCAAGACGATACCGATCCACACAACACCAACATAAGTTTCGGATTCTTTTTGAATTGAGTATCCCAAGCGTTTTTCAATTTGCCTAAAAAAGTCGAATCTAATGACCCCATCCATGAAATTTCGTCTAGCAAGATAACCACTTTCCCTTTTTCTGTATTTTTAGCCAAGAAAGTAAATAAATCACCCCAATCATTCATACTAAATTTCGGGTGATCCAACTGTTCACTTAACTGGCGCGCAAATTCATCTCTCTGCATTTGCGCGGTTGTTTCTTTGGTAGGGGCAATACCTGCTATAGAATAAAATTTCTGATTTTTAGCAAACTCCTCGATCAATCTACTTTTTCCTATCCGTCGTCGACCCTGAACAACAACCAAACTTGCAAAGTTTTTCTGCTGCAAATCACTAAGTTCTTGTATTTCAGCTTCTCGACCAACGAAAGGTGTGCTCACATATAACTCCAATTACTGTGTTTGTACGCCCATTCTATCAGGATTTTGGCCGCACCAAAACGTATTTTTTCAATTTGGTGCGGCCAAAATGCAGCCATTACCGCCGCACCAAATCAATAAAATTTATTTTGGTGCGCCCAAAATGAGGCTTACCTCGCCGCACCAAAATATTCCGCATCAGCAGGTAGCTAGATGGGCCACTGTCGCACTTCTATCTAGAATTTGCCCATCCATCCCGGCCGAAACCCAGGCGTGGGTTCCATGTGCAGCGGTAGTAATAATGATTATGTAGTATCATACAGGGATATTGTTAACTTAACCTTTATGGTGCACGCTCATGCCTGAATTAACCTCACTGCTTTTTTTGCAACTAGCGGCTATTTTAGCTTTTTGTCGCGCTCTATCGTATGTGGGAACGCGATATTTGGGTCAAGCCGATGCAGTGTGTGAAATGATAGCGGGTATTGTTTTGGGCCCCTCCTTATTAGGGCTGATTGCGCCCTCTTTTCAGCACTGGCTTTTTCCTTCCACTCATATCGCGCTAGGAGATGGGACCACTCTTATCAATCCATCAATGAGCATACTGTACTCAATAAGCCAATTAGGCTTGCTCATTTACATGTTTTTAGTCGGCTTAGAGTTCGACCCGGCTCTATTAAAAAACAGAGGTAAAGGAATTACGTTAGTAGCCGGTGGCGGAATTCTTGTACCATTTATTTTAGGCTTCTTATTTGCATGGAAGGGACACACAGAAGGCGTCTGTCATTTCCTTTTTGTATCAACAGCGGGCGATATAACAGGTGCCTTTTTTATTGGAATTGCTATTTCCATGACAGCATTTCCCATGCTAGCCCGATTGCTTTATGACCGCGGCCTGGCTAACACAAATTTTGGCGCGCTAAGTTTAGCATCCGGTTCTATTGGCGATGTAATAGGTTGGTGTCTGTTAGCTGTGATGCTCGCCTTCTTAAAAATGAATTTGAATATCGCACTCATTGCCATCATCGGCGGCGTTCTTTATTCAGGTTTCATGCTGACAATAGGCCGCAGATTAATTACCATTTTCTTTACGAAAGTTGCGCCCACACAAAATATCAATACGACATTGACGCAAGTCCTCGTCATACTAATGATTTGCGCCTGGACAACCGATAAGCTTGGTCTGCATGCTATTTTTGGCGTGTTTATTGCCGGTATTGCAATGCCAAAAATGCAACTGACAGACATGCTACGCGATAAGATAGAAGGCGTAACCATCGCCTTCTTGTTGCCTATATTTTTTGTTTATTCTGGGCTTAACACCCAAATAGGCTTAATTAACACACCGCTACTGTGGCTGGTGGCTCTCATTATTATTTTTATTGCAGTCGCAGGAAAACTCGTAGCGTGCACACTAGCAGCGAGATTAGCCGGTGAAGGATGGCGAGATTCCATGACTGTTGGTGCCTTGATGAATTGTCGCGGCTTGATGGAGTTAATCGTTCTCAATGTCGGATTAGAATATCATATTATTACTCCATCCTTATTCAGTATCATGGTATTCATGACGCTCGTTACAACGTTTATGACTACGCCACTTTTTAATGCGATTTATTTAAAAAAAATGTAAATATATATTTTGGAACTTACCATGGCAGAACACGTCTCTTAAAAAAATCCACCCGTTATTGCAAACTTACCACAAGCATACAGACTAAGCTGATGCAGGCACATATCTTAGTAAATGATTTATTTATCATAGTGCAAATTTTCTTTATCAATAAAATACGACGGGGCAATTCTGACCCGCTGCTTAAGAACTATTTTTATGAAATCGGCGTTAATGGAGACAAAAGTGCTTGTTTGATAGTTGGCACGAAACGGGATTCACCAAAGCGGTTAACCAATGCGCGATGAAATTTTTCACGTTTATTGTCAGCGTCATTGACATAGTCAGTTAAAATTCGCAGGCGCTCTGCAGGATCTTCTTCTGCTTTAGCAAGATTATAGGCGGTGTTGCTCACATCACTAGGCTGAGAAGATAAAAAACAACAACTACCACTACAACTAGCATCCCACAAGTCTTCGATTTGTGGCTGCGTAATCACAGTCACATTGACTGATACGCTATCACTACTCAAGCGCATCCCTTCATTAGAAGAGCTAGACGCTGCCATGCTTGGCTCTGCGTTAAAGTGTTTTGCTAGATTTTTTCTAGGATGCTGCACAACAAATGGATATAAGTCGGTATTGTCATGCGTTGCATGCGCATACAAATAAGGGCCAGATACAATATGTTTTAGAGGCTCCGGTGGAATACTTTTTTCTATCATCCCGCCATACTCCCGGTTAACGACGGTAACACCTTCTTTATCGTACCATAGCGCTCTTTCTCCGTGGTATTTCACCCTATCAACATACATCCCCCCCACAGTTTTACCTTGGAAAAAATGATAAACACCAAGTCTTTCTTCGTGAGTTCTCAACCAATCGGATAGCTGAGGAAAATAAATATTAGTTGATACAAAACCTGATTTACTCGCCGCTTCATTTCCTGACGATTTGCTTTCAAGCGCTTTTTGCCAGGGCACAGAAACAGCAAAAATGCTGAAAAGAAAATAAATATATAAATAACCCCGCGCCCTTATGATAAAATTAATCAATATCCCTTAAATCGGCCTATTATATGAAAACAAAATTACCCATAGCTTTGATGATGATTACTCTGCTAACAGGCTGCGAAACATCCTATGGCCCAACTGGTGAATACGGTGGTTTTCCGCACGGGGGATATACAGACTCGAACGTGAATGCGAATACTGCGATAGTGAGCTTTGTCGGTAATTATTTCACACCGCAAAACGATATAGACAATTATCTATTATATCGCTCTGCAAAAGTCACCTTGGAAAATGGGTACAATTATTTTGTTATCACCTCTACTTCTTCATCATGCAAAAATATTGAGGTAGCGACAGCAACAACAGATCACGTCACAACTAATCCACCGCAATTACATCGCACATATTACAGTCATACAAAGTATGCTGGATATTCTGTGAGTAACACACGCACCCCTCGATTTTATCAATTTTCTGCGCCCTGTCACCAAGCTCAGACACACAGCGCAACTTCCGTAATCAAAATGTTTGAAGGACCAGTACCTGCCGGATTACCACGGGCATTCAATGCCCAGGATGTGATTGCTCATGTGGGACCTTCACTATTTTAATTACGTTGCAGAAAATCTGCCAATGCTATTATTTTTTAGCCTCAAAATGAAACCCGATTTTTACCTGTATTTTTAGACTGGTAAAGTTTTTTATCTGCAGCTTGAATCAATTCAGATGTGGTGTCATATTCCGGATAACCTGCAATACCTGCACTAAAAGTAGTTTGGAAACTAGCCGTACTCAACGAAAAAACTAATTTTGAAAATTGCACTCTTAATTCATCGATCAAGAAACTTGCTGATTTTAATAATGTATTAGGTAAAATAATCAGAAATTCTTCACCGCCATATCGCCCGACAATATCAGATGAACGTAATCGCGTACGCATCATTAAGCTTAAACTTCTTAAAACTTGATCTCCCACTTGATGTCCGTGCATATCGTTAATTTTTTTGAAATCATCAAGATCTATCATGACTACACAAAGACACGTATTCGTTCGTGTTGCCAAATTAAGCTGACTATCGAGTTGCTGATGAATAAAAGAGTGATTGTAAAGACCCGTTAAATTATCTCTTACCATCATAGACCGCAGTGTATGATAACGATTTACACGATTTCTGATAGCCATCACTAAATAATCTGGTCTGGATGATTTAGCGACGAAGTCATCGGCACCTAACTTCATTGCAGTTAATTGTATCAATCGATCTTCTTCAGAAGATAAAAACATGATGGGAATACTTTCGTAAGTACTTTGCTGCCGAATAATATTCGCTAATTGCATACCACTACAACCCGGCATATACAAATCCATTAGTATCAAATTAGGCTTAAATTCATTCATAGCCAGATCGATATCCCTTGCATCAGTAATAATGCGCGTTGTCATATTTGCTAATGTAAGAATAGCAGAATGATAATCTGCAACATCCTGCTCATCATCAACAATCAAAATACGGCAATTTTCACTATTGCTCTCAAAGGATCTATCCAATTTTGCAATCAAATCCTCAATTAAAAAATTTTTAATAAAAAATGCTTGGCCACCTAATTGAACCGCCTTCAAACGCAGGGAAAATTCTCCATGCGTTGCTATAAAAAATACAGCGGTATTTTTATAATGTATATTTTCTTGAATTTCATGCAATCTTGATTCCAATTCCTCATTCAATAAATTCATATCAATCAGCAAAGCAACTGGATAAGACTGTTCTATAGCCTCAATAAAACTACTTGAATTATCAAAATATCTCACCTGATAACCAAACACTTCAACTTGCACAATAACTTGATTAGCCCACGCTTTATCAGCTTCAAGAAAATAAACAATCTTGTTTAATGAACTTTTCTGATGATTATCATCAGCCACTTCAAAAGAAGTTTTATCTGAAACTGCTTTCATAACCAAATTTTGTAATGAATTCATTAAGTCAGTCAGATGATTTTTTTGGTCTATGGAAGGATTCACTATATTCAATAAATCTTTTAAAAATACTTCTACCGTTGCCGCAAACTGTCCAATCTCAGGATACCCATAAATTGTAGCTGAACCATGTAAGCTATGCATCTTGCGATGCAATAATACAACATCATCAGCATTCCAATTTTCAAGAAGACGTTGCAATAAAGTCGCATTTTCTGCAATTTTATTAGATAAATTATCGTGATAATTTTTTTTTAAACGGGCCAATTTTTCGTTGGCTTCATTATTTGATTCCATCATATTATTTCACCTTGTTCCAACTGGCGCGTAGCATATTGGCTAACAGCATTGGATCAAACGGTTTTTTGATTATATCTAAAACACCTAATTTTTTATACTCATCCAGTTCCGCTGCTTGAATTTTTGCCGTCATAAATATCACGGGGGTATGCATAAAACGCGGGATTTTTCGTAATTCTTTTAATACCATTGGCCCATCCATTTCTGGCATCATCACATCCAGAAGAAAAAGATCCGGCTCAAAGTCTCTCAGCATGGCTAATACTTCTTTGCCATTCATGCAATGCTTAACAGTGAAGCCACCAACATCTTCTAGTGCAATTTTTGCAATTTCCTGAATATCAGGCTCATCTTCAGCATATAGAATTTTTTGGAGCAATGCGGTTGTCATAATGAATCCTCTCAAAAACTTTTTTTAATGCAATGTCTAATTGCATTAATCAATTCTTCATTTGAGGTCTTAGATTTAATCAATGCTTGATGAACATATTTAGCATACTCTGGATCTAATTCAATCGCGGAATACACAATAACGGGTATATTATACTTGCTTAATAGCGGCAACAAGTCTACACCATTCCCATCGGGCAATAGTAAATCCAAAATCACTACATCAAATTCATTTTCTCTTAATTTTTCTTTCGCTTCGTCCAAACAAATAACAGAAGTAATATGTGCACACTCTGCTAATGAAGCTTTAATAATATCCTGCGTATCAATATCGTCTTCTACATTCAACACCCGCGGCTTATCAGGAGCTGTTTTTAATTTTATTTGTGCAATGGCCTGTAATAGCTTAGTAAAATCTATCGGTTTTTCAAGCCATTCTATCACTGAAAAAACTTCACCATTTAGCAATGTACGGCCCGTTTTAGCAATGACTGACTGCACTATAATAGGTAGCTGGCGGGTTTTATCATCATTCCGTAAGTCCCTAATAAATGTAATGCCGTCCTGATCCGGTAAAATTAAGTCTAACAAGATTCCTCGGTACGTTTTCGTGGCTAAGAGTGTTTTAGCTTCTGCAACTGTATAAGCGATGTCTGATTCAATCTGCACAGTCTCAAGTAGCACCTGCAAATACTTGGCCTGATCTGCATCATCTTCACAAATTAATAACTTGTCACTCTCAATGCGTTGTGAGCTTTTATTTTTCTCATCATTTTCCATCGATGCACTACGCCAAATAGGCAATTCAAAATAGAACGTGGTTTCTTCATTGGGAATACTGTTAAAATCTAAGGCACCACCCATTCTTTCAATAATCACTTTGCTAATATGCAATCCTAAACCACTACCACCCTTTCCGCGTGTATTGGAAGAATCTGCCTGTGAGAATTTTTGAAAAATAAATGGTTGAAATTCTTTAGAGATACCATGGCCTTTATTGATAACACTGACACGCACCATATCTTTTTCTACAGCAATGGTGACATGAATAACACTACCTGTTAACGAAAATTTAATTGCGTTTGAAAGCAAATTGGTGAGAACTTGTATAATACGATCCGCATCTACATTCACTTTGATATTTTCGATTGATTCCACTAAATTAATTTTTACATCGTATTTTTCAGCGTATATTTTATTGGAAGCAATAGCTTCTTGCACCACTTGACGAAGATCAATAATCTTCAATTGAAAGTCCATTTTACCGGCTTCAATTTTCTCCATATCTAAAATATCATTAATTAACAATAAAAGACGTTCACAATTCTGATTAGCAATATCTAATAGTTTTTCTGCTTTATCTGGAAATTTACCGACTGTTCCACCAATAATTAACCCCAATGCGCCACGAATAGATGTAATAGGTGTTCGTAATTCATGACTTATTACTGATAAAAATTCATTCTTCAATTTTTCAACTTTATCACGCTCAGTGAGATCACGCGTGATTTCTCCAAAACCAAGCAGGTCACCTGACTGATCAAAAAGTGCGGTAATAACTGTACCCGCTAGAAACTGTGTGCCATCTTTTCGGATATGAAAAGACTCTGATTCACAACGACCTTGTTTTTGAGCAACTTGCAATTGCTTTTCTGGTATGCCATTTTTGATAGCCTCTATTGGGTATAAACAAGAAAAATGTTTACCGATAATTTCTTTTGCACTATATCCCTTAATTTTTTCAGCGCCAGCATTCCAGGTAGTGATAATACCTTCTGGACTTAACATAAAGATAGCATGATCTTTTGTACCATCGACAATTAATCGTATTTTATCTTCTGTTTCCGCTCTTTTTCTTTCAGCGTGATCGCGCTGACTTAAGTAATAATTTAACAGGATTAAACTGAGAAGAAATAATGAATCACCTAACCCCATTGTCAGGAT
>Ga0206815_1273_pt1 | contig 9569 bp, 10 predicted proteins | sample Alteio_BWOrgCont_91_FD_152864 | JGI IMG/M metagenome (GOLD analysis project Ga0206815, IMG submission 152864) | Enriched cells from forest soil in Barre Woods Harvard Forest LTER site, Petersham, Massachusetts, United States -... | ecosystem: Environmental > Terrestrial > Soil > Temperate forest > O...
AGGTTCACTTGCTAACATAGCCTACCGTATTTTGATGGTATGCAAGGCATTGACATGGGTCTTTTAGGTTCACTCAAAAAATCACTATCACGTTGTTTAGATAGAAAAAACCGGCACGCAGATGACCGTGACGTGCCGTTGTTAGACCAAGCGGATATTCAAGAAGCTCGTCTTACGATCAACACCAATAGCGAAGCAGAAACAATAAGCACGGCTTCACCAAGCTCAACGCACACCATTACAACTGCGCTAATCAATCCAAGTGAACAGCCTTGGTATTACCCAACCACCAAAGAAGCGATCCTGTTAACAATGGATGCCGTCTGTGATGCTCCTTGGGTAATCATGACCACCAAGGCCTTAAATTATCGCTTCGAAAAAACCGATGATTTTTGGGAGCAAACGTTTGCCCAACAATTATGGTCAGCGATACCGGTACTGACCCTGGCAACACCCACAGCCTACTTCTGGGCTAAGCATCATAGTAAAAATTTTCGTGATTGCTTAATTTATGCGGGCATTGCTAGCGTATCGACACTGGCTACCGTTATCCCCTGGAATATGTTAGATGCGGCGGGCAAACTATTTTTTCTCGGTCGTGGCTATAGTGATATTGCCGCCAATTATCTCAGTGGCATTTTTCCGGGTCCAGGCATTGCTGACGTCATTCAGACACTTGCTATCAATGGATTATCTTACCAATTCGATTCTACTTATCAATTTAATGGCGCCGAATTTGCAATTGGGTTCTCGCCGTTAAATTATCTCGGTGGTAATGCCTGGAAGATATTACTTATCGCGCTCGATGAAATTGCTAAAGCAAGCACCGCTGGATTAATCGGCCAAGTCGCGGGCGTGGTACTGCCTGTTTTATTAATTAATTTTTTAACCATGAAAGCAACGACGGCTCTTGCCAAGCAATGCAGAAAATCACGGCAGAATTTAGATGTGGATGCGGATACAATAAACACTATTCGCAAAACAAGTAGTCCTGTGCACACAATCGAAACTCGCGTGACAGAAAACAGTAGCCCGTATGCAGCGAAGCGTAATACGGGATAAGTTTAAACCTATCCCGTATTACGCTTCGCTGCATACGGGCTACTTTCTACGATTTCTGAATTACAGAATGGTACAAATATTACAGCAATCATCCTGTTGAGACTGATCACTTTTTTGTTCCTGGTTTGATAACAAACGCTGCTGTAAATCAGCTTGATTACGTACTTGGTCTTGTGCACCAAAATGACCCGCACCTAATGGACGATTGCCAGTAGCATATGGATTATACGCAGGTGCAGATGGTTGCTGTGGTGGCGCATTATATCCACCCGGAACAAAGGGAGGCTGTGGTGGCACAGGTGGCAACCCATAAACAAGTGCGGTGCTACTCGCTGCATGTCCATGCTGCTGCGCACTAGCTTGTGCTGCACGAATTTCATGGTGGTCGTCTGGATCATTGAAGTTGAGTGTCACACCCGGATTATTTCTTAAAACATGATGCTCATGTGCTTCTAATAAATAATGACGATAACCTTTAAAAATTTGTGGGATAGTTAAATCACTGGGATTGGTTAGAATCGTCAAATTTCTATTCGGCAAATACATCTGGGTTTTACAGATTGTAGTTAACTGGCTAAAAGTGAGATTTGAACTTTTACCTAGCAACCCAATGAAATGCCAAAATATTGGCGCATAAGCGGCTGCCTGAAATAAATTAGTGGCATCCGTCCTTTGTGCATTCGCCTCACCATCCGTTGGGAAAAACACATAAATTGGCGGCTTATCATAATTAATATTTTGTTGAGCAACTGTTGGCAATTGATAATATTCCAGAATCGCTTTCGTCACTACATAATAATTAGTAGCCACAGGGCCTGAATCAAGATTGCAACGCATGAACTCCACGACTTGATTCATCGCAGTCTCAACTTCTTCTTCCTCCGCTTCAGGCCGATCTTTCAAATCAAGCAAATACTGCTTTATTTGTGCAGGATAATGAGCGGGATTTAGCTGATCCTCAGCCATTAAAGATGCTATCGCTGTATCTCTTGCTGCTATAAGGTCATCAGGCACTTCTCTAAATAACATCACTGATGCTAATACTTTTTCTGCTGCTTCTTCAAGGTCATGTTCATCGATAACAACCGGTGGATAGGCTATTTTACCAAAAGGAAAAATAGTAACCTTATGCTCGCCCGGTGAAATTTCAACCGCGGTCGATAATGCCGTACGAAGAAAACTTTGCATTTTACCAAGACGAATTTTTTGTAATGCAGTACCCTTTACGTCAGGATTAAAATAAAATTGATTTGGATTTTCCGTGGAGGCAGAAACATCCAATGCTACGACAATCTCCGACTCATGCTGCTCTGTGAACCCATGTTTGGGTAACTCTGCTTTAATTGCTGCACAATGATCATGTAATTCCGCTTGTGCTTCACCATGCACATGACGCTTTTGATGATGTGTTAAAACACCCGGTTGAGCAGAACTCGAAGCGCCTTCTTCCCCCGTTCCAGAATATTGCCTGGTCGAAAAACTCATTATTATTCTCCACTCGTGATATAGATAGTCGGTGCCGTATTGTATTTCCTGAACATTAAGTGAACCTTAACGCAGTAAGATGTGGCTAAAAAATAATCAACAACGTAGCCCGTATGCAGCGGAGCGTAATACGGGACGGTATGCACAAAATCCCGTATTACGCTCCGCTGCATACGGGCTACTCACTAGCACTCTGTTATGATATTCTCACTCATCAAACACTAAGACAGTAGCTGAAGCACATGGACGCCCTTCTGAAACGTAGCATTACTCTCATCCTATTCGGGCTATTCAGCATACTAACAGGCTGTAGCACACAACCGCACCTCGAGTTGACTAAAACAACGTATGACGAATTACCCGCCTGGAACAGAGACAATCACAGTCAGTCATTGCGGGCTTTTCAACGTTCCTGCCGAGAAATTATCAAACGCAATCCCTATAGCAATTTCAGCAAGCTAACTGGCAGTGGCAAAGTCGGGCATTGGCAACAAGCTTGTTATGCCGCGAGTCACATTGCTGAAAATAATAATCCAGCGGCGCAAGCATTTTTTGAAGCCTGGTTTGAGCCCTACCAAATTAGCAACAATGCGGAAACGAATGGCTTATTTACCGGTTATTACTTACCGCTACTGCATGGAAGCTTAACGGCAAATCGTTACTACGCTATTCCTATTTACGGCATTCCGATGGATTTTGCGGCCAACAAAAAATACTATCATTCGGCGTATCCCGATCGTGCCAGCATCAATAACGGTGCGATTCACTATAAAACCCCCGTACTCGCCTGGACGCACGATCCCATTGAATTATTCTTTGCGCAAATCCAAGGGTCTGCCATTGTTGAGTTAACAAATCATCAACGTTTCATTATTAGTTACGCTGCCAACAATGGTCATCGCTACACCGCCATCGGAAAAATTCTACGTGATGAATATGGCATTCCCAAAGAACAAATTTCGATGCAAACCATTAAGTACTGGTTAAGACAACATCCTGCAAAGATCAATACAATATTAAATCGCAATGCGTCCTATGTCTTTTTTAAAGTGTTACATAATGATGATCCACTTGGCGCAGAGCGCATACCTTTATTACCAGAGCGCTCATTAGCCGTTGATTTGCACTACATTCCACTCGGCGCACCACTTTGGTTAAACACAACAGCGCCCAACATGCAACGCCTGATGATCGCACAAGACACCGGCGGCGCCATCAAAGGCGTGGTGCGCGGCGATGTGTATTGGGGCACCGGTGACAAAGCGGAATACTACGCGGGTCATATGCAAAGCCCTGGGCAATATTGGATATTATTACCGAGAGGGATCTCATCATGAGGATGTTATTACTCATTTTTTTATTACTGTTTAGCCATGTTGGATTTGCTGCACCACCAGTGATTCATCCAGGTGCGGAACAAATTAATGCGTATCTTCCCATGCTACAAGGCAAACGTGTCGGTGTGTTTGCCAATCAAACGTCCCTCATTGGTAAAAAACATTTAATCGATGTATTACTCGCACATGGCATTAACGTCACCAAAATTTTTGTGCCGGAACATGGTTTTCGTGGTGATGCTGATGCAGGCAATCATATTAAAAATTCCGTCGATGCAAAAACCGGCATCCCTATTATTTCGCTGTATGGCAGCAAACTAAAGCCTACCGCAACTGATTTAGCCGATGTTGATATATTGGTGTTTGATATTCAAGATGTCGGTGTACGTTTCTACACGTATATTTCTTCTTTACAAAAATACATGGAAGCCGCCATCGAAAACGATAAACCATTAATCGTTCTCGATAGACCCAATCCAAATGGTTTTTACGTCGATGGACCCGTATTAGATCCAAAAAATAAATCTTTCACTGGCATGCAACCTATACCGATTGTGTATGGCATGACAGAAGGTGAATATGCAACCATGTTAGTCGGTCAAGAATGGCTGGATATCACACCGAAATCACGCGCACATGATTTGCAACTGACGGTTATCCCTTGCAAAAACTACACGCATAAAAGTTTATATGCGCCACCAGTACCACCATCACCGAACTTACCCAATATTCAATCTATCTATCTTTATCCAACAATTGGTTTAATGGAAGCGACTATTTTAAGCGTTGGGCGCGGCACCAAAACACCGTTTCAAGTGTTTGGTCATCCCACCTTGAAAACACAATTTACGTTTACGCCAGAGCCTAGACCAGGCGCTATGGCTCCTGAATATAAAAATCAAGCCTGTCATGGCTGGCATATTTTTGGCAGTAAAAAAGATATTTTAAAAATCGTTGGCAATAAATTACAAATTAAATATCTCATCATGGCCTATCAGGCATTCCCCAACAAAAATAATTTCTTTGGGCACAGCATGGTGCATGCTACTGGCAATAGCATGGTGAGCCTCATTGCACAAAATGCCAGTGAAGAAGCCATTCGTCAAAGCTGGGAACCCAAACTCAGTGAATTCAAACAAATTCGTAAACAGTATTTGTTGTATCGCGATTTTGAATAAAGTAGGATGCTGCTGTTGTTGTTTATGAAGGGAAAACAGCATGGATGGCAGAAAAGAACCATCTAAAGACATCGCGATACAAACGGATCCGAAGCCATTTATTAATTATCACGTAAAAAATGGCATGCGGCTTTTTTTTGACTTGGCGGTGTTGACTTTATTTTTCCGCGTACAAAAATCCATAACGTCCTCTTTCAACCTCAGCCGTTACCCATGGACAACCTGTCTTGCTCTTGCCTATCTCTATTGCAGATCAAGCGATGCACTCAATCCATTTAGTAACAGAGCTAGGTATAACTATTCTGCAACCGTTACCACTTCAGACACCGATGAGGAGGATGATCTATCTGATACACCAAGCCCAATAAATCACTCACGCCGAGTGAGATTTTTTCTCCCAACCACGCCTCAAAGCACAAACCATGTTTCAACACAGACACAACATAAACAACAAAAGCACAATTAATATACCATCCTCTTTGCACAAACCGCATTTTATCAGTATGATAATTCTGTTATTCACTCGTGGAGACAAGAGGCATGGAAACCAGACTTGATGTGAATGTAAAAGCAAAACCCGAGACAGCCACTATAGCCACCAAGACAGACCCCAAAACAGCCGCAACCCAAACAGAACCGCAACCTTTTGTTGATCATGCCTTTAAAGCGAATATGCGGAGCGCAATCGATTATATTTTTCTTGCGCTTGTCATCGGCGCAAATGACGCCGTCAAATCAAGAATCAGCGTGGGTGACTATGCATGGCCTGTTTGTTTCGCAGTCGCTGCACTTTATTTCAAGTTTAGAGATACATTGAACCCATTGCGCGATCAAGCTGGTATTTATCAACATTGCTTGTATGCTACTAAGCAACATTTGCAAAAACAACAAACTAGCGAAGAAACACCAGCGTTACGACAACGAACTAGTGCTTTTAAGAAAAAACCGATGTAAGTCACTGTATTTTGCTTCTGAGCCGTGCTGACGCGCGCGGCTCGGTAACAACTGCAAGAGTATGGCTACTAGCTAGATACAACTAATGCTCCCGCGTCGTTCTAAATTCAATATCTGGCCAACGCTCCATGGTCAGATTCAAATTCACTCTTGTTGGAGCCAGATACGTTAGATTATCACTACCATCCAACGCCAAATTATCAAACGCTTTCTTTTTAAATTCTTCTAGCATTTTAGCATCAGAACAATAAATCCAACGCGCAGTCGCAACAGACACATTCTCGTAAACACAATCCACGTTGTATTCAAATTTCAGGCGATAAGCAACTACATCAAATTGCAGCATACCCACAGCGCCTAAAATTAAATTATTACTATTGAGTGGCTTAAATAACTGTGTTGCACCTTCTTCACAAAGTTGTTTCAACCCTTTTTGTAATGCTTTTAATTTTAATGGATCTTTCAACCGGACCAATCGAAATAGTTCAGGCGCAAAATACGGAATACCCGTAAATTTCAGATTTTCGCCTTCGGAAAACGTATCGCCAATTTGAATCGTGCCATGATTATATAATCCAATAATATCGCCTGGCCACGCTTCACTGACTTGCTCACGATCAGATGCCATAAACGTCAATGCTTGATTAATTTTAACTTCGCGCCCCAAGCTGACTTGATGCATTTTCATGCCTTGCTTATAACTACCGGAACAAACACGCAAGAATGCAATACGATCACGATGTGCCGGATCCATATTGGCTTGAATCTTGAAAACAAAACCACTGAATTTATCTTCGTTTGCCTCAACATCGCGCGTATGTGTCTCACGTGATTGCGGCGGCGGTGCGTATTCCGCAAAGGCATCTAACAATTCACGCACACCAAAATTATTAATCGCCGAACCAAAAAACACTGGCGTCAATTCACCCCGTAAAAAAGCGGCTTTATCAAATGTGTGGCTTGCACCTTTCACTAACGCCACCGTACCGCGCAACTCACTTGCCATATCACCCAACACACGATCTAATGCTGGATTATCAATGCCATTAATTTTTTCACCTTCTTGTTGCACAGCATTTTTACCTGGCTGATACAAATAAACCGCATCTTCATACAAGTGATAAACACCTTTGAAATCACGCCCCATACCGATAGGCCACGTGATAGGCGCGCATTGAATTTTTAAGATACTTTCAATTTCATCTAACAAGTCAATAGGTTCGCGACTGTCACGATCCATTTTATTGATAAATGTAATAATGGGCGAATGACGCAAACGACAGACATCTAATAACTTGATGGTGCGCTCTTCCACACCTTTGGCGGCATCAATTACCATCAACGCCGAGTCGACGGCGGTTAATGTGCGATAAGTATCTTCGGAGAAATCTGCGTGGCCTGGGGTATCCAACAAGTTCATGATGTGAGACTTGTATGGGAACTGCATGACAGAAGTCGTGACAGAAATTCCCCGCTGTTTTTCTAACTCCATCCAGTCCGACGTTGCATGACGAGACGCTTTACGGCCCTTGACTGTCCCTGCCATTTGGATGGCACCACCGAATAACAAGAGTTTTTCGGTCAGCGTTGTTTTACCCGCATCAGGATGGGAAATAATTGCAAAAGTGCGGCGCTTAGCCACTTGTTTAGCTAATTCAGATAACATAAAGAGTCTGCGTTTAAGATGAAGAAAAGTTCGCCATTCTACTGCGATAAATCCGTTTCGTCCAACATTGCTAAATCCCGCGCAAATACCAGTGCATCCTCAGGCCCTTTGGGTGTTGTATAATAATTTCGCCGCTCGCCTATCAGCTTAAAGTTCATTTGTCGATATAGATGAATAGCACCATGATTAGAGCGCCGCACCTCTAAATACACCGTATCAGCACCCCGCTCCTTCGCACGTAACAGGGTTGTCATCAGTAACTTTTGTCCTAACCCCTGGCGCTGTTGTGATGGGTGAATGCAAATATTCAAAATATGACATTCACTAGCCGCGATTGAAATAAATATAAAACCAACAATCTTTTGTTCGATTTCTAACACCCAACCAGGAAACTTTGACTCCCAACAGCGTAGAAAAGCCGCTTGCGACCATGGAGACGATTGAGCCTCTGCCTCTATCTGCGCTAGTGTTACTAAATCAAATTCGGTTAATTCACGTATCTGCATTGGCCGAAAAACTTCCAAATGAATTCACTATAAGCTTATGCTGGGAGGCGCTGAGACGCAATAATTAAAAATATTCAGAGCGCTTGCCGTCGTTACCGAGCCGCGACCATCAGGGAGCGTCATTGGATTGACCGGTGACGCTCCCTGATGGTCGCAGCTCGGAAAGAAATAACCCCTTAAGAAAATATTAAGCTTCCGCATGGTATGATTTTTTGATGTTACTTGTTAACATGCCAGCCTTTAGCTAAGGATCGTAGCAATGGGCTACCGACTCTCCAAGATTTACACCCGCACCGGCGATGATGGCTTAACCAATCTCGGCGATGGGAACCGCATCCCCAAAAATCACCCGCGTTTAGAACTACTTGGCACATTAGATGAGCTAAATAGTGCAATTGGATTAATCTTAGCGCATGAACCACAAACAGAATCGATCCGCACTCTCTTAACGGCTACTCAACAAGAATTATTTAATATCGGTGGTGAATTATGCCCACCCTATCACACTGCTATCACAGCAGAAAAAGTAACTGCACTCGAAACAGCTATCGATAGTTGGAATACTACACTACCACCCCTAAAAGAATTTATCTTACCCGGCGGCAATCTAAAAACAGCGGCTTGTCACATGGCACGAACCATTTGCCGTCGCACGGAACGTTCAGCTGTCGCACTTTATCACGATGAAAAATTCAATCCTGACATTTTACGTTACTTAAACCGATTATCAGATGCGTTATTTGTTGCAGCACGTCTGCTAGCAAAAGAAACGGGGAGCAAAGAAGTACTGTGGGACCATATTAGAAAATAGAAAGTAGCAAAGAAAACAGCACGCCGACCTTTTAATTTTTATTAACTGGAGGAGTCAATATTATGTTTTCAGGACTATATTCTTTTTTTTCATCAACCACACAACCAGCAAGAGAGTCGCTTGTTTTTGATGATAAAGACTGCGGAATAATGAATACAGTTGAAGAAAATTCACCCGCTAGTTGCAGTGAAAATGCTAATCAAATCTATGTAGCACTACAAAATAATGGCTATAAATCCTATCCACAAAAATCCACTGCTAAAACCCAAAGCTTACGCCTCATGCAACCTAGTCAAATTGCTGGCAGTATATTGCATGGAAAAAAACAAATTGACTTTCAAGCTGCGAATTATCACATTGTGATCGATAAACTCGGCAATGTAAGATATCAAATCGAAATCAATAGCAGCTATTATCCCATTGCCATTGAAAATATTCCTGACGCTACTATTAAAGATATTCACACCAAAGTGGTCGCACCACTGTTGCCAAAAGAACCTGAAAATAATTTTCGAATAAAGCGTTAACAATTTTTACAGAGTTTGTAGGGTGGACAAAGCGCAGCGTGTC
>Ga0206815_1274_pt1 | contig 9563 bp, 3 predicted proteins | sample Alteio_BWOrgCont_91_FD_152864 | JGI IMG/M metagenome (GOLD analysis project Ga0206815, IMG submission 152864) | Enriched cells from forest soil in Barre Woods Harvard Forest LTER site, Petersham, Massachusetts, United States -... | ecosystem: Environmental > Terrestrial > Soil > Temperate forest > O...
CGTTGTGCCTACTACGGTGTGATCGTGCCACGGTATCGCGAACAAGACGCGCCCGTCGCTGGTATGTGGCACCATGATGGCCGCGTCTGCACGCAGGAAGCTGCGCTCAAAGACCAGGTGAATTCCCTGACTGGGAGCAATCATCCTCTTCGCGCCAGCATCGGTCATCTTTCGAACGTTGTCGGCAAACATTCCGGTGGCATTGACGACGACACGAGCGTTTGCCTTGAATTGCCGGCCGCTCTCCTCCTCCCTCCACACGACACCATTGGCAAAGCCGTCTTCATCCTTGCTGATCTCGATCACTGGAGCGTAGTTTAGCAGTGTGGCGCCGTGATCTGATGCGGTCGCTGCCATATGGATCAGCAGGCGCGTGTCGTCGAACTGGCCATCGTAGTAAATGACTCCGCCGCGCAGGCCTTCGGTTTGCAGGTTGGGAAGACGATCGATGGTTTCCTCGGCGGAAAGAATACGCGATCTGCCGAACCCGTATTTACCTGCGAGCAGGTCGTAGACCTTCATGCCGATGCCATAGAAGGGCGCTTCCCACCAGGAATAATTGGGCACGATGAAGGCCAAGTCGTGAACTAGGTGCGGAGCGTTCTGACGCAGCAGGCCGCGCTCCTTCAATGCTTCCATCACCAGGGAAATGTTGCCTTGCTCAAGGTAGCGCACACCGCCGTGGATGAGCTTGGTGCTGCGGCTGGATGTGCCTTTGCCGAAGTCCTGAGCTTCGAGTAGCAGCACATCGAAGCCTCGCGATGCGGCATCAATAGCTACCCCGACGCCGGTCGCGCCACCGCCAAGGATGATTATGTCCCAGGGGGTCTCACGCTTGCATGCGCGGTCCAACATTGCCTGTCGATTCATGACTCTGGACCCATTTCTTTTGCAGAGTAAGGTTGCTCGAGCACAAGCATCATGCTGTTTCTGGCGGACAAGCGGCCAGCGAGAAGTGAATTTCTTGTTTTCCCAGAAAAGGATGGGTGGCGCGCAAATTCACGGTACCTGCCTGCTCCCGGGCTCGAATCCAAATAGCGCCTGTGCCCCCGACAAGTGCAAAGGGATTGTCCCCGATGATGTCCGCGGGCCCATCGACTTCCAGAGTAATGGCATCGCAGGAAAAGGGACAGATAGCGCCGTATTCATCGGTGACAGCGAGTACGACACGGGTGGTGTCTGCGCCATCAGCAACAAGCGAAAGATCATCAGAAATGACGGTGAACTTTTCGTCGATACCTTTGCTTGAATAGCTCTTGGAAATGACTTTCTTCCCCTGAATGTAACCTTCGATGCGCAGGTCGCCCCACGGATCCATAAACTCGCCAATCTCAGCGACAAACGGGGCATAGCGAAGATGAGGAAACTGCTTGCGGTCGGGCTCCAGTTCGATGATCTGCTTGTCCTTGACGTAAAGCTTGAGGTGGTCACAGTTGGAGCAGATCACAGCTTTAGAAAACCCCACGGATTGGTCGCCGCGAGCCCAGTGGAATGCTGGTTCCAGGACTACCTCTTCTTCTGGATCGCACTGCGACTTATAAAAGCCCGCGGCAGGTTTGGGCTCGCGGAAGATATCGGTGACTCCGTGATAGCAGATGCGGTCGCCGGAGCCGAAATCGGAGTGGGTATTGTAGTCGAAGGCGCACCAACCGATGCCTCCGGCGTATTGCGGATTGGACGCAAGTTGGTCATGGATGCGTGCGTGGCGCAAGGTGTGCTCGGTAAGTCTTTCCACATTGTCGATGGTCTTGGTGGGATAGGTGTGGCCTACAAACTCCGTATTCAGATAGCGAGGATACTTGGGGGCTTGGAGGGGAAAGCCGAAGTCGTTCATGGTGAAGACATCTTCAAGGAATTCGGATTCCTGAAAGTAACGAATTCCGCCGGTCTGGCGTGAGGTGTCGAGGCTATGAGCAGCGGCGTTGGTGCGAGTATAGAAGTCGTGATTGTCCCTGGATTCGTTAATGCGGACACCCCAGAGAATAATCGATGGATGGTTCCAGTCGCGGCGAATCATACGGCGGACATTATCGACCGAGATGTCTTGCCATGGCTGGTCTCCGATATGTTGCCAGCCGGGAATTTCTTCCAGTACAAGCAGGCCAATCTCGTCGCAGGCATCGAGAAAATGACGCGACTGTGGGTAATGTGAGGTGCGGACGATGTTGCATTTGAGCTTTTGTCTCAGGATCATTGCATCGCGGCGTTGCACGCGCGCGGGCATGGCCTGGCCGGCGAAGGGAAAGGTCTGATGACGGTCCAGGCCGCGGAGCTTGACAACCTTTCCATTCAGTTCGAAGCCGCGTTCGGTAAACTGCGCCTCGCGGAAGCCGATGATGCGGCTGTCCTCATCTTCGAGGTGATCGCCGCGGTGCAACTTCACGTGGACAGAATATAAGTGCGGATGAGTTAGGTCCCATATATCGACTTTGCCAAAGTTATTGAGTGTGACGGTGACCGGAGTTAGCAGTTCGTGGCTGCCGGAGTGCTCGACACGCCTGGAAGCCTGCCCGACGATCCTGCCTGCCCTCGTGAGAGTTACTTCGAGAGATAGATTGTCTGGAAGCATGTCGGAGCTTTGCAGAAAACATTGCACATCGACAGAGGGATTATCAGTCAAAACGTCTTTTGGGCGGGCGAAGATGTTCTCGAGAAAGGTCTGCGGAACGATCCGAAGGGAGACTTCACGATAGATGCCGCCGAAGGTCAAGTAGTCGATTTGATAGCCGAAGGGAGGGATGTCGGCTCGCTCGGTCGAATCGACCTGGACTACGAGCACGTTCTCCTCGTTCCAGTGGACGTGATCTGTCAGTTCGAAGGAAAAGGGAGTGAATCCTCCCTTGTATTCTCCCAGACGGATACCGTTGATCCAGGCCGTCGATGCGGTCATCACGCCCTCGAAGTCGACGAAAACGCGTTGACCGCGCTGCATGGCGGGCAGATTGAAGCGGCGGCGATAGGTGGAGACAAACTCGTATGATTTGTCGTCGAAGCTGTGCCACGGCAGGGCGATATTGGTATGGGGAATGACAACGCGCTCGAAGGACGAATCGTCGAAATCGGCAGCCGCTGCGGCATCGGTCCATGTGCGGCTATATTTCCAGTTACGGTTGATGGGAAGAATGGTGCGGCCGGAGGTAAGGGGACTGGGTGCTTCGGATGCAAGGCCGGGCGCTGCTACGGTTGTTCCAGCGAGCAGAGCGCCGGTTGTCTTTAGAAAATCGCGTCTGTGCATTTGAATTCAAACTCCTGTCGAACGGTACTTGGGGTTCACTGCTTGGGCGGGAGAAGCGCCAATCCTCGTTCCCTCATCCTGTTTTCGATCCGACGCCAACAGCGGGTGCACCGGGCTGCAAGCTATAGGCCTTGCTCATCCAACCTCTAGGGGACTCAGGCTAGTCTGTCAAGTCAGCTTCTCCTGTGGCTTTGTGTCTCGCCGGGACTCACCCTGAAGGAGTGTCCCTTGCGAAGCTCCCATCATCAACGCAGGGGAGGCCGACTGAATGAATAGGGTTACATTTTGATCAGACGTTTATTCTGCATCCTCGGGGGAGTGTTCGGCAAAGGTAGTTTTGGTGAGGAGTCCATGGACAGGCTTTTGCCGACGGTCCACGCGCATGCGCCATTGGTATGTTGCTTTGTTAAAGCTTTATGTATGTTGCAGATATACGTACATTTATTTGCAGACCAAAGAAATCGCAGGAGAGATTCTGAGAGGGTTTATTTTTTGTGTTGACAGAAAATGTTGGAAAAGAGTATTGTTCGTCGCTGAATGAATACGGTTACATTTTGTGATGGCCGAGCATTTTGATTCGGCCGCAGTCCCGGCTCTGAGCTGTCCAGAAGACAGGGCCTCAGGTCTATCGAGAATGCGCCCAGCAGAGGCGTACCCAAAATCTGGAGCCAGATACCAAGATCGTTTGCGGTTTCCAGGAAACGCTTCCTCACTCATTTGGAGAAATTGCAAGGGGGTCTAAAAATGAATTGTGTATGCGGAATGCCTCGGCTTTCCCCGTATTGGATGAAGAGATTGTGCAGTCTCACGCTGGCTCTGCTCTTCGCGATGATTACAACGGGCCTTGCCTTTGGGCAGGCCGACCAGGGCACTATTACCGGCGTAGTTCAAGATCCAAGCGGGGCGGTTGTCGGCAGCGCCAATGTCACCCTGACCAGCGTGGACACAGGTTTGGTGGTCAAGGCCAAGGCCGATGGGGCCGGGGTTTATGTGTTTTCACCAGTCAAGATCGGCAGCTATAGCGTTACCGCTTCAGCTGCAGGCTTCGAGACCACTACCGAAACTAATCTGCATCTCGACTTGCAGCAACGGCTCAACGTTGTGGTCACGCTCAAGCCGGGCGCCGCGACAGAGACCGTGACGGTTACTTCCGACGCTCCGCTGATGCAGACGCAGGAGAGCTCTGTGGGCCAGGTGGTCGATACGGAGACCATCAATGATGTTCCGCTCAACGGACGCAACTGGGTTTTCATCGCGCAACTTTCGGCAGGCGCGGTTCCGTCGGAAGGCTCGCGTGGCGCGGGCAAAGGCGACTTCAACGCCAATGGACAGCGCGCGGAGCAGAACAACTTCATCCTCGACGGCGTGGATAACAACGTCAACGTGGTGGACTACTACAACGGCGCTAGCTTTGTAGCGCAGCCTCCGCCCGATGGTCTGGCGGAGTTCAAGGTGCAGACTAGCAACTATTCGGCTGAAATTGGCCATGGCGCGGGCGCAGTGGTTAACGCCAGTCTGAAGTCGGGCACCAACCAACTGCATGGTAGCGCGTGGGAATACTTGCGCAACACAGCCTTTGACGCGCACGACTGGAACAACGAAGCGATTCCGGTTCCCGATTATCACGAGAACCAGTTCGGCGCTACGCTTGGGCTGCCCATCCTGCGTAACAAAATTTTCTTCTTCGGCGATGTTCAGGCCAACCGCATCGTCTTTAATGAGACTAGCAACAACGTCTCGGTTCCATCCCCATTGGAACGAACTGGAGATTTTTCGGAGTTGCTGAATACCAGTATCAGCAAAAATTCTGCTCCGATTCAACTCTTTAAACAGACGCCGTGCCCTGCGGGAGCTGACCCTTCGACGTGCGTGAAGCCCACGCCGATTGCCGGGAACAATCTCGCGACCAGTGGGCTGACGATCAGTCCGGTTGCGTTAAAGCTGCTCAATCTGTATCCAATGCCTAACGCAAACAATGGAGAACTCGTCAACAACTACATCGTCTCCCGGCCGGCCCGCGACAACACCTTCCAATGGGATACACGCATGGACTGGAATATCGGTCCGAAGGACAACGCCTACTCGCGTTTCAGCTACTGGCATGAGCCTGGATACAGGACTCCGCCGCTAGGCCCAATCCTGGATGGCGGCGGATTTGGCGACGATGGAGCGCAGACCAACCTGGGTGAGAACTTCATGCTCAGCGAAACGCACATCTTCACCCAGTCCCTGACCAACGAATTCCGTCTCGGCTACAACTACCTGCACACTGGTTTTGAGCATCCCAATGCGGCGAACCTGGACTTCGCCGCTTCGCTCGGATTGGGCGGAATTCCTACTGCGCCGCTCAACGGCGGTTTGCCGGCTTTTTCGATTACCGGAATCTCCGGCTTCGGCAGCCCTACCTGGTCGACTACCAGCGAGCACGAGAACGTGATCACACTTCTCGACAACGTCACAAAGATCGTCGGCAACCACGCGCTCAAGGCGGGCGTGAGTTTCCAGAGCGTGCGTTTCTCAACCCTCCAGCCGCAGCAGTCCCGCGGCACGTACAATTACACGGGCGAATACACCAGCAACCTCAACGCCTCCAACACCGGCTATGGTGTAGCCGACTTTCTGATCGACGAGCAGAACACCGCCGGGCTCTCCAACGAAACCACCAATGGCGATGCCTTCTGGTATGATGCGGCGTTCCTGCAGGACGACTGGCGTATCTCTCCCAAGTTGACCCTCAATCTTGGTGTGCGCTGGGATATGTTCCAACCCTACAAGGATGTGGGCGGGTTGCAGGCATCCTATAACATGACCGGTCCGCCCTCGCTCGACACGAGTGTAGATCCCACGTCAAATTTGCCAGCAGGCCATGGCTCGGCCGTCTACAAAATTCCTACCGAGGGCAAGTCCTACGCGGAAGCAATCTTTACTCAGACAGCAAATGCTTTCCCGAACGTTTTGGCGCAGGACAACATCACACTGCAGTACGACAGCAATCCTCGCCTGATCGATACGCAGAAGACCGATTTTGCGCCTCGGCTTGGCATCGCGTATTCACCGGATACAAAGACGGCATTTCGCGCAGGATATGGCATCTTCTATGGTGGCGCGGAGAGCGCTGGATACTATCCAAACCGTGGCGAAAACTACCCATTCCAGTACGCAGCTACCTTTCCTGTTTTGGGCAGTTGCACCGCCTACAGCTGCCCTACTGACGGCATCAGCATGGCGACGGGCTTTTCCAACATTGTGGCCAAAGGTTTCGCCTCAGATGTGAGCAACCTGCAATTGCGCGGATCGGATACAACGTTCAAAGTTGCCTACACCGAGAGCTACAACCTCTCCTTTGAGCGCAGCCTGACCAACGATATCGTCGCTACCGCCAGCTACGTGGGAAACACCTCACGCCATCTGACGGTATTCCCCGATCCGAATAACTCACTGGCGTTGGAACACCCCGGCAACAGCACCCAGGAAGCGCGTCCGCTACCCGATTTCGGAGGATCGCAGTACTCGGCGTACGGGGCCGACAGCAGCTACAACGCTCTGCAAACGAAGATCGAAAAGCGTCTATCCAGGGGCTACAGCCTGTTGGCCACGTACACATGGTCACATGTGTTGGATGATGCGCCAACCCCACTCGGGACTACGGGCGACAACGGATTCCGGCAGTCCAATTTAATACCCATTAAGATGGACTGGGCCAGCACCGGATTCGACACCCGTCACCGCGTCACCGTCAACGCCTTCTACGACCTGCCCTTCGGCACGGGACGTAAGTTCCTCAACCACAACCGCGTGCTGGATGCGGTGATCGGCGGCTGGTCGACCGACACCACATGGGCGGCACAGACAGGCAATCCGTTCAGCGTAGGCACCTCTGGTATCAGCACTGCAGCCGGCGGTGGCGCCAATGCAGTCAAGATCGGTGATCCATTCAAGGCCGGCGGCACCTTCGCCCCCGCAATCCTTGATGCAAGCCTGAACCCCAAGCTGGACGGGAGTTGCGCCGCCAAGACCCGCACCCGCGACAATTGGTACAACCGTTGTGCGTTCGCAAATCCTTGGAATCCCAACGACTACCAGGACGAACCAAGCCACTATATCCCCATCAATGCCGCAGATGCAGCGGCACATCCGGGGTCCCAGCCCGTTTACGTTACTAGCCTTGCCTCGGCGCTTGGATTCCTGGGTGGCAGGCGCGGTCAGATCTACGGACCTGGCTATGAGCGCGTGAACATGTCCATCTTCAAAAACTTCAAGGTGTTCCGCGAACAGAATTTGCAGTTCCGCGCGGACATCTTCAACGTGCTCAATACTCCCTCTCTCGGCGAGCCGAACGACAGGTCAATCGACGGGAATGCGGGCAACATTACGGGTCCTCGCGTCTTCCAGGCTTTGACACCGGATTCCCGCTTTTTCCAACTCTCAGCCAAGTACGCGTTCTGATCACTATCGGAACAAGTTTTGGCTAACATCAGCAATCAAAGAGGGGGAGATCCGCTGCATTGGATCTCCCCCTTTTCGATGGAAGCCGGTGCGAGCGCGTCTCGCCCGTAACACTTGCCTGAGCTAGACTGTTGTGTGCGACGGATTCGGTTGGCCCTTACGCGAGCTGCATGGAGTTTCGAGGTGACAGACCGAGGTGTGCGACGGTTTAGTCCATGGGCAGCTTTGGGCTATCTCTGTGCAGTGGTAGCGGCTTTGCAGGCTCAATCGCCGCCAGGCACTGCGGATGCTGAGATGGAGCGTGAGTTTCAAGCGGCGATGACCGCGCAGGATCGTGGAGATCTGAATACTGCGGAGTCGATGTTGCTGGCGCTGAGGCAAAAGCATACAGGGATCTTTGCCGTGGATGAATCATTGGGATTGCTCTATGTGGCGCGCGAGCAATTTGCGCTGGCATTGCCGGTTCTAAAAGCGGCCGCAAAGGAAAATCCCTCATCGGATGTAGCTCACGCCAATCTGGGCGCGGATTATCTTAAGCTGGGCGAGAATGAAAACGCCGTTCACGAGCTTGAGATTGCCGCAAAGCTGAATCCCAACAGCCGGGAAACCCAATCGAACCTGGGCCAGGCGCTTACCTCGAGCGGGCGGCCGGCGGATGCTGCGAAGGCGTTTGGCAAAGCTGTCGCGCTGGAGCCGGAGAACCCGGATCTGCGCTACGACTGGGCCGCCGTGCTGCTGGATACAGGAGATGCCGATGGAGCGGCGCAAGCCCTGGTTCCTGTTCGAGGCCAGGAGATAATACCGCAGGTGCAGGCGCTGCTGGGCGAGATTGCGGAGAAGCAGGGGCGGTTTTTGGAGGCTGCGCAGCATCTTCAGGACGCAGCGAAGCTCGATCCCAGCGAAGCCAATCTGTATCTGTTGGGCATGGAGTATTTGAAGCACTGGACCTTCGAACCGGCTCTCAAGTTTTTTGAATACGGCGTTGCGCAGTATCCGTCCAGCCGCAGGATGCTGCTCGCCCTGGGAATCACGCGATACTCAATGAACCAGGTTCCAGGGGCTGCTACGATCTTCGCGCAGCTATTGGATGCCGATCCTGAAAACGCAACCTACGCAGATCTGCTGGGCAGGAGCTGTACTCTATTCCCGGAAACGATTAAGGAATGCGACAAGCTGGAGCAATACGCCAAGACGAACCAGAAGAATGCTGCGATCGACACGTATGCCTCAGCCAGTATTCTCGCTAGACCAGACACGGCGTCGAATCTGCCCTTGGCGGCCAAGTTACTCGATGCGGCGATTCGGATCGATCCCAAGCTGGCCGAAGCGCATTATCAGAAGGGAGTGCTCTTTCAGTTTCAGGAGGAGTGGCAGGAGAGCATTCCGGAATTGGAGGCATCCATCGCATTGAAGCCTGAATCGTCGAGAGCCCACTATCGTCTGGCGCTGGCCTATGCTCGCACCGGAAATCGAGAGAAGGCCAAGGAGCAGTTCGATTTGCAGAAGAAGTACCGCGAGCAGGAAAAAGAAGGCATCGACGCAAGGTTTAGCGAGGTGCGGATGTTTGTGGTGGCCACAAAGTGAGTGCACCCGGAGGGCGAATGCGGTTGCGCGATCTCAAGACGGCGAGCAGCAGGGAAGTCTCAGCCGCGGTAGCACACAGCCGGCGGGAGTTCCTGCGCGCAGCCGCGGGTGTCAGCGCTGGGTCGCTCTTCAGCTTCGCGCCGCGCGTGCTCCACGCGGCTGCGTCGCGCCCGGAGCGCAAGGCAGTGGTGATCACCTTCGGCGGGGGCGCTCGCGATGAAGAGACCTTTGCACCCGAGGGGCAAGAGAATATTCCCAACCTTGTTCAAACGCTCTTTCCGCAATCGACCTTTTTTGC
>Ga0206815_1200_pt2 | contig 9526 bp, 11 predicted proteins | sample Alteio_BWOrgCont_91_FD_152864 | JGI IMG/M metagenome (GOLD analysis project Ga0206815, IMG submission 152864) | Enriched cells from forest soil in Barre Woods Harvard Forest LTER site, Petersham, Massachusetts, United States -... | ecosystem: Environmental > Terrestrial > Soil > Temperate forest > O...
GCTCAATTTCCTTATATCAACGGCGACCTTTTCCAGGAGCGTCTATAAAGCCGCGCCTGTTGCCGAGCCGCTTAACTGGCTCTTCGTACGTGGCAACCCGCCGACGAGGAACACCGAATACCTCGAAGAATTCGTTGTAGAAAGTCTGGGATTCACCGCGCTCGTAGTGCGCGTCTTTCCAGTCTGCGGCAAACCGAGCGGCTCGCGCCCGAATTTCATTCCAGTTTAAGTGCATTGGGAGAAGTGTTAGCACGGGAAATCGGCTGGCGCAACTAACGGCTGCGGTGTACGTGCTTCACGATTACTCAGCAGGGTTGTGGACAGGCCGCGCGGGCTAGTGATAAATTGAGCTATTGCCTCTCGGAGCACCCCAGCCCGATGGACAAAATTCCATTTAGTGTCTACGACTTCTTTGCGTATCTTTCGTCTGGGGCGGTGTGGGTCCTCACCGCCGATTATGTTCTAGGGCTCGGCCTTCTATACCAAAAGGACGTAAGCGCAGTTCTTGGCGTCTCACTGGTAATTTTCGCGTACATCTGCGGCCATATCATCGCGCATTTTTCCTCATTCACGATGGAGCACCTTGTGGTAGCGCGACTTCTAAAGCGCCCTACATCAATCCTGATGGGCGGTAAACCACGGTTTCGCTTGCTCAGGTGGACTTTCGCTAACTACTTTCGCCCGCTTCCCACTCACACTCAAAAACGTGTGAATAAGCAAGCCGAGGCACGCGGTGCAGCGGGCACTACCGCAGAAGCCCTATTCCTACATGCTTACTCGGTGGTTACATCGAACGGCGCAATTCAATCCCGGTTGGACGACTTCCGTAATCAGTACGGATTTGCCCGCAACATGTCATTCGCTCTTATGGTCTCTGCGATCACAATCCTGGTAGCTCACCGTCTAGCATTTCACCCGGTTCATCTGCGGTGGGCCATCCTAAGTGCGGTAGCAGGCGTTGCGCTTTTCTACCGTTATATCAAATTCTTTCGCCAGTACTCTTACGAGCTGCTCCTCCGGTATGCGGAGTTGGCGAGACCGGATAGCGCATGAGCGAAATGAAATACCTAGACATTCACTTCCTAGATGTCGGCCATGGCGATTGCACCATCGTCGATTTTCCGAACCGCCTCACCGTCGTCGATATCAACAACTGCAAAGCATTCGACAAAGAAATGGAAAGTGAGTTTGACCACAGATACAGGCCGCGGTTTCAGAATCCCTTGTTGGCACCTCCACCTCCCAATCCCTTCCTGGTTTCACCGCCGCCTCCATCCAACCCCTTCTCGCCCTTATATGCAGGCGCGCTCGCTGGTCTGGGCGGTCTTGCGACCCTCTCACAACTTATGTCGCAGAAGACTGAAGCGCAGAAAAAGCTACAGGAGGCGAAGGATAAGCTGACGAACCCCATCGACTACCTCAATGCCAATTTCACGGGCAGGCCGATATTCCGCTACATACAGACGCACCCAGACATGGACCACATGGCCGGGCTATACAAGCTTTGGGTCGAGGACGGCGTTCAAATCTACAATTTCTGGGACACGAGTCATTGCATCGTGAAAGAGGATTTTGCGAAGCGAACCGGCGCGGTCAACCACGACATTCGCGATTGGCAGACCTACCAGAAACTCCGAAATAGTACGGAAGGGCCAAGAGTGCTCCGCCCCACAATCGGAACGAGAGCAGATTTCTATCAACAAGACGGAATCCACATCTGGGCGCCACTTGACAACAGGCACAAGGACGACACTGACGCCGACCCTAACGACCTGAGCTACATCCTGTGCGTCTCGATTGGTCAATGCAATATCGTGCTGGGCGGAGATGCCTCTATCGCCGTCTGGCAGGAACTGCTTGCGAGGGGTAAGGGCAAGCTACCAAAAGTCCATCTTCTCAAGGCGTCCCATCACGGACGGAAAAGCGGATACGACCGTGAATCAGTAAAAACCATGAATCCTGATTACACAGTCTTGTCGGTGGGCGAATTGAAGGACAAGCATGACGCATCGGCCAGCTACGAGCAGTTCTCTAACGTCGGATGCTTCTCTACTGTAGACCACGGCAACATTGTTGCTCGGTGCTGGGAGAACACTGCGGTGGACCTTTACGACCAGGATGGCATTCAAATCGCTTGAGTAGGAGGACACGCATGGCAAGAAGAGAGCTGTTTATTGAACGACGAACCGAAGAGGGAGACTACGCAATCCGCAAACCGGGCTCCAAGAAAGGCAGCGACGTGTGCGACACCCAGGCGAAGGCCATCGAGAGGGCCGCGGAGATTGACCCCAATGCCGCCATACTCGTCGAGCGCGTCTGGAATACCGACCGAGGCTCCGCGACAAATGGCGAAAGCCGTAGAAGTGACGTGACCGCGAGCAAACAAAGGGCCGGGCAGTTTCGCCCGGCCTAAGTTTATGCGCGAGACTGAATGGTAGGTGACCTTTCTAGGTAAATCTCTGGTTCAGTTTGTGATTTGAAACTCCACCACGCGCCCCCTGCTCAGAGAAATCCGGGGCCATTGCCTCCCTAATTGTGTACTGAAGAAAATCTGGCGTGTGAGCCACTCGCACAATGCCCGCATTCTGGGCCATTAATTCGATATTTCGGTGGAAACTATTACAGAGAAAGATAAGTAATGACTAGGTGGCGGAGAGGGTGGGATTTGAACCCACGGTTGAGTTTCCCCAACACACGCTTTCCAAGCGTGCTCCTTAAACCGCTCGGACACCTCTCCGTGCCTTTGGAGTCTATTCAGACTAACAGAAACCCGCGGTGAGAGAAAAGTTTTGAAGAGGTTGCCGATTTCCCAGCCGCGGCCCGAACAATGAGCGACGTTAGTACGCGTAAACTTTGAGGAACGCGAAAACGATCACACCGGTGATCGAAACATAAAGCCAAATGGGAAATGTGAATCGTGCGATGCGTCGGTGCATGGCGAACCGGCCGCTTAGCGAAAAGAAAAATGTCGTCAATACCAGCGGCAGTGCGACCACCGAAAGAAAGATGTGGCTGGCCAATATGGAAAGATAAATCACGCGCACTCCGCCCTGACCTGGAAAGTGGGTATCGCCGTGAAGTGCGTGGTTTACGATATAGCTGATCAGAAATACCGAAGAAAATCCAAACGCCAGCAACATACTTGCGCGATGCGCCTGCCATTGGCCGCGCTTGATGAAGTACAGCCCCACACACAACGAGATGGCGCTCAAACCGTTAAGCAATGCGTTGAGCGCCGGCAGAAAGGTCCAGTGCCCCACAAATTGAGCCGAGGCCTGGTGGACATAGAGCAGCCACAGCAGGAATGAGATTGCAGTGGCACTCGCTGCAATGATCGCTCCCAAAACCGCGCGCGGGTTGACTCGTTCCTGTTCCATGGAACCCTTAGACTGGCAGTTCTCATTCAAGTATTTGCATTGAGCATCGTACGCTCCTCGCCTTTTCGACACAACGGATTTACGGTCATCTTCGTCTTCAATAGAAGCCAAGAAAAGAATCTTGCAAGCAACGGAACTAGGAACGAAGGGAGGTTTGGTTTACACTAACTTGGTTTTATGCTGTTCGGGGGTGGTGCAATCGGTAGCACATGGGCCTTTGAAGCCTAGAATTCTGGTTCGAGTCCAGACCCCCGAGCCACTTCATTTTTCGCGATCCATCGATGAAAACACCGGACTTCGTGCTCGGCGTCATCTGGTACATCGTATTCCTATTCTCGACAACGTGCCATGAGGCGTCTCATGGGCTCGCTGCGAAAATGGGTGGGGACCTTACCGCGTTCGAAGGCGGCCAGGTGACGCTAAATCCGATTCCCCACATCCGTCGGGAGCCGTTCGGAATGGTTCTGGTACCGATTCTGTCGTTTATAGTGGGTGGATGGATGATCGGCTGGGCCAGTGCCCCGTATGACCCGGAGTGGCAGCGTCGCCATCCTCATCGGTCGGCATGGATGGCGCTGGCTGGCCCGGCGGCCAATTTTTCCCTCATGCTGCTGGCAGGAATCGCTATTCGGGTCGGCACGGCGGTGGGTTATTTCCAGGCACCGAATAGCATTAATTACACCACGGTTACAGTATCGGCGCAGACTGCCGAACCAAATTTCCTTGCCACCGCATTGAGTATCCTGTTCGTTCTGAATTTGCTTCTGGGCACGTTCAATCTTCTTCCCGTCCCACCGCTGGATGGCTTCACGGGCGTCATGGTGCTCATGCCGGAGAGCGTCGCGCTGCGTTATCTCGACCTGTTCCGCCGATTCAGCAGCTATGCGATGCTTGGGATCTTCCTCGCCTGGACCATCTTCGATAAAGTTTTTGGCATTGTTTTTGCCGTGGCACTGGGAATTCTCTACCCCGGCAGTCATTATGGATAAGGTGCAATGGGATACATTGCAGGCTTCTAATGCCGTCCGATTGACTTTCCGGTATATTCGAATCTCACTGTGCCGATACTGCGCATCGACCGCCAATTGCACACATCCACTTAGTTTTGTGTCGAGTCCCGGCGTCCGTAAACCCTCGCGAATGAGTGCCCTGGAATTCTGCCGTGTGGCCCACGGTCTGCATATAAGAATGCGAGGGGCGATTCCCATGAACAATGCAGCATGTTTCTTAGATAATTTCCGAATTGAAGTTTCCGGTTGGGGCCGAGATGGCAGGGTTTTTGTGGAAACGACGGAGCTACGTCCGTCTGAAGACGGGAAGAAGAAATTACTCCTACGGCATCCCGTGCTCGACGGGGCCTTGGTATTCCTCAGCCTGCTGGCAACGCCGGAATGCGAGAATTCAGTGCCCGTGGCCTATCAGGTAAAAAACGTTCAAGTGACCGATTCGGGGCGCTTGAACGAGGTGCTTTTACTGGAATTACATCGACACGGGTGCACTCCGGTCTGAAAATCCGCATCTAAGATTATGACGGCAATGTAGCGGGAGACAGTAACGGGAGATACGTCCAGCACGCGTAATCGACGATCCGTGAATCCTTATTGCCGAGCTTGGCATCACATAATTAAGGAGGACCCATGAAACCCGAAACGCTGGTCAGGATCGAGCAGGATCGTCTGGCAACGTGGGAAGAGATTTCCCGAGCCACAATGACTACGCCAGATCGGATCATGGAACAGTTCTATAAGAACGGAACGCATTTCGAAGCTGATTCGGAATGGGGCGTCAAGATCCGGTATCCGGCACAAGAATTTGATTTCTTTTCTTATCTCAGCGAGATGAAGAACGCGGACGCCAATTAGGATGAGAATTGTCCCGGTACAACTTTGGCACGATAGTATTGAATTCTGCCCCAAATTGGGAACCAGCCACCAGATGGCTTTCTAGTTTCGTTCAGCCCGTTCACTAGGCATCTCCTGAAAAACCAGTAAGCTGTCTGCCGCTGCCGCTTAATTCGCTGCCTGCCGTAGAGTTAGGACCCCTTCCATCACCACTTATCGTCGACCAAATCTATCCGCATAAGTTTCAGGTGCACTGTCGTTTTGGCAGTTCCCTTGCCCGCATATCTGGCATGAGTACCATGTCCGCACCAGCCCGGGAAGGAAACGTAATTCCCGGCAACACGGAAGATGCGCTGACGGTTTGCGTGCTGGACGATGAACCCGGCATGGTTGAGTCTTTGCAGGAAACGCTGCGTTGCCTGGGCTTCGGGTCGATTGGCACGTGCGATCCGCAGTTCGCACTTGAAGTGATCGAGCAAAACCGCGCGCGCGTGGTTATGTCGGACATAAAAATGCCCGGCATGGACGGCATTCGTTTCCTGGAGAAGGCGCTGCAAAAAGACCCCGGTGTTTATATCATCCTGATGACCGGATTTTATTCCCACGAAAATGCCATTGTGGCCATCAAGCGCGGAGCGTATGACTACATACCCAAGCCGGTTGATCGTTCACGGCTCAAGCGGTCCCTGGACGAACTGGCCGATTCATTCCACCGGCGGAAACGCATCCGCAATCTGGAGCAACAGCTCCTGTCGGATCTGGAATTCCACGGCATTGTGGGCAAGAGTCCGGCCATTCTCGATGTTTTCGAAATGGTCCGCAAAGTCGCGCGTCACTACACGAATATTTTATTAGTCGGCGCCACAGGGACGGGTAAGGAACTTGTCGCCAAGGCTATTCACCAGATGAGTCCGGTCGCACAACAACGATTCGCCGTTTGCAACTGCTCCGCGATGGTCGACACACTGCTTGAAAGCCAGCTATTCGGACACGTGCGCGGTGCTTTTACCGGCGCGACCGAAACGCGCCCGGGTCTGTTTGAATATGCCAACGGAGGCACGGTCTTTCTGGATGAAGTCGGCGAAACCTCCCTGCCGATGCAGGCCAAATTGCTGCGAGTCATTCAGAACCGTGAGATTCAACGCGTTGGCTCTCCGGAAGTTCGCCATGTTGAGGTGCGCTTGATTGCCGCGACAAACCGCGACCTGCACGCCGAAGTCCTCGCGGGCCATTTCCGCGAGGATCTTTTTTACCGCCTGAGCACAATTCAGATTCGCGTTCCCAGTTTGACCGAGCGCCTGGACGACATTCCCCTGCTGGTTCAATTCCTTCTCAAGAAATACGACGATGCCTACAGCAAACAAATTCAAGGGCTGACTCGCCGGGCGCAAGCTGTCCTGTTGCAGCACACCTGGCCTGGAAATGTACGCGAATTGGAGAATGTTATTTCCTGCGCATGCCTCACGTCGGTCAACGATTTCATCGACGTGGATGACCTGCCCGACAATCTTAAGAAGCCCGCTGCCCGCGTCACCAACCCTGAGGGGTCCTGGCGTCCGTTGCCGCTCGAGGAAATCCGCCGCCAGCACATACGCCGCGTGCTCGAAATGTGCGCGGGTAACCGCGTCCGCGCCGCGCAATTACTGGGTATTGGACGTACCAGCCTGTATCGTTTCCTGAAGCGATCCGAAAAGAACGGGGCCAGCGCAGAGGCCTCGCACTCCCATGTTCCGGCCGTGAAGTTTCTGCCGGGAACGTGATTTTGTGACACGATTCGCGCTTTGCATGTGACTTTATTCATGGACATATTTTGGAAAAAACACAATTAAAAAATGCGCCGGCAAGTTGGGACGACCTCGTAAAGGACCTTGCCAGCGATCGCCGCGGAGGAAAACGTCTCAATTTAAGCTGTCCGATTGAGATCAGCGGCATCGATCGCACCGGGGTCTCGTTCTCTGAGTGTACCAAGACCCAGGACATCAGCGAGCGTGGCTGCCGCATGGAAACGTCGCTACCGCTTGAACGCGGTGACATTGTCGCGATCAAATTGCTTTTGGATGGCGGAAAAACCCCGGACGAGGCTCCCCATTTCTTCGAAATTATGTGGACCGTCAATAATGCAAAGGGGCGTGTGGTTGGCGCTCGAAAACTTCAGAGCGAAAATATCTGGAAGGTCTCGTTCCCCCCGGTCAAGTCTTCTCTTAAACCACGCCCCAGATAGTCCCGCGCTCAATTCAAATCAGCCGGTGTAATCCTTGTATTGCATTCCCATAGGACCTGTGGCACCCTTGCTATTGCTATCCAATAGGAGACCCATGAGCGATAAAGCGGATGTCTGGCAAGGGACGCTTTCCGTAATGGTGCTGAAGACCCTGGAGACGCTGGGGCCGCTTCATGGATACGGGATTGCCCGTCGCATCGAGCAGACCAGCGGCGATTTGCTCTCCGTCAATTATGGAACGCTGTATCCGGCGCTGTTGAAGCTGGAACAGGAGGGCTACGTCACGTCCGAATGGGGCGTCTCGGATAACAATCGCAAGGCCAAGTATTACAAGCTTACACGAGCGGGCCGAAAGCAACTCCTGAGAGAAGCGCGAGACTGGGAACAGGCAAACGCAATCCTCGCGCGGTTCTTGTCGCCGGGAGAAAAATCTTCATGAGACGCCTGCGCGCCTGGCTGTCGCGTCTCGGCGGACTTTTCCATAAGGAGCGCCGCGACTTGGAGCTTGCCGCCGAGCTTGAGAGTCATCTCCAGATGCACATCGAAGACAATCTTCGATCCGGGATGAATTCCGCTGAAGCGCGGCGGCAAGCTCTCATCAAACTTGGCGGAGTCGAACAGGTCAAGGAAGAGTATCGCGAACGCCGTGGCATTCTTTGGCTCGAAACCCTGCTGCAGGACGTGCGCTTCGGCGCGCGCATCTTGCGCAAGAGTCCTGGTTTCACGATTGTCGCCGTGCTGACGCTCGCGATCGGTATCGGGGCTAATACTGCACTATTTAGCATGGTGGATTCCCTCTTGCTGCGACCTCTCCCCGTCAGAGACCCGGAGCGAATTACCGTACTCGCATTCCAGCAAAGGAACGGCCCATTGCGCTCGATCTTTTCTATTCCTGATTACAGTGACATCAAAAATCAAACACAAAGTGTTTTCTCCGGGCTTTTCGGTTATCAGCTTGGCTTAGATGGCGTATCAGTGAACGGCACAGGAGAGCGGATCCAGTCGGCATATGTCACGAGCAATTTTTTTTCTGTGCTCAGGATCAAACCGGCGTTGGGCCGGTTGATCTTGCCGTCGGAGGGCGAAGCACCCGGAACTGATCCCGTTATCGTTCTTAGTTATTCATTCTGGAAGACACGTTTCGCTTCTGATCCTGGAGTTGTCGGGCAAAGTGTTTCGGTCAACGGTCACTTATTGACGATCATCGGTGTCGCTCCTCGAGATTTTGATGGCGTAAATTCGTTGGTTTCTTTCCAAGCCTATCTTCCGCTTGGAATGGCCGTGATTGGACGCTTTCCGAACAACTTCATGGTCAACCGCGGGAGCCGCAGTCTGTACGTGCTCGGCCGCTTGCAACCGGCAACCAGCGCTGCAAAGGCACAGGCATCCCTCTCCCTGGTGGGCCAGCGACTCTCCCAGCAATATCCCGATATCGACAGAGATATGAAGTTCCAGGTTATCCCGGAAGTTCGCGCAAGGCTGGGTCCCGGGAGGAAAGACATTGCGCCCTGGCAGGACTATTCCTGGGCTTGGCCGCGTTGGTGCTTATGCTGGCATGTATGAACGTTGCGAACCTCTTATTGGTACGCGCGACGATCCGCGAACGTGAGATGGCGATTCGCGCGGCCCTCGGTGCGGGACGCGGTCGCTTGACCCGTCAGTTGGTCACAGAATCGCTGCTGCTCGCCTCAGCGGGTGCAGCAGTGGGGATTTTTCTTGGCTTGTCTGGTGTGTTTGAACTTAACTCGGTGCGCTTTCGCGCTGTCATCCCGTTTCGCCTTCAGCTGAGTCTCGATTGGCGGACCCTCTCTTACACATTCGTGGCAGCGCTGTTGACAGGTGTTGCCGCAGGTATTTTCCCAGCGATTCGAGTCCTCCACGGGAAGAGGCGTACTGTCTTGCACGACGGCGGGCTAGGCGTTTCAGAAAGGCAGCGCGTGCGCAGCGCACTCGCCATTGGCCAAGTGGGTGGCTCTGTGATGCTGCTCATCATCGCTGGACTGTTCACGCGCAGCCTTCAAGAAGCGGAGCGGGCGAATCTAGGCTTCGTTCCAAATCATGTCCTGAATTTGTCTTTGGATCCCAAC
>Ga0206815_1277_pt1 | contig 9485 bp, 5 predicted proteins | sample Alteio_BWOrgCont_91_FD_152864 | JGI IMG/M metagenome (GOLD analysis project Ga0206815, IMG submission 152864) | Enriched cells from forest soil in Barre Woods Harvard Forest LTER site, Petersham, Massachusetts, United States -... | ecosystem: Environmental > Terrestrial > Soil > Temperate forest > O...
CATCAACTTTCTCGAGACAGTGGAGACCAATGGCAATATTGGCCAGGTCACGACTGTCGGGCAGAATTTTCTGCGGGACGAGACCGATACGCTGGAAGGATTTCCCATCTTCCACTCGAATGTGAGCAACGAGCTGACTTCGGGAGATACGGCGACGTTCGTGGCTTCGCCTACCGGCTTCTCGCTCGGGCCTAACTCCGGACAGACGAGCAAGCAGACTTATATCTTCCAGGACACGTTGGGTAACTGCTACAGCCGTACGCTTACCGCGGCTAATAACAAGCTGACTGGAGTCGCAGACCAGAAGGAGTGCAAGCCGCATTTCTTCTGAGGGGTTGAAACGCAGCCCAGGCCTTGCTTGCGAGGCCTGGGCTTTCTTTTTGATAGCGAGCTAAGGCAGTAATCCAAAGACGGCTACGCCGGTTGGGGTGCCGACGTAGACTTTGCCGTTCACGATCATCGGGGTGATGAACTTGTTGCCGTTGCCGAAGCTGTCGCGTCCACTGCCGGGCTGGCTGCTGTTATAGAGTTCGTGTGATAGATTCGTAGCGTCGTAGGCGTGCAGAACCGCGGGAGAACCGTTGCTCGATTCCAGGGCCCATACGATGCCATTCTGGACGCCATTGGCGGAGATCGACGGCGTTGTGCCTGGGTAGGGAAATGAAGTGGCCGACTGGCTCGATGCACTGGTTGCAAGCTTTGCGCTGGCCATGGGGAAGGCTCGCAGGGTATCTCCCACCGCTCCGTAGTAAAGAACGCCGTTGAAGAAGGCGGGCGTAGAAAATACCGAATTTGCGACCCCGCTGGCAACGATTTGATAGATGTTGCTGTCCGCAGCGGCGTTGAACTTGCCCAGATTGTCGCGGTTTCCTATGTAGATATTCGAGTCTTTGCCTGCGCCGACGATCAAGTGATGGACGGCGCCGCTCGAGTCTTTCTGGTCTGGGAGCAGAATCTCGCCGCCCGATCCCAAGTCTGTGTCGTCCGCGGATTCGGTGCCGGTGTTGTAGGTCTCGAAATAGTCGGCTACTGCCAGTTTGCCGCTGGTCGATAGCTTGATGATGGCATTGCCATAATCGCCTTGCGCGGGGAAGCCATTGGCGTCATAGGTGGTATCGAAGGAGCCGTTGGCATCGAGGAAGTAGATGTTGCCGCTGCTGTCGGCGGCGAGCCCGTCGCCGGCCATCCAGATGGAGCCCGCGGAGCCATTCGGCGTAATGTCGAGCACCTGTGCCTGCTTCAACGTGGACTCGCTGTAGGCGATGATCCAGCCGGTGTAGAGGCCCAGATCGCAGTGCGAGGTCCAGGCCGTGTAGATGTTGCCGTTGACGAGCAGCAGGGCTGCGCGCTCTGCGTACTGGCTGGGATCGAAGACGACGTTGCCGTTGGAGGTGTTGTCTCCCGTGCCGGGATAGGTTGCTGCGATTTCGGTGGGGCTGCCGCTGATCTCCGCGCCTGTGGCGATGTCGAGCGCATGCAGCCGCTGGTGGTAGTTTCCGCTTGAGTCTTTGCTCATGCCGACGGCAAAGAGGGTGCCGTTCGGCCCCTGTTTACGATCGATCACCGGCGTCGAGGTAATGCCGATCTCGGGTGTGATCTGATTGCAGCCGTGATCGTCGCTGGTGGTTTCACCGTTCTTGAGGATTGAAGTCCTCCAGATCTGAGCGCCCGTGTCGGCGTCAAAGGCGTATACGCTGTCGTGTTCGCTGGCGACATAGAGCACATTGCGCTGCTTGCCGCCCGCGGTTACGTTGGCCAGATACAGCGGCTCGGCGTCGACCAGGCCGTCGACGGTATCGAAGCCAATCTTGCCGAATTGAGCGGAGTTCACATTGCTCAGAGTCAGGATCGTTTCCTGAGCATTGCGGCCGTCGCGCGCAATGTCGTTGTGATACGTGGTCATGTCCGGCGCACTGGTTGATGAGCCTGCGGCTTGCACCGTCAGGGCAAGTGAGGCGGCATGGGTGAGGCTGCCGGAGGTTCCGGTGAAGTTGACCGTAGCAGTAGCCGCGCTGGCGCTGGACGCAGCGGTCAATGTCGTGCTCTGCGCTGTGCCGGGGGGTAGCGAGAGCGTCGCGGGGCTGGCCGTTACGCCGCTGGGAAGTCCGGTGATGGCGACGGCGACGGTGCTGCTGAAGGAGTTAACCGCTGTTGCCAGAACGCTTATCTTCGAGCCCGTTTCTCCAGCAACCAAGGTTACAGATGTGGGCGAGGTGGAAAGCGAGAAATTAGGGCCGGATGCTGCGGAGATGGTCGTAGCTACCGTGGCCGAATGGCTGAGAGTTCCAGAGGTTCCTGTGAAGGTGACGGTTGCGCTGCCGGACGCGGCGGAGGACGCGGCGGTGAGCGTCACAGTCTGCGGTGTGCCCGGCATCAAGGTCAACGTCGCTGGCTTGGCCGTTACTCCGGACGGAAGTCCAGCGACGGTCACGTTGACCGTTCCGGTAAAGCCATTCTGCGCAGCGGCATTCACGCTGACAGTCTGGCCCATACCTCCGGCGGTAAGCGTAACCGTCGCAGGTGTGGATGTGAGCAAGAAGTCCGCGGTGAGAGGCGGGACAACGGCGGAATGAGATCCTCCGCCGCATGAAATCAGCGCGATGCACGTAAACAGGCACACCATTGAGGTGGTCGCCTGAAGCCGCATCTTGGGAAAGCGTAACCGAGATAATTTGAACACTCCTGTTAAGGAGGGTCCGATGGCTTGCTTCGTAACTTCTTTCCTAATCTGCAATGAGGGTCTTTCTGCCGGCGAGCGTTTTCTATCAAGGATCAGGGTACAGTTCAGGCGTGCATAAGAAAAGCGAGCGACGGAAAAGTACACTCTCGGCAGGATAAGCATAGTATCGCGGCAGCTTATGGTCTGTCTCAATTTAAACAGACCATAAACTGTCGCGTCGAGGGAGTTAGTCTTTGTCCTTTTCGGGGTGAGGTTTGCGAAGCTGGTCTTTCGATTTTTCCATTTGCTGTTGGATTTTTGGAGCGTCGTCCATGTCGGTCAGTTCGGCCGCTTCCTGCCTGGTCTTGGGTTTAGCTAACTTTGCCTTGAGCGGGTCGAAGAGGCGGATGTCGCTGGGTTGATAGGTGAAGGCTTCGGTGTGCGAAGTGGTGGTGAAGATGCCGCTGAACTCACCGGCGAGTGCGTCTTCGAGGTTGAGATAGCCTGTGCCCAACAACTCATTAATGGTGCGGGTGATACTACCCATGCTGCTGTGCTGGTGGCTTACCGAGCCGGGAGTTACCCAGGGGCTGGCGACCAAGAGGATGCTGCGGTGGGCGTCTATGTGGTCTACGCCGCCCTGGGCGTCGTCTTCTGTGACAAAGAGTGCGGAATCCTTCCAAATGCTTGTCTTGGAGAGGAAGGCCACGATACGGCCCAGCGCGAGATCGTTATCGGCTACATAGCTGGCGCGGTAAGGGTAGCCGTCGCCGGGTCGCGGGTCGGAGGTGTGGTCGTTAGGCAGGCGGATTACGATCAGGCCGGGGATTTTTCCTTGGGCCAGTCTACGGGTGAAGTCGCGCTGGAATTCTTCGAAGCGGTACTGGTCGGGGATGCCCATGTTGAAGGTGGGAAAGCGGCGGTCGCTGGATTCAAAGATGGGTTTGGGGACGGGTGAGTTGAGGAAGAGGCGCTGGCCTTCCGGGGCTGCTCCGTCAATCTCATCGTTGCCTTCGACTTCGAGGCCTTCGCCGTAGTTAAGGATACCGCGGCCGGAGTTGGCGATGTGTTCCCAAAGAGAGCCGAATTGGGGCTCGTCCTCGGGCATGGGTGCGTCGGCTCCGCCGAAGAGGGCGCGGCGGCCGGGCTGGGGTGCGAAGGAGTCGCCTTTGCGGCGGCCGCCGTAGCCGCTGGTCCAGGCGGTGTTGAAGAACGGAGTTGGATTGATGCCGACGACCCAACGATGCCCGTCGGCGGAGACATCGGAGTCGACGTAGAAGTTGTCGCTGATGGCGTAGTGCTGGGCGAGGGCGTGGAGATTGGGAGTGATCTTGAGGTGGCTGGCTTCGATCTTTGTGGAGTGGCGCTCTTCAGCCCAGCCGTCGAGTCCGTAGCGAGCGAGCGAGGGGTCGCCGTTGGCGGTCGCGATGTCGCCCAGCACTTCGTCATACGTGCGGTTTTCGCGTATTACGAGAAAGCAATGCTTGAGATGCGGCAAGGGCGGGCGATTGGCGATGGCATAGGTGTTGTTGGCGAGCACGCTCCCGGTCAAGGTTTGCGCATCGGGGAGCGAAGCGAGGTCGACGGCGGTGAGGCTGCCGTACTCAAGCGATCCGACGTAGGTGGGGGCGTTTTGGTTGTGGAGCTTGCCGGCGTTGGGTCCGGCGCCTTTGCCCTTGCTGTTGGCGATGTAGAGGGTTTTGCCGTCGGGGGAGAGCGCGACGGCGCTGGGGTTCCAGCCAGCAGGAATGTGTTTGACGACTTGCATGGACGTGGTGTCGAGGACTGCCACGGCGTCAATACCGGACTCGGCTGCGTAGAGCTTGCCGTCTCGGAGGGCGAGGCCGCTGGGCATGACGCCACGTAGCGGTCGGCCCTGGGCGTCTTCGAATTTCTTCCCGGTAAAAGGGGACAGCGGGGCTTCGGCGAGGACTTCTGTGCCGTCGGGGGTGATTTTGACGATGGAGTCCTGGTGGGCGAGGGAGACGTAGACGGCGCTGGCATCGGCTGCGACTCCGGTGGGCGCAGCTCCGCCTACGTCGCCGTTGCTGGCTTCTGTAATACGGCCGCCGAGACGTAGCTTTGCGATGAGGGCCGGGTGCGCCGGGTCGTGTATGTCATAGGTCCAAAGGGAGCTGCCCCGGGTTGAGTTTTCGTCGCCCAGGCCGGAGATTTTGCGGCCGTCTATCGTGACTCCTTCCCGCGCTGCCTGGGAGGGGTAGCCGAAGGGCGGGAATTTGAGGCCGGTGCCGAGCTTGTCGTCGCGGCTGGCTCCGGGAACGGTGGAGTATTCGAAGAGGCCGGTGTTGGTGACGTAGAGGCGGTTGCCGTCGGGCGACAGAGCCAGGCCGAAGGGAAGGGCTCCAGTGGGGATGGAGGCGACGATTTTCTGTTCGACGGCGTCGATGACGGCTATGCGCCAGTTGGCCTGGTCGAGGGCGTAGAGGATGCGGCCATCGGCCGAAATTTGAATGGAGGCGGCGAAGCTGCGGGCAAAGTCTGTGTCGCCTACCTTCTGGTCGAGAGGGATTGGGCCTTTCCCGCTCCAGTCGGCGGTGCTGTAGAGGGCGATTTTGCCAGAGTCGCCGGTGGCTACGTAGAGGGTTTGGCCGTCGGGGGAGTAGGCGAGGCCGGCGTGGGTTTCAATGGCTGGGTTGTTGTTTCTGCCGGAGGGTATTTTGCGGACGATGGGGGTGGAGGCGTCGGGGTGGTCGATGACATTGAGGGTGAAAGGGAAGCCGATGGAGGGAACTGCGGCCTGGGAGCCGTCTGGCTTGAGGGCGATGGCGAAGGGAAAGGGCGCTAGCGCGATCCAGTTGCCGGCGGGGCGAATCTGGCGACCGTTGGGGAGGATTGCTTGTACTCCGGGCTGGCTGATGGCTGGGATAGTGGCTGAGAGGAGGGTGGCGCAGGCCAAGGCGCGTCGAGTGGCCAGGAAACGGAAAGGCATATTCACAAGGATGCACTGGGATTGTGAATGGGGAAAGAAAAAGGCAAAGGAGGCGGGTTTCCGAGGGGCGATGCGGTGTTCGAAGCGTGGCTTGCAGTTGGGCATCTACAATGGTGGCCAGCGACATGCGATGCTGGACGATGTATGAGGAGATGGCTGGATGATCATTGGAGTGCCGAAAGAGATTAAGGATCACGAAGCGCGGGTGGGCGTGACCCCGGCGGGCGCGAAGGCGCTGGTAGAAGCTGGGCATACCGTGCTGGTGGAGACCCATGCCGGCGAGCAGTCCGGCTTCCCGGATCATGAGTACCAGGATGCCGGGGCGGAGATCGTGGGCGAAGCCGGGCATGTCTGGGCCAATGCAGAGACGATTGTGAAGGTGAAAGAGCCGATCGAGAAAGAGTACGTCTTTTTTCGCGAGGGATTGGTGCTGTTTACATATCTGCACCTCGCTCCGGTGAAGGGATTGACCGATGCGCTGCTGGCGGCCAAGGTGATTGGGATTGCTTATGAGACGGTGCGGGATCGGGCGAATACGCTGCCGCTGCTTACTCCCATGAGCGAGGTCGCGGGACGGATGAGCGTGCAGGTGGGCGCTTCGTATCTGGAAAAGGAAAAGGGTGGGCGCGGGATTTTGCTGGGCGGCGTGCCGGGTGTGCCTCCGGCCAATGTGTGCATCATCGGCGGCGGGATTGTAGGTACGAATGCGGCGAAGATCGCGGTGGGCATGGGCGCGCATGTGACGCTGGTGGATGTGAGCCTGAACCGGCTGCGCGAGCTGGATGATATTTTTGTGGGACGGCTGCATACCCTGGCCTCGAACAGCTATAACGTGGGCCGTGCGACCCGTGAGGCCGATCTGGTGATCGGCGGAGTGCTGATTCCGGGAGCGACGGCGCCGAAGATCGTGACCAAGGCGATGGTGAGCAAGATGAAGAAGGGCGCGGTGATCGTGGATGTGGCCATCGACCAGGGCGGTTGTGTGGAAACGGCGCGTCCTACATCGCACTCCGATCCGTCTTACGTTGTAGACGGGGTGGTGCACTACTGCGTGACCAATATGCCGGGGGCGGTGCCGCATACTTCGACGTTGGGGCTAACCAATGCGACGTTTCCATACCTGATGCGCATCGCCAATCAGGGCGCCGAGGGCGCGCTTAAGCAGGATGCAGGGCTGGCTGAGGGGTTGAATGTGTGGAAGGGAACGCTCACCCATAAGGGTGTGGCGGAGTCGCAGGGGCGGGAATGGACTGCGCCGGCGAATGTTTTGAGTTAGTTTGTATCTTGATCGATTTACACTATTTTCCTTGGGGGATTTCATGCAGCGTCGTCAGTTTCTTGCGGCTTCACTTGCTACTTCGGCTCTGGCCTTGGTGCGCGATGCCCAGGCACAAAATCCCGCTTCGAGCGGGCGCGAATTTTATCAGCTTCGGCAGTACAAGATGGAGAATGGTCCGCAGACCAGGCTGACCGGAAGTTATTTTTCGGAAGCGCTGATTCCGGCGCTGACGAAGATGGGCTTTGGACCGATTGGGGCGTTTTCAATCAATCTCGGTCCGGAGACGCCGGCTTATTATCTGCTGATTCCGAGCAACTCGGTGGAGAAGCTGGTGACGGCGGATCTACATCTGAACGAGGACGCGGACTTTCAGAAGGCGGCTCAGCCCTGGTGGGAGGCGCCGGCCACTGCGAATGCGTTTCTGCGTGTTGAAAATGCGTTGTATATCGCGTTTGAAGGCTGGCCGAAGGTGACTCCGCCGGAGGCTACAGCGACCAAGGGCAAGCGAATTTTCCAGATGCGGACGTATGAGAGCCCGAGTTATCGCGATCATGTGCGCAAGGTGGAGATGTTCCACAAGGGCGAGTTCGATTTCTTCAAGGCTGCCGGGCTGCACTCGGTGTTTTATGGCGACATGCTGGTGGGGCCGCGGATGCCTTGCCTGACTTACATGCCGAGCATGGATAGCCTGGATCAACTCGACACCAAGTGGGCGGCGTTCTCGAACAACCCGGACTGGAAGAAGCTTTCGGCCGATCCGCGCTATGGATTTGAGCCCACGGTGAGCAACATCACCAACCTGATTCTGAATCCGCTGGGGTCATCGCAGATCTAGCTACCAGGAGTCGCCGCCGTCGGGTGGAGGCCATGTGTCGAGCAACTGGCGCAGGAGCACGACGCGGCCGAGATGGTATGCGTTGTGCGCAGCCAGGCTTTCCAGTTGTTCGCGAATTGTCATGTCCGCCGGCCGGTTGCGCTCAGGATTGGTGGGGCATTCGACGGTAAGTTCGAGCCGCTCTGTGTCGTTGGCGATGGCTGCCGCGTTCTGGGTTCCGGCGAGGAAGCGTTCGCGGAGATCGTCCCAGGGCTCATCGAAATTGGTTGGAAAGCCTTCGGAAGCGTGGGCAGGGTAGGGTGTTGCCTTGCCCTGGACCCAGTCCAGGCTGATCTCCTGCCAGAAGGCCATGTGCCAGACCTCTTCGTAGATGGAGCGGGGCGCGGCGCCTACGGCCGTGGCAGGCTTCTCGTGCGCGGACGATTCGGGAATGGCCTGCAGGATGTTTTTCGCGGGTGCGAAGGCGCTGCTACCGATCAGTGCTCTGGCTAACTCGTTCATGGGTGCCGTCCTCGCGTGCAGGTCTGGTCTCGCTGGTTCTCTCTCGGGTTCATTGTATGGGAGGAAGGTTTCACCCAGATTGCAAAATCGAAGCCGGGCCGCTTCGATTCCCGTCCCGCTGAAACTGGTGGTCGGCCTATAATCTCGGCATGTCACTTTTTGGCAGTCCGCGCCGCCGAACGATTGCCTGGCTTGCCGCGGGCGCGTTTGTGATTTTATCGGCGCTTGCGGCGCTCAATGCCTTCAATCCTCGGGGCAATCGATGGCTGACACCTCAAACCGCCACTGAGATTCTGGTCTTTACCGCGACCTCGGTGATTGTGTTTCTGGTGCTGCTTGCCTTTCTTGTGCTGTTGATCCGCAACATCATCAAGCTGTTTATGGATCAGCGCAGCAGGGCGCTGGGATCGCGATTGCGGACGCGGCTTGCGGTGGGCGCGGCTCTGATCGCGCTGGTGCCTGCGGCATTCATGTTTCTCTTCAGCTTTGGGTTGATGAACCGGTCGGTGGATCGATGGTTTTCGCAGCCAACGTCGGAGCTTCGCGAAGATTCGACGCGGGTGGTTCTGCAGCTGGAACATTATGCGGCTTCGAATGCGCGGCTGGAAGCCGAGGCGATCGCTGCGTCGGGGGCGCTGGATAAGGACGTGGCAGCGGCCAACGCTGAGTTGCATTCGCGGAGGATCACCCTGGAGGGCGGCTATGTGGCTGTCTACGGTCCCGACAAGGTGGGGGTGATTGGGTACCAACTGCCCGCGGACAGCAGCAAGCGCAGCCTGCTGCCGTGGCTGGATGACGGCAAGGCTGCGGAAGTTCAGCTGCAGGGGCCTGTGTTTGCAGATCTGCTGACGACGGCCCAGCGTAACGATGAGCCGATTTTGATTGTGGATGGCGGACGGCAGAAGCAGGAGTTCGCCTCGGGCATTGCTGTTACGCCGGGCGGCAGGCTGGTAGTGGTGGGATTGCCGATGCCGCAGGGCTTGAGCGCGACTGCCAACCAGATTCGCGTTGGAGCCTCGGAATATTGGACGCTGTTCCGCTCGCGCAACAGCATCCGGGCGACCTATTCTTTCCTGCTGCTGATTATCACGACGCTGGTTTTCTTCTTCAGTGTGTGGCTGGCTGGTGTGCTATCGAAGCAAATTACGCGGCCGGTGGAAGCGCTGGCCGATGCAATGGATGAAATTGCCGATGGCAAGCTGGAGCACCGCGTTGCGGTCGAGTCGAGTGGGGAGATGGCGGAGCTGGTGCGCGCCTTCAA
>Ga0206815_1278_pt1 | contig 9484 bp, 9 predicted proteins | sample Alteio_BWOrgCont_91_FD_152864 | JGI IMG/M metagenome (GOLD analysis project Ga0206815, IMG submission 152864) | Enriched cells from forest soil in Barre Woods Harvard Forest LTER site, Petersham, Massachusetts, United States -... | ecosystem: Environmental > Terrestrial > Soil > Temperate forest > O...
CCTGATGTAACGACCACTGCGCTCACACTGCCATCAGGAGTGACAGTTGCCACCAGTTCTACTGTTCCGCTCACATGAGCTGCCTTGGCAATGGCCGGATACTCGGGTTCAACCACCTTTATGCCGGTTTTCTTATCCATGAAGCTCACATGAAGATGCACGCCCGTCTTTGACGCATAGCCAGGATGACGAAGCAGCTTGGCCGCGCCAAGAGCCAAGGGCTGCAGGCGTGGATCGCCCGATTCGACAGCCGCTCTTGAAACCTGCCCAGCACTGTCGATATCGACGGAAAGCTGGAGCTCGCCGACGTGCTTGCCATCGCAAAAGATCATCGGCTCCAACTCCGATGCTTGGACGGCTGGCACAATTGGCGGGGGTGTTTGCTGAGAATGAAGAGGAAGTGTTGCCAGCAAAGAAGTAACAAGAAGGAAAGAACGGATCGGTTGCATCGGCCCATCATAAACGACAGATTTAGTGTCGCTAGCTTGATTTCAGCGTTTTGTTGTCCAGCACAAAGCGATACTTCACATCGCCTTTGAGAACACGGTCGTAGGCTTCGGCGAGCTTGTCATAGCCGATGAGTTCGATCTCGGCAACGATGTTTTTCTCCGCACAATAGTCCAGCATCTCCTGCGTCTGTGCCATGCCGCCAATCATCGATCCGGCAAACGAGCGGCGATTTGTGACGATGGAGAAAGGCGAGATACTGACCGGCTGGTCCGGCAGACCGACCATGCAAAGCGTTCCGTCGAGGCGCAGCAAGTTGATATAAGCGTTGATATCGTGCGGCGCCGAAACACAGTCGATGATGAGATCGAAGGTGCCGGTGTGCTTGCCCATGCTCGCGGCATCTTTACTGATGACAACTTCGTCAGCGCCGAGCTTGAGCGCGTCGTTGATTTTGCTTTCCGACGTGGTGAACTGCACGGTGTGCGCGCCGAAGCTATGCGAAAACTTGAGCGCCATGTGACCGAGGCCGCCGAGGCCAATGACGCCGACCTTCTTGTTTTTATCGGCCTTCCAGTGGCGCAGCGGCGAGTAAGTCGTGATGCCCGCACAAAGCAGCGGCGCAACAGCAGCAAGATTCAGCTTGGGCGAAATCGAATAGACATAGTGCTCCGGCGCGACGATGTTGTTGGCATAACCACCGTATGTGATGTTGCCGTCGTAATCTTTCGCGTTGTAGGTGCCGACCATACCCTTGGTGCAGTAAGGCTCTTCGCCGGCGAGACAGTTTTCGCAAACCATGCAGGTCTGCACGGTGACACCGACTCCAGCGAGATCGCCAACGTTGAACTTTTCCACCTTGTCACCCACGGCGATGACGCGGCCGACAATCTCATGCCCGGGAACCATGGGGTAAATGCTTCCGCCCCATTCGTCGCGCACCTGGTGGATATCCGAATGGCAGATGCCGGAGTAGTCGATAGCAACAACAACGTCGTCGGGGCGAGGTTCGCGGCGATCGAAGTTGAAAGGTGTAAGCGGCGAGGATTTGTCTTGAGCGGCGTAGCCGAAGGATTTCATAAGGGGAGGACTCCTATGCAAATTGGATGCAGCAGTGAAGAAATTGGCGCTCAACGATTGAGATTGAAATTGATGGTGATAGTAGTATCGACTCGCGTGGGAGATCCATTGAGCAGATATGGCTTGTAGGTCCACTGTCGCACAGCAGCGATAGCAGCAATTGTGAGGTCAGGATCTGGACCAGCCACAGGAAAAAGGGAGTAAATGTGTCCATCGCGGCTGATGACGGCGTGAAGGACGACCGTACCACTAACGCGGTTTCGCTTTGCGGACTCAGGATAAATCGGCTGAACAAATGTCAGGCGCATTCCGGCAATGATGCCGCCTGATACACGGGCGTAAGCACTATAGAACTGTGCGGCTGAAGAACCAGGCAGGAAGAAGTCAGCAGTTGGCGTGAAGGTGGTAAGGGTAGCAACTTTGGCATCCGCAACAGTTACTCTGCCTTGAACCAGGCTGAAATGTGTGGAAACATCGCGTCCCTGAAAGTTGCCGATATCATTCCGCAAAAGGCTCTGGCTCCCGAAGTTGTAAGAGGCGCGCAGCTCTTCACCTGATTGATCGAGACAATAAGTGGGGAATAAACCCATTGGAGCGTGGTCAACATCGGTCATATGCCGCGAAAGCATGATGCAGTCGAGTGTGACTTTGCCAAAAGATTGATGGCGAATATCAAGACTGGTACCTTCGAAGTCTTGTAATGACGGGCCGGGGTCAAGAAATGCATCCAGAATGGCATCTGCAAGTGCCGGAGTTTCAGGGCCGCTGTGCGATTCATAACTGCCGTCAATGTTGTGAAGGGAGGTGCGTGTGGATTCTCCAAAGGTATAGATCGTTTTGTAGAGCTTACCGCTGTGCCACGCTTCGACTGTCCCTGCCGTGGGATTTGATCCATTGACGTCAAAGACTTTGACATCAAGCTTGAGATGCCATGGCTTAAGGTCCGGATCGTCAAGCAAAGCCCGCTGAGCGGCGTTTACCAAACGGTCGTGAGGAGTGGCTGGCGCAGATGCCGGTGTTTGCGCGATGGCCTGAAGCGACACAAACAGCAGAATTGCGGAGAGCGTAACGAACTGATTCATGCAAATCCTTAGCTATTACTCGTCGTAATGAATCAGGCTAAACACATCCAGCTCTGGAAACTTCTCGCGACCTTTAAGGAAGTCGAGCTCAATAGCCACAGTGATGCCGACAATCTCACCACCGAGTTGCTTCACCAGATTCGTCGTCGCCAGCATGGTGCCGCCGGTGGCGAGCAGATCGTCGACGATAATCACACGCTGGCCGGGCTTGATCGCGTCCTTGTGGATCTGCAGTGAATCCGAGCCATACTCCAGGTCGTAACGCACGGTCAGCGTTTCGGCGGGCAGCTTGCCGGGCTTGCGCACGGGCACAAAGCCGGCGTTCAGGCGATAAGCCAGCGCGGGCCCGAAGATGAAGCCGCGTGCCTCAATGCCGAGCACCAGGTCTACCTTCTTGTCGATGTAATAGGCAGCGAAGGCGTCAATGAGCTGCGCGAAGCCGGCTTTATCCTTGAGCACCGTGGTGATGTCATAGAAGAGGATGCCGGGCTTGGGAAAATCCGGCACGGAGCGGATGAGGCGCTTGAGAGGTTCACAGTTGATGGGTTCGTGAGATTGCGACATGCTTTTTGAAACTCCTTAAAACTTGAATGACGGTAGCTACCAGGCTCCCTGAATTTGAAACGCTTCCAGATTTTCGGCTTCCGATTCGATTAGCTCGTGCTCGATGACGGCATCTACACGGCTGCCGCGCGAGCCTTTATGAAGCTCCGTACGCAGCGCGGCGAGTTGCTCGGGCGATCCTGCGGCCAGCACTTCTACCTCGCCGGCATCGTTGTTGCGCACCCAGCCGCGCAGACCAAGCTCGGCGGCTTCGCGATGCACGAACCACCGAAACCCAACGCCTTGCACGCGACCACGAATGATGAAGTGAAGAACCATCGGAAGAGTTAAGTGTCGCAGAGTGCGTGGCGTGCGGCAAGGAGCAGTCATTTCGCGCTAAGTACAGCTATTCCATATTGTGGAATCGTGATGGTAGAGGATGTCGTCCCAGTGAGGATTTCCTTCATCGCTGATGTGAACTGGATGGTTTGTGACGCAACAGCGTAGTTGGTGAGAATCAGGATTTTCTTGCCGTCTCCGCTGCGGATGGCGACGTCTATGCCTTCCGGCATCTTCGGCAACGATGGCACTACACCTGCGTCCGCGAGCATCCACTTCGCAGCAGCCTCAGCAGTTGCACCTTCAATTGCCATGCCGAGGTAGGTGATGCTTCCCTGTCCCACCTTGCGAGTGACAGCCGCAGGCTGGCCATCGAGCCAGCCGTTCGATTTGCCATAAGTCATCAGCGTCTTCGTCTCGGGCGATTGCACGGCGATCTGCTCAGCCCAAATTTTGCTTTCTCCCGCGCCCCATGCGCCACTCACCGGCACCGGCTTATCGAGCGCATACCACTGAGCGACATTCGCACCGAGCAGCTCTGCGAGCGGGCCGGGCTGGCGTTGCGGGAAGAGCGTGTTGTCTTCATCCTTCATCGCGCTGCGTTGCCCCAGTACAAGATGTCCGCCGCCACGCACGTAAGCTTCAAGATTCGCAGCCGCCGCAGGCGTGAGCAGGTTGAGCGCAGGCGCGACAACCAGCTTGTAGCGGGCGAGAGGCGCAACGTCAGAGACGATATCGACAGAACCTGCAAGCGCGTGCAGCGGCCGGTAAAAGCTCAACAGCGACTGCACGGGGTCGAAGGCGCGATTGTGCTTCTGCCAGTCAATCGCCCAGCGGCTCTCGTAGTCCTGCAGGATGGCAACGTCCGATTCAACGGTAGTTCCAGCCAGCGCTGGGCCGGCCTTTTCAAAGTCCGCGCCAAGCTGCTGTACTTCGTTGTACAGCGGAACAGGCTTGCCGTCCGCGCCTACCAGCGTGCCATGGTATTGCTCCTGCCCATTGAGCGCCGAGCGCCACTGCCAATATTCAACCGCCTCCGAGCCGTGGCCGATGGCGTTCCATGCCATCGCACGCACCTCACCCTTGTTGAGCGCGTTGTTGTCCTGCGACCAGTTCACAAACCCAGGTTGCGTTTCCATCACCCAGAAATTCTTGCGCAGGAAGCCGCGCGTCAAATCGTGGCGTGCGCCGTTCTCTGCCGGGTCCATCTGGCCGGTGCCAATGTAATCGTCCCAGCTGGCAAAGTCGAGGTCCTGCGCAACCGCGTAGTGATCATAAGCGTTGAACCAGCCCATCATGTTGGTGGTAATGCGCTGGCGCGGATCGGCATGAGCCCGAATGGCATCGAGTTGGTTGCGCTGATAGCTGCGCCAGGTGTCGGTGACAAACTCGCGCCAGTTAAGCAGCAGGCCAGGGTTGCCGTAGGTGGATTGAATTGGAATCTGGTCCCAGCTCTGGTAAGTCTCGCTCCAGTAGGCAGTGGTCCAGCGCTTGTTCAGGTTGTCGAGCGTTTTGTATTTGGCCTTTAACCATTGCTGAAAGCGTGTGCGGTCGATTTCGCTATAGCTCTCATTGGCGTACTCGTTGTCGATCTGCCAGCCGATAACGTTAGGATCGTGGCCGAAGCGCTCCGCCATTTTGGCGGCGATGATGCGGGCAAGCTCCCTATATTTAGGATCGGACCAATCGAACTGCTGGCGATTGCCGTGGCCATCCTTGTGGCCATTCGCGTCAGTGCGTAGCGTCTCAGGATATTTCTGCGTCAGCCACGCGGGCGGCGCGGCGCTTGGTGTTCCGAGAACAACCGCAATGTGATGCCGTTCGGCCGCGCGGACAGCATGCTCCAGCCAGTCAAGCTGAAACTTGCCCTCACTGGGTTCCATGGTCGACCAGGCGAATTCACCCACGCGGACGAAATGGATGTGCGCCTGCTCCATCAGTGTTAGGTCGGATTCCCAGGTGGCCTCATCCCACTGCTCGGGATACCACGCCGCTCCAAGAAGCAATGGCGGTGTGCGAGACTCGGGCGGCAACGGCGCTTGCGCGAGGGTTGTTAGTGGCAATGCAAGGACAAGAGCAAAGACGAGACGGCGCATAAGAGTCACTCCGGCGGGACAGGAGGATTGTAATCACGAGCCGGGCACATACACATCAATTCGGAGATTCTGCACAGAAAAGCTAAAAGGGCGCAGCCAGCAGCTGTGCCCTTTGTTCGCAATCGCGAAGATCATTGCTAAGTGATTTTGTATACATATCCCTCAGAGATAAACCGGTTCCCTATCATTTGGCCGCCTATCCTCATCCCGTTTACTGATCGAGTTTTACCAAAGATTTGGCGAAGCTGTTGTATGAATGGATCTTTCATTCTAAGAATCAGAATGGCCGGCGGTGAATATGAGAACTCGCCTTGCAGAATCTCTGCAACCTGTTCATATGCTCGCAATGGAGCTGTTTGATCCAAACGAGAAGAAGCCAAAACGAGCCGACCTTCCTCATATTCAGGAGTTGCCATCCACAGAGCCACCTTGATCGGAAGCCCAGCGTTCTCCAAAACGGAAACTACACGGGAGCCAGCTTCGATGTCCAAACTTACCAATGTAGCTTTATCCATGGAAGCACCCCGTCCTGTAATTTCCCAACCGCTTTAATCATTGCATCCGCGTCTGGCCTCGTCCAAATTTCATACCGGCTCTCTTCGGACCAATTGTTGACGACATCCCAGCTCGCTTGCAACTTTGGATTGGTCTGCCTTGCTTGTTGAAAGAGGTTCGTCAAGTTAGCAACTACCAGTAATTCAGCCGGTTTGTGTACGTAGCTCTTGTTGACTCTACCTTTATCGGGAAAATCGTGCTTCTGTGTGTTCTTGGCAATACAGGCTTTCAAGGCGCATTCGACAGAGTATCCGGCCAGATAATACGCGCCACTATATTGCCTCAGGCCAAACAAGCCACGGGCTTCTTGAAGGCGCAATCGGGATAATCTCTGCAGATCGGCGCGGTTCATTTGCTCAAATATATCTTACGCGCGGCTCATATACGTGCCTTCGGCCGTATCGATGCGGATCTTCTCGCCTTCATTGATGAACGGCGGCACCTGCACCACGTCGCGGACTTGATGCCGGGCTCGGTTTCAACGACCGTCATCTCAACGTGGCTGGGCAGCTCAATGCCGACGGGCTTGCCATCGTGATAGCTGACTTCGATCACCAGGTTCGGTGTGAGATATTCCACGGCATCACCAATCGTGTCGTGCTTCAGCGGCATCTGCTCGTAGGTCTTCTGGTCCATGAAGTAGTAGTCGTCACCGTCGTTATAGAGGAACTCCATCTTGACGGAATCGACATGGACCCGCTCAATCGGGTCCGGAGAGCGAAAGCGCTCGGTGAACATGGCACCAGTGCGGACGTTCTTGAGCTTGGCCTGGATAAACGCGCGCAGGTTGCCGGGCGTGCGGTGCTCTACATGAAAGACGAGGTGAAGATCGTCCTTGAACTTGATGATCATGCCGGGGCGCATCTGCGTGGCGGGAATCGCCATAAGAAAACTCCTGAATCTTGATGGTTTGGATTGGCGGGCGCTTTACATAGAGCGACCCAACCTATCCATTGTATCGCGGCGAGGCAGAATGCAGGATTGCCGCAGTTTTAGGGCTGTTTCTTCTCGTGCGGATGAAACAGCTTATGGAAGAAATGACCGATGGCCCCGGCAATATCGTGCACGCCGGGCGGAGTCGGCGGAGGCGCAACAGCGACTGTCTGTACTGGAGCAGGCGCGGCGGGTGCAGGCGTAGGATTGGGCGCGCCGGTGTCGCCGTGCGAAAGGGTTACGGTGGCCTGCTGCCCAACCTCGCCGGGCGGTCCGACATTGGTTGGGATAGGTGCAGGCGCAAGACCGGCACTTACCGCTGCCGGAAACGGATGCTCCGCCTCCGCACGCGCCGCCGGCGTTGCATCTGCTGTCAGCACAGGAGTGGGCGCAGGTTCAGGGCAGCCACAGGGGCTGCGCTCATTATCCACGACTTCATGCAGATTGCCGTGCTCGAACAAAACATGCTGTCCCGGGATAAGGCGATACGTCGTGGAAGAAAACGGGTCGCTGAGCATGAGCACCGGCGCGTGTGCTCCGGAGTTGTCCACACAGGTGTCGCCGTTGGCGGTGACACGCAGACGCAGATTGAATTCCCCGTTCGACTCCAGCGTGAATCGGATGTCCGGCGTGAGAATGACATCCTGTGGCTGCGATAGCGAATGAATTTCGATAGCTCCGCGGTCTAATCCAAAAAGCAGCGATGCACCTGAGCCGGAATGCAGCAGGTGAAACTGGCTGGTAGAACAAACCAGCGCCTGGCCGCCGCGAGTGAGATCGATAGCAGCGGTGTGGTCGTTGGCGGTGATGGAAGCATTCGTCAGCAGGCTTGCGCGCTCACCCTGCACCTCCATGCCGCCATTCAAGACAGCATCATGCGTGGCGACCGTGCCCATCGGCTGCTGAGCAAACAGTGGCGATGCCAGAAGCAGCACGCCAAAACCGCGAAGAATATACGCAGAGATCGCCACGGATTATTGCCTCAGAAAATTTGCGATGAGCTGCTTGCCGTGGTCCGTGAGCACGGATTCGGGATGGAACTGTACGCCCTCAATCGGCAGCGTCTTGTGGCGCAGGCCCATGATGGTGTTTTCACCGGCAACGCGCGCGGAAATCTCCAGCGTGTCCGGTACGGAATCCTCACGCACAATCAGCGAGTGGTAACGTGTGCATGTCATCGGCTGCGGCAGATCTTTGAAGATTGTCTTTCCATCATGCGTAATGCTGCTGGTCTTACCGTGCATCAGCTGGGGCGCGCGGATGACCTCGCCGCCAAACGCCGCTCCAATAGCCTGGTGGCCGAGACAAACGCCGAGCGTAGGAATCTGTTGGTCAGCCGGAAGCTGTGCGAGGTGCTTCAGCAGCGGGATCAAGATGCCTGCTTCCTGCGGCGTACACGGGCCGGGAGAGAGCAAAATGCGGCCGGGCTTCAGCGCGACGATTTCTTCCGGCGTGAGCTCATCATTCCTGCGCACAACAATCTCTTCCCCCAGCTCGCCAATGTATTGCACGAGGTTATAGGTAAAGCTGTCGTAGTTATCGAGGACGAAGACCATCGCACTTTTATTCTACTGGTCGCGCAAAAATCGGGAGTTCCAGCAGATAAAACAAGGCCAGCAGCGGTATGAGCCAGGCAATGCGGGCCTGGTAGCGCGAATCGACCGCAGAAAGTACGCCGCTGATAAAAGCATTGCCGAGGACCACAAAGAAAATGACGCCAGTGAATGCAAGTAACCGATCACGATAAATCCCCGAGCGGCGCAACGTGCGCGGCAACATAAATGCAATAAGCACCAGGGAGACAATGACCGTGACATTCTGTACGATAGTAAAGAACCCCTGCGGCATAGCCTCGCGCGCTTGCAGGCTGCGGTCGTAGGCCGCGCCGGCGTTGGGGATTTCGTCGCGCAGATGCGTCTGCATGTATCCGTTGTTGTCGCCATCGTCAATGTCAAAATCAATGAGCTGGCGCCAGAAATTTTTCAGCGAGACGGCGATTTGCTGTCCTGGATAGGCTCGGACTGTCGCGAAGATGAGCGGCATCTCTTCACGGCGAAGCTGCTTTTTTTCATCCGTAGACGCAGCCGCCCAGATGCCGTTGCCCTCCCAGAGAAAATAATCTTCATACGGGGACAGGTTATCGAGGTGATGACAGAGCGCCCAATCAGGATGCTCTGCACAATGCTCCCGCAGGTAGCGCGCTCCGGTACCGTCGGCAATGATGTGCGCCTCAAGAAATGGAGGCCGGTCGCCATCGAGCGAAGCATGGCCGAAGAGTCGTTGGTTCACCACAAGCTGCAGGACAATGGCGCTCGCAACAACAGCAGTAGCAATGCCAAGGCTACGCACCAGCAAAATACTCGAAGACCTGCGCCCATGCAACAGCAAGATCAGCCACACCAGCCAAAG
>Ga0206815_1279_pt1 | contig 9483 bp, 7 predicted proteins | sample Alteio_BWOrgCont_91_FD_152864 | JGI IMG/M metagenome (GOLD analysis project Ga0206815, IMG submission 152864) | Enriched cells from forest soil in Barre Woods Harvard Forest LTER site, Petersham, Massachusetts, United States -... | ecosystem: Environmental > Terrestrial > Soil > Temperate forest > O...
GGGTAAGCATATTGTTTCAGGCGATAGAGTGTTAGCTTTCACTTCCAGTGGCTTGCATACCAATGGTTATTCATTAGCGCGAAAATTATTTTTTGAAATCGGCAAGTATCGCATAGATTCTCAATTACCTGAATTAAAACCGACATTAGGTGAAGTGTTGTTAGAGCCGCATATCAATTACACTCGCCCTGTTCTGCATTTGCTAAAAGAAAACATCATGATAAAAGGCATGGCACATATCACGGGCGGTGGTTTATTAGAAAATATCCCACGTATTTTGCCGGTAGGATGTTCTGTTGAAATTCAAAAGAATGCATGGCCGCAACAAGCGATTTTTTCGATATTGCGAGGACTCGGCCATCTTGATGACAGTGAAATGTATAAAACATTTAATATGGGTGTTGGCTTAATTTTAATTTGTAGCGATGATCAAATTCAAGCTGCATTGGCTGCATTAAAAAATTTTCCAGCGTTTACGCTGCATGAAATTGGTCGTGTGGTACCAGGTGCTCAAAAGGTTATTTTATGCGAATAGCTATCGTACAATTTCCAGGGTCTAATTGTGAGCGCGAAACCATTTTGGCCGTTAAGCGCGCGAATATGCAACCGGTAGAGTTTTTGTGGAATCAATCGAAAGAAGCCTTAGCGCAATTCGATGGTTACATTATTGTGGGTGGTTTTTCTTATGAGGATCGTTCACGTTCAGGAATCATTGCCGCGCTAGATCCTATCATGCAAGTGATACGTGAGCAAAGTGATTTAGGGAAGCCTGTTTTAGGGATTTGCAACGGCGCGCAAATTTTAGTGGAAACTGGCTTAGTGCCGGGGTTAAAAAATCATAAAGTTGGGATGGCGCTCATTGAAAATAAGCGCATGCAGCAGGGTAAAGTATTAGGAACAGGTTTTTATAATGCATGGGTCAATGTGCGTGTATCGAATGAACATAAAACGAATGCATTTACACGCCACTTAACCAACGAAAATAAGTTACGCATCCCCGTTGCCCACGGCGAAGGACGCTTTGTTATTCCAGAAGATTTATTAGTAGAAATGCAATTGCACGGGTTAAATACATTTCAATATTGTGATAGTGATGGCAACATCGACGCACATTTTCCTGTTAATCCCAATGGGTCCATCAATAATATTGCTGCAGTGTCCAATCTTGCAGGGAATGTGATGGCCATGATGCCTCACCCTGAACGGACCGAGAATGGCGATGCTATTTTTGCCTCTATGCGAGATTATATTGCTAGCAAGAATCTGTCGCAGCCTACTGCATTGCAATATGAAGCACCACAAAAAAATATTTCACAATTTACCATAGAAAAATCGTCTCATGAGTTGCTGGTTGATTTGATTATTACAGATAATGCAGCGGTCTCAGTTGAAAATGAATTAAATAATTTGGGTATCCCCGTGAGAGTTAGCAGAAAAATCCATTGGGAACTCGTTTGTGATTCAAAAGACACAGTTGAAAAAATTATGCAGAGTGGCGTGCTGTTTAATTCCCGTAAAGAAGGCTTGGCGACTTCTGAAAAAATAAAAAAATCATCCGCTATTTCATTTTTGATACGCGCAAAAGACGAATTGCACGGTTTACAAAAAAAAACAAATGCTAGAAAACCACTTTGGCATTCAAGGTATTCATTCCATTCGACACGGTGTTTTATGGAGTGTTTCTGCTGATGAAAATGTAGATACATTATCTACCAAAATTATCAATTCAAATATTTTATATAACTCGAGCGCTTATGACTGCTACTACTATTAAGAATTATCATGCAAAAATTCATGATGCATTATCAAATTGCCTAACGGCAACGGATTTTGATATTGGTAAGAAATATCAAGGCAAGGTTCGTGATACGTATGATATTGGGGATAAATTAGTATTAATTACGACAGATAGACAGAGTGCGTTTGATCGTGTGCTGGCTTCTGTGCCTTATAAAGGCCAAGTGCTCAACTTGACGAGTGCATGGTGGTTTGAGCAAACAGAACAGATTGTGCCAAATCATTTGTTAGCGATTCCCGATCCCAATGTGGTTATCGCCAAAAAATGCGAAGTTTTTCCTATTGAATTTGTTGTGCGTGGTTACATTACGGGTACCACGAGCACCTCGCTTTGGACACAATATAAAAATGGTGTGCGTAATTATTGTGGTAATTTTCTGGAAGAGGGTCTGGTAAAAAATCAACGCCTAGTAAAGCCCATGCTGACGCCAACGACGAAAGAAGTAGCGCATGATAGACCCATTAGTCCTGCTGAGATTATTCAAGAAGGCTGGATGAGCGAGTCTGATTGGCAACAAGCATCAGATGCTGCCCTACGTTTATTTGAGTTTGGTGTAAAAACCGCGGCAAAACACGGGTTAATTTTAGTCGATACCAAATATGAATTTGGCAAAGATGCCGACGGCAATATTTTATTAATTGATGAAATTCATACACCGGATTCAAGTCGTTATTGGTTGGCGCCTAGTTATGAAGAACGATTTGCAAATGGTCAAGAACCTGAAAATATCGATAAAGAATTTTTACGCTTATGGTTTGTCGATCATTGCGATCCTTATCACGATAAGGTTTTACCACCAGCACCCGAAGAATTAATTGTAACGTTGTCATCGCGCTATATCCAATTGTACGAAATGATTACCAAAACCAAGTTTCATTTCGCTGATACGCTTGGTTCCATTCAAGAAAGAATTATGCGGAATATGGCTGCCTATTTGGCATAAGGAAACACAATGTGTGGGATTGTTGGGATTTTTAGTCACCACCCCGTCGCACCCGAGCTTTATGATAGTCTGGTGCATCTGCAGCATAGAGGGCAAGATGCTGCTGGTATGTTAAGTTGTAATAATAAATTTTATACCAAACATGGCCTGGGTTTGGTGCGAGAAATTTTTTCTCCCGCCGATATGGTGAAGTTGCACGGCAATATGGGTATTGCACATACGCGTTATCCCACTGCAGGCGGTTATGATATTTCAGATGTGCAACCTTTATGGATTGGTAGTCCGCGTGGCATTGCGCTCGCGCATAATGGTAATTTAGTTAATTATAAAATGCTTGCACAGGAAATGACGGAAGTAAAGCATCGCCATTTAAATTCAAGCATTGACTCAGAAGTGTTATTACATTTGTTAGCGGATGGTTTGGATGATCATCAGTTTGCTGCAGATGATGAGAGCCATTTTTTCTCTTTGCTCGGGTCTTCTATAAAAAATATTTTTTCTCGCGTTGAGGGTGCTTATTCTGTTGTGAGTGTCATTATTGGTAAGGGATTAGTCGCTTTTCGTGATCCACATGGCATTCGTCCATTGGTGATGGGTGAGCGTCTTAATGCAGATGGCACGAAAGACTATATTTTTGCATCAGAAACGACGATGTTTTATGCATTAGGTTTTTCCGTTGTGGGTGATGTCCAGCCGGGTGAATTGGTATTTGTAAATCGCTCAGGCAAATTATTTCGTCAGGTTATTGAGCGTAAGCAATTTTCACCTTGTATTTTTGAGTATGTCTATTTTGCCCGACCTGATTCTACATTAAACGAAATAGGTGTTTATCGTTCTCGATTATATATGGGACAAAAGCTGGCGCAGAGCTGGAAAAAACACTATCCAAATGACATGCCCGATGTTGTCATTCCAGTGCCATTTACCTCAAATACGGCGGCTTTATCATTTGCACATGAGTTAGGTGTGCGTTATTCAGAAGGTCTTTATAAGAATCCGTTTATAGGCCGTACTTTTATTATGCCTAATTCAGAACAGCGCAGCCGCAATGTGCGTTATAAGTTAACCCCACAAAAAAGTGAAATCGAAAATAAAACAGTATTATTAGTCGATGACAGTATTGTTCGTGGTACAACCTGTCGTGAAATTGTCAAAATGGTAAGAGAGTTTGGCGCAAAAGAAATTTATTTTGTTTCTTCTTGTCCACCAATAAAAAATCCCTGTTTTTATGGTGTTGATATGCCATCGCAAGCGGAATTAATTGCAGCGCATCGATCGACAGAAGAAATCCGCCAATACTTGGATGTGGATAAATTGCTATATCAAGAAATTGATGATCTCGTAAAAGCCGTGACACAGCGTGGCGGTCATGCAATTGAAAATTTTTGTATGGCTTGTATGGATGGCCGTTATGTCAGTGGAAAAATAGAAGAAAAAGAACAGCAAATATTATCGCAACGACGTGAAGCAGAAAGAGATCTTGCATGAATATTCTTATTGTGGGATCTGGGGCTCGTGAACACGCAATTGCAAAGGCATTGCATAGATCGCTACAAAATCCGACTATTTTTTGTTGCGGCACCACTCGAAACCCTGGGATCGAAGCATTGACTGCCAATTACTATGTTGGTGATATATGCGCGATAGAAGATATTGTGGAGCAGGGATTACAATGGAAAATTGATCTTGCCATTATCGGTCCTGAAGCGCCTTTGGAGAAAGGACTGGCGGATGCTTTATGGCATGCAGCAATTCCGACAGTGGGTCCTCAACAACAACTTGCTAAGCTTGAAACAAGCAAAACATTTACCAGAGACTTACAAAAGAAGTATCACATTCCGGGTGCACTTGACTACCGCGTATTTAAGAGTTTAGTTGGCGTGCAAGAATACCTGCATTATTTAGGTGAACATCACTACGTCATCAAAGCAGATGGATTAATGGGTGGCAAGGGTGTAAAAGTCGCTGGCGATCATCTGCATTCTTTTGCAGAAGCTTTACTATTCTGCGAAGAACTGATTGCTCAGGGTTGTGCATTCGTTATCGAAGAGAAGCTCATTGGCCAAGAATTTTCGGCTATGTGTTTTTGTGATGGTAATCAATTAGTTTCTATGCCGTTAGTGCAAGATCACAAGCGCGCTTATGTGGGTGATCTGGGTCCGAATACGGGCGGTATGGGGACATATTCACATGCGGATCATCTCTTGCCTTTTTTAACAGCAGCGGATGCGAATCAAGCGCAGTTAATTAATAAAAACATGTTAGCTGCATTAACGGCTGAGTTTAACCTACCGTATGTGGGAATTTTATATGGTAGTTTTATCGCAACGCAAAAAGGCGTGCAATTAATTGAGTACAATGCACGTTTTGGCGATCCTGAGGCAATGAATGTGTTAGCTATTTTGGAATCGGATTTTGTGACAATTTGCCAAGCGATGGTGAATGGTACGTTAACGTGTGAGCAAGTCGTATTTTCAAATTTAGCCACCGTATGTAAATATGCAGTACCGCATGGCTATCCGGATTCGCCAGTGAAAAACGTTGAAATCTCGATTGATTTATTTGAAAATCAAGATCAATTGTATCTTTCTGCGGTTAATATTGAGAAAGGAAAATTATTAGCAACAGGTTCGCGTACAGCGGCTGTTGTTGGTGTTGCCAATACTATTTCAGCAGCAGAACAACTGGCTGAGCGAGAAATTAATAAAATACAGGGTCCTTTATTTCATCGTGAAGATATCGGTACAGAGGCATTGATTAAGCAAAAAGTTTTACAAATGAAACAATTGCGTGAACCAGAGTTGATTACATGAATACGGTACGTTTAGGGATATTAGGCTCAACGCGCGGTACGGATATGTTGGCTTTAATCGCAGCGATTAAGCAAAAACAGTTATCTGCATCGATAGAAGTTGTCATTAGCAATAAAGCAAACGCGATTATTTTAGAGCGTGCTAAAACAAATGGGTTAACAGCAGAGTTTATTAATCCCACTGGGTTAACTCGAGAAGAATTCGATAGAAAAATTTCTGATGTGCTTATGTCACATCAAGTAGATTTAGTGATATTAATCGGCTATATGCGGATTTTATCTAATGATTTTGTAATGCAATGGCAGCATAAAATTCTGAATGTGCATCCATCTCTTTTGCCGGATTTTGCCGGTGGTATGGATTTAAATGTCCATCAATCTGTATTGGATTCTGGTGTGAAAGAAACAGGATGTACTGTGCATTTTGTTACTGAAGAGGTAGACCGCGGCCCAATCATTATTCAAAAACGCTGTGCTGTTTTGGAAAATGATACAGCCGATACTTTAAAAGATCGTGTGCAAGCCCTTGAGGGTGAGGCACTAATAGCAGCTATAAATAGTTTGTAGCCCGTATGCAGCGAAGCGTAATACGGGATGGTATGCGAACAATCTCGTATTACGCTTCGCTGCATACGGGCTACATCGTCACATTGAGAGTGGATATGAACAAACAAAACGTAAAAATTAAACGCGCATTGATATCTGTTTCAGATAAAACTGGCATTATTGAGTTTGCACGCACTCTGCAAAAATTAAATGTTGAAATTATTTCAACGGGTGGTACAAGCTATTTATTACGTGAAGCAAATATTGCTGTGCAAGATGTTGCGGATATCACCGCTTTTCCTGAAATGATGGATGGGCGAATTAAGACGTTGCATCCCAAAATCCATGGCGGCATTTTAGGCCAACGCGATCAGCATGCAGTTGTTGCTGAGGAACACCAAATTGGTTGGATAGATTTGGTTGTCGTTAATTTATATCCCTTTGCTGAAACGATTAAAAAACCAGACACAACGTTTGATGATGCCATTGAAAATATCGATATCGGTGGGCCATCGATGATTCGCGGTGCTGCCAAAAATATGGGTTGGGTAGGGGTTGTGGTTGATCCAACTGATTACGAAAAAATTTCCGCAGAGTTGCAAGTGGATGGTTGCCTTTCTTTTGTGACACGGTCACAGTTAGCGACAAAAGCATTCCGACATACCGGTGCTTATGATGTGTTAATCTATGACTATTTAGCGAAGAATACGGAGAACAATCAAGCGGAAAAATTTCCAGAGCAATTACATTTATCTCTAAAAAAATATGCAGATTTACGTTATGGCGAAAATCCACATCAAGCCGCATCGGCTTATCAAATTTCTGCAACATCTATTTTGACGGCAAAGCAATATCAAGGGAAACAATTATCTTATAACAATATTGCGGATGCAGACGCGGCTGTTAATTGTTTACGTGAATTTGCTGAGCCTGCCTGCGTGATTGTCAAACATGCCAATCCTTGTGGCGTCTCTGTGCAGACAGATATTCATGATGCCTATATCAGAGCTTATCAAGCGGATAGTTTATCGGCCTTTGGTGGGATTGTGGCTTTAAACCGCGTTTGTGATAAAGCGCTTGCTGACGTAATGAGTCAGGTATTTTATGAAGTTATTATTGCGCCAGGCTATACACAAGAAGCGTTGGATATTTTTTCTAAAAAGCAAAATTTGCGAATTTTAGAATGGGATGTGTTACAGAAGATTGACAACAAAAAAGAGTTTACATGTATTGAAGGTGGTTTTTTAATTCAAGAAAAAGATGTAACAATTTTAGATAAAAATAAATTAGAAATTGTGAGCTTGCGACAGCCTACTGACCAAGAGATGGGGAATTTATTGTTTGCCTGGCGTGTTGTTAAGCATGTAAAATCCAATGCAATTTTGTTGGCAAGGGATAACGTCACGATAGGTATTGGCGCAGGTCAAGTGTCACGTATTGATGCTGTGGATCTGGCGGTCAGAAAAGCCTCTGTCAATTTATCGGAATCTGTGCTTGCTTCAGATGCTTTTTTCCCGTTTCGAGATAGTATAGATCGTATTGCAAATCTTGGCATTGCCGCCATTATTCAACCGGGCGGATCTATTAAGGACGATGAAGTCATAGCCGCCTGTAATGAACACAATATTGCGATGGTGTTTGCACATCAACGCTGTTTTAAACATTAATTGGAGAAATTTTCAATGCAAAATATTTTCGTTTCTATCATTATGGGTTCCAAATCCGATTGGCCGATCATGGAACATGCGGCGTCCACGCTGGATACATTACAAATTCCTTGTGAAGCACGTGTTCTCTCAGCCCATCGCACGCCAGATGCATTGTTTGAGTATATTGATACACTGGAAGCGCGAGGGACTGAGGTGATCATTGGCGCTGCAGGCGGTGCTGCGCATTTGCCGGGTGTGATTGCGGCAAAAACAGTTTTGCCGGTCATTGGTGTGCCGATGCCAACACAATCTTTAAATGGCATGGATTCCTTGTTTTCGATTGTGCAAATGCCTGCAGGAATTCCGGTAGCAACCATGGCCATTGGTAAGGCGGGTGCTATTAATGCAGCTTTATTTGCAGCAGCGATACTCAGTGTCAAAAATCCTTTTTATCGTGAACAAATTAAGAAGTACCGAAACCATCAATCGCAAATTATTTTAGAGAATGCGATCTTAGATTGAAAGTAGCCCAAGGCCGCGCGCTGTATTTTCATCGAGCCGCGCGCGTCAGCACATACCTTTATACACAAGTTAAAGAAGAACTGTCACCCCGCAAAAAACGCGCCACTTTTTGTGAAAAGGAAACAAAATCCAATTCGCGTTTTTGTGCGGGGCCCGGTGCAAATTTTGAAAAAAAGACGCTCCACCCCAAGGTTATTCACCAGGCCCCGCACAAAATTTCGTGAAACAGCATTTTTCTCAATCTTATTGTGGACGAAATTTTTGCGGGGTGACAGTTCTTCTTTAACTTGTGTATAAAGGTATGCGCGTCAGCAAGCGTCACTGGACTTTACGTGTCGTGACGCTTGCTGACGCGCGCGGCTCGGTAGCGATGTGAGTATGAGACGTGCTCAATGCCGTATTTGTCGGCGTTCTAAATAGAGAATAACGCCCATTGCTATGTTGAAATTTTGTTTGCTGAGTAACTAGTAATTGATTGGTTAGATGTATTTTGTTGATATCTTCGATCGGTAATGCTCTAATTAATTTATGAGCGGTTTTATGATTAAATTTTGCTGAGCGCAAGATGTCGAGAGCTAATTCTTTTGTGAATAGTTTTGCTGCATGAGAAATTAATTTGTGTGTATGCATGTCTGTGTGGGTGAGTAAATTGATATTTTCCCAACCCATGAAACGAATAACATCCTCTTTTATGGTTTCATTGATGACGTTGAGAACTAATAAAATATTTGCTTTGCCTGTTATTAATTTTCCAAAAAGATAATCTTTCCCCAAGCATTGCAGTAATGTTAATTGATTTGCAGCCGTACAGCCTTTTAACTTTGCAATGAAATTACTCATGCCATCCTGTAGACATGTTTCTTTAGATTGTAGGACGCCATGATCTACTTGCCATGTAGTATGTGGTGCTTTAAAGCCGGCTGTGGCACGCGCAATCACGTTGTTACTATCATTTGAAATTTCAGCGATAAACCGCTCACAATAAAAGACGTTATCGAGTGCTATTGTCTGTGCGGGGTCTTTTATATCCTTTGTTTGGAATTCCAACTCGAACTCGTGTTTTTTAGCGTTAAACAATCCTAGCAAGAACCCTTTTTTATTTGGGATTCTTGCTATCACTGTCTCTAAATGACCGGATTGAGCATTTGACAAATCGAATACTGTATTTTCGGCATACGGCATTAATTGCAAATATTCACTGTATTCGAGGTTA
>Ga0206815_1280_pt1 | contig 9466 bp, 9 predicted proteins | sample Alteio_BWOrgCont_91_FD_152864 | JGI IMG/M metagenome (GOLD analysis project Ga0206815, IMG submission 152864) | Enriched cells from forest soil in Barre Woods Harvard Forest LTER site, Petersham, Massachusetts, United States -... | ecosystem: Environmental > Terrestrial > Soil > Temperate forest > O...
CAGGAGATGGTTCCCCGGCAACAACTGGAGCCTCTGAGCTAACCAAATTTTCCTGCGACCTTTCAGGCGCGAAGGTCGACGATTCCGTTTCTTGTTCAATCTCGGGCTCGGGTTCGACCGGGGCGATGCCTTCATCCGCGCCAAGTGCCGCACGAGCAAGTTGCTCGAACTCTTTCAAACTAGGAAGCTCATCGAGGTCCGAAAGTCCAAAGCGCATCAAAAATTCCTTCGAAGTGCGGTACAGGATGGGGCGGCCGATGACGGGTTTGCGTCCCGCTGTCGTAATCAGGCGCTTTTCGAGAAGCGTCTTGATTACGCCTGAGACGTTCACGCCGCGAATTTCCTGAATTTCGGGACCGGTGACCGGCTGGCGATAAGAAATGACGGCGAGGGTTTCGAGCGCGGGCATGGTGAGGCGCAGGGGCGGCCGCAGGCTCTTGATGAATCTGCGCACCACGTCATGATGTTGCGGCTTGGTGTAAAACTTGTAGCCGCCCGCAACGGCGCGGATTTCGACGCCGCGCTCGTCTCCAGCATAGCCGGCAATCAGTTCATCGAGCGCCGCGCGGACGACGGATTTTTCTTCGCCGACAGCGCTGGCGATGTGATCGAGCGTGGCAGGCTCATCGGCGGCATAAATGATGGCCTCGAGCGAGCCTTTCAGTTCTGTGGGATTCATGGTCATTGATATTGCTCGTCAACTTCTTTGAGTGGCTTTCGGCGTGGTTCTTCAAGTGGTTCTCGAAGCGGCTCTTGAGGCTCGCGCAGAGTGGCCTCAAGCGATTCCCCGCCCGCGAAGACCAGATCGAACATTTTGTGCTTCCGCAGGCGGATGGATCCAAACAGTTCCTGCTGCACCAGGAGAATCGCCTGCAGGCGCACCAGCTCCAGCACGGCGAGGAGCGCGACGATCATCGCATGTCGCGAGGCGCAAGAGTCAAAAAACGAGACCATCTCGATGCCTTCCTCGGAGACGACCAGTTGCTGCCGCAACAACTCCATCATTTGCGCCACGGTAAATTCATCGTGGTGCAATTCGATTTTCACCACTTCCTTGCGGCGCTCGAGAACCTGCTGAAAAACTTTTACCAGGTCGACCAGCGAGACGACGAGTTCCCCTTCGACTTCGGGGCCCTCATAGAGCGAGCGGTCGGGCCGGGACCAGACGTTTTCCTCGATCTGTTGGCGCTGGTGCAGCAGTTGCGCCGCGCTCTTGAATTTTTCGTGCTCGACCAGGCGATGGACAAGTTCAGCGCGCGGGTCGCCCAGGTCGTCGGGCGCGGCCAGCGGGTCGGGGGGAAGGAGCATTTTCGACTTGATGTAAATAAGAGTGGCGGCCATGTAGATGAAGTCCGCGGAGATGTCCATGTCCAGCTTTTCGAGCTTGTGCAGATATTCGAGATACTGGCCCGTAATTTTGGCGATCGGAATATTGTGGATGTCGATTTCCTGCTTCTTGATCAGATCGAGCAGGAGATCAAGCGGGCCATCATAAACATCGAGGTGAATATTGTGTGGTGCCGCCATCCGATTACCTCATCTCCATTCCGGGTTCCGGCTGAGCGGATCAAAACCTGAGCGGGCGCTGCGAGAAACGATTGTCATTCCGAGCCTGCCCGCCCGGCAGGCGGGCGAAGCGAAGAATCTCTCCCGCAGGTTTCGGCGAAGTTGGCAATCGAAGAGAGATTCCTCGTCGCTGCGCTCCTCGGAATGACACGTCTCTAGGTTTTCCGAAACATTGCGCGAATCTACTTTACGCATGCCGTCAATCCGCGTTTCGTTCGACATACGCAGCCCCTATTTCCGCGCGCTTTTCCTTCCAATTAAAAACTGCTTCGCGAACGCGCGACATTGTTTTTTGGGCGACTTCGCGCGCCTTGAGCGAGCCTTCGTCGATGATACGCAACACTTGGTCGGGATGCGCGGCATATTCCTCGCGGCGTGCACGCACCGGCTCTATCCACTTGATCAGGTTGTCGGCCATCGCGGTCTTGCATTCGATGCAGCCGATGCCGGCGGTGCGGCAGCCCACGTCCACCCAAACGAGTGTTTCGGGAAGTGAAAAGAGCTTGTGCAAATCATACACTGGGCAAACATCGGGATTACCAGGGTCGGTGCGGCGTTTGCGGGCCGGGTCGGTGATCATGGCGCGCGTCTTGGTACGGATGGATTCATTCGATTCACTGAGCGAAATAAAATTGCCGTAACTCTTGGACATCTTCCGACCGTCCATGCCGGGCACGCGCGGAGTCTTGGTTAGCAGGACCTGTGGCTCGGTGAGAACCTCGCGAAAGGAGGAGTACTCCTCTCGCTGGTCATATTTCTCGAGAAAATTTTTGGGGCCCATTTTAAGGGCATTCGTGCGAACGGCGCTAATGACGTCCAACCTGTCGGCGGGGACGAGCTTCTCACCATGCCCTGTAATATCATTCACGAACGCTAGCAAAGCGCTATTTTCAACAGGCGATTTGTCGCGGTCTGGTTGAAAATAGGCAATGAACTTATCGTTAAAAGATAACCCATAGAATGCGTTGAATCTTCGGACAATCTCGCGTGAGACCTCGACATGGACTGCTTGATCCTCGCCAACCGGTACAATCAGTTCCTTTTCCGCGCCATACATAACGATGTCCGCAGTTTGCAGGACCGGATAACCAAGGAAGCCGTAGGTGTGCAGGTCCTTGTCTTTAATGTTGTCGAGGGCTTCCTTATACGTGGGTACGCGTTCAAGCCAGCTAAGCGGCGTGATCATGGAGAGCAGCAGATGTAACTCCGCGTGCTCGGGCACGGAGGACTGAATGAACATCGTGCATTTCGCAGGATCGAGGCCCGAGGCGAGCCAGTCCGTGGCGATTTCGATTGTGTTTTGCGCGACCTGCGACGTGTCGGCGTAGTCCGAGGTGAGCGCGTGCCAATCAGCGATGAAAAAGAAGCACTCGTATTCGTGCTGATTATTCTGAAGCTTCACCCAATTTTCCAGCGCGCCGAAGTAGTGACCGATGTGAAGGCGTCCGGTGGGGCGCATTCCGCTCAAGACTCGTTTTCTGCCGGCGGCGGTCACTCTAGCGGCCTCCCGTGACGGAGCGCGCGCCCGACTGTGCGAGGAGGTCGCGCGAAATGATCATGCGCTGGATTTCGCTGGTGCCCTCGTAGATGGTGATGGCGCGGGCGTCGCGGTACATGCGCTCGACGTCCGATTCGCGGGAATATCCCATGCTGCCGTGAATCTGCACGGCTTTGTAGGCCACGCGGTTCACCATGTCTCCGGCATAAAGTTTTGCGCGCGAAGAGTAGGGGCCGAGGCGAGCCGAGCCCGCATCGCGCATCCACGCGGCATTGTGCACCAGGCAGCGAGCGGCTTCAATTTCAGTCTGCATGTCGGCAAGCATAAATTGCACGGCCTGAAAATCTCCAATGGTTTTTCCGAAGGCGCGGCGCTGCTTCGCATAGGCTACCGACGCTTCGAGGGCGCCCTGCGCGATGCCCACGGCCTGCGCGGCGATGCCGACGCGTCCGCCATCGAGTAGTTCGAGGGCAATCTTAAGTCCCTGGCCCTCTTCGCCGAGGCGATTTTCTTCGGGGACTTCGCAATCGGCAAACGCGAGTTCGGCCGAACGCGAGGAGCGCAAACCCATTTTATCCTCGTAACGCGCCACCCGGAAACCGGGAAACGCAGGCTCCACGAGAAACGCGGTGACACCGCGAGCGCCGGCGGAAGGATCGGTTTTCGCGAATACGAGATACAGACCGGACTCGCCGCCATTCGTGACCCAGGATTTCGATCCATTCAAGCGATACGCGCTGCCGTGACGAGCGGCGGTTGTGGCGATAGCCGCCGCGTCGGAACCCGCCTGCGGCTCGGTCAGGCAGAATGCTCCGAGAATTTCGCCACGCGCGAGGCGCGACAGGTATTTCGCGCGCTGCGCATCATTCCCATACTTCAGGACGGGGAGCGCGGCGAGAGAGTTGGTGACGCTCAGGGCGACGGCCATGGCGGCGTCCACGCGCGCGACCGCTTCAAGCATCAGGACGTAGGAAATCGTGTCGGCACCGGCGCCTCCCCACTGCTCGGGGATCAGCATGCCGCAGCAGCCGAGCTCTCCGAGTTTGCGTAATTCCGCGGTGGCGAATTTTTCCTGGCGGTCGCGCTCACGGATGGTGGGGCGCACTTCGGCGTCCATGAATTGCCGGACCGTGTCGTAAATCAGGCGCTGGTCGTCGGTGAGGGAAAAATCCATCTTGTCGGGAGTAAGAGCGATGCTAGCACAAGGAAGCAAAATTGCGGAAGCAAAGGTCGAGGGTGGTGGGGGTCAGGTTTCGAGAAAAGGACTTCGCGGGAGTCGGAAAGTGTTGGTAAATCGGTACACTGAAACCGACCGTGCAATGCACGTCTACCTTGAAATCCCATGCGAATCCGAATAGGCTCCAGTTCGATGACGCTCTTGTTTAGTTGGATCGAATCGGATTGCGTTTCGGCTTATTGGGCGTGGCTTCTGCGCCGTCCCTGGAAGATAGCCCTCGGGTTTTGGTATTCCCTGTTTATTCTTGGAATAGTTGTTGTGGCGGCGATAAAAAGCCCACACAACTGGCGGGCACAACTCGTTGGTGCGACGATCGCGGTTGGTGCGGCTGCCCTTGGTTTCGTCCGAACGCGATGGAATCTGCATCGATACTTCAAGAACGTATTGCTTCCAGACGGTTTGGTCACCACTACCGTGGACGAGCGTGGAGTTTCGCTTAAAGCGCGTGGAACTGAGAAATTGCTTTTGTGGGCAGAGCTTTCCCGATTTTATGAGTCGAGCAAAGTCATGGTGCTGGAGAAAGGAAAAAACGAGTATATGTTCTTGCCCAAGACTGCAATGGGCGACACACAGATTTCCGAATTGCGTACACTCGCTGCTTCAGGCCGAGAGCAATTCAAAAGAAATATCGCAGTAGGGCCGCCGACACAGACAGACGTTTCGGGCCGCGCCATAGGTTGCGTAGACGATGTTCCCGCTGTAGCCCGATTGGCCGCACGCCAGAGGTTCCTAATGACGTGGTATCACGCCTTAGGACTTGCGCCATTTCCTGTGGTTCTCTTTATTGTTCTTGGATTTTTCCCGAACTCGAACAGTCCCATATTGACCAGCCTCGTTTTTGCTTCGTTACTGTGGCCGATAGCGGTTGTCATTTATACCGTCTATCTCTGGTTGGCCGTTCGGTGCCCCATATGCAAGAACAGATTCGGTTTGGCGGATAATTGCCGTTCATGTAACTTGCCAAGACATTGCAATTCCTCAGGACTCTTCCGGGCCAACTACTGATAAACGGGGAGTGCTCACAGGTTTCCCCTTTTCAGCAAATATAACGCGTATAGAGAAATCAAATGGGCGGCATACACAGATTTAGTTGGTGGCCGCACAAAATTCGGGCGCAGAATAGCGTGAGTTGGATGGTCGGATGTTTAACTCGTGCTGCGCAGGCAAACTGCCATTTCTATCGCCGGCGCGTCCGACGCCAGGTAAGAGGAGGTTCTGAATATGCTGAAATATGCTGGACTTTCGCCTAGTTCCCGAAGATCGTTCTTGCAAGCATCAGCCGTCGCATCGGCAGGCCTGGCATTCCGCGTCTGGACGGAACCCCTGCTCGCTGGAGCGGCCGAGAAAACTTTTTCGGAAAATGCGGTGCTGATTAACCTCAACGAGAATCCGCTGGGTCCTTGCGAGCCGGCACGGCAAGCGGTCGCGAAGATCGCTGCCCAGGGAGGACGCTACTCGGTTTCCTTGACGGAGGAGTTGACCAGAACTTTTGCCGCGAACGAAGGCCTGAAGCTGGAATATGTGCGGCCTTATCCGGGGTCGAGTGATCCGCTGCATTACTCCGTGCTGGCGCTCACCTCACCCACCATGAGCTACGTGACGGCAGATCCTGCCTACGAAACCGGCATGCGTTCAGCCGAAGTCTCGGGCGCGCGTGTGGTGAGAGTGCCCCTGGCGCCGAAGACGTTTGCGCACGACGTGAAAGCGATGCTCGCCGCCGGACCCGATGCCGGCCTTTTCTACATTTGTAATCCGAACAATCCGACCGGAACGATTACAAGCCACTCCGATATTGAATACCTGGTTGCCAATAAACCCAAGGGCTCGATCGTGATGGTGGATGAGGCGTATATCCACTTCTCCGATGCCGAATCCGCCATCGATCTGGTGAAGGCGGAGAAGGACGTGATCGTTCTGCGCACGTTCTCGAAAATCTATGGAATGGCGGGGCTGCGCGGCGGATTTGCGATCGCAAGACCTGATCTTCTCGCCAAGCCCGAGGTTTATGCGGGTACGCGATACATGCCGATCACGGCTGCCGTTGCCGCGACCGTCAGCCTTCGGGAGCCGAATCTGGTGCCTGAGCGCAAGCAGATTAATGCCGGCATCCGTACAAATGTGTTTGAGTGGCTCGATAAGAAAGGTTTTCCGCATACGCCCTCGCAGGCCAACTTCTTCATGGTGGAGACCAAGCGCCCAGCGAAACAAGTGATCGATGCGCTGGCTCAAGAGAACGTCTTCATCGGACGTGTCTTTCCCGCGCTGCCGACGCATGTCCGAGTGACGGTAGGAACGAAGGACGAAATGGATCGCTTCCTGGCCGCCTTCGACCATGTAATGAGCCATGGCTAGGGGTACGACTAGATAAGTCTCGAGAAACGATTTTATCGAAAACTCGCCTATTTCCTCTGGCGTGCAGGGCTTGACACTCGAGAATCGCTACCCTAGGATTGCGGGACAATGCCGACAACTCCTATCCTGCTTCCGCTTCTCTCAGTTTTGGCAGGCAGTGTAACGGCGTCTACGCAGAATACTTCTCCGGATGAGCAAGCCATTGTTGGCGTGTTGGAGAAATTTGCGGACGGATGGAACCGGCATGATGCGAAGGCTTTCTCAATGGTGTTTGCCGAGGATGCTGATTTTACGAACGTCGTAGGCAGGAGCGCGCACGGCCGTTCGCTGGTGGAGCAATTTCACGCGCCGGTTTTCGCGACGATCTTCAAGGAAAGCCATCAAACGATAACTTCCGTGGCCGTTCGTTTTGTGAAGCCGGACATCGCGGCTGTAGATGCTGGTTGGGAGATGACAGGTGTGAAAGACCCTGAAGGCAAACTACGCCCATCACGAAAAGGACTTTTGAATTTTATCTTCGCGAAAACATCAGGCCGGTGGGAAATTCTGGTAATGCACAATATGGACCTTCCGGGCTGAAACTTTCCCGACTGGCAGACGCTCCTTCCTTTGAATTTTTCAATCTTACATTTTGAGTAGTTCGCGCAGGCGTTTGGTCTGCGCGCGGCTGACGGGCACTTCGGAACCCTTTTTATCGGCCATCTTGAGCATGTAACTTGATTTGAACCAGGGCACGACTTCCTTGATGTGATTGATGTTCACCAGATAGGAGCGGTGCGCGCGCCAGAAGATTTCGGATTCGAGCGAGGCTTGCAACTCCTCGATGGTGCGATAGTTCGAGGTACCTTCCACCTCACGGGTCACGACAGTGATGGTGCCATCTTCGATCGAAGCGAAAATCACGTCATCGGCGTCCACCAGAAAAAGGCGTTGCTGCGTTTTTACTAGAAGTTTAACGGGCGCGACCTTCGCCGTTCCCATTTGATTGATCAATGATTCAAAGCGTTCCGACGGCGACGAATCGAATTCGAGCGCTTTTTTGGCGCGCTGGATAGCGCGAGCGATACGCGGCTTGTCGAAGGGCTTCAATACGTAGTCAATGGCATTCACTTCAAACGCCTGGACGGCATAGTTATCGAAGGCCGTGGCAAAAATGATTTGCGGAAGCTTCGCCTTGCGGTCGATCAATTTTTTAATGACGCCAAAGCCATTGAGGACGGGCATCTGGACGTCCAAAAATATGAGATCGGGAGAATGTTCTTTCACGAGCGCCAGCGCCTCGACACCATTCTTGCCCTGACCGACCAGGTGGACCTCGGGAAAACTTTTCAGCAGGAACGCGAGTTCGTCGCGCGCGGGTTTTTCATCATCGACAATCAAAGTATTGATCGGCATGCGGAGCGTTATCCCGCGTCGGAGTATATGCGACTGCGAGATGAGCTTCAACCGGCGTCGCGGGCGGGCAGTTCCCTGCTATGATTTCCAGCCAAGGAGAAAATCCGGATGGCCGAGGCCAAGAGACGCAAAGAGCGGGCGCGTACAATTGAAAGCGCGAGCATGTACAAGGGTCCAGTGTTTGAGGTTCGGCGCGACACCGTAATCGAGCCGGGCGGCGTGCACGCACAGCGCGACGTGGTGGTGCATCCCGGGTCCGTCGTGGTGCTGCCGATTTTCGGCGACGGGCGCGTGCTTTTGATACGGCAATACCGGCACTCCATCGGCGGGTTTCTTTGGGAACTGGTTGCCGGGCGCAAGGAACCGCACGAGTCGCCCGTGGTGGGGGCGCGCCGCGAACTTCTGGAGGAAACCGGATATTCAGCGCGGCGGCTGCGCAAGATTCTGGATATATTTCCCGCGCCGGGATGCGTTTCCGAACGCATGTGGGTGTTCGCGGCGGAGGGACTGCAGGAAGGCGCGGCACATCCGGAAGAAGATGAACGAATCACTCCGAAGATCTTCACGGTGGCGCAAGTGGACAAAATGATTCGCAGCGGACGCATGCGCGATGCAAAATCCGTCGCCGGATTGCTGTACTACATGCGTTATCTGAAACGAGGGCGTTAGGATCGTGGAACGGGCGGAGAACTTATTCGGAAGTGTCCGCAAGAAAAATGCGTTCCGCGCTTGAATCAAGAGCGCGTGTAGCATAGGATTCCCGCAACGCATTTGCTCCGCAAAAAATATTGCGGAGAGAAAGGTGGACATGAGCGTTCGAGATTTCATCCGCCATCATTACCGCCATTTTAATGCGGCCGTCGTAGTGGATGCCACGGAGGGCTACATCGCGCATCTGGCGCGCGGCGGAAAAATGTTTGTCACACTCGCCGGAGCCATGAGTACCGCGGAACTCGGGCTCTCTTTAGCGGAGATGATCCGGCAGGACAAAGTGCATGGCATCTGCTGCACCGGGGCGAACCTGGAGGAGGATATTTTCAATCTCGTCGCGCACAATCACTATGAGCGCGTGCCGAATTACCGCAACCTGACCGACAAGGAAGAAGTGTCCCTGCGCGATCGCGGCATGAACCGCGTGACGGACACCTGCATCCCCGAAGAAGAGGCCATGCGCCGGATCGAGCGGAAGATCCTGAAGCTCTGGCAAAAGGCCGACCAGGAAAAGCAGCGTTATTTTCCCTACGAATACATGTACCAACTGATTCGAGGCGGACTGATCCAGGAATCTTACGAGATCGATCCGAAGGATTCCTGGGTGATTGCCGCGAGCGAAAAGAATTTGCCGATATTCACGCCGGGGTGGGAAGACTCCACGCTGGGGAATATTTTTGTCGCGAATGTAATGCGCGGCGACGTCT